>Ga0163217_1054106_pt1 | contig 13343 bp, 6 predicted proteins | sample SynspAceP_FD_185933 | JGI IMG/M metagenome (GOLD analysis project Ga0163217, IMG submission 185933) | Saline lake microbial communities from Ace Lake in Antarctica - Synechococcus sp. Ace-P (PacBio error correction) | ecosystem: Environmental > Aquatic > Non-marine Saline and Alkaline > Saline ...
GGGAAGAGATAGTGAGTATGTGCTTTTTTTCAATCGTGCGTTATTGCCCTGCCTAATATCTCGACTCGAAAACCTGATTTTTTTGCCATTAAAATTGGTTCGTCCCTTCAATACTCAATGAAGCGTTTTTTGGGCAACATCCGGCCTCGTTGTAATATCTGGTCGGTGATTTTGCTAATAACTTTTTCCATAGCGTGAATTTTTTGCCGACGTGCCTACTTCCATTCCGTTAAGGGGAACCAGGTTGACAATAGTAATTAGTATATCCAAGCCACTCGCCTTTTAGATCTCATACGGCATTTTGTTTTGGTTTTGCCCCTTAAAAAAAAATAGTGCCTTCCATTTCTCCGTTCACTCACAGAAGGGTCGTTCGCACCAGGTGCTTAACATCACAATCACAAACTTTTTTACATACGGCGGTCTGTGTGCAGCAATCCAGACGGTAATTCCGTTTTGTGCCCCCTCTGATCTCCCTATCACATTTTACCTTAAGACCTCTGCAGCAATAAATTCTAACTTTATGTGCAATTTTTTAACTGCCTTGGCTTGAATCCTTTCCAAATCGGCAAGTCACACTGGAAACATTTAGCTTTTCAAAAAAGTCCTTATTTTTGATCTTTGTTCCTTACCATGCATCGGTCGATATAACTCTGATCTTTCAGTAATTCACAATAATTCTTCCTGTGGTGCCTTGGCCTCACCGCCATATTAAATATCATTTTTGGGGTTGTCGTGTCATACTTATTAATAATTAAAATGGATCGTAAACCCTTAAAAACGCTTAGGAGAGCAATAAATTACATTTCCCCCTTGGCTCTTCGTAGAAAGTAATAAGTGGCTTCAATCCATTTTGAAAGCATATATCCTTTATCAGTCGACGGGCTTGATTTCTTCTACTCTTTCACACATCGCCGAGATGGCTCGCATGCTCACATTGGCTGCATCCAAGTAAATTTATTAGTGGCTGATTTTGATCAATCAGTTTGGGAAAAGTTCAGGCAATTAAAATCCCATTCCATCAAGGCAGCAGTTCTCCCCCTACGGGAAACTAGACCTCTCAGCATACTTGTTACTATTGCCACCTCTTTGATAAAATGGAATGCATCCAGCGGTAATCGCCTCCGACGTGTCCCAACCAATGTAATTCCGATACTTATGGTCACTTGTAATCTTTCTTTTTGTAGCGAGACACGGTCATCACCAAGCGCTTCCACCCAGCCACATTTTTTGGCTGGTAGTTTAAGATACAAAGAGCTCCTTTAGCGTTGGCAATATTGAATTGCCAAAATCTGCTCACCTCTGATGCCAGCATGGATACAGAACAAATACACGATGGATCACTTCCTTGAGACCGACCTTGCAAAGCTTGAAATATCGCTAAGAGCCCTATAGGCAAGCCCAGCAGCTTCTTTCAACGAATACTTCGCGAGCTTTTTTGAAACACTGTGAAATCAACAGCGACAAAGTTCCCTGCGCACAGGCCCATCTGATTTGAGGACTCGATATCACAGCATAACCTACTTCAAGCCGATGACTTTTTTCCTTTGCTATATGGCCTACATAATGCCGATTGTACTGGGGCAAGTCCAAGAAACAATCTTTCAGGCCGCCACTGCAACATTTTATAATCGATGGGATGAAGTCCCTGCTGCTGTGGTTTCAATAAGAAAATCTGTAGCGTTGATTGATGGTCTGACGTTTCGCAAGAAAAGACATCCTCTCTCGACTCTTTTGCGTTTTTGAGTTGGGTTCTTCTTAGCTCTTCCGTACTTTACTATTTGTAGTGCTTGCAGGTCAATTATTGTTCGCCTTGCATTTTAATTACTTTTAGAAGTTATCCATGATGTGCCATGCACCTGAGACCAAGACCAAGCCTATACTAGAACAGGTTGAAAAAAGCCGATCAAATCGTGCAACGATCGTAAGTTAAAGCACCAAAAGCATTTTCCCATCCGACATGGACAATATTGTCCGAGAAAAAAAAACAGCAAAATGGAAAAAGATAGGCTAGTCCCGGCAATGCCAATCTCCCCCGTCTTGACCTTTCCAAAAGAGCTAATCCTGCTAGCGTGATTTCTGACGATACCCAGATAAAATCGACTGAAATGTCGTGCGATCGTGTACCTCTCATTCTGGAACTGCGTCTCTGATAATGTCAATCTCTTCTATTCTTTAAAATTGTGATGACTATATAATCTTTCATATTATATCTAGTAACTACTTTTGCCTATATATCTTATGCGGAAGATTTTGTTTTGTCGTTTTATATTTTCATTCATGGTTTTAAAATCTTCACACAATCTTTCATCTTGTGGCGAGCTTATATGTAACCCATTCAGGGAAAAACGCTATTCCACAGCCTAGTCTTCAAACACTACGGCATGATTGCAGCTAGACTGCCAAGTGCTTGGACATGATGTTACAAAGAGGCGGTTCCGCAACAGATTAAAATTGTGATTGAAAATCTGTATTTTTCTCAAGAAGCATATCGGCATCTGATGCGATAGCCGTCTTCTCTATATTATTATGATAAAATTTTCCAAAGCATTTCTTGTCTAAAGTTCTTCTTCAGAATCTAATTATCTTTCGCTCTTTGTTTGTAAATTATTTATTTATTGTTGGCAAATTTTTTTTTCCCTTGTTAGCTGCCTAAATATGCTTATGAATGGTGTATATATTTCTTCTCTATTTTATATATTTCTCTCTCTATTCTATATTCTATTTTTTTGCTATCTCTCATATCTTTTTCTACTATTAATATATTATTTCACCTTTTTTTCTCTCAACTTTCCTAATTTCCCTTAGTAATCGTTTGTGATATGTAAAATTTTATATATTAATTTCTAAGATGCTCTCATCTTTTTTTTTGTCATTTTATTTTTTTTTTGTTATGCTGTACTTAGTAAAAGAAAATGCCTCGCTTTCTATTTTTGTAATGCAGGTGAGTTAAAGATATACTTCGGTGCCGTTCCAGGGGATTAATTTTATATCCTCTGCTTTTTGAACAATGAATACGCTTCACATTATTGTGTTTTAACTTATCATATTTTCATCAATATTTTACAGCTTGATTTCTCATATTATTAGAGGTTTTCTAATTGTTACTTTCTGTGCCAATGCTTCCATCATCGGAGTATTGCTAAATCTATCAAGAAATACGGGTATCTTATTGTGGCCTTTCACTGCCAGATTAATTATCCAAAAACTGATCACAAGATTCTCTTCTGTTTGCTCTTTCCGAACCATTGTAAGATCTATCTCAATCGTCTTCATTGTGGGACTTTACCTAACTAAGCTAATAATTGCTTTAGATATTGCTTTCTCAATAGGTTTCAATTACTTTTTCAAAAAACACTTATTTAGCGTTACTGGACATCAGAATAGGATGCGAGGAATGGCAAGTCACTTTTACTTTTGCACTCTCTTTAGAATAGTAATTAAACAATTCATCATGTGGTTTGCGTATCTTCCGAGCATTGATAGAAAAGGAAATGTCTGCTTATGCCACTATATCCATTGTCTTACGAAGCCATGATAAATAGAAAACTTTACGATGCAATATGCTTCTTTTGTCATTTGCTCATCAATGCAGTCTGTGATGTTGCCCGGCAAAGTCGTTTGGTTTTTCATGAAGAAATAAAATTTAATGCATTATCGGTCTCTTTACGTACGATTGTATCGCTATTTCACTAATTTTTAGGATGATGTTCCTCTTGTATATAAGTGATCTTTTAAATTTTATAACTGCTATGAAGTGCATTAATTAAAATTCCGATACACAATTAATCTCTTCCATTTCCTAAGACCTTATAATTAGGCAAATAAATATCCCCCAAAAAGTTTTCAATAGATCTTAAAATTAGTGCTTAATAGTGTTCTAAAAGTCTGCTTATTCACATTCTTAGCAGGTCTTCCCTCTAATTCTAATATCAATTCTTCTTTCTAAGGTTAACCGCTCATAGCATCTTAAGGTTGTATCCTTTTCTCCATTGACTAATCTCGTTAATTGCTATAAACCAGCCCGTTTTGCTCTCTTGAAGCCGTCACGCTATCACTAATGTCATAGCTAACTCATATTAGCTTTTTCAAATACTGCTGCTTCCTTGAAAATATACCATTGATTATTTTTTTTCATAACACGTTAATCCATCTTTTTCAGGTATTGATACAATTGCGCTAGTCCGTGAAATGAAAATGGTGTTTTTCATCAAAGTTTTCCTCAATGTCTCACGATTGAGAAAGCTAAAAGGCTTTATTCGATGACCCTCGACTGTTTTTATACCAGCGTTGCATAATCGAGCAGCGGTCAACTGCCTACTTAATCACTCATCCGTCCTGAAGCAATGATTGTATATTTTTTAAGTTCGTCTTCTCTGGCCGTTAATCGCGAAGCTTCTCCCTGACCTCTGACGCGAATTATCAGGCGATACGGAAACGTTCACTTATTCCGCCTCATACACCTGGAGTTCTGACTTCCCTGCACATAATTGATACGCCTAAATCGAAAATCTAAGATCCAATTCCGACTCAAATGTCCGCTCTATTGGCCGATCCAAAGATCATTTTGGATTTACTTGATCGCCGACTACAAAATCTAGCCAAGATCACCAAATAATTCATCAGTATGGATGTTCAGGAACCTGTACTGTGATCGCAGCCTCTTTCAATGTCATTATTTTGCCTATGAAACCGTGTGTCCCCATCCCAGAATATCATGCTATCCGGGATTGGCGACATCCGCTGCGTTCGTTTAATCGTTTAAGAAAAACTGAATGCGGATCTGTATCTGCCAGCGTGCATAAGTACCACAAAAATGAAACTTTTGTCTGGTTGTACGATTGGGTCACCGTCTCCATTCATAACGCGCTTCGAAAATATTGGCATCCCTGTATTCAAGACACTTGAACAGACATCTAGGCTCAGTGAGTGGCTTCACGACCGGCTTTACCAACTGAGTGATTACCCCTGGATCTTTCCCTTACAATTAAACACTACTGTTTAGTACTATCAGAAAAATCAGGAACTGACACTAGAATAAAAATGATTTAAGTGTTTCATTAGTTTACAGTTTTATTGTTCACCTGCAGTTGCAGTAATGGCAATACATTTATGCCTCTTGAATCGTTATGACACATTTCCATTGGGTATGTACAGTTGACAATGTTTCCAGTAAATCCTTTTTTTGTCACTGGATGCGGTGCCTTAACATTTCATTATACAAAGCGTAATCGGCTGCTTCCATTGCTTATTTACACGCTCGGCAGCATACACTTGAACCGCTTGTTGAATGGTTTCTTCAGCCTGACCACCTATGCTTTGGTATTACTCTATTATATTCTGACCCTTGCCTGGTTAAATTCACGTTCGTCTCTTCGACTTACATTTCAGCATAAAAGCGCTTGACCGCATCCGGCGGATGACATCCTGAACCCCCGTTTCTACTTGAAAACCAATAAAATATTTCCCTTGACATATTGTGAACATTATGAGCCTCCTTCCTCATCTCGGTACGGCCGACCGGTCAGCACCCCCCCCTCCCCCCCGCCCGTCCCCACCCCCCCCCCCCCCCCCCCCCCCGCCCCCCCACCCCCCCCCCCCCCCCCCCCCCCCCCCCCCCCCCCCCCCCCCCCCCCCCCCCCCCCCCCCCCCTCCCCCCCCCCCCCCCCCCCCTCCCCCCCCCCCCCCCACCCCCCCCCCCCCCCTCCACCCCCCATCCTCCCCCCCCGCCCCCCCCCCCCCCCCCCCCCCCCTCCCCCACCCCCCCACCCCCCCCCTCCCCCCCCTCCCCTTTCAATTTACAGTCTGTCGCCTACAATCGTCTTCATTGCAGCTCAGAGAGCGTGCGAAGCGTGTTTTCAGCTCTGACTTCGAACAGAATTATTGGTAAGCAATTATCTACCTGTATGACAACACCACTGCTCTCTGCAAAGATTGAGGTCGCCAGTAAGCACCAGCGGATTCATCTTTGTATTGATGATTCGCTGTATCAGTATTATTCCAGCTCTGGGCAGTTTCGAAACATACTCAGCTTTTGCGCCTTTCTACGCGAACTTATAAACATCCTGCAAAAAGGTATTTTGATTATTCAAGTCCGGTTCTTACTTTTGTCGAACTATACTTCCCAAATCGGTCGGTAATAACACCTACTTCTTCGGTTTTTATTCTGAAAACCGTTATGACCCAACAAAATTATTCACTTATCTATAAAATCAACGACTGAGACAATAAGTTCTCGCAGTATCTTCTCGCGTTTATTCCAATTTTTCGAGGATAATAAATTTTTCTGTATCCATTTTTTTTGATTTTTTAAAATCTATGAGTAATTGTTTTCAAATTTCTTTGTTCGCATACTGTCCGTTCCGTTATCGGCAATTTCTATTCGCTTGTCAAGGTCACTATTTCCCGTTTCCTTTTAAAGGAATGTCTTTTTCCGTCTAAAAGTCTGTTTATAAGAAGCCAAATATACGGAGAACTTTTCTGAGTCAGTCAGTTCAGTGCGAATCCCGTTTGATTCGCTAACTCTGAAATTTGATATGATAAAACAAACTAATTTTACAATTTATACTATCAACCAATATGAAGACACGATATATAAAGTAAATTTCCTCAAAATTATATACTCTATATCTTTTTGTTGGTTAATTATAATGTTTTACAATTATTTTTTACTGAAAGTATTCGATTTCCGTTATCCGTCCTTATTTATCTTATCTATTCCCATCGTATTTTAATAGTCATTACGAATGCTAAATTCTCTTATTTTAAGTAATTGCTTAACTCTTGATTTGCATTTGTTTTGGTCGAATAAAGATTACTTGAATCGTTAGTTTATATTAATCTTATCTGCCAGAGTTTTATATTAGGCTTCACAATTACATTTACTCTCTTTCTTATACATTGGTGATTTACTTTTCTACTTTATTTCTCATTATTTTTGTATCCAGTAAGTTTCTGAAAATTATTAATTTATTTTTTTATTTCTAATCGCTGGCAATATTATGCTAAGTTGTGAGTATGAGTGAATCATCAAATATTCTAATATTTGCATTCTCCATTGGTGTTACACACTTAATAAAGTTGTTTGTAAAAGCTATTTAAATTCATTTAATTTCTGGAACATATCTTCACGCCATGCTTCAAACTTCCTAGCATAGAAATTAATATTACGCCTCTTCCGAAATATAAATGTTTTATATCTTAAGATTACAATTCATTTTTCCTCCTGTATAATTTAATCTTCAATGACCTTTCCTTTGTCCTACATATTGTTTCAATGAATTTCAGGTTTTGTTCCAGTGCATCCTGACAAGCATTCAACGGTGTCTCCTGAGAAAGTTGCCAAGGTGCTTCCCTTCAATTTCTAGCTCCATAAATCACGAATTTCATAGGGTCCATGTTTTCCGTCCATTTTCGTTGATAAATGAACTCTATCTTGGATATTGAGATTGAAATCGACCTAAATCTGCTTACAGAGGGTAAATGGATTTATCATATTCTTTTCATCTCCAGCTTATATTTTTTTCAGTATGAATAGAATTTTCATTTTTTTACTTAATTTTAAATATCTAATTCTTGGTTACACTAATTTTAATCTGCAAAGGAAGAGTGATAAACAAATTTCTATCAATTATTAAATAAATTTTCATTTTTTTAATAATGTCTCGAACAATAATATTTTATATCCAACCATGATAAGAAACCCTACTTTTTCTCGCTACAACATTAAACGGTGTATCATCAAAATGTTCCCTAGGGGCACCCTCTAGCATGTTACATAGAGTACAGATACAATTTTAAAAAATATAGTAATATTATTTTATTTTACCCGACTCTAATAGCATAGTCAAACAGCTTTTCTGACTTGGTTGTTTACAATACTACGCTTATGCAAAGCCTTTAAAATAGAAATTTACAATCAAGAAGTTCCATAATTCCCACTTATAAAAGGGGAATAACACCTCTTCACTTCAATTATTTTTCGTATGAGTTTCCCAGCTAATTACATTCAATGAAATTTAAAACTACACAGGAATATAATAAAGTATTATATTACGTGCTGACCTTCCTGGGCCACTTCTTGTCCATGTGCTAGACAAAGGGAAACAATGCAATTTTGGATACAATTTTAGGCAATTTTGCGGACCATGTCACGGAATATAAATGTTTTAAAGCATCCATATTTTTATTTCGGTTTACTATATGTATAAAAGCTGTTTACCTTAATAAGGTACCTCTAAGGTATTCTAATCATGTGCTTTTTTTTTTAAAATACCGATCCTCTCGCATACTCCATCTTATCCTTTATTTAATATTTAAACCTTTTTTCATTTAAACGATATGTGATACAGCCGTTACTTGTCATGAACCAACATAAAAAAAATATTAAAAAAAATTACGCAATGGAAAAATATATAGAGATTGCCTCAGAAAACACAACATTTTTATCACATTTATTAGCAGCAGTTGTAGCTTGCAGGATAGCCGAGACACTTAATGGAATGGCATTTAAACAGTTTTTGCTCGACGCAACGAAGGCATTTTCGACATTGCCTGCAGGCACAGTGGAATCAGTTTTAAGCCTGAAAATAAAAGATAAACTTGCCAGCTATCTTTTACTTACCATGTAGTACTGGTAAAGTAATGGTTCCAAAGACTTATCTAACGGACAAAAAGCGGGCCACTGTTAACGGCAAGATAGTAACAGTCACTATTGCAGATGGCGTGAAAAGTATGAAAATGCAGGACATAACATCCGTCAGATTCTTGGAGCACATGCAAATGGAGTTATCGCACGTGATTGCACAGTGATAATGCCCTAAAATAAATTTTTTGTGATAACCACTGCGGAATCTTTTCAGTAAAACTGGACCGCAAGGTTTTTTAATTTTTTAAAGAGGTTTAAATGTATTTTGAAAAATAAAAAATTAGTAAATAACTTTTTAATTAAATATTAGTTCGTACAGCAATTTGACTATAAGATCGGAAATAAATAATTGTAGTCTATCGACAATTTGAGGCTATTAGACAAATAGGTGATGATCTGTCTATTCCATTATAAATTCACCAAACATAGAATTACAAATTTTTTTTAATCTAAAATTTAGATAAATAAAATCCAATTTTTTAATAATAATTTCCGAGTAAAATATTATTCACAAAGCCTTGCAAAAGGCTTTAAATTCAAAATCCTAATTATATAAATAATTTTGCAGTTATATATTAATCTCATGGATAAGTCTTCAAAAAATGATGTGAGTAGCAAATGGCTGAATGGAATCCAGCACAAAGTGCTAAATTCTCAATTGTTCTTTATATTATACAAAGTTTTGAGTTAGGTAGTTTAATATTTCTTGAATCAGAATATCATTTTATTCCTAAAATTTAAACATTTCTAAATCTCCTTTTTAAATTAAATCCCAATTTCACTTTTTACTTGATTTAATCCTTTCATCTCCGCCAGTTTCGCCCACATAAACAAATGACCTTATAATCAGTTGTCTCGTTAGACCTATATATACTTTGTTTCTTCATTATCAATATCTTAGTCAAGTTGGCATCGCAATAAAGTTGTCAAGACTCCTCTATCTACGCACAGTTTATCAAAGAAGAGTACTTTTCATATTCGTTTAAATCAGAAATGTTGAGTACAAAAAAAATGATAAAATTTTTGATATGGTTTTAACCGACTATTTGGGTTTTTCTGGATAGCGTGTATTGTTAGCATTTTTTGCCTAGTCTAATTTTTTTTTTGGAATAATGATCAATATTTTTGTCTAATTTATTTTTAAACTCATATAAAGTCCTATCATTTTGGTACTACCACGAATTTAATGGAATACGACACTTGATCATTTATGGCAAGAATCTCTGGAGATAGCATCAGGATGGCTTGAGACTTGCGAATTTTTCGGTGTGTGTGCTGCTTGAACAACGTTCCGTTAAGAAAAGACTTAGCTTCGCCGAGTACGAGGGAGATCACTCTTTTTAGGTGGGCAAGGCGCACAAAATTAGCTGTCCTCCCCTCTCATCTCAAATCATGAAAAGCCTCTAGGACAGAAAAACGAGGCGGAGGGTTTGTTTTGCCCTTGCTGCCCGCGCCGTTGGCGCGTACTTTTTGGCCGCCCAAAAAAGTTGACAAGGATAAACCTATAGAAAATGGATGTGAAGTGTCAGAACGTTTAATCTTCGCGTATTAATGAAACTTTAAGTAAAATAGATATCCGCTACAATTATCTGTATAGAGATAATTTAAAGCCAATTGCTTCTTCATTAAATTCGTAGGTAGAACATTCATCATCATTTCAACCCGCAAGCGTAGAATACAGGCCTATCTATATGCCATACACGTAGTCGGATTTAATTACACCTTCCTGCGATTGATAGATTTTAATTCTTTAAACGTATGGGCAAAAATCTTTCTCCTACACCCCGGCTTTTCGAGTTTTGTATAGTCGACCTTTATCTATGGATTTGCTATCGCAGAACGATTCAACAAATTTGATGAATCCTGCCTTTCTCTGTTAACTCTCATTCTTGCCAAAAAAAACCATACCAGTAGCTTTTCTTGCCGCATCTTCCTACAATTGTCAGGGCTATCCTTCGTGCTAAAAAGGATTATACAAAAATATTTTAACCGCTTCAGTCCTGCGCTTACTAATGGAGCTGTTCACTAAATTCTAGTTTCGTAAATGGCTGAAGCCTATCAGTCCTATATAATTTCAAATTAAATCATTCGTCATTTCCTTCCGAATCAGGTATCAGAAACCATTTACAGTCTATTGGAGAAGTGGGTTTCAACTCTCATTTGGTGCGCCTCTGTGAAAACTCCGCGCATCGTAGTTAGAATGATTTCAATAAAAATTGCCCCCATCTAAGCGCTGTCGCCTTTCATGGGGCATTTGAATTTTTAAAAAGTATTATGCTATTTAATGATCTCTCGTGGCTTACTTGGATCATAGTGTTGCTTCCAATTCTTCTGCTAATTGTCTTTTTTGCCGTAGGCGTTTTGTAATCACCACATAAAAGCACGGGCACAAAGAGAGATCGCAAGAAGGTCGCCGCAAGCATCCTCCCCCGATCACTGGGTTATATTTCAATACCAATCGTCTGGTTCGCGCCACGGCACCGAGCTCCACTGGAAATTCGCCAAGCAGGTAACCACTCAAGGATGAAAAGCATGGGAAAGTCATGAATAATCGGGCGAGTTCTCAAGCGGCACCGCTCAAGCGTAAGCTGAATCGAGGGCAGTTAATACACCCGCCCTTGTTACATCCACAGCCTTTTTGCTGGGGCAAATTCCACAAGTCAGGGAATGGCGTTTTTGCAGGCCCCCACCCCTTTTAGAACCGTATCAGTGTAATCAGTACCAAATCTGTGCATAGATATTATTTATCGGCAAATTTGGAAGAAAATGCGAAAGGGGCTACAGTTTATAATTGCTTCCAAAGGCACATTCCCAATGGCAGACCAGCAATAACCGAGAATGGCACCAGACCAGCTTTCGCATAACTAAGGCTGCCAAAAAGCAAGGAACCCAGTACAATTGCCGCAGCCGCTAAAAGATTAAAATCGGTCGCAATTTTCCAGAAGACAGTTCTCGCTAGCTCACAGCAGAGGAAGTTTCAACTAGCCATTAAGCCCTGGCCGGGCTAATAACTTTCTTTGCTGCAGTTTCTTTTTTTTTTTTTTTTTTTTTTTTTTTTTTTTGTTTTTTTTTTTTTTACTTATTCCAAGGCTGCCCGCGCTTGTCCACTACTAAATAATCCGGTGCCTGCATCCCCATTGAAATTGTCCCGCTGGAGCGGAACGGAGTTTGTAGTGAGACAATCATCCGGCAGCATTTTCCACCCTTCACAGCTTATTAAAGCAGCTCAATGGCACCGATTCTCCTCACTGCTTCCTTACATAATATTGTTTCCAGGATTATTAATTCCAGTCGTAGCGGGTATCGCGCGCGCCACTACTCTGAAAGTTTCGGGGTCCATATTTGGTAAAGTCATTGACAATAGGTACTGGCCCATGTAATTTTTGACATGGAGTAAAAATCTCAGTTAGTGGAACGCCCCAATTTCTAGCTTTTTTCTCGGTCCATCGGTTACAATGGTAACCTGAGTTTTGGCTGTAAAGGAAAACTGAATGCCCCCCGCGATTTCTAGGTCCGTTGAATTTATTGCAGACAAGGATACATGCCCAAAGACTCCTTTCAAATTCTTTGATATCGCAGCGCAGCATCTCTGCTCCAGCCATAAAACTGAAACGCCTGTGTTAGAACAAACCTGGAATTGCCGGGTGGTGGAACTACCAACAATATTTTCCTTCGTAATATGCTGCAACTTTCCGATTCATGTTGCCAGCTCCCTCCAAGCTGTAGCGGAAGAGTCCCTTTTCGGCTTCATGCCATGGAGTCCATCTGTACAAAGAAAGTGGCTGCCATTGGGTTTGAATGAGAAGTTGGAATCACATTCACTCCTCCCGATAATACCGTCACGTGATTGCTCCCTCATTTTCTCTAAAATAGTATTCATTTTGCTGCATCACTGCTTGGGTGTTACGGGTTAACTTGACGAATCTTCCTAAGTTGAAGTCCACGTAAAATCTTCCTCATCTTCTGTGGGCAAGAACCAGTTGGCTTGGGTTGAAAAAGACATATATTCCTGCGTAAATACCCACGAGTAAAAATCAAGACTAAAGAGCTTTTTGGACTTACTATTTTACTCACCCGTTGTGTAACTGCCGGTTGTACGTTCAAACCACAAATTGAATTTGTAAAAGAATTGTTGAGTCCTTTCGCGCATTTTCATTTACCCTCTGATGCTGCAGCAAAAGCACGACATAAAGCCGGAGTCCAAGCTTTTCCCCCCAAAAAAAAGGCCCCCTTTTTTAATTACAAACCAGACAATCATATACGGAGATTTGCAATAGTGGAATTCGGCAAAACTGCTGATCGACATTCTACACACACGATTCCTGGAATAAAATCCTACGGACTAAATTACGGCAGGCCAAAAATCAAAGGCAATCGCAATCACCTCGGACAGTGATGTCCTTTCATCGCCAAGCGTTGTCGCTTCTTTCGCTTGAAATTCTGAATTCTATGTAATGCTGGCACGCTTCAGTACGCACGATGGCCAAATCATCTACACAATACCGATCGCTTTAATAGAAACCAAAAAGGGTCAGTGTTATTGATCGTAAATCGCGAGTAAAGGGAAGAAAATAAACGTACCGATGATGGAAACTGGGATCGCAAGAACAGGACAAAAGTGGCCTCCAGACTTTGCAAGAATAAGAAAACACTAAATGATCACCGAGAAGCAAAGCCTCTACGAACGTATTCATTACCC
>Ga0163217_1090818_pt1 | contig 13343 bp, 17 predicted proteins | sample SynspAceP_FD_185933 | JGI IMG/M metagenome (GOLD analysis project Ga0163217, IMG submission 185933) | Saline lake microbial communities from Ace Lake in Antarctica - Synechococcus sp. Ace-P (PacBio error correction) | ecosystem: Environmental > Aquatic > Non-marine Saline and Alkaline > Saline ...
ACCCCACAGGGGAGGGAAAGAAGGAAATGGCCCCCCCCCCCCCCACCCCTGCCCCACCGGCAACACCGCCAGGAAAAAATGCCCCCCCGTTGGGTTTGGGTAAAACCAGCCCAATAAACGCCCCCACTAACCCGCCGCTAGGGAAAAAATCCCCGTTCATCGGACATAAGAAAAACAAACCCGGCCAACGGCGCGAACCAAGGAAAAAAAGCCGGACACATCCCGCAAAAGCCAATCACTGCTCAAACTAATAATTCAACGGAAAACCTGTTTCGAACCAAGGGTGGTAAAACCCAAAGGCCCGACCCTCGAAAAACCGGCAACCGCCTCGCGGCGGGGGATTTTGAATCCCCTGGGCGTTCTACCATTTTCCGCCACTTGGGGCACAATGGGGGTCCTGTTAACCGTGCCAAACGCGCCCGGCGGCAAGAGCAATTTTACCGCTTTTGCTTGACCCCGTTCGAATTGGTCTGGTGTTTGCCAGTTGACGGACAACCTTTACCGGAGAAAAACAGTAAAAATGATCCGAACCGGCTTTAATGACTGGGTTTCTTGGCCTGGCGAACCCAATCCGCACGCACTTTGGGGCGCTTTGCGGTTGTCGCGTTCCCTCGAAAAGCTCGGTTTTTTTTCCTATTCCGCCGGATGTGTTGATGATCCCGATGATCCCTCGCTCGCCCCAGCCGTGCATGGTTGAAAATCGCAGGGTTGCGCTGTGGCCGTCGGTTTTTTTGGGCGGGAAATGTTTGGGCTATGCCATCGGGCGCTTGCGTTTGAAACGTTGGACAGCCGATCCCTCGCCAGCCGTTGGCAAAGGCGACGCGATGGCTGGAAATTTCTCCGACGCGGTTTTAATGATGTTCGGTTTTTGGGCCGTGCTTGGCGCAGGGGGGTCACCTCCCGTACAAGGTAATCACAATCATGTCTGGCTTGGACAGGGATGCCGCTGGCGGACCTTTATCGTCACCCTCTATCCTCGCGCGTGCGCTAACGCTTTTTCCTTTATCGTCGCGGGGCTGCTGTTGGAATTGGCGCACCGATCCGTGACTTAATTGAAACGCCGCCCTGCCTTTGGTGTTTACCAGTAAAATTTTGTCCGTGCTGCCTGTCGGCAGCTTCTTTTTACTGAGGTAATCTGTGATGACCCCGAAACACCTAAATGTTTCGCTGAATTCGCCAACGCTTGCTCTGCCCGGCGTTGCTGCTGGGGGCGTTCGGCTTTCAGCATATCGGCGGCTACGCCCCGTGCAAAATGTGTCCTCTGGCAGCGTTGGGCCCCATGCCGCGGCGATTGTTATCGGGGTGATTGTGCTGTTCGGCGCGCCCGCGTGCATTGATCTGGCTTGGGGCCGTCTCGGTTGCCATTACTGGCCTCATCGGCGTCTATCATGCGGGGGTCGAATGGAAATATTGGCCCGGTCCCATCGTCGCTGCACAGGTGGCGGCATGGATTTGGGCACCAATGAGCGGAGCGACCTCTGTCCACAAACAGCGCCTTCCGTCTGGTCATGTGCGACCTATCGTCCTGGCAGTTAATTTGGGCCTTTCCACTGGCAGGATGGAACGCCGCGCATGCGCCGTACTGCTGGCGTTCTGGTCTTCTGCGGCGCGCAGTTCTCGCTAAATATCCGGGCAGGTTCGCCGGCGCTAAACGGGACTGCCCCGCCGCTTGCGGGTCTTTTAGCAACAAGCTGGTTTCGCTGGCGACGCCCCACAAAGCTTGCGAATACGGGCAGAACTCGTCAAATTCTCGAGGTTTTTGGTCCCCGATTTCAAACAATCACATCCACCGCCCCATTGGGTTTGAATGCAACCGCGCGCAAGCGGCGCCAAAATGCCGGCAAAGCGTACGCGTGATTACGTTCCGTCCCGCGGCCTTCCGGATTTCGATCATCATCAAGCCGCGCACGGATCCGCCCTGACAATCCGATCGTGTCAACGACGGTAAACCCAAAATCTCTCCGTTTTGTTGCAACCCCGCGCCAGTCGCCGCGCGCACCATGGTGCGCGACAGCCGCAAGGCAAGTGGCAAGATCAAGCAAAGCGAGGCCCGCGCGTCATCGCGCAGGCTTGCCAAAATTGCTTCGTCCGTATTGTCCATAACCCTTGCCCGAATTGGATAGTATTCTCCGATTTGGTCACTTAAGTCCGTTGTTTGCTGATCATCCAACCAGATAATCTGCACGAAACTCGGAAATAAAGGACCGCTTGTATGACTGGACCAAAAACGCATTCTTCTTGGCGCGCCGCTGGACAGCGGCAAAACGCGTCCATGGGCTGTTTGATGGGCCCCGGACGCATATCGTACAGCTGGAACTGGCCGCGCCTGACCGATCTGGGCCCATGATGTCACCGTCGCGGCAACGGTGGCCCCCGCAGCGGTTCACACCCCGGTCAGCACCCCAAGCTGCACGCGCTTGAAGAGACATCGCCTGGACTCATAGTCCTGGCTTGACGCCACCAAGCGCCTGCAAGACGGCACACCCACAATCATGGGCGGCGATCCATGCGCTGGCGTCCGGCACCGTTCTGGGCGCGAGCCGCCATGCGCAAGGCGCAGGACCGTCCGCTTTTGTGCTTTGGCTGATGCCCCATTAGCGATTTCCACGCCCGAAAGCACCGACAGCGGGCAATCTTGCATGGCACGCCATTTGGCTATGTCACGGGCCGCGAAGGCTCGACGCTTTCCCTGATCTGCCCTATGCCCTAACGCATGACAATGATAAGCGATCATCGGGCTGCGTTCCGTCGCGCCGCCGAACGTGCTGAGTTGCAAGAAACCACCATCCAGCGCGTCGACATGCGCGAGATTGATGAAAACCGGCATCGCCAACGCCACTGAACATCCTTCCTTGAAAAGGGTCGCCGGCCGCGAACGGGATGCCTGGCATGTCTCCGCTTGATGTGGATTTCCTGACCCGTCCGTTGGCCGCTGTGGCACAACCGTCCCCGGCGGTGCCGACGGTACGCGAAGGTCATCTGGTCAATGGAGACTGCTGCCACGACGCGGCCTCATGACCTCGCCTTGATCCTGGTAGAGGTTTAAACCCGTTTTGGACGAAGCCGGTGGGCCAGCACTGCCGGCAACTGATGGTTGATCCTGGCCGCCCTCTGCCTTTGGCCGCCGGGTTTTCGACCGGCCCCACCCTGCATATTGATTTGACTGAAAAGGCTCCTGGCAATGACCAAGCTGACCCCCTCCGACAAAGCGCTGGTGCCCTTTGGTATCCGTCGACACATGATGAAGCTGATCCATCACTCGGGTTAGAGCCCATGCTGTTGGCCTCGGCGACTATATCGATGGCTGACTTCAAACGATGGGAGCTTTTTGACAAAACGCCCGCGTTGCCAAGCCACTCGACAGGTGTGATCGAACTGATGCCGACCTCGGATGGTGAGGTGTACGGGTTCAAATACGTCAACGGTCACCCCTCGAACACCGCCGAGGGCTTGCAGACCCGTGACCGCCTTTGGCCTGCTGGCAAATGTCGCCAATCGGATATCCGGTGCTTGCTGTCCGAGATGACAATGCAACCGCACTGCGCCTGCGGCGACGTCGGCGGTGGTGGCGCGGCTGCTGGCCCCCAAGGGCGGCGCATGTCAATGGCGATGATGGCAAGGGCGCAAGTCCGAAATCCAGACCCTCGCGATGAAGGCCAATTCGTTTGGCATCGACGAGGTGCGGGTTTGTAATGACATCGACAAAGACGCCAACCGCCAAATGTGGCGGCGAACCTGCAAGGGCTGGGGCTTTAAAGGTCGGTCCCCTGCGACACCGCCGAAGAAGGCCATGCTGGGCGGCAAATCGTCCAACCGACCTGCACCGCAGATAACAATACCGCCACCATCCTCACCGATAATATGTGGGAGCGCATCCACTCAACCGCCATCGGCGGCGATTTGGCCCGGCAAGACAGAAATTGGCCCCAGCGATCCTGCACCGCGCAGGGGATCTTTTGTGGAATAACCCGAACAAGACCCGTATCGAGGGCGAGAATCCAGCACTTGAAAAACCGGACCATCCCTGTTACGGAAATCTGGCAGGTGCTGACCGGTCAGGCGCAGGGGGCGCACGGATGACAAGCAGATCACCCTGTTCGACAGCGGCGGCTTCGCGATCGAGGATTTCTCGGCGCTGCGTATGTGCGCGAACCAAGATCAAGGCGACCGATCTCTTTGATCCCCTTGACCTGCTGGCCGACCCCGAAGATTCCGCGTGACCCTTTTCGGGATGCCTCCAACGCGCCAAGTAACTGGCAAAACGGGGCTATCTCGGCGGCGGTCACACAATGGTGGTATAGCCAGTTTTGAAACGCGCGACCATCGCCCCGGGGGCAAGGGTACTGGACACACCTTCAATCTAGATTGGGCCGCTTTGTCCGTAACCGCACAGAGGCGCAGGTGATAGCGCGTGGGCGTTACCTGCCGCCGCTTTTGATCACCCGGCGCACGCGTGGTTCGCAGTAGGTCCGGTGCGGCTTAGCGGCATGTCTGCTGGGTGGGTTCAACCGGTGCAGGCCAACACCCACGCGTCCTCTAGCGCCATGTTTTCGCCCACTTGGGCGAGGAACGGCAGCGTCGGGAATGCGCAGTATCGCCCAAGCAACGCGACCCCCGCACTGATGCCACGTCCTGTTGGCCACGGGATGTTAGATGCAGCCCCCAAAGCGTGCAGGGTCTCAACCGCGTTGATCATGCCTTAGCACGCCCGTCCAAAGCTGCGAACGGGCCTGCTTTAAAGGTTGCCGGACGTAAAGCAGTTCCATCCTTCGGCAGCCCAGCTGTCCCTCTTCAACCGCGACCCAGATTGAACCAGTTCCTCCACCACGTAAGGGGTAGCTCACCAGATGCCGCCCCGTCCCCATGGTCAACATGCGCTCGTCGGAATGGTCAAAGGTATTTAAGCACGAACAGCCCGCCCATGCCACCTGTCCGGTGAACTCTGCCTGAATCTGCGCCATTCAAAACGGCGCGCTGCGCGGCTATGAAATGCCGCTGGCAATCCACGGAATCAACTCGGCCCGTCGGCGGCGATCCCGTCTGTGAGGCCAAACAGCTGCGGGCGTGGCCAACCGGGCGTCACCTCTGCACTCGACGCCCAAGCTCATCGACCATTGCTCGGTTTGGCAGCCCCCAGAAGGATATCCACCAAGATCGGCACGATGCACAAACATATATGGGTAACGCACCCTGCCCCCGCATCAAGGTCCAGCCGTGCGACACAGCGTGCCTGTCTTATAGTCCCTGCAACACACGACCCGCCCTGCCCCCGCAACGCGGCGGCGTTCCGGTCAGGCTTGGATTCGAGCCCCCATGGCGGCGCCAGTAACCGCGATGCCGTTTGGACTGATCTGCAAGCTCGCGCCAACTCGGTAATCGCGGGGCCTGTTCAAAGTAGAGTGGGACGCCATGCCGACGTTGACTCAATGCCGCCGCTGCGCCAGCCCGCGATCCACCAACCAATTACAATCGCGTTGCTGATACCCCCATGTTACCAAGCCTGTCTTGCCAGCTTCATAACACAAAAGCGCCGGCTCGTCACCGCGACGCTTTCCATTATTGTTCTAGTGCGAATGTCATCATACGCGATGCCTACAAGGCGATCCAATCGTCGCGGTGGACTTTCTAGCGGCGCTCGTGACGCTCTTGGCGCCTCAAGGCTCATTGTTGCGATTGACGACGCATCCAACGTTTCAGCGAGATAGGTTCACCCGTGACAGAGCAATACCCGAACTCACCTTCGTCCAATGCGGCGCAGCGCCCGTCGATCTTGCTACCAGCCTTGCGTGGCGCGTCCCGGTGGCAAGTTCAAGCGCGCGGTCCGTCTCTTCGGAAAGGCCGGCGATCCGTTCACATCTGGGAAATATTCCGTGTTGGCCGTCCTGCAAGCCTTCGATGGTATCGCGGCTTCCGCCAAGCCAGTTCGGATTTCAATTCAGTAGTTTGCGTCTGGAAGTTATTCAACTTGCCGATCACTTCATGAACGGTTCGTTTTTTCGGCGGGTGTATAGCCATCCGCCAAAAAAAACTTCGCCTGCTTCATATCATATCCCCATCGCGGTCTTTAATCCTGTCATGAAGGCGCGTCCTCCCGACATCACTTCCGTGGCGGCATCTAACGCAGCGTTAGGCGGATTGTCACTAACACAATGCTTATGTTTGTGGTTTAAAGGACCAAGAATACGCGTTGAAAGAAGGTGAAAACAAGATGCCAATTCCAAGGTAACTCAAGATACGTTGCCACAGATGACTCACGATTGCGGTGGAATGCGGCCCGTGAACTGAACGACCTCTGCTTGTAAGGGTCGAACCGGGTACAAGGCAAACCGGAACTTGCGCGTCAGGTTTTCCAATGCGCTTGGCCTGCTCGATGATTGAATGGAAACATCAAGTCAACGACTCGGCACAAAAGGCCTGTACGAACTATGACGCCGTCGCCGTCTGCGCGACAGCCAGCTTGGCGAAGAGCGCGTGCCGACGTGAAAAACTACATCCGCAAGGAAAGATGTGGGCAGGCCTTCGAAGCGGAAGGGCAAGACCGGTGCTTTGATCGACGGATCGACAAGGCAGGAAACATCGAATTCCCCCAACGACCTTTTGCAAAGAGCTCGTATTATGAGATGGAGTTTTTCGTCTATGAGACCGCGAAACGATCAGCCGGTGAACCGCCCAATCGTGATTTCATACTCACCTCTCAAACCACCACGAGGAGAAAGAGCTGCACCGGACGTCCTTACTGCGGCGCTGCTTCTTCTCACTTTATATTTCAGGCTATCTCGCTGTCGAGGAGGGACACGGGAGCTATGCTGCCGCGAGAGGTAGAACGATCGAGGTATGTATATTCCACCACGCGGTGGTAGCAATAGAGCATCCGTATCAAAAGAATGCCTTGCTGACCACCGCATTAACCCAATTCTACGACATCCGCGAATCAACAGGGCCTGAAGAAAAAGCCGTCGACGTCCGAGTGCTTGATTGGTTGAAACTTCTATTGGCCGAAGATCTGGACGCATCCGACCTGAAGAAAGACGGCAAAATCCGCCCTGCCAAGCTGCACGGCGCGTTTGCTGAAAAAACGAGACAAGGATGTTGCATCTGTTTGAACGCCTTGCCTTTATGGTCCCGCGCGCAAAAGTGACCGGAAAGGGGCGCGGTACGCCGCGCCCCTGCCGCCCCTAAAACGATCCTATTTTTTCCACCGCCCCGTTATTCATGTCGGCGCCGATGCGATTAGTCTTTACTTGTGAACGTCCGGCAACGATGTCACAAGCCTGCCTTATTTGTTTAACATTTTTCTCTAAATTGACATGCTTTGCTTCCCTAAGAATGGGTCGGGAAGCGGGCGAAAAAACACCTGTAATCAAGCTCAAAAGGGCAGTCAGGTTTATGATGCCATATGATTTTCGCACTGTTTCGTGCGCCCCGCTTGGATATCGTTAAAAGTCGCCGAACGGTCCTTACCGTCTGTCGGCACGGGGGGCGCGTCCATGAAAAAGATCCTCCTGTTGCCCCTCGTGCTAGCGGTCAGTGGCCCTGTTTCCGGCCTCGCACCCCGGTGTGGCACCGCGCCGCGATGGAATCCCGCCTCGACGTCCCTCCTGCCCGCGTGAAACCGGTTCACCCTGCACCAGGCCCTGCCCGCCGCCTGATCCAACAACGATTTTGTCACTTGATTTCATCGAGCTGTCGTTTCCGTATGGAAAAGCGGCAAGGAGCTGCTGTTTTCCCAACCCGTTTCCGAAGGCCCCGTCAGCGTGCGCGTCATCGGTGCGCCGCCGCCCGACCCTCGCCCTGAACTGAACCGCGCTGATGAACCGTTTTGCGGCAAGAGGCCCGCATCGACATCAGCCGCGAACAAACCAACCCGGCAGCCAATATCACGGTCGAAAGCCGTCAGCCGCCCGCACCTCAGCAAGGGTGCTGCGCAAGCCGCCCTGTTTTCGTGGCTCCCAATGTCAGCAGCCTTGTTGAATATAAGAAAAGTCGCCAGCAAGCGCAGACCAACTGTCACTGCTGAGACCCGCAGCCGCGTCCTCTATCTTCATCCAAATTGACGCCAGCCCCCCAAGAGGTCCGGCGCTGCCTGCCACGAAGAGCTGGCCCAAGCCCTCGGCCGCTGAATGATCTCTACCGCCTGCCGGACTCCGTCTTTAATGACGACAAGTGCATACCGTGTTTTTAACGCGGCTTTGATAATGACAATTCTACGCGCCTACTACGATCCTGCGCTGGCGATCCGGACATGACACGGGGTCCAAGTGGGCCAACGCCCTGCCCCGGCAATTTTTTGCACGGATTCAATCCGGCGGCAACCTCGACCCAAAGCACGGTTGGTGACCCGCCCCCCACGCGAATGGAACGCCGCGTTCAAGGCGCTCTTGGCCCCGGCCGGTCGCGTGGTATACGTCAGGACCGCTGGCCTATAGCGCATTAAGATCGCGCAAGCTTGGGCTGGCAGATCACCGCTGCGCTTCGCCCCATTACGCCAATGGGCGCGCCTTGCATCTGGTGACGCCGAGCCCGCGCAATGAACAGTATAAGATGTCCCGACCTGTTCTAACCCCGCACCCCCGGAACGGACCTGCACGCGCCCTATGTCCGCGACGGCAACTGGGGGCTTATCTGTCTCCAAGGTCAGGGTGGTGCCGAAGCGCTGCGTCTGAATCGCGCCGCCATAATCAACACGCCCGCTTGCGCGAAAATGCCGCCTTGCTCACCGCACGCTGCTGTTGCTGGTGGCCGAAAGCGCTCCGAACTGGAAAAATCGCGCGGCCGAGGCGCAGGCCGTCAGGCTGGACAAGTCTGGCTGGGCACGGTACGGATTTGGCTCTGACTGGGCTGTGGCGGGCCAAAATGCGCGAGATCGCGTCCGCTTACCCGCTCAAATAAATAGCGAAAGCGGTTAAAAATGATCGTCATACTTCTCGCCGTGATCGCGCTGTTTTTTATCGGGGGGCTGACCGCGCCGTTAAACGCAACGGAAACCGCAAAGGATATTGCTCAATACGCGGTGGGCTTTGCGATGGCCTTTACATCGTCGGGCATGATCCTTACAGTTCGTTCTGGACCGACCTACCGGAGCGTAATATATGTTTTCTGCGTTCTTTGAGCAACTGCGCCAGCATAAGGTGCCTGTGTCCATGCCGCGAGTTTATGGCCTTTTCTCGATGGGTAATGTCGGCCGGGCTTTGCGACTATGAACGTAAGAACCGCGTTCTATTAATCTTGCGCGCCAACCAGTAATGGTCAAAGAACGAACGCAACACGACAAGTTCGACCGCGCCTTTTCCAGGCCGAGTTCCTCTGGTTCCTTGAAAACATCAGCCTCGACGAGGTGATGGAAGCGGTGGTATATCCCGCATGTGGCTGGAAAAGATGGCTGAAAAGCAATCTGACCGCGGAAGAAAAAGCCGAGATCTGAAGCCGCCGGCGGTTTTTTGATAAACTCATGGAGAAACGCTGCGCAAGCGGCTTGAGGAAACAAAAAGAACGGCATCAGGGCGGCAACAAATGGGTTTGGAAACGGCGGCACCTTCGCCTTCGGCGCAATATGGCTACAACCCCGAAAGGGGTGTACGCTCGGCCAGAATGAATCGCGCCATCAAACGCGGGTCAAGGTCTGGATAAACGCGGAATTCAAGAACTCGACGATTCGCGTTGAACTGGCACACGCAAACATCAAGGTGCGCGCTAAAGCGCCTGCGCCGGTGGGCCCGCCGAACGGGCGAATGACGGAAATTCGATCTGGGCGGTACGATCCGCGCCACGGCCAGAACACGGCTACCCTGGACGTGAAAACCCGCCCGAAAGCGGCGCAATGCAGTCAAGGGTTCTTGCTGTTTTTGGACATCCGGCGGCTCGATGGACCGCATATCAAAACCTGTCGAGACTGTTCAGCGCCGCCAAATACGAATTCAAACACCTCGAACCTTCTATTCCACAAACTGTTCTACGAAGGCGGTCTGGCGCGACAACCGTCCGCCGCTGGACCGAACAGCTGGACACAAATGGAAGTTCTGCGCACCTATGGGTTCTGATAAATGTTATTTGTTGGGCGACGCATCCTGTCCCCCTACGAGATCGCCTATCCGCGGCGGGGCCAACGAACATTGGAATGCCGAAGCCGGATCAGTCTGGCTGTCTCGCGACGCGCGAGCAGTGGAACAGCAAACCTTTGGATCAACCCGATCCCCAGAAAATACTGGCCTACACGCAATCCATCAAAATGGTGCAGGAAATCTTTTGGACAGGATGCCATGGTACCTATGACCCTCGAAAGGGCTTCAGCCGGCGGAATGAAGACGCTTGAAACGCGGTAATTCGACTGCTTGCGCCCAAAACGGGTAGGAAAATTTCAACCGTGCCGCGTTTTCACGCAAAGAACCCAATTGGTGAAAGGAATTCGCTATGATCAAGAAATCAGGCTCCGCAAAATGGACGCGTAACCTCAAGGAACAAAGGCCACGTCTCCACCCAGACCGGCGTGCTCAGTGACCAGCCTTACGGTTTCAACACCCCGTTTGAGGGCAACAGAACGGCACCAACCCCGAAGAGCTGATTGGCGCAGCCCATGCGTCTGCTTTTCCATGGCCTGTCCAATGATCCTCGAAGACACGACTGGTCGCGGACAGCATTGAACAAAGCACCGTACTTTCTCGAACAAAAAGATGGCGGCTTTCACGTGCCGAAAATCCACCTCGATGAGAATGCGTGATCCCAGATGCCAACGCAAGAGCAGTTCGAAGAGGCGACCTAAACCGCCAAAGAAATTGCCCGATTTTCAAAGCTGAATGACCGCAGAGATCACATGGATGCGAACTGTCCGCTGACCTTGAACCCCAAGGGCCGCGACGCCGCGGCCCTTGCCACTTACCCTTCACCCTTTTTCTAAATACTCCATTCCACCCTTGCACCCCGCGCCCCCCCGTCCATATTGGCATATGATCCAGCATCCTCCCCATCGTCCTCGCCGTGCCTCTTCGGGCTTTGCCATGTACGCTTTTCTGCGTGCGGCCCCGCAGAAGAGCTTGACGAGAAATCGACCGAGCTGCTGGAACCCTGCCCTGCGTGAGATTGACTTAAGCTTGCGAAAGCACTCGATCTGCCCGCGGATCAAGGTCCACATATACGAAGTGGCCCCGTCAACGGTCCTTGGCCGCGGCCGGATGGGCGGATCTTCATCCCCGTGGCTTTTTTACGAGAAATTTAAAATCCCGTGCTGTCACCCGCCGAGAAGCTCGCCAGCGTGGATTGCACACGACAGCTTGGGACACGTCGGCCTTGGGCCATTCACGGCGGCGGATGATCGAACTTTTTCAGCCAGAACGCCATGCGTGCCTTGCGCTTGGCATGATCTTTGGGGCGGCATTAATCCCGGTGTCCGGAAATCTGGAATCGGCCAATATGCTTGCGAGTTTGCTGGCAAGCAACGCCTGTCCGGCGTGGCGATGAATACGGAGGCGGCATGCTTATGCCCGCGCTCTTTCTGACCAAAGCAGGCATCGGCATCGCGGCCCCGCAGATCTCTTGTTCGAAAAGCTCGAAGCGTTTAACGCAAAGTACACCACGGGATGTTCGCCCATGGTTGCCCTTAGTCTCCCAAAACGCCAAGACCGGATAAGTGCGTTGACTGCGGCTGAAATCCGCGTGGGTACCGCTAACCGAGCGCTTTGGCAAGCGCGGACCAAACGCGCTTTTTTCAACAGCGGGCGCATTTCCCACGGTTGTCCCTGAAATAAGGCGGCGCGCTTTCTTTCCCAGAACGGAATCAGCAACCTGACGATCATCCCTCTGCTGGCCAGCCAGACACCGTGCAGATAGCTATCGGGATCCACCGTGCCAAGCCTTCTCGGCCAGAAGTGCCACGGGAAAAATCCTTGGCGTTTCAAGCGTCATGATAATGTCGGCATGGCCGGTGATCGCGGCCGGCCAGCACATGCACGTCGTTTTCGTCGGCAGATACAGCGTGCCTGCACATCCGGGGGCTTGGGGGGCTCGGCCTCTGGCCCATGCGGCGCGCAGCAAGGCGAATCTCTGCGCGGGCCTGTGCTTCGCGCCTCCGGGGCCCAAGCTTGATCGCGCGCGCGCCATTCTTCCAACAGGCGCGCCGACCGCAAGCGGTTCAAACACCCCGACCCCCGGCGCAGCACCCCATCACCATCTCACGCATGACGGTGGGATGAGGGCCAGGCGTCCGACAGGATGCGCAGCGTCAGCGATCAGACGGAAGAACAGTGACTTTAGGTTATCCCGTTTCCGGCCAGTTGTGGCAACTGCGGGTGGTCCGGACCGGGCGAAAACGCGGTGTTGCAGCAGCGCCGCTCACGTCCTCGCGACCAATGCCGCGCACGGGATGAAGTGGAACTGCGTCATGATCGACGGCGGTGCGAACACGAACACAAGCCCAAGCAACACCCAGATTCTCTGCGACCAAGCTGCGCTGCCAAACGGGCAACACGTTCATAAGCACGAAGCCCTGCCTTCGAGCGCAGGCTTGCCGGGGGCCAAATGCGGGCGGGTCAACAGATCACGACATCAAATTCTTCACCTCGGCACGCAGGGCGGTCAGAATATCAACGCAAATCCCCCTGCCCGCGTTGCGAAAGTGTCCGATACGCCCATGGCATCGGCACCCTGCTGGGCAAGTTCCAGCGCCGGAGCAGAACCCATCGCCGCAACCGCAGAGGATGCGCCATTTGCCAGCGCTGCCAGAGAGAAACCCGCCGACATGGTGCAAACCCATCAGCACGCGTTTTTGCCCTTGGACAGGTTGGCCGCAAAGGCCGTGGTTGGGGCGTTGAATCGTAAAAACAGTTCCCGGTTTTCTGGCCGCCTGTAAGGTCTGGCCATATAGGTCCGCGCCGTTTCCACGGCACGGGCCAACGCCGCGCCGGGGCGCGTCCGCCGCTGCAGACACCCGCTAACGTCGTCAACCCTTCACAAGGCTGCGGCGTCCCCGGCCGAATGCGTTTTCAACACGTGGCGCACGCGGATTGGTGCGACAGCGCGCGGTCAGCGCGGTCGATATGGACGTCGGCCCAGCGGCATTTCGCTGAATAACAGCCGTATCGGCCAAAGCGATCGATACGAACACGGAGCCCGTCGCTTCGGCGTGGATCACAAACGGTAAAACGGCGCGTCCATACATTTGGTCACGGCAACTGTACGGCGCGTTTAATATGAGGCCTCGAACCAGCTTTGGTCACCACCGCTTTCGGATCCTGGTCCAACATCCGGCAGAAGATCTTGCACGGTTCCGGGTCACCGCCGACCACCCCCATCCAAACCTGAAAAAAAACGGGCGCTATCTTTCCAGCAGCGCGAGCTGCCGGGGTCAACGCTTC
>Ga0163217_1046408_pt1 | contig 13341 bp, 11 predicted proteins | sample SynspAceP_FD_185933 | JGI IMG/M metagenome (GOLD analysis project Ga0163217, IMG submission 185933) | Saline lake microbial communities from Ace Lake in Antarctica - Synechococcus sp. Ace-P (PacBio error correction) | ecosystem: Environmental > Aquatic > Non-marine Saline and Alkaline > Saline ...
TCGACAATGACCTCCTGAATACGGGCTTGTCATAGGTCCTTGGGGATTGACGAAATCCGTCGCGCCCAGCTCTTTGGCATATCGAACATATGGCGCCGGTTGACGTGATAAGGCCAATAAATCCGGCTGGCCCTTGGCCATGGTGGCGCCGATATCGGCCGCTAGGCAATAGCATAAGCCATATCCAGATTGCCAAAGATGGCGACGGTTCGGCGCCTTACCACCTTGGCGGTGTTGAGTACCTGCAACCGATGCGGTGGTCACCGCATCCAGCATTTCAGCGAGACTTTCTCAGGGCGCAGTATATAGAGAGAACTCTTGGCCAGGGACATTCGGCAATACGGTGTATCGGAGAAAAAAAAGCTTTCCCGGAGGGCAGCCCATGTAGTGATAGAATGGTTTTGCCCTGGTTAGGAGAGAACGCGGAAAGTCGCCCATCTAGGGCATGAGCGCCCTTGCCACTGGGGTACGCTGAAACGTTCACTGTGCCCCAAACATTCATATCCCCAGTACAAAGAAGACGACATGACCAGGTTGGTCTTGCCGACTGGCCAGAATCTTGCAACTCACGGCATGGCACCGTATACAGCGGGATAACGTGATAGCCCACTTCCAAAGAGGTCGACCCCCTACTCGTTGCCTTACCGCCATCGAAATACCAGTCACGCCAAGGCCCTCATTCGTGTGCGCCAGAATCGCGCAGAGAAGATACCTTCGGGATCTTCACCTGATCAGGGTAATGCTCGGTGTGGCACACACCACTGCCAAAATGCGACCAGCACTTCGCCTTTTTGTGGCGGGGACACATTCCACTTCTCAAATCTGTAATGGATTGCCTGCTTTTCAAAAAGCACGGCGGCTCGGGTTTGATATGACCTTGCTCCACTGGTTGATGGCGCGATGCCACAGTGTTAGTAGAACCGTCGATTCGTGATATATAAGCCACAACAACTTATTGCTCATCAGGGATAATATGAACAATGGGAAGGACTGACGAGTTTGTCATGCGTCGCCGAGTGGTCATCTTTCAGCGGAGGCTTGACAAGCGGATGGAGACGTAATCGTCTTTGCACGTCAGCCCCGTCAGGTGGCGCGGCTCTTGAGACCGACTGCAGACCCGTTTGCTCTAATGCGCAGTACGCGCAAGGTAGCCTGACCGAGGCGGGTATCACTTCTCGCCCATGGTGCCAGCGGCTGCATCGACGCCGCGATAGCCATGCAAAGCGGTCAGTGACTGGGCGGCACGCCCAAGGGGCTGTTGCGGGTCACCTGCGCAGTCGCCTATGGCGAAGGACTTCATCATGCCGCGTTGCTCAATGACTTCATGCAGCAGCATCCGAAGTTGAAAATCGAGCATGACGCTGACCATCAGACGCTGCGACCTGCTACAACGGCGCTACGATCTTGGATCGCCTCGACGTCTGCCAGGATTCAGCATGATCGCGACCGCGCTTGGCGCTAAGGCAATATGTATCTGCTCGCGCAAGGCGACCCAGCCACCTGGAGCGCCACGGCGGCAGACAGAGCAGCTTTCTTGAGTTATGGCCTAGGCTATTAGTCTTTGTGGCAGTGTCAGATAACTGGCAATTATTTCTAGAAGAGCGGGCGGGAGGACTCCCTTTAGCGCGTGCGCAGGGCAACTGGCACTGAATATAAGTGGCAAAAGCCGTTTACTGGAGGGCGGCCCAGCGTGGTTTCGGTTGTGCAGCTTACCCGATTACTACTCCCATCGAGCCTTGCCGCGCGCCCAGGTATTAGCGCCTCTCTTTGCCCGCGCATCCAGATCCTCGAACGCTTCACCGCCGTATGGTGCGCCTTCTAGGAACCCTCATAGAAAGCACTCATGTAGCTAAAGTGCGTCAGGTCGTGGAAGTTGGCTCAGACGCAAGGGGCTTGCCGGCGAGAGGAATAACCGTCAGTAAGCAAAGTTGGTATGGCGGGGCAGAGCACTACAATGAGCAGACAATAAAAGGCGAGAAGATTTAGATGGGATACTTCACGGGCCCTGTGCAGTACTGACCTTGATCAAGCATCAGGACGAACCCTGTTTCGTATAAACAACTGAGAAATAACTGACTAGTTGTAATTACATGAGCGCGCGAAGTTGGCTGCAGTCTCTGATCAGACTGCTGCGCGGTGGGCGATCTCAATTGTAAACCGGTTAACTTCAATACTGACTTCGCAAACAGGCCTTCCCCATCATTTTTCTCCCTGAGCTTCCGCTTGCAGTGCCTGAGCTGTTCTGGTCTTCAGCTTCGTTCACAGCCTTCTCTGAGTGAACTCGTCGGACGAATTTCAGCCCTTCTTCGGCATTCAACGACTTTTCAGATCTCAGATCTCGAACTCCGGGCGCAGCAGCTTTGCTGCCCTTCCATCGGTGCCTGTGCATGGGGCACGCTTCCTGCGCACGGCGCGGAGGGGTGGCAGAAACGTGCGAGGTGGCAAGGCAAAATAGTCTAGCTTGTCAGTGTTTCAGGTTGTTTCATTATCTTGTTTCCTCCCCTTTGTTCTCTGCGAAATCACTAGGTATCAATCCCATTTTGCTGTGCCAAAGTCACTTAAAATAAGATACAACCATTGATTTTAAATAGATTTAAGGTGTTGAATCACAGAAATTTTTATGGATTGTTTCTTAGCCAAATTAACCTTTATGTGTAAAATATTTTTTTCACATGAGCAATAAGCATAACCCACGTTCAGAACTGACTTTACACAATGGATGGAAGGACCTGGACCAGCATCAGCGGCGTTCAGCTTGCGCACGCTATTGCTCTTCGTGGTGCTGCTCTGCCTGCTGCTTACCGCGCTGGGCATTCGCTTTGGTCTGGGCCAGGCTAGCCAGTTTCAGGAACAGCGATTAAGAATGATCTTGAAGTTGATCGGCCGCGCATGCCATCCGTAGGCCAGTCGACCGACATTAGGATCTCAGAACGACCTAGTGCGGCCAATCGAGTTGGGCACTGGTATTGTCTTTGGTGCTGGGAAGCATAGTCTATGGCGCATCGGTGTTCGTGTCACAGGTTACGTATTGCAGAGACGCGGGTATTTACGAGAGCGGAACCCTGAGCCGTACCAGCATCCCCTGGACAACGCATCGTGACTACCGCCTAGGCGAGGGTCAGGAAAGCTCTATTTGTTCGAGTTTCGCCGGGCGCGTAATTGTATTCTCTCAACTTTCTTACCGCTGAGTTCGACCACAACCGGGACAAATCAGGGGACTGATCCAGATTATCCACGACTTGAGTCGAGTGTATTTGGCAGCGCACCTGGATCAACTGTACACATCTGGATTGCCTGGACTGGTGTGGGTCCGCTACTCATCCAGGCGGCTGAAAACCATCATCAGGCGCGGTGATTGCTCAGGTCCCACTATGGCGGGGTGTGGGGCGTCATGTGGACAAGGCTGCAGCCACATGGCAACGCGTTGCGCGGCACCATTCGACGCGCGCCGCGGCCGAAGGGCAGTGAGGGGTGGCCAGCCTGGCGGTAGGCTTGAACAAGCATGCTCGACAGCATCGAGCAGGCGCAACGCGAGGATGGAGGCGCATCGCAGGCGGAAACCGCGCTACTGGCGCGACTCAAGACAACGAGAAAATGGGGTCGCATCGGCGCATGGCAAGGGGTATCCGCCATGATTGGGCGCACCTTTAAGCGTGATTGACGGCGCGCCCGGCCGCTTTGCAAAAAACGAGGGGCTCGACCCGCGGCCAGCAGAAACAGATGAAGGAATACGCTCACTAGGTCTCGGCGTCTGACCCGCACGGTGCAACCATTGCTGGACCTAATTGCCGCCCTGGGCTACGCAGCATCGCTGAATCGAACGCAACTGCTTCTCAGTACCGTTCTGTGACGCTATATTCGGCCGGAGTCTTTCGAGTATCTGCGGGGCAAACACACTGACTATCGCCCATACCCGTTACAAAGTTGGCTGGTTTTGTCACCGGCGATGCCAGGGCGCCTCGAATTGGCCATTACTCAACCTGCTACGGCAATTGGCTGCAAGCGCCATGGACTAGGTCAGTCCTCAGCTGACTGCGGAGCAAGCCCGAGAGTCTGCGCATTTGCGTGGGCGACCGGAATGGCGCCGGGCTATGCCTCCGACGGCCCCTCTAACGCAAGAATGTCGATCATTTGCCCGAGCCTTTTTTATAACCCACAAAAAAAGTTCCCCAGGTCCGGAAGGCACCGGTAGCCTGGGACCTGGCTATCGTACAGGAATCAATAATAAGCCGTCGCCCGAAGAGCATCAGGGTGATTGCAAACTGGGCAGCAGCACCTGGGAGGCTGCCCAGGGTGCCTGCCCTGGCACAACATTCCGTCAATACACGCACAACATCAGCCCCATCCAGCGGAGGATCGCCCTGAATGTACAGACTTGAACATGTAATTACGTATGGTCGATGGACGAAGCGGCTTGCCGCTGAACTCACTCGCAAGAGCTTGCACGAGTGAAGGCTACAGGTAACGGCTGCGGGTGAGCGAGCATAGGGCATGCGAGCATGGCTGAGAAACGTAGCAGATTTGAATCTGCTGTATAACAGCGACTGTCGCCTACCTGGAAGAGACGGTCCTGAGCTCGTGCCCAGTGCACACGTAAAGCTGACCTGTTCCTCCGGCGGTGCTGATATTCACGGCCTTCAGCTGCGGTTGGCACGCAAGGACGGTAGAGTCGCTGAAGGCCGTGCAGACTGGATTTTTTGCCACAACACAGCTGGAGATGGGAACCCACTTTCTTCTCACGTCACCCGTCTGCTGGAAAACCGTGCGGTGCGCAACGAAGTAAGACATTACGTCACCTTGTTGGGCGTCAGTTGAGATACAACGGCATCATTGGCCAATAGCCGGCCATGCTGGCAAGCTGTTTGATTCCAGATCAGGACCAGTAAGTCGCCAGGCTAGGACGGTCCGGTAGTGGTTAGTCTCGGGCGAGAGCGGGTACCGGAAGGAATTTGGTGGCTGGGGGCTGCACGAGCAAAGTCTGCGCAAGGACAAAGCCTACATGATGGTCACTGTGGTGGCATATCCCGGAGGAGACTGATGGGAAAGTGAGTTCTTCGGCATGCGGCAGGCGCGTTCACCGGCGCGCCGAACGCCACGCGGAGCCGGGCCTGTTCCAAGCAAGGCCGTATGAGCCGGCCACCCTGCTGCTGGAACGAATGGGCGAAATGGCCGCTGGCCTGCAGCGCGTAAGACGCCAATGTGTCATCGCGCCACATTTGCAGGGATGGCGCAGATATTGAAGCCGGATTTGGGCCCAGCGACCACAGATCTACGAAGATTCAAGGTTAGATGTGCGAGTAGTCGCCGCGACAAACGCGTAATCTTACTCAAGCGTGCGACGGCAAAGCTTCCGCGAGGAATCTGTTTTATGCGGCCTCGAAACCTTTGCCTGCAAATACCCCTTTACGGGGTCCCGGGGTGAAGACCGTGGCAGTTGCTGGCGAAATTCTTCTTCACCCGCTTCAAACGCCAGCCAGCAAGCGCGCGATCAAGGGCTTAGCGAGACGCGCTCAAGGCCTCTGCTCAGCTATAATTCCGGTAACGTGCCGGGAGCTTGCAAAACGGGCGTGCGATACGCCGCAGAAACCTTTCTGCGACACCCGCAATCGATTGGAGAGCGCCGCACCTGCCGCTGCTTGCATCCCTTGAACATACTGCGATGCTGATTAATTTACTTTACAGTGACACACCCAGCCGCTGATACACCAGCTCGACCCGGGAAGATCTTGCGCCCGGCATGCCGCCTGGAGAGGCGTCATAAGAGCTAATATCCTCAGGTACTCAAGGCCTCTACCGACTCAGGGCACAAGCGTCAAGGACCGCCGACATCCCTTGGCAATCACCGTACGGCGTACGCTTTTACCGCTGGAATGACCTGAGCAGCCCAGCGCCTGATTCCGGACAAGCGTGGATATCGCACCACGGGCATGCAGCATAGCTAGAACGGCTCACCTCAAGCACATGCCATTACCCGCTAGGCTGCAACGTCCTGCACAGGATAAAGAACAATTGAATGGACTCTTCATCTGACAGACGTCATACCGGCTGATACCAAGGGTGATTGATCTAACCCGCTTGGGCTCTGTTTGATCAGCCTGTCGCTGCTGGGTTTTGCATGCCCTCTTGAGCGAGGAAACCCTCAAACTGGTCACCGGCGAGCATACGCGCCTTTACCGGGAAGCGAGCTGCAGGACGGGCGGCGTGCTGACGCGCGCTGGGTAACTCGGCTTTTGCTTCGCAACAGGGCATCGCCCACCCGAAGTGGCTTTCAGGCCGGACAAGAGGCTATGAAGACAGCTCAAGGCCTTGAGTACGCTGCTGCCTTGTCCGCTATAATCATGCTCCTCAACAAAGCTACCAAAACCCCCAAACCCCGGGGAGGGAACAAAAAAAAGGGAAAAGGAAAGGGAAAGAGAGAGATGATATAGGGAAGGGCAGCAGCGTCTCAAGCTTGAGGCCTGTCTTCTAGCCTCTTGTGCCAGGGCCCTGCAAAAGCCAAATATAGAGTGCGATGCCTGTTGCGAGCAAAAGCTGAGTTACAGCGCGGTCACACGCGCCGTCCTGCAGCTCCGACTCCGGTAATAAGGCGGGTATCTAAATGGCTTCCGACACGGAGACGGCAATTTCTCGCAGGGTTTCATAGCCGCAGGGTCAGACAGATGCAATCCACAGGACAGCGATTTCAGGCCTGAATCACAGAGCATAGCGGTTTAGATCAATCACACCTTTGGTAACTTATCAGCCGGGTATATGACCGGGTTCGTAGTCAGATTTGAAGAGTTCCATTCCAATGGTCCTCTTCAATCTGTGCAGATTCGTTGCAGCCTAGCCGGGTAAGGGACATTTTGTTTGCTACTGAGCTGTGCGACACGTTCTGAGCTTAATTGTCTGCATGCACCATTGGTCGAGCGTTATATCACAAGCTTTGTCCGGAATCAGGCGCTGGCTGCTCAGGTCAGCTCAGCGTAAAGCGTACGTTCCGGGTGATGGCCAAGGATGGTCGGGCGGCGCCTTGCGCTTGTTGCCCTGAGTGGCCTTGAAAGTCCTGATCGTGAATATTAAGCGTCGTGTGGCACGCATACACATCCGAGGCTCCGCCATGTCCTTGGTGGGATCTTCCCGGGGATCGAGGCTTGTTGTGCATCTAGCGGTCTGGCTGTGTCCCCTGTTAACACGGTATTATCAGCATCTGGAGCAGGTTGTTCAAGTACCTAGCGCAAGACGGCATGGTGGCAGGGCCTCATCATAAGCGGAGTGTTGAACGCGCTTGTATGCGGTTGTCCACGGCGTTTTTGCAGCTCCCGCACGTTACCGGGAGTTATATGCTGGCAGAGCCTTGGCGCGTCGTGCTGCCAGCCCTTGATCGCGCGCCGCTGCTGCGGGCGTTGAGCGGGTGAGGGAAGAATTCGGCGTACAACTGCACGTCTTTTCCACCAGGGCCGCGTAAAGTGGGGGTATTTTGCAGAGGCAAAGGTTTTCGAGCGATAAGAGACAGATCCTCGCGGAAGCTCGTGGCCACGGGCTTGGAGATTAACGGGTTTTGGTGCGGCCGACCTACTCGCAGCATCTACCTGAATCTCGTGGAGTCAGCCCCCCCCCTTTTTTTAGTTTGCGGAGGGATTCCCACCACCCCCAAATCATTATGGGTGCGACGCCGGGCAAAAAATTTAAGAACCGGGGGCCCCCATCTGCAAAGCGCGCAGGCAATCTTGTGCCTTGCAGGGCCTTCACGGCAATTTCGCCCAGTTCGTCCAGCAGCAGGTGGAGCCCAGGACAATCGGAGTGTGGAACAGGCTGCGGCTCACTGATTATGCTGGGTTCGCCGCGCCCGGTGAGAGCGCCTGCCGCATGGGCCGAAGAACTCACTTCGCCCCATCAGTTCCACGGGTTATTTTGACAACACAGTTGACGGCATCAATAGTAGGGCTTGTCCTTGCGCGGACTTTGCTCGTCGCAGCGCCCACGAGCCACCAATTCCTTTGCGTACCGTAGGCTCTCCTGCCCCCTGAACCTAGGGAGTCTACCGGAACCAGTCTGCTGGGGCGATCTGGCTGAATCTGGGTCAACAGCTGCAGCATGGCCCCGGCGCTCGCGCCAATAGAATGCCGTTGTATTGCCGGACCGCCACAAGGAGTTCGGTAATGTCTGACTTCGTTGTCAGCATTCCGTAAGGTTATTTCCAGCAGATTCGGGTGATCGGTGAGAAGAAAGTGGTCTATCTCCAGCGGTTTTGGTCAAAAAATCATCTGGCCCGGCCTTCAGCGACTCCTACGCCTGCTGCACGAGCCGAAGGCGGTGATGATCAGCAACCGGCCGGGGCGGTCAGCTTTTCTGTGCACTGGGGCAGCAGGCTCAGGCCGTTTCTGCCAGGGTGGCCGCAGGTCGCTGAATCAGCAGAGGTAATCTGCTCGTTTCCAGCATCTGCAGGCCTTGCTCGGCGTCAACCGGGCAGGCCCGTTTACGCGGTAAGTCCTTTCATCTCAAGCTCTTCCTGGAGGGTTTCGCGCAAGGCGCTGTCGTCCTCGACAGTAACATACATGTTCAGTCTTGGACAATCAGGGGTCCTCCGCTGGATTGGCTGATTGATTGTGGCGTGATGACGGGATCGTCGGCAGGGTCAGGCACGCCTGGCAGCCTCCAGTGTGGCTGCTGCCAGTTGCAATTCACCCTGATGCTCTTCGGCGACGGCCTGGAACGATAGCCAGGCGGCAGACCGGTGCCTTCTTGCCTGGGGACCTTGGTGTATAAAAGGCTCGAGGCAATGATTCGCGGGGCGTCGGGAAGGCCGGCGGCCATCGTCGCCACGCTTAAATGCGCTAGACTCTCGGCCTCCGCAGTCAGGTGAGGCACTGACTTGGTCAATGCGCGGCTTGCAGGCCTTGCGTTAGCAGGTTGAGTAATGCAATTCGAGCGCCGGCTCGCCCCGGCTAGCAAACAGGCAAACTTTGTCGGGTAGGGCGATAGTCAGGTGTTTGCCCGCAGACTCGAACTCGGCCGAATAGCGTGCACAGACGGTAACTGAGAAGCAGTTTGGGTTCGATATTCGCGATGCTGGTAGCCGCAGGGCGGCAATAGTCCAGACAATTGGTTGACCGTGGCGGGGTCAGAACAGCACTAGACTGTGAGCGATTCTATCAAGCTGTTTTCTGCTGAGCGGCGGGTCGAGCCTCGGTTTTTTTTTGCAAAGCGCGGGCGCGCCCGTAATTCAGCTTAAAGTTGCGCCGGAATTCAATGGGCGATACCCCTTGCCATGCGGCGTATTGCGACCATTTTTCTCGTGTCTTTGAAGTCGCGCCAGTAGCGCGGTTGGTCCGCCTGGGATGCGCTCCACGCTCGGGCGTGTGCGCCTGCTGATGCTGTCGAGCATGCTGTTTCACACGCCATTCCTTGCAAAGCGCTTTGCGCCACCTCACTGGGCCAGCTATGGCCGCGGCGCGTGTGGACGTTAATGGTCGCCCGGGCCAACGCGTTGCATGTGGGCTTGCAGCTTGTCCACCATAGACGCCATCGCAACCGCCATAGTGGCCTATGCTACACCCACCAGCGTTCTGATGATGGTAAGTCCCCAGTAGCAGACACACCATGCCAGGCAAATATGGTCAGTTGATCGCAGGGCGCGGGCCAAATCAATCTCGCTCGTCGGGATACTCTTTGGATCCGCCCCTTGATTTGTCCGGTGTGGTCCGAACAGGAGGTAGAAAGCATGGGAAAACAGATCGCGACTCCGCGACTCGGCTATAGGCCTTCCTGACCCCTCGCCGGGTAGTCGGCGAAATAGCGTTGAGGGATGCGTACGGCTCAGGTCGCTCTCGTAATTACCCGCTGCTGCAAATACGGGTACCGGTGACGTCGACACACGAATGCGCATAGACTTCGCCCAGCACAAAGAACCTGAACGAGTGCCAACTCGATGGCCGCCCTGGTCGGTATCTGGCTAATAGCGCGCCTACCGGGATGCTGATGCGCGCGGCCGTATCAACTCAAGATCATTCTTAATCGTTTCTGTTACCTGAAACGGTGAGCTAATGGCAGCTTTGCACCAGACCAAAGACGGAATGCAACCTCAGCGCGAGTAGGACTACAAAGCAGCAGCAGAGGGACTGCACACACGAAGAGCGAATAGCGTGCGCTGAAGAATTCGCATGAGGTGCCTGGTCCAAGAGGTTCGACTTCACCAATTTGTGTTAGTCAGTTTTGAAAACGCGGTATTTTTTGCTCATGTGAAAAAAAGAATACACGCATAAAGCGTTTAATTTGGCTAGATGAACAATCCATAATTTCTGCTGATTCATATCATAAAAAAGCTATTTAAATCAATGGGTATTGTATCTTGCTCTTTAAGGGACTTGGCACGCAAACTCGCGATCTGTACCAGTGATTCCCAAACAAGGGAAATTAGATATGACATTAACTGAAATACAATTCTGGACAGTGCATATTTTGCCTTGAGCGCACCTCGTTTGCAACTCGCTGCCGTTGCGCAGGATCCGGTGGGTAGCCGGCACAGGCACCGATGGAGCAGCAAGCTGCTGCGCCGATTCGGATGCTGATCTGAGAACAGATTCGTTGAAGCCGAAAGGTAAAGTTGGCTGAAATTCGTCTGACGAGTTCACTGCTTAGAAGCTGAAACGAAGCTGAACGACCCAGGGCAGGCTCAGGCCACTGCAACTGGCAAGCTCAGGAGAAAATGATGGAAGGCGTTGGCGAAGTCGTATTGAAGTACGCGTTATTACAATGAGATCGCACGCGCAATCCAGTCTGATCCAGAGCTGCAGCAGCGCGCTCCAGGAATACAACTTAAGCAGTATTTCCTCACAGTTGTAGTTTATGAGCGAACAGTCGCCCTGATCTGATCTAGGCTAGTACGTTCGGGCATCAGGCCGGAAGGTTTACTCCATCTAAAATCTTCGGCTTTTTGTGTCTGCCGTTTTTGCCTGCGCCATTAGCCCTTTGGCTTACGTGCACGGTTATATCCTCTCATAGCCGGCAGCCCTCCTCTGAGCAATTCACCACCTGGGAGCTCAACTTCTAAGGGCGACAGGTTGCCTTTTGCCTGTGGGTAGATCGCGCCCATAAACGGCGGTGGTGCGGAGCTGATGCATGGGGCAAAAGAGCGGCGTAACGGCCGTGCGCAAGTGATCATGGCGTAGTAATCGGGTAGCTGGGCACAACCGAAACCACGCAGGGCCGCCTCCGTACGGCTTTGCGCAACTATTGCCATTTGCCAGTTGCCCCTGGATGCGCAGGGGTATCTCCCGCCCGCTCTGCTGAATTGCCAGGTATCACTATGCAAGCCAAGACGTTATGCGCTGGGCAACCTCAGAAAGGCTGTGCGGCGCGCCGTGGCGCTCGCAGGTAGGCGGCGCCGCGCGACACAAGAATCATATGGCATTGGCGCAAGCCGGGCTTCGCGATCATTGCTGGAATCCTGCAGGACTGTTCCGAGGTCGGAATGGCAGATTCGTTAGCTGCGTGTAGACCAGGATCGAGCGTCCTGATTGGTCCAGCGTCATCTCGATTTTCAACTGCGGATGCTGCTGCATGAAGTCATTGAGGCAGCGAGCATGATGAAGTCTCGCCATAGGCCGACTGCGCAGGTGCCCCGACAACTAGCCCTTGGGCGTGCGCCCAGGTATTGACGCGCTTGCATGGCTTCACTCCGCGGGCGTCGATAGCCGCTGGCAATGGGCGAGAAAGGTGATACCGCTCTGGTCAGGCTGACGTTGCGCGTACTGCGATCAGAGAAACGTGGGTGGGGTCTGCAGTTCGGTCTCAGAGCCGCGCCACCTGACGGCTACGTGGCCGAAGAGCGATAAGTTCCAGCCGCTTGGGCAGCGCCGCTGAAATGACCGAGCTCGCAGACGCTGACAAACTCGTCTATTCCCTTCCCATGGGGTCATGATTAATCCCTGATGAGGCAATAATGTTTTGTTTGGTGGCTTATTATCCACGAATCGACGTTCTAGCTAACACTGTGGCTCGCGTCATCAACCAGTGGGCAATCCATGATCAAATCCCGAGCCGCCGTTTGCTTTTGAAGCGGCAAGCATTACAGATTGTGGAAGTGGATGTGGCCCCGCAAAAAGGCGAAGTGCTGGTGCGCCTTAGTTGTCGCGCAGTGGTGTGTGCCACAGGGCGATGCATTTACCGTAGGTGAAGATCCGCGAAGGTATACTATCCGTGCGATTCTGGGCCTACGAAGGTGGGCGGGCCTATTGTCGACAGGCGAGTAGGCGAGGGAGAGTGACTCTTTTGGACGTGGCAGATCAGTGATCCCGTCCTGTAATACGGCCGAGTGCCGTGGCAGTGCATATAGTTTCTATATTAGCTGGAGAATCCACCGTGTCAAGTCAAGTGCGCTGCTACCCAGGGCAAGGGCGTCATGCCCGATGGCACTTCGCGTTTCTCACCTCAGGGCAAACCGATCTATCACTACATGCGGCTGCTCGATTTTTCTCCCGAATACACCGTATTGCCGTGAAGTGTCATCCTGTGCCAAGATTTCACCAAGGATAAGAGCGCCGCTGAGTTTAAGGTTGCATGACTGGGCTTCGGTGATAGAAACACCGGCATCGGTGCGAGGTACTCAACACACGCCAAGGTGGAAGGGGCGCGACCGTCGCATCTTGCCTGGGCGTATTGCCTGGCGCGCGAGTTTCGCGCCACCATGGCCAAGGCCAGCCGATTAATTGACTTATCGAGACGCGGCGCAAGTTCGATATTGCCAAGGAGCGGGGGCGGCGACGGATGTGTCGTCAATACAAGGACCATGACAAGCGACTTCCACGGAGAGTCATGATGTCCGATACTGACAGATGGTGGTGTGGATTACTCCTTCGATGCGTGGCAATTGGGCAACTGATGCGCCGCACGCCGACTGGACGTGCTGTCACAAGGGGCTGGGGCGAATGTCGACCATCAACTCACAGGGTCGTCTCGGTGCGGCGGAAAATCAGTACCCCGGCCTTTCCAGCTGGTCACTGCGGTCTGGCGGGCAGTGCTTTTCCGGCGTTAAAGGGCGTACGAGTTGCCTGTTATGTGGCCAGGGCGCAGAGTGGTCGCACGCATACGCTGGAATACTTTCAATTCAACTCAACCATGTCATGGGAAGATATCAACAAGGCTTGGTGATCTTGATGCATGAAGGCAAGAGTTTCAGCAACTGTTATGCAACTTTAAACGCACGGGACTCCCGAGCCAGTGAGATGTTATGCGGATTCTCTCTCTCGGAATGGTCGCCGCAACAAAAGCCTTTGGCGGCTGCACAACGTTTTTCGGCACATCGGTCGGCAAGCTCAACGCGATATGGTGTTCGCCGTCCTATCTGCCAGCCGCAGCCGG
>Ga0163217_1031308_pt1 | contig 13339 bp, 11 predicted proteins | sample SynspAceP_FD_185933 | JGI IMG/M metagenome (GOLD analysis project Ga0163217, IMG submission 185933) | Saline lake microbial communities from Ace Lake in Antarctica - Synechococcus sp. Ace-P (PacBio error correction) | ecosystem: Environmental > Aquatic > Non-marine Saline and Alkaline > Saline ...
CCCCAAAAAGGACGAAGGAAAGGATTTAACCCCCCCCTGGTAGTTTTTAAAAAACTGGAAAATTGGAAAAAAAAATTTCCCTTAAAACAGCTAATATCTTCGATAATAATAAAAAAAAAGGGGGTTTTTTATTTCATCAAAATCAAAAAACAAACGAACAATCCATCGTTTAGTACTATTTTCCAATTTCTAAACCAAATTTATAATTGGGGACAATATGAATTCCCCAATTGCAATCTATTCCAAAGCATAAACTTGATTAACCGTATAGGGGAAAGACTTCCAGAGCAATAAAATCAATTTATTTGATTTTTTTAAATACAATGGATGTTCAAAATCTTTGCGTAAATTTAATATAAACCAAGTGGTGGCAAATGAGCCATAAGAAATTTCTTTTTTTGCTTGTTATGTTTTCCCAAGCCTATATTTTTTTGACAGAAACTCTTATGTTTTTTTTAATAGATTTCTACCGCCGACTGGTTTTTAAGCCACCAACAAGGTGAAATGTGTTTGGCAGGATTCTAAAGGTTTTCTATGGGGTGGGGCACAGAAGGTTTTGGGCATACAAGGCCGGCTTTTGATTGGTTAGAAAATTTTTTAATCCTATGTTTGTCCGTAAAAAATACCAGCTACCTCCAAGCAATCCGGCGTAAGAATCAAATTTTAGATGCTGGGCATGGCTACATATGGCTCTTAACCCCAAGGAGCCCAGATCGGAAAATTCATAATACAGTAGATTTTTTCACTATAACTCCGTTCCTATACGAAGGTTTTGGCAACATTCCCCCTAGATCGGAATTCAAAGCCTCTTATGTAGAACAGCAAAGAATCCAAGTATTTCTTATGGCGCTTCCAAATATGGTTCTTTATGGTACGATGGCAAATTCAATTCTTTTTGTGAATCCAATTTACCTATAAAAATTTCCAGAGGGCTGGGGTGTTGGGCTCCTCTTTGAAGGACAAAAGAAACTGGGGATATTTTGGATTTGTAGTGAACAGGGCCTTGCTGTTTAACCGCAGTAAAGCAGTGGCGAGGTGTTCCATAAACTCAATACCCGCAGAGGGCATACCACTACTAAACAACAAGGCCATAACCATTCAGGGATTTTTATTATAGACAGAAATGTACCTGGTGGGTAAAACCTATTGGGACTATAGTCCACACTTAGAACATCCCGTGCCTACTTCAACTTCCCGGACCCAAAAACCAACAAAATGCTACCCGATACCTTGGGACAGCAAATCGGCGCTAAAAAAAATATACGGACTTAAGCAGATCTTGGCAAATAGTACGGACAGAAATCTGGATAGGGGGCGAAAAATTCGTTATTGAGTTATGACAATGACATACAAGGCTTTTCACCAACACCTGAGTGCCAATCCAAATGGAGTTTTGATATTAGATGTAATCAGGTAAGACAATAATTTTGAAGACAGGGAAGCAAATATTTGGGCTGAAGTACCGAGAATGGCCTTTATGTTATTAATCCCCACCAAAAGGATATATATTAGTTTGGAGTGAATAAATGGCCTGGGCTTGGACCTCCTGTAAACGCCATACTGGAAACCAAGGACAGGAAAACTGGATCGGAACCTGGGGTAAGGGTATCTATTTTGATGATGCCGAATTTCAAGACCGTGATATTAATCATACCAGGACACATGGACCAGAGTCAATTACATATATAATGCTATTGGGATCTTCAACAACACGGTGAGACTGGGTAATGTTTTGAGTTCTGCCCCCTGTCAAGGAGGTGGATTGGCCATATTGTGGAAGCAAAAAGAAAAAGGCATTGTATTGGTTTTTGCATCCCCCCGTTTTAAGAAATCTACCTTTCGTCACTTCAAAGAGGATCACAATGGAAACCTTTTGGGTTTGGGTACCCAAGCGGGCGTTGTAAAATGGAACAAAAATGACCCAATTGCCAATGAAAAACTTGAAGGAAAAACCAATAATTTCACACCATTTATTTTACCGGCTTTATATGGACCAATCAAGGCAGGTTTATGGTTTGCTACGCACAAGCAGGGCGTATACGTCCATAAATGTGGACACCAACGAATTCTATTCATTTCAACAAGGAAGTTTTCAACGATAGTTTGGATTATGACAATACTATATCCGATACCAACATACAACGACAGTATTTTTTCGGTAGGAGCCGAGGCTTTGAACATTCTTAACATAATAACTGCTAAGGTTAATAAAATACCTCCTACGAAGGTTTAACAATGGATCAAGGGTTTTACAAATTGATGATGGATTAGCGAGGTAATTGCTTGGATGAATAAAGTAATGTCTAAAGCAGTTACAATTACGATAACGAAATCATTAGTTTCCTATAGCAACCCTTTAATGGGGTTATCCTAACTGCAGAAAAGACTAACAGTTGCCAATGGAGATGCAAAACGGGGAGATAAATGGTTGGGTGGTGAGGATGTGGTTGTTCGGTTTTTTTCGCCCGAAACACTAATCATAAATTAAAACCTCCAAAGTAAAGCATTACCGATTTTAAGCTCTTAATCTTAACGTGCCCGTAGATTCATTTTGGCACAAAAACAGAAATCACCTTTCAACATTATCAAATTGTTCACTTTTCTATTTTCGGCCCTAAGCTTTTCTCAGCAAAGAAAATTACAATACTATTATCGTATTCCTGGAGTTAACAAAGACTGGGTTAAGCTGAAAGAGGATCTGGCTGGACTACAAACACATGCCCTCTGGACAATATAACCTTTCCAAGTAAAATGTATGACCTACAGGGTTTGGAACCCGATGAAAACGACCAGCAATACACTTCAGAATACTGCCACCCTTCTATCGAACTGGTGGTTAAACTTTCCTTTAATCCTATTTGCAGTGTTTGGGCGTCACCCTATTTTATCTATCTACTAAGGGTAAGCCGGCATATTGGCCGTTGAAACTTAAAGGAATAAAGTAGCTAGGGACCTTACACGATGATATGGGCTCTACCCTGAGTACTTCAACATCCTGAGTTCTAATGGCAAAAGTAAAATGAATTTGTGATACCCGTAACAAGTAGCAGCGTACCTTACCAAAATTAACCGATAACAAGCCAAAGGATGATGAGGCATGGAGATATTCGTTTTGGACAATTAAACCAGACAATGGATAATATGCACAAGGTTATTGCTCGAATGAGGGAATACGCTACTGGAATTTTGGAAGCAAGGAATATAAGAATTCACTTTCAGGTAGAGGAAAAAATAAAAAGATTTAAAAGATAGATATGGAATCCGGCGCGGACTCTTTCTTATTTTCAAGGAAGCCGTCAACAACATTGACAATATTCCAAGCCAAGGAGGCTGAGTCCCTTTTGACCCATAAAGATAAAGGTCCATAATGAATATTCAGAATAACGGCATAGGATTCGAGACAGAAACGGTAGCAGTGGTAAATGGGCTTGACAATATGGTTTAGACGAGCATCAAACTTAAAAGGAGGGTACTAAAATGATAGTAGGCCAGCTATGGGTACGAAAAATCCGCCTTGGACATACCTGTAAGATAAAAGTCATTTTAACATATTATGTGATTTTAATCCTATGTGGTTTTCCTACCTAAACTTTACAAAAAAGAGACAGTTATGATTAAGGGTAGTAATATATGAGGATAAATCCCAGTTTCGTGAAGGGCTTACTATGTTGATCAATGGTAGCGACGGATTTTTTTCGGTTTTGCAAGCATACAGAATTGTAACAACGTTTGCCGAGGAAGTGGAGAAATGGTCGCGATGTAGTCTTGATGATATCAACATGCCCCGGTACCGAATTGGACTGGAAGGCTTTAAAGAATTAAGGGAAGTAGATGCAGAAGTAAAAGTATTGGATGGGCAACCGTCCTTTGACGATAATAAAATGTAAGTCGAAGCATTGGCGGAATGGGGCCCAATCGGCCTATTTATTGAAGAAGACCCAACGGCAAAACTATTGGAATATATAACAAGATGCCATCTTTGGGCGGGGCTCCATACCTCTCCATCGCCCTCCCAGGTACTAAAATGTCAAGTAATACACCAGAACGCAAGAAAATGACTATTGCCTAATGAAAGGGAGACTCAAGTACTACATACTTTTGTAAGAGGGCTATAGCTATAAAATGATTGCTTCAGTATTTACATCGCCATTGACACGGGGTACGGTCCCACATTAAAAAAATCTAACGAAACTTCATGTGAATGAGCAAGGAGTGAAGCAGTGGCCAAGGCTTTTAAGGATAGGCTATATAACATATTCCATAAACCTTATTATCAATAAACCTTTCAAATTCAACATGCTTATGTGATTGTAGGGGCTAAAGTTCCTGAACTTTCCTTTTGTCCTGATTTATTGAATCATTAAACTCAATATCAGGATTATGAACACAACTAATTTTCTTTTCCATTTTTCTTTTATAGCTTATCCGTTGTTCCAAAGATGACCCTTATGAAATTCCGTTTTAAATGCTGGTGCAGATGCGCTAGTGAGAATCAAGGCGATATATTAATTGGTCAGCCCGTCACTATGGAGGGTTTCCAATCAGGATAAGGCAGGAAAAACCATTTGAGTAATTATGGAAAATAAAAAACAGCGCCTAACGGTAGTTTTGTCCGATTGAACTGAAGAAAACAACGGCCAAGCAAAATTTTAACTCCGGACAAGCCAAGGGAATTTACTCTGTGGAACTAAAAATTTTTCATACCGATTTTTTTGAACAGCCATGAATTGACAATTTTAGTTAAGGATGCAGAAACCCACCCGTCAAGAAACCCATAATTATTTTCGGGGAAAACATCACGGAAACGCAGCCATTTGGCCAATGTCTTTTGACGACTGACAAATTCTGATTATTTGGTAATTGGGTGATATACATGTAACGCCCTACTTACCATGATTCCAAAGTTGTTAATTGCCTTTTTGAAGAAAATACGGGCTATGTATATAACAATCCCGGAGCCATCATCACTATGCTGCGCCCCCGTCTCGTTTACCCACTTTAACGGTAAGAACAAGGTTCCTGGCTTAATTGAAGGGATTGGATCATAAATTCGAATAGTCTTAAATATTAGACCGTGTAACTATTGAATACGGTGGTGGGTGCCATTGCCAGGGAATGGAAGGTTGCTACTGGTTTGGGAATCGATAATGAAGGGTCCCGGCCACCTCAACCTGGTTTCCTCCATTATTCAGCACAGTGGCTGGTTAAATGCCAATGGCTGTTGAAATTGAGGAAAATGGAGTTCGGAATCGTTTAATGTGTTAAAGGGAGAACCATAAAAGGTCATTAATTACCTGGCATCCCAGTTAGCTTGTTTTTATCCAGCTTGTCTGAATTCCATAATATGAAGATAACGCTATCAATATCATTGGTGACCGATCTACAATTCAGCAGGAAAACCGTATGGAGCCCTATTTACAATGGAACCAACAGCATCTGAAAATATCTTGTAATTGGAAAAAATAGAGGTAGTTTTCCGGCCTAAGGCTATGGAAGGTTTGGAATTGTACAGGATATGGATTCAGAAATAAATATCACCACAAGGGCTATTTTAGATCGCTCTTGGTAAGTAATCAATATCTATTAAATTCCGCGGGAAGGAATCCATGGACGGAAGGATACTGGAAAGGTATCTCCTTTTATGTCCGCAGATAATAAAAAATGACCTGAACTTTTGTAGAAATCTATGATGCTGGGAAGTGATATCATGAAGTGAACTTACACAACAAGACGCCCATTGGGACTTTGGAGGAGCCAATGAGCAAAATTAAAAAAAACTTAGTAGTATCAAAAATTGCTCAAGTGCGGCAACCGGCTGTACGTAGAAAACGAAGCGAACTTGGCTCCTGGATTTCCTTTTAAAATTTTATGAAAACCAGGTCCACGCTGTGTCAATGGCCGCAAATAATGTTCAAGAATTTGAATAACAGCAGGGGGAAGAAATTTTATAGAGCAACGGTCATAATGGTGTTGAATCTTTGGATCTACCTTTGTTCAGTCCAGGATGGTAGCGAGACCGTTGGCCGCCTTGCAACTTTGGAGCCACCTATCTGGTAACTGGCAATTTAGGAATTCAGTCAGGCGAAATTCTCCAAGGAAGCTGTTTTTAAGTTTGGCCGAAGACAAAAGCCTGGGGGTGTTTTCCCAATGGCTATGTAATTGCCCCAAGGAACAGCTACAATAATAATTGTTTTTACTGGGGCAAATGACACTAAGGTTTCTTTGGAACGGAATCCGAATCCAATCGGACGTGTTAAAAACTACTGGCCATGAAGAGGTACTATAGTCCGGAAAAATTGAAATGCCAGGGGTGGCTACAAATAGCCAGTTATTGGCCTGGACCGGGGACTTAACTAGCCAATTTTAACCATAAAGAATTCGAAAATCGCCCATGGTCCCGTTATGGTATTGCTTTAGGCAGATTCGCAGAACTTCCTGAACTCGATTATGACATGATGGTAAACATTTTTGAAGACCTCAGCCTTGGAAAGTATCTACCTAGAAGAAAGGAAAGAGTTATTATAAACCCTATTCGTTAATTTATAAGGAAGATATAAAAATGAAATGTTAATTAAAAAATGTGGATTGGCGGTACAAACAAGATAAAGAACCTTCAATCTTCCACATACTATGCGATTGTAGGCCAGGGAATTCCAAACGATCTTTGTTTTCTATAAATAATCAAAAAAAATAAAGTCATGAAAGCATTTGATAATTACAGAAAATCCCCACAGAATACCAATAAAACATTCTCTTATTACAAAAATAAATATAGTAAAGAAGTCCAATGGTTCGCTGAAGACGTTTTTAACAGCCGCTTTATTAAAAAACAGAAAGAAGGTCTTGCTAAGGGCCTTTCTTTAAATAAGAAACTTTAATAAATGAAAAATATGAAAAACCTGGGTATCGGAATTTTATAGAAAATGTATATACGTAATATATACTGTTTTGCATAATCTATCTATTTGGTTAACTGCAAAGAAATAACACTTAAAAAAAAAGATTATGCGTACAACATCAACAAATAAGTTTTTGTATTTAGCCCTTTCAATCACTCTTATTATCCTGTTGAAATAGGATACTATAACGGCCTCTTCGAAATTAAATCAAGGGACTATGATTCTGCGGGGCTTATACCTTCCTTGGAAGTAAACATATTTTAAGGTTATCTTAACTTTTCAAGGGGATACCGGAGGAAAAATTGCGAGTTCAAGCGAACGACATCTCTTGAGTATATCTAATATACAAGAAAGTAACAAGTTTAAACCCGGTGGAACTGGAATAATGTGCAAAGAATCAGGCAGGAAACTTTAAAACATATTCATTACCATAAGAATCTTAACAATTTTACCATTAAGGGAATATGGCGAATGGTAAAATTTGGAAGACCTTTGGAAACGGAGAATCTAAAAATTAATTCTATACAGGTAGTAGTTTCAATTTCCGGGCCTTTTGGAACGTTGAAGAGCCTTGATATGGTTCTACTGGAACCTGCATGATCGATTTTTCAGGGAATGCTAAAACCATTGATGTGAAATTTAAAGGGGGAAATTGTGAATTAAGCAAAATTTAGACCTTAACGGTTATACGCAAAAATTGACCTTTCCGGTAACAGCATGCTTACCTTTCAGTCAAAAACATTCCATTTTCGATCGATGCTTGGCGGAAATAAGTGTGTTATCTCTATAAAGGAAATGCCACTATTGTACATTAAAAACTGTCTTCAGACTCAAAGATTGTAAAAAAAGGGTAGTTCGCATTTTGGGCTTGAATAGTAAACCAACCGACGAAGGATGTCTCATAGAGATATTAATCTGGCCTAAATCTCAGTTGTTGCAAATAGATCAGACCCCCTAGAAGTTTCAGGAAATATAATGCCTGTACATTTTGTAACAATTTACAAAATGTAAGGGCTTTTCAAATATTGCAAGGAATTAATTCAACGGTAAGGTAAAATTAAAATTCGGCTTCCTTACCTTCCTCCGCTTCCACCCATATTTTACCGCCCAGATTTTTCAATAATTCCTTACAGAGCACCAATCCAAACCGACCTTTCCATTTAAGGTTCCTGGCAATGGTGTATTAGCTGGTTTAGAGGGAATAAATTTTCACGTGTTTCATCCTTCATACCTCACCCTATCAGAAATAGTCCACTTTTAAGCTGGTTTTCTACTTCGATGACAGCAATACTATGTACCACCAGGTTTTGGGGGCTATATTTACTAGCATTGGATATAAGGATTCCTCATAGATGGTCTTTAGTATTTAATATCTTTGAAATACCTTTCAATATCATATCAGATTTCGGATTACATTTATAGTTATACCTTTGGTTCTCGGCATGGATCTTTGGAAAATCCAATATTTCTTGGATGACATTAGCAATACTAATTTTTCTCTGATTTAAAGCTGATTTGGTCCGGATTTTTGGTGATTTTGCCCAATCCAATAAATTTTCAAGCAAAACAAGGGTTTTTTTGGCTGTAGAATCTATCAGGCCTTAAGAACGTTTTCAGACCCTTTTCAACTTCCGATTTTTTTAAAAATGGCTAATATTAAAATTTCGCATAATGCTAAAATATTATTGAACGGACTTTCTTAAGTATGGGCATAATTGCAAAACAATTTATCCTTGGTTTGCATTAAGTTCCCTCAATTGAACTTCACTCTCTTTTAAAGTTGTTCTGCCAATTTTATTTCGGTAATATCCCTAAATCCCAACTTAAGAACTTTTTCTTACCCAGTTTGCAATTTCAAATATACCTTTGACTTTCTTGGTGGAAAAATTTTTTTTTTGATTTTGCTCTCAAGAGTAAGTACTCCTCATATATTCTCGATTCGTCTAAAAGAACTTGTTTGTTTTTCTAAAAAACATTTTCATTTCATCCTACGAGGAATTGTTTCAGCAAGGGTCGCTTGCTAAAGTTATTTTAGCTCTTGAAGGTCATCAATCACATAAAGGATTATTAAACATCAGAAGAACCTACTTTCATCATCCTTGAAATACAGCATCGCCCCATATTATTGAAGAAGGGTATTGGCAATATTTCTCACTTCCATATTCTTTTTTCCCTACATTATGAAAGGATAATAGCGCTTGAAGTATTTCATTCGTTTTTGGAGTTCAGTGATCTGATGCTTCCAATTCGCTAAGGAATTGACCCTATATTCTTATGGCCTTAAATTCGGCTGTGTAAGAGAAACCACATCAAATATTACTTTTTTTTAGCTAACGTAAAGCCTACGATTTTCATCAATTATACTTATCCAAATTATATAGAATTCACTTAACAGTTAAATATTAAGTTCACTTAAAGATTTGGATAGAGGTTAAACTGCATGAGGGCATTCTTAATTTCTAATCAAAAGTCCAACAATAGGAAGACATAATTGCAGTGTGACAAGGTAATCCTTCGTTTAAAGTCACTTTGGACGCCAAGGGGTGGGCACTTTTAAGCAGGAGGATTCGTTACTGCGAGGAGGATATAGAGCAGCGAACAGCTTTTTTCAAATCAATGAATAAACAGTTTGCTTTGGCTGCCTCTCGCAATGACGAAGTTTAATTCTATGTCAGTTCGAGTTAAATGCCTATAGTCATTTAGTGTCAGGAGAACAAGTTTGGTTTTTGCCCTTATTTACTATCCTCGAATACATTTTTGCTCCACTTCGTTAGTGCAAAACCACTCGAAGTGACCGACTTTAACTTTTAAACATTGACATTGACTAATGCCTCCCGATAACTTACCTTAGGTTTGAATTATTATTTCTAAATCTAAAAAAGTCATATAATTGAAAACCTGTCAGCGATCCCGCGATAGCCGCTTAGTCATAGAACTTATCCCGTATTTTGGAACTGACAGGTTTTAAAGAACCAAGACCTGTATAAGATATCAGTCTCGGGGACCATTTTAAGGTTCTAGGTAAAGGTTCTTAATTGTAAAAACTTAAACCAAAGCTATGAAATCCAAGTCATTTAATAGAATCGATGTGAGACAAATTTATCACTTGATATCTGTTGAATCACCGAAGAGGGCGAATTTAAAAATTTTTAAGGCCACAACACCGTTGGGCAATCTAAAAAAGTTGTTCAAGGCTGATCGCCAAGATGTGGATGTTGAAGAAACCCTGGTCTGTGCCGAAAACAGCCCCGGGCCATCTACTCGCATCATATTAAAAGCCTATTGCCTTGACAGGGATTTGCACTTGTGGTTGTGAAAGCGGTGCGGAGATAAAGTTGCGCTCTGGGGTCCAAAGGTGTAAATCGGATTTAAAATCGAACGCGCAGCGGATAGCCGAGTACGCCTATGAGGCACTCTGACAAGGCCCTCCTTGCAGACTTTGGAGGAATGAAGTTATTTCGGGAGAATGAGCAAACTATTATTATCCGAAAGAAAAAAGAAACTCTATGTTTGGTGAAAAGGGCAAAGTACAGGACACAGTATAGGACCTGGGAGGTTTTTGTTGAAAGTCTATTTTTAAAGAGAGGAGCAAGCGGCTCAAAAGACACGTCGCCTACTGACCAAGTCGATAGAAGAGATCGACCGGACACTAAAAGGAATTGGTTCATGTAACAGAAATACTATTGGCACACCAAGCAAGATCCCTTACCTCTTATTCGCAGGTGTTGGGACAGTGGCCAAAAATACTACCATTGGTGGCCACAAATGGATTTACAAAGTTCAAAAATGGGAGGAATTTGCCTGCCACGTGGTGTTAGCCCCTTTTCTTCCATTCAGGAACAAGTCAAAGATCAAGGAAACAAAGTATCCACAGGGCCAATAAGAGCTTAAGACCTCTTCCCATATGGCCGCTTCTGTCCGCAATAAAAATGAAGGGGAGTTCCATGATTATTTTAAAAGAAAGTAGCTAGGGAAAAAAATAAAATGACGGTAATCAATCGGGTACGGGCCTAAAATAATCAACAGGATCTTTACTTTTGATCAAAGAAACAGAAAATATGAAAAAACTATAAATTTACCTTGGTCAATCCATAAGAATATCGGGATGGCTAAATGCCTTCTGGCTGTAGAGAACTGTTCACTGAATACTATCTGTCGACTACCCTATTGATCAGCATTATTAAATTTATAGACGCACTAATTAAAGGAACTTTAATGCCAGATATAAAATTAATCGGATTGGTTCCGTCCCAAAAGCCATAAAACGTTAGGGTGTTTATTCTTTATAATTGGGGAGACAAAGGCGTCCAGTGATCCCCAAGCCCAAATAGGCCAGGATACTTTTTGTACAATTGCACAGGGTTTACCAATTATAGGACTTCTTACTATCATCGATTCCAACTACTCCGGTTCACTTAACCAGTCCGTATTCCGATTCCTAGAAGTTAAATAGGTAAGACCCTAGATCTTCACCCCCTAGGAGAATATAAGAGTTCCCGAATTAAATTCGCATATATGCAGCATCATCTGCTTTCCCCGTATAATAACACTTCTGGTTTTCCTGTTGTGGGATAATATTGCGAAGAGGATAACTACTTTGATTACAATTCCAGGGACATCGAGAACAAATTTGAAGGCAAACAATATCTCGTATGATTTCCTATCTATAAAACTTGGATTTCTTCGGTGAACATAATATCTGTACTCATTTATTAAATTTGGTGATGGACAAAGGGAAAAACTGTTTTGTATCAAACCATTCCATTCCGGAATCATTATTTCGGTTGGTTGTTTGCAAATTTTAGCTCCTCATCCAACAACATATATGCAGAAGTATAATTTTGTTATTGGGCTGTTGTACCCTAGCAGCACTAGTAAACAACCGTCTTCCAACCTAAGCGGATTCGTAGAAACACGTTGCCATTTGCTTTGGCAAAAGGGATAGTCAAGTCGTCCCTCCAAATACACTAGGATTCATGCTGGAGTAAGCTCAAATCTTCCAAGTGTGGTAACTTGCGTTGATAATAAATACGATTCACTGTTTGGTATGAGGAGCGAATACTAATAGGAAGTTTAATAAATATAAGTGCCATCAGATTTTTCAATGATACCCCCAGGTTTGAATGTTATGCAGGTTTTCTCAGATATACGGTAGGTAAGGGCTAAATAATGGCCTAAGACAATGTAATAATTATTGTTCGTATTGTAAATGGATAAAAAAATTCCAAGGTGATCCTCAAGTTCTGGTATTGTTAAACTTCCGAATAGGTATTCCAAGAGCCAATGATCCAACCCTCGTTGTATTATACACTTACTTTTCAACTACGGTTGAAGCTTCCGCATTTGGCGATTACTAAACCAACTTTGACTTTATTGGTAACCCATGTTCAAAATGGATGTGCAGGGTTTCTGCACCAATAGGTCTTTTCCAGTTTGAATAATTGGTTTGATTCTCTTTATTGCCTCTGATCAATTTCCTGTTATCTTGTCTTGGATTTTTTCTTCTGGCAATATGCTTGGATCTATCGGAGATTAGACAGTTGGAAAAATAAACTGTTTCAAAGACTGCTTGTCTGAAACACCTCTTCTGGCATAAACATCTTTTCCACTGGCACACTGCTCCTCGTCCTCCTCGCTCTTCTGGCAAAGTCTCTTTCTCTGTTTGGAATTACTGTCATACATTAGTCACTGGACAACATTGTCCGAATTACAAGGCATAATCAAAAAGAGTATTGAATAAGAAAGTGGTTTTTTCATTAACAGGGTTGGTGGGTTAAGCCTATATAGAATAGGTTGGATGAATGGAATTATTTCTTTAATATCCTGGAATATTGGGTCATATTGGTTTAAAAGATAGTGTGGTTTTAATATGAACGTAAACATAACGTTGTTTTTAGTGGAACAACGCAGCACAAATTATGTAGTTATCGTTTCCATCAAAGGGGTCAAAACTACTTGTATGAACATACTTGGAAGAATATTGAACTATTCACAATCCCATAACCCCCCGCTAACTATTCGCGGCGAACTGGCGCAAAATTCATTCCCCTCTTCGTTCTTGAGGGGAACCGATAGCTGATTTACACCCAAGGAGTTCCTCTCCATAGGATATCAGAACGCATTTCGAACGGACAATTTAGGTCACTTCGGCAGAGTCCCCTTTTCTGGACGAGAGAAGTCACACATAAAAGGCTGGAGTACTTGTGCGATTTCTCATATTCATTCGAAAATGACTGGTTCCGCAATTGAATTAGACTGCCATGAACTTCCCTGATTACTGAAGACTGTGCACTTCTCAGCTATTCCAATTCTCAAATACCATCCAACGCCCAATTAAAGCTTCACTCCAAATTACGACCCGTTCCCCAGCCGCCTGCGGGGAGTTTCAAAACGATCCAGTTTCATGACCTTTTCTTTCCCCTCGTAATATTTGTTACCCA
>Ga0163217_1069733_pt1 | contig 13338 bp, 6 predicted proteins | sample SynspAceP_FD_185933 | JGI IMG/M metagenome (GOLD analysis project Ga0163217, IMG submission 185933) | Saline lake microbial communities from Ace Lake in Antarctica - Synechococcus sp. Ace-P (PacBio error correction) | ecosystem: Environmental > Aquatic > Non-marine Saline and Alkaline > Saline ...
GAGCGGGGTTCGCGCTTGTACCGCCTCTAGTTCGTCGTAGCTAAACATCCCTACTCTGCCTAGATTAAACGACAGGGGCAGGACTCGATATGGCTATCTGGATCGCTTATAGCTCTGATGGTGGGTAGTAATTCCCAGGCGCCCCTGACTGCGATACGAGCTTAAAAGCATTTGCGTCTGAAGCTTGACTGCTCTCCGGGCATCTCGGGTTCTGTCTTGGATACTGAATAAACGGCCAAGACCAGAGAGGATCTTGTTCTTTGCGCTTCTCAACACAGAAAACTGCTCAAGTTGACAGGACTGGGCCCCATCACGGGCTAATTTTGACAACGGTCCAATGGCTGTTTGAATCGAATCTCCAGAGGACGATCCGGTGCCATCTGTAAAGGTTCACTACACCATCAGCTTTCTATGATGCCCAGACAGACCTCTTAATAGTGGGCAATTTCGCTGCTGTGTGAATCATCATCCCGTGCTCCCAGGCTTCTAGTGATTTAATTTTTGCGTATTCGCCGCAAAAACAGGGCGCTGTCTTCCCATAAATCAGCCTAGATAGCCCAGAAACCTTATTCGCTTACTGAGCCTACTCAAATATTAAGGCATCGTAGGCGTGATTCCCCAAGCGCCGAAAGCCCGGTACCCTCCAAGCATAGATAACCTCGATACCCCGATATCATCTAGTTGACGCTGACGCTGAAGCCCAAGGTCGACAGCCAGCGTCGCTGCCCAAGGAAACCCCATGAACATGCTGACCTCTAAATTCCCTGCGATGATGTTCGCCTCGCCGTCTTGGCTGCCAGGCGATAGCAATCGCCGCATCAGGAGGCAATGTATTGCTAACCTAATTTTACGAAATGGCAGGAAACGCATAAAGTGGCGTATCCAAATCGATGAGCTTCGCCGGCTACAGATCCATAGAGCCAATGGATTAAACAGAGCTTACACATTCACTTCAAAACTTGGACAGCCGCGATAGTGCCCTTACGACCTCAACTTATCCTACAAAAGGCCTCGCGAGCCCCAATTCTCTTAAGGTCCTATATCCTCCCTCCAGACCCTCCCACCCACGCACTTATTTCTAACTTCTCATTTGTGTTAATACTGGATCGCTTTCAAAAGTCTTACACTTGATTCCAAAACCACCATAAGTCGGATTCTACAGGTCCCCCCAGAATGTTTCTATCTATAGATCCAATAGTATACTCATTCCTGCACGTTTGAGCTCTCTCGCATCCAGAGGTAACTACGTCTTGAAATTTTGTCTCTTGGTTCAGGATTTTAAGATTCTTAAAAACCCTCAATTGGTTAGAAGTGGCATCTAATGCAATCCCGTGCGTCTTGAGCCCAAACGTGAAATTTAAATTGCCGTGAAGTTAGACTATCACTATATTAGATGTTTAATAAACTCTCTGGATGGAAATAACCATCTGGGAAAAGATTCAATTAGTTATCAAGTACATCTTTTTGAAGAAGTTTACTTAGTGTGCGCTTTCGTCACTACTTGTGTAAACCATATAAAATTAAAGGGAACAGTTAAATTTTTGGGCATTTCGGTCTTCCGTTCGTAGATCCAGACCAAAACAAAGAAAATAGGTTCTGAAATCCAAAGTTCCGTAAAATCATAATTTCCCGCGTCAATTATAAAATACAAAAGGAATAGTGCATCGGATAGCACCAGAGTCAGACTTAACTTAATTAAGATACAAAAATTTTATACTCCCTACTGCTCACTCAATTATTCAAAAATAGTCAATTCAATGAAACCAAACCGAATACATGCGGACGCGCGCGCCCTGCATTTTTTAAAAAAAAATTCTCAAATCTGGCAAGTTTCCTCGGTAAATGTATAGCCGGAGCGCATACTTGCAGGGCTAACGGAGTTGTAATCGGGCCATCTCTTCGTTGCCCATGAGTTGCCTGCTGGAGATTCTCTTGGAGTCTTTTCTCATAGGGAATCTATTGCAGTTCGCTCAAGTGGGCACGATCACAGCTCCGATTGCGCACTGCACAAAACGCCACATATATTACCAATGGAGCGAACCGAGAAAGCGACTTGTGCGCTACATTTAATCAATGCATTAAGTTCGTCTTCTGGCAGGAATCCATATCGCCGTATCCGCAACTGCCTGGGAACCATTGGATTGGAGATGCGACCTTAACGGACATGATCCAAAACCTCAGGTGCGATTATACCCGTGGATGATGGCAACTTGATACCCGGTGCAAATCACAATCGGGTATCCGATGTACTGCTCCGCAAAATCCTGAATGCGCCATGAATGATCAATTTTTATAGTGCATGGATTGATTGGCTTCTTCCGCAATTGGGAGGAATGTTCTGGGATAGCTAAGTCTTCGATTTCCAATGAAGTAATCTGACAGGAATTTCCATTCAGAGAGCATTCCAGACGATCTGCAAATTAATCTTTTTCGCTGGTTTTGTAATATGGCCAGCATATCGGAATGTCAGAACCATACGATCCTTCGTTAGCAAGACATGGAAATACGCTTTTTGTCTTCGCGGGAATGTATATCGGACATCTTCTTTCTTCGCTGATGCCTCGGAATTCCTATACCCGGTTTCTTCAGCTACACTCTTCCGTCGAGTGCTTTTTGCTCCAGCGAGATTGCTTTCAACCGCAGGAATTGCAGGCAGTCGCGTGACTAGTGGCACGTGACCACTGCAAAATCCGGGGGGGACGATTTACCGTGCTAGATTAGCATTGCATAGGATTTCCCTAAAAAACTGCCACTTGAAAATCACTGCAATAGTTGAGGATACCAGCTAAGCCGCTTGTTTCGCCCGCTTTGGTGAGAAATTAACTTGATTTGTGGCCTATAGGATCTGCTTTTGAATGCCGATGCGCAGTGATCTTTGCGGATCTATTGCGAAGCGAATTTGATTTCAAATCGAGCAAGCCTGACACAAAAAAGCTTAGTATTCCGCTCATGAATGTCCCTGGGTTGTGACCTGATATATGTCTTGGGATGAATCAGTTTTAGGGCTTAAGAAATACTTCTCCTTGGACGCCGTGGTTTATTGCTGGCACTTCTTCGTGGCTTCTAAAAATTATTAAAATCCATCCGCTAAATTGAAATGGCAAGAAATCAAGCTGACCGAAATGTCCGCACACTGTGAGGAATATATCACCCTGCGAGTCCATAATGCCCTTAAAGAAAAATAGAATCACATCTGAAAGCAATTCTTAAAACCCTACTCGTTTTTATTGGGCTTTTTGCCTCACGAATATTCCCGTTTTGATTTCTGAAAAATTGCCTGGACACTAACAAAATTAGGATGACTGTGGGATGTCGCTTGTTTGCATTCAACGGCAACACCGCATTTTGGAATAAAAGAAGACAGATGTGAAGGGAATCAGAAATCCTAAATGAAGGCTGAAAAGAATAAAAAAATCTAAAGTGAGAAAGCTGAAAACATATGAGCTGGAAACGGTGCGATCTCCCCCTGGACATCTAATCTTTGTTGGAATCGACTTCTGAAAGGGGCAGGGGGGATTTTCTGAAGAAAGCTAAAAATGAAATCAGAATTTAAAGGAGCCTGCCTACGATAGGGATGGGAAAAAAAAAAAGTTTTTTGGAAAAAAAAAAAACATAATCTAGCATAAGCCCCCAGAGAGAAAACATAGTTGAGAGCAGAATCAGTCTAATCCAGTCTAGAAATGCGTAATCGTGACCTTCGCGTAATCTTGAAAAATAACTTATCTCACAAAAATCACCTCGTTTAGATAAGAACAAATTGAAAGTTTAGAATTATAACCCTTAAATCAGCGACTTTTTCTGAGATCTCTGCGAAAGGTTTTTCAAGGATTGAATAATGAAAAAAAAGTCACCCGAATAACATCACAAATATGTCCAATTCAGTCCATCACCGAAAAGAAATCACTCGAACCTCCTAAAGATCAACTCGAAGAAAGAGAAATCTCTACTTCCGGAATTTGATCTCCAAAAGCTGCTTCAAATGCTGTTCCAAGTGGCGGCTGGGTGCTGGAGCAACACGTTTTGGACGGATTTCTATGGAGGGAGCCTCGAATTGGAAGAAAAACTGGAGGAATGGTCTTTACGCGATGACCAAAGGACAGGACGCTGTTTCCCTTCATATCCTTGGGATATCCGAAGGTGTTACAGCAGTTCGCCAGCAAGCTGCCGAACTCGAAATAGATCGACGCAGAGAATAGCAATACTTCAAGTTCACGGCAGCCGCTTCCCTCCAAAATGGGCTGCCAGTAAATCCAAGACCCGCCATCCGAGCTCAAGCTAAGCCACAATCAGAATGCTGGAAAATCGGGAAAGTCAGGATCAAGGGTTTGAACCGTATGCTTAGCCGAGACGTAACTTCCCGACACTAATTTCGAAATGCCCTCCAATGGACCACAATTCATTGAAAGAAATGCATACTGAACATGGCCACCGAACCGAACTTGTGGAAACACGCCTTAGAAGCCAATTTCTACCAGACCGGATCCGACGGGGAACTCGGCGCGAATTTTCGCAACTTGGAGAACGTGCAAGGCTGGTAGATCTAGTCATCGCACTTGCCCAAACAATATCGAGCAAATGGTGGCCACGCGAGCATCCAGACTATATCGGCCGGGTTCATTTCAACGATAGTAGAATACGGAGACGATGACCTAATACCCGGTAGTATCAGCCCGTACATTTTGATTTCGTGAATTTAACGCTGGAGGAGAAGATCAAGTCAAGCTGGAATCGGGATCCTGCATACGATCGAGCCATAAGTCAAAGATCCCTTGTGAGGATTTGCAAGCATTGAGGCGATTTCGAAGCATGCCAAAGCCTGCTTTCGAATCGCCAAAACTGCCATGCCAGCTCGAAGGCGATTGCGGAGCGCCAGGAAACTTACTCAGCCTGCTTCAAACAGACGTGAGGACTGTGCGAGAAGCTGCGTGTCCAAATGGAGGAGAAAGCTATCCGGTTGGGATATATAGAAATGAAAAAATCCCGTGAAAAGCTGAATGCAAAAGAGGAAAGAATTCGGTGCTACGGGCTGTAGGCCCTATTTCTTAATAAAAGGTAACGCCCCGCAGGGGCTTTGCGTGATGGTTTATTGATGAAGCCACAAAGAATTCGGCCTCCTGGCCTTTTGATTCAGTCGTAGGAAAGGTATTTCCGTTAAAGATCCAGCCTATGCCTATTCATCCGAAACTCCATCGAAGCGGTATCTGGACAGACATCAACCAATATCTCCTCAAGCTTCCCATACGAAAGCGCATATTTTAAGAAGGAATCACCAAAATAAAAACCTAGAAGAAATCCCCCGCATATGTTTGATTTTTTTTTACGACGGATTGCCTCAGATATACCCGACATTTTATCCCTAACCCCTAACGATATAGCTTTCAAAAAATTGGCAACGGAAGATTACTTTAAAAAGAATGGATATTTCCAAAACCGGCTGGGAATTCCTTTACTATATCCCAAATATGGAATTCAAACAAATGAAGAAAACAACCGTCTCTTCGATGTATCATCCTCCTCTGATCAATAAGTTCGCCAAAAAATATGTGTACAAATTCGAGCAAACTGATGTAATTTCATCGCTCAGCGATGCAAAGTTTCCCAGAAAACCACCCACATCATTCTCAGTTGCATTCATTGAAATTCCGGATGATGCATTCGGATTCCACATCGAGAAATAGATTTTTTGACTCTTGGCAACTCTTCTCAAAGATTCTGCTGAATGAATAATCTGAAACACAAAAGTTTTTCAAGCAAATCCAAATAGCCGCTTCAACTGTCAGGACATTAGTCCGGTGACTTGCCAATTCATTTAAGCGAAGACGCGCCGACTGCAACGCAATAGCGACTTAATACTGAAAGTAAAATCCGCGCTTTTTGATGCTCAAATTGCAAATAAACCCTTGTAACACATAATTGAAGAATTCGGCAGCTCTCATTTGTTAGTCCTTCACTAGATACTGAGGATAAAGTTCCCAAATCCGACAGCAGATGGGCAGCCTAGCTGTTGACTTGATTAGCTCTGTCCGATTCCTCCAATGAAAAAACAATAAATAACTGCTAATCTCCCGTGAGCGCTCGGACACCATCTGAAAGTCGAACACTGGATGAACCGGCAATAAACGAAACTCGAAAGTGCCTATGAGCACTTAAAGCGTCAGTCCTATGGTAGAATAGCGGCGCTCGTCGAGAAAATCAGTGCGATGCCTATAAACTTCAAGCAAAAGGCCGAATTGTAAGATGAAACTGCTGATTGGTAATTCCTGGATTCGCAGTATGTCAGGCAGAATGGCTGAACTGTCCAAGAGTTTTTTCACCAAGAGGGTTTCCCTGCCGTCTAGCTCCATAGAGGACAAAATTTTCCATTGAAAAGCTGATTTCAACTGCTCAAAAAGAATCGATTGATTTCATTGAAAGTTTGTTATAATTCAAGGACCAAACTTCACAAAATTTAGCATAATCCATAAAGTGAACTTCACATATTTACTTAATTCAAAGTTAAGTTCAAAATATCACATTAAATGAATTCCGGGTTGCGTTTTTGGTTGTAAGAATAGTCTCATGATTTTTTCCCCAGTAAGTGGGCTCAAATAAATTCTATGATTGGCAAGCCTGAGCTAAAACAAGAAATCGATCATTGTAAAGGTTTTATTTCATCACAGAATCAAAACCTTATTTAAGAGAATGAATCGAAATTAAAGCATTCCTTTGATACTTAATTGGATCATTCCATTATATTTCTGCGAAAGCATGAAAGCCCTAAAGAAAACATCACCTAATATTAGCTCAATCCTCGCTGATGATTAGTAAGGGATTGGGCTTTTAGGTCAGCCAGTATACTCGAAACTCCAGCCTATTGACGCTTTGCAACAAATGGGATGTCTGCACCAATTTTACTCAGAGCTAACTGTTGGCCGCCTTCCGCCTGCTTTTATGACGGGTCTACAATACTGCCACACGCCTATAAGAAGGCAAACTGATGCAGCCTGAAGGCAACGTCCAATCCCGACTTCCGGTCATGACTGCTTCTAAAACTTTGCAAAAGGCTGCCACGTAACCGGAGCTTTCGGCAAATGGGATCGGGATTTCCAGGTTCGAACGGCGACCCGTCAATCAGGGCTTTCGATCAGTTTTTTGGTAAATTGCCACGTTAGCCCATCGTTATACCCCCGATATTTGTGGATAATTTAAAAACTAGATCTTTCCCGGGTACGATGACTACAAAAGGAGATTTCGCTCCGATAAATCAAGAGGAGCGAACCTGGGATTTCATTGAAAAGAATCAAGACAAACCGTTTTTCTATTTATGCCGCTCGTCAGCCCTCATACGCAGAAATTGGCAGCGCGGATGATGAGATTTGCAAATACAAGACTAAATTCCCGCAATAGACGCTTATGTGCCAAGGCCAAAAGGAGCGATTGGTCTTGAGATGGCGATCCGGGTTAACATCTCAACCCTATCCCAACAGCCTACCCTCGCTGCGATGGTGAAGCGAAACGATCGTATTTCGCTCAGTGGTGCACAATTGGATGAGTTTGGGATTGAGGAAAATACTGTATCATGTTGCCTCAGACAATGGGGCGCCACCAAGAAGTGGGGCAGATCCGATTTTTTTGATAGCAACGGATTTACAGGGCATAACCGAGACCTCTAACAAGAGGAAATTCGTAACGCCGATGATTGCCCTATTGCCGGAAAAATAACGGCAGTTCCCAAAGTGATCAGACAGTTTTCCTTTTGGGACATCCTTCACTTTCCGCTGAGCTGCAGGAATCAAGCTGAGAACGAAACCGATGGAAATATTACATTTTTGCCCCTACGCTTTTTGGGAAATGCCTCAGCAGAAAACTCATGACTATCTTATGGGAAATCGAGCAGGCGCAACAAAGCTATTCGTCAAGGAAACTGGAAGGGAAAAACTGCAGGTTTTGGGGCAGAGCAACCTATTTTTGAGCTCATGATCTCAGCAAGAACCCAAGTGAAAGCACTAATCTACCGGTCAAAACCCAGAGATATGCAGAAATTTACGCAGCTCATGGATGAGCCCGTACCAGTAAATTCACATTCCGCTTATCCAATAGAAGCGTGCAAGTCAACAAATAAGCGCAATGAAATTGTCTGCAACAAGAGTTAGGTTTCGAAAGTCCTGGAGGGTAAAGATCCTTGGAGAATGCTAAAAGACTAGGGGATTAAAAGACTTCGGACAACTGAAAATGAGTAAATCCAATCCATACTAACTGAAAAGCCTGGAAATTCCACATTATTTTTCATTTCCTTTTTACAACAGCATGTAACACCTTCGAGTAAAAAAACTGATCCTATTTCCGCAAAACGTAACGAAACTTTCGTCTATCGAATCGCATCGATCAAGCTCATTAATACATTGATGTCCCAGAAGATGCCAAAAAGAAATTTCCTGGCATCTGGTTGAATTGGTCAGAAGGGCCGCTTTTGGTTGGAAGATCAGCAGGCGTTGATTTTCGGATGCAGCGAATAAATTAATCGATGGTCCTGAAGGTGGATAGTTAATCCATTGTCTGGAGCCTTCAGGATACTACTGGCGAGCGAAAGGATAAAGAGAGCCAGGGGTCAAATGGCCCTTGCTGGATCTTGATCGGTCCTCTCCTTTGTCAGCATGGACAACGTCAGGTAGGTAAACTCATGAACATCGCTCCCAGGACCTCAGCCGGCGTATAAAACCTTAGCTTGAATGGAATGGAAAAAACAAAATGAATAGCCCAAATGATGTGGTGGTGCATTCCAATGTTCGGATTTTCTTTACAGAATCCACTTACGGTTGGAATGAGTGGGATGAAAAAGGAACTGATTCCAGGATACGGCTCAAAAGGAGAAAATTGACCTTACAGATAGACAGTCCAACCGCCCTAAGAGTCCGCTCTCAGTCCCGATGAAAAAACACTTATACGCGCGTCAGAGCAGCGAAAGCGCGTATATGCTATCAACATTGAATAGGGCGGGAGTGATAAGCGGGAAGTACCTTTGATGAACAGCAATGATTTCGCCCGAGCGAAGGCTTCGCCAAGTGCGCCTGAAAAGTTCCTTCCTCAGCGATTCTTTGCCACTGCCCGCGGGTTTTGAAATCATTAGTCCAGAAGGAAAGCACTGGCAACTAATCGACAGGCCAAGCTAACTGCAAACAGTGCTTTTGAATGCAGAGGAAAAGTACTTTTATACATCACAAAGCAGATAATCATTTGGAGCGAATCAGGTTCGTGATTAAAAAAAAAAATTAGAAAATAAAATTTTTAAGTGTGGTAATAGAGTTTTTGGGTAAAGGTCACAAAGGCGCCTCTACTAGTTTAGCCAACAGTTTCATTGGCAACTGCATTCCTGTGAATTCCCGTTTTTCATCCTTCCCAAATCAGTTTCTTCCGCACCAATTCGCCGGCTGCGATATGTGGAAATGTCCCATGCAAGGCAGCAAATCTCCACCTCTTGGGGAGCAAATAGGTTGATTCCGGGTTTGAAACACCAACAAAATGGCCACATGGAGATTATGGCTTCACATCGGCCAGTTTCTGCTTCTGTTTTGGAGCTTTTGATCTGACCCATTCTGGAATAGATTCGTACCCATCACGATTGACTACCAGCTTTCCTTTTCCCTAATAATCCAATTCCATAAGGTTGCCATACGGTCCGTTTAGTCCCTCCCGTTCCTGTCATAATTAATCAAAAAGTCCTTTTTTCGGATACAGGACATTCATGGTGTCGAAGGTACTCGATCTCGATTTCTCTTGTTGACATTACGGCGTAGGTCAACACTCGGAAGGGACTGCCGGAATTATCTTCACCAAATCGGCCATGTCTAATAAATGCACGCCCCAGTTCAAGACATCAACCCCGCCATAGCCCAGAAAAATCGCCAGCTTCCGGGAAAGGATTTGGGTGAAAAGTCTGGAAGTCGCTGGGCCGCAGCTCAAAAATCATAATCACCACGCCTTCCGGGTACTGGAGTCGTAGGCTTGATCAAGTTGCCAAGCCATAATAAAATTTGACCAATATTGACTTTCTGATTTTGCCGATATACGCCACTTGACCCAAGTCTTTTGGCTTCGATGAAAAGCTTGTCCAGAGCGCTGCGCTGGCCCACTTTCAAATGATCGATGTCTGATTTGCATGACCTCAAAATCACATTCACCTAATCGGGATGCCATAGTTTTTCTACATATACACTCCCTTCCCAGCTGGCAGGCGGGCCACAGCGATGAGCGAGCCCAAATGATCGGAGTTCCAATGAGTGACCGCATCCAAGTCGCTCCGCTGAAGAAGGACTCTAAAGTCCGTATAGCGATCGGCTTTTTCCCTGTTGCAGTTTCCACATCGCGATTCGAATCGAGTTACATTTGGTCAATATCAAGCAAGGGCTAATACATTCCACGGCTGGAATGCGAGGTGATGGCGAAGAAATCAAATCCCATTTATTGCAAAACCTAATGAGTGCTACTCACCGGTCACTGCAGCGAGCTTGCTCCTGAATAAAGAAGGGGCTAGCCAAAGCCACCGGCTAGGGAATCCTGTAGATTGAATAAAGGTGCGAACGACAGTCATAGGGGTATGGATTTGGTTTGGGAATAGAAGCTTGAACTCAAAATCAGCGAGAAATAGAATAAATAAAATAAGAGTGGGTAAAAATCTGTAAGTTTGGCATTTATAGCTTATAAAACACCTTTAATGTGATAAAGATAATAAAAAGGTGGATAAGTTGGATTTTACAGGCGATTCTTTGGGAAAAATTTGGGGAAGATCAGTAATTTTTTTGAACAGTTAATATTTATGGCAACTTTAATTCAATCAGTAAGCAGATAAAAAGGTCGAAATACGATTCCGGGTTCTAAATTGAAAGTTCGAGACAGGCAACAAGGGAATTGTATTCTTCGGTAGAATGCTGGGACGAGACATCGCAGAAGTGCTAAAACGATTCGGTGAGTTTGAAAAAGTCTTTAGGAAATGGATCAATTCGTACACGAAAGGAAAGACGATGAACGTCTTTTTGAGAGGGCAAACCCAGAAGTGACATAATTAGTAAGACTGGCGAATCCCTCGAGAAGAACGATCGAGTCCACCAAAGGAACCGGCCTGGTTATTCCATAGTTTGCATACGGTTTTCAACCGCAGAAGTGATAAACAGATCGGCCCAGAAAAATCTTATTGATATCGAGAACTCTTGGCATGAAATGGTCAAATCTTTGCGAAATTGCTGAAACAAGGCCCAAAACCTGCAGAATGCGCTACAGGAGAACTCTAATGGGACATGCGGTTAGGCGCGCTTGAAAAGGAATAGCATTGACCGTAACTAGAATAGCTCTAACAGTAGCTTGACGCAGATGAGACTAGGTTCAAATTTGGAGACGGAAGCATCGCAAAGAACGTTCCCGTTTTTTGTTTTTAGGAACGGGAAGCGAAAATTGGTATTTTTTTGAAACCTTTAAGATTTCTGGCTTCTCCAAAAACCAAACTTATCTCCTCATATTTAATTCCAAAAACTTTCCAGAAATTTTAAGCACTAATCAGTCAAATATCCGATTATTAATACGTCCAATAGTAAAGGTGGTCATCCAAAAATATAGGAAAGAAAATGCTTATGATGTAATTGAAGTTTATGCCTTGTCAAAGAAGAACCGATGGCCCAAGACATGTATATAGATACCCAAAAGAACCCTTTAGCTAATATGTTCAACAAATTTGTGATCCTTTCGTGATCAAAGTGATGAACGATAGTGGAATGTTAATACCTAGATTTGGAACAAAAAGAAGGATATAAATTGCTTAAGGGGTATTTTTAGTGACGCTATTCTGATCCAAATAGGTGGTCTCTCCAAACTACGCCAACCTTTTTTGGTCCTGATCACTTACATTCCAATCTGGCAAAAAACCCAAGCTAGGGCAGAGGGCGGTGGCAATTGGGCACGCAGAACGGTAACGGGTATTAAAAATTTTAAAACCCATTGGGGAGGTCACCCAAGAAGATTTGCTGGAAGCGATGCGATATTTCTGGGCCCCCGGTTTACAATGCAACCAAACCACCGCCGGTTAGAATTCCACATCAATCCTGCCCTTTGACCAGAGAACCCTTGGAGAAATCGAGCGTTCGTTACCGCGGAGGTCCTAGTCGGGGAGAGGCAGTTTAGTCAATATGATCGCCGCTTGCATATCCATGGGAGGTGAAGTGGGAGGGAGATGATCCTGAGGCGCATTGGGCCTTCGGCGGATTACCAGTGCAAGATCTTGAAGGAAATCCTGTGGACAAGATTTTTTTAACTGAAAGCGGAAAGGTTGGAAAAAAGAGTGGTCAATGTTGCCTCTAGGTAACTGATCACTATCTTGATTTCTATTCCATGGATAGGACGCTCTCGCTCGCAACTGCCACCGTGTCCAGCTTCAGCTGTGGCAAGCTAAAAGTGTAATCGGTGTAGTTTAGTAGATCACTTCAATCCTGTCAAGGAGTGGGGATTCTTCCAAAAAAAAATCTCCCCGTGAAAATCACAGGAGATTCGGAAATTATTAATTTTTCTCAAAACGATATCAAATACCGATTGAAAATGAAAGAAATTATTTTTCAAGTTAAGCGGATAACATCCACAACTGATTTTTTCTTGAGCCTGATAATCACCAATCAATGCATCTTGTTCCTTGTCTTCGTCCCCAGCATCAACTGACAATTCAAGAAGTGCGCGCTGCAGTGATGATGGTTTTGAAATGAACTAAAATATTGATACCGCCCTCTGCCCTCGATACTTCTTGCTTCCTTGGACCCGAGATTTCTGTAGTAAGGAGTATTATGAATTTGGAGAATGACCTAGCGTAAAATCCGCTCAGCAACTCGTCAATTAAGCAGTCATTCATTGAGCGTTCTTCGAGACTTAACATTGAAGTTCAAAGAACTTTCTCCTTGGATATCAAGTGATATCCCTTGTATTTGATAAAGATCGAATAATAGCAAAAGCTCGCATTTAAAACCTGCCCAGTTCGCGACTTAGTCGCGTCTAGACCGATTGAATTAAAGTTTTCCATAATATGTTAAAAGTTAAGTATAATCTTTCCTTGATTACTATAAATCGTAATTAGTTATTTTCTCTATAAGTGATATAAACCAGCTTTAAACTTGATAGTTATTAATAATCCTCAAATTAATAGATGAATTTTTTGAAAGGTCTGACTCAATAAGAGGAGGCGTTAACCAGGTATTTCTATCACGGCGATCTTTCGTGAGTCGGCAATAAGTGACGAATTTGATATTATTAAAAATAAATTATTTTCGGCTAATACGCTCTCCTGTTCGGGCTTAAGCTGAAAAATCGGCATACTCCATTCCATTTTGG
>Ga0163217_1046738_pt1 | contig 13337 bp, 16 predicted proteins | sample SynspAceP_FD_185933 | JGI IMG/M metagenome (GOLD analysis project Ga0163217, IMG submission 185933) | Saline lake microbial communities from Ace Lake in Antarctica - Synechococcus sp. Ace-P (PacBio error correction) | ecosystem: Environmental > Aquatic > Non-marine Saline and Alkaline > Saline ...
AAAAAGAGAGAGATGTTCTACCTCGGCGCCAGTGCCCATGCGCAGCGGACATCCAACGGCTTTGCCCCTCTGTTTACCAGCCAACATCCCAGCCCGCCGTGGACTTAATGTTTTTGTGGACCTGCAACCGTCCAATTCCACCCTTTGCGGCTAAGCCCCCCCGAAACAGCCCAATGCCCTCGGCTAGCGGCAAGGGCTTTCCCCGCAGGTTTTTTTCCGGGACGGCAGAAAAAGCCCGTGGCCAATCCAGGTTATCTCGATCAACTGTATCTGACGCACAGCGCCAAAAATGAAAAAAACCTGGCAAGGTTGCGCCCTTCTTGGGTGGCGCCCTGAACAGAAAAAAGGCAGCGGCGCGGCGCGAACCTTTGTGGCGAGGTCAGATCCGTGCGAAAGTTTTTTTGCTTCGATCCCCTGCGCCGCAAAGGTGCGGCAACGCACAACCTCGATTTTCCCCTCAGCAAACGACCAGCGTCCGAGGCATGCATCACCTGAACCACCCGCCAACAGGCTTTGTATATGTCGGACAAACGGGAACTACCCGGTCCCAGCTGAATGGTTTTGAACGATCGCACTTCGCTTCAGTCCGGTCCCCTACCGTTATGCCCCCGTGCCAGTTCCACCACCTCGCGGGGAGTGTCATGGGGGCAAAAACAAGGCCCGGCTGCGAATACCGTCCGCCCTGTGGCCCCATCGTGTGGAATGCCGAATATTCTGTCATGCCTGCGGCAATAGCGGTGCTGGCAAATGCCCTGCATAAGCCCTATTTCGCAGCGTCTTTCAGACCGATGAAGCCGCCGACTGACGGTTCCAGTAAGCGCGCAATAAAGACCACCGCTTTCTCCAGCAAGGTCGTCAATGTGTACATGTTCCACAAATCCGGCCCTGATCCAACACGATGATGCGGTTTCCATCTGGCTGATCGTAGACAGCCGGTGTGCCACGGGCAAAAAACAGTCTTGCCGACCATCACACGCTTCCAACGCATCTGGATGGACTCGACTTCGCTATCCAAGTGCGCTTGTCCGCTCGTCCAGAAACAAGGATGGGCGCATCCTGAGATGGCGGCGGGGCCCAATGCCAATCCGCTGCCGCTGACGCGCCCGGATAGCTTCACAACCCCGCTCGCCAAATGCGCATCCAAAGCCGCGCCGCCCTTTGTGGTCCTGCTAATCCTTGATGAAACTCATGCGCCTCGGCTTTCTCGCCGCGGCAATGACCTCTTCTTGAGTGCATCGGCCGACATACAGGATTTGTCACGGGCCGACGATTGAAACATCGCGGTTTCTTGCGGTAACCATCCGATCTGACGGCGCAACTTTTTCCTGCGTCCCTCGCGAATATCCTGACCATCGATCGTCAGCGCGCGAACCTGCTTCAGGATCATAAGAGCCGCAGGCAATAGCGCCCACGAGAGTGGGACTTGCCGGCGCCAGAATGCGCCCGACGATTCCCAGTTTTCTCGCCGTTTTACCTCAAAGGTCGATATCTGTGGGATCCCGGCCTTTGTCCCGCCATATGCCAACCCCCAGCTTTTCGAAACCGGATGCGCCCTTGTGGTAACCACAAGGTCGCTGGCTTGTGGGCCACGTTATCGACCCTAATGCGTGGAGCTCAACGCGGTATGAATATCATCTCTCGATCTCTCCGATGTTGGAATAGATCGCCATCAGCGTGAAACTGAACACCAGCCAGTCCTCTGCGCGATGCCGGATATATACGGCCCCCGCCGCACGATATCGCCCTCGCTTGCCGTGCCTTGGCGACCAGAAGTAAGTGTGCCTCGCCATATCAACAGGATGGGCAGGATACCTGCCAGTGTCATTAAGGGCCACCGGAATAACGGCTGCCAGTATTCCAAGTGGAGCGATGTATCCGAATTTCTGCATTGCGCCCAGGCGCGGCGCGATCCCTCGTGATCCGCATGGGGCCGAACAGTTTGACTGTCTGATATTGGTGATCGTATCACAACCTGAAGCCCGACACCATAGCCCGCGCGCCTGCCCGTTTTGCCTGCACGTTCCACGATTGCGCGGCAGAAACCATCGGATCAACGAACTACGGACCAGCCCAGACCACAAGACCATGCAAACCTGCACATTAATAGCGACGTAGCAATGAAGATGACCCGATCACAGAGGCCCGGGTGCGAAGGCAAGCGACGTTGAATCATCTCGACCGCAACATCTGTAAACGGCCCGTGCAGTCTTGCATTGTGCCTTTTGCGCGATGCGGGCCCGCGAAATCATCATCAAAAGAACTGACTGATTGGCCAAAGCGTCCAGCGTGGCAGGCGGCTAAGGAACCAATGGATTCACATTCGGGCTGGCACGATGATCGAGTTGGCTGCCGATTGACAGCCCCGAATGCCAATGGTCGCAGTATCAGGAAAAAACCCGACAGCGACCGAGATCATCACAACATTCGGTCGGCGCTGAAAATGTTCTCGGGTCCGCTGGGCGATGGCTCCGTCACTAACCATACAAGAATATAGCGGCTGTAGCGCTCTAGCGCACCAGCTGCTGCTGACAGAAATCCGCACCAAAGCGCAGGCAAGACCCGCCATGCCCAGCGGGAAAAACGCGCTACGTTCGGGCGCGGACCTTCGGCAGACTGGAAACGGGTCAATATGGGGCAGAGTTCATCTATAGTCTTTCTGCTTTGGTCAATTTGTAACGTCTGAACCTAGCCCTACGGCCAGCGATCAGAAAGCCCTGATCGCAAGCGAACTGCAAGGGCCAGCTTCAGAGGATCAGGGCCATCCAGCAGTCCTCGCGCGTCAGCATAAAATCCGAAGCGGCTCCAGCGAGATTTGAGCCGCTCAGCTCACGCCGCCAGCGCAGGGCCTGTAATCGCAGGCATCAAATCGGATGCGTTGACCGAAGACAGCGCGCGCCGCCGGTCTTTGCGGCATTCAGGCGCGATCTGGGTCAACGGAGTTTCCCCAGGACTGCCGCACAGCAGCAACCAGCATCGCCAATGCGTCATCTGCTCCATGACGAAACCAATTCTCCGGCACCTCGAAATCGGATCCCAATCATCGCGTAACAGGCAAAGCCTCACTCTTCGTCGACTGAGCCGCAACGCCTTGCAGCCTCAGGCCCTGTCATGACGCAAGTCGCGCCAGCCAGTCCAGGGGCAAGCTTTTAACTGTTTCTTCCAGATGCACAAATGGCGCCACCCGTCATTGCTCCGGCAAATACGGGTCAAAACACCGCAAGCCGCGCATTGCGGCGACGATGGTGCCGGATCAGGCCAGATAGAAGCTTGCGTACCTCTGCACCAACCTTTCGCGAGATAGCTAGCCAAACCATCCGTGGCCTCGCAATTCGCGGCCAGAGCCAGCGGGTCAAGACCTTCGGCATCGTCTCCCTAACCAAGCGTGAAAAACGGAAAGAAACCGCAGGATACGCAGATAATCCTCGCAAATACGGAAGCAGAGGCCACTTCGATGGAAGCGGACTCGGCGGGCCAATCCAGGTCGGCCAGGCAAACCAACGGATCCAGAACGTCGCCTTCGGCATTCGCAATAAAGCGCGTTTCATGGTGAAATCCCCGACGCCGCGCATCATCCTCGACCTCGCGTTGACAGACGACAATGGCGGCGGGCGTCCCTCAGTTTCGACATCGCGCCGAAAGGTCGTGACCTCAAATGCGGAATACCGCCGGAATCAGGGATCGTGGCCATGATCAATCCCTGTGGGCACCGGGCGCAATCGGCATCTTTGGCCAGTTCCATGCACCGCCTTCGGGCCGAGCATCCGGGTGGCATGTCCGTATCCGTCACAGCTGCGTTAATGACTGCGTTTGCGCACACACCCCCCGACAAACAAGCGCCTGATGGCCAGCATTGCGTAGCATAATCACAAGATCGCACGCGTTTCGGGCCGGTGAATCCAATCCGCAGCAATACGCATCAATCTTCCATCTGTCTGCCAGTGCGCGCAAAATCGTGCTGTCCGCACCCAGAATTGTAATAGGGTCCATAGGGCACGGTGAAATAGTGGCCGCCCGTTGCCACGCGCCAGCGCGCGACTGGATATGAAGCGGCCAGGTCCGTCACAATGCGCAAGCCCGGTGCCTCGAAGACCTCAGCCACCTCACCAGGTTCGGCGCGGGGCTCGAAAATGAACCGCACGCGCCCAGAACCGGCGTCACGAGAAACCCGTGACGGGTTTCATCGCGCGGGAAGGGTACCCAGAACTTCGACATTATGCGTCCAGGGCGATCTCTTCTCGGCTCACGCAAGGGCGGCGGCGATCAGTCCTTGGTCACCCTCGTCTTGTTTGCGCCTGGAAAGGGCCTATCTGCCCCTCGGATGATGCTTGAGCGCCGACGACCTTTTGGTCCCAGGATCAACCTGCATAACCAAAAGGGGCGCTCGATCAGGCACCAGCACACCTGCCGACCGAAGACGCCCGGTCTGCGGCAGCACAACATCTGGGTTCAGATCGAAATCGGACGATGCCCGACCGGGTCTGACCCTGCTGCAATCACATGGGCGAGTGGGTCAGTTCCATCCCCATCGACCCTTTGGCGTCGAAAACCCGCGGTGCCGGATCAAGATTGTAATGCGCCTCCGCAGAAAACTGACAATCTGTCCCCCCGTGACGCGTCCGGTCCTGGTGGTCATGGACGCAATAATCCGATGCCGAATAGATCGTATCAGGCTCTGAACGCACGCGGCTTCCCGAGCAGGAGCACCCGAAACGGACCTGGCGTGCGGTCAAAAAACCCGAGGTGATTCCTCGTGAACAGACGCATCAAGAAGTCCAGTCCGGGGCGATACGCGGGCCTACCAGTTCAAGATCCCCGACGGTGTCCAACAGCACATTTGCGCGGTTCCAGTTCCTCGCCTTCCCTCACCATCACAAGATCACGGGCATGCAGCAATCCTCCGTCGCCCGTAGCCTCTGCCCTTTTGCCCGAAAAAGGCGACGCTTTGGGCATATCCTGGAGCATCACAGCAACCCGCACGCAGTATTTCCGCAGGCCCGCGTTCGGTTTTGATTTCCCGAAACACAGTGCAAAGGCGCGTCGGCAGCTGCTTCGACTGGGCCAAAATACGCCTCGGCGCAGGCAGCAAGGACCCACCTTCCAGCGGGGTGATCCCCTGATAAGGCGGACATGCTTCTCCCTGATCGATCATGATGCAAAGTAGCCTTTGCCGAATCTGGCGAAGGGCGTGCATCTGTCAGTCTGTCCGCGTTCATAGCTGCATAGGCCCCGTAATCGCGCCGATTCAACCGTCTTCAGTTGGGCCGTAATAGTGTGGCAAATCATCCTCACGGACCGTTCGACTGAACCTGCAATTGCACTTCAGCGCAACTTGAACCGTCTGGCCGATCAGCGCGGTCAGCAAGCCATTTCGCCAACCGAGCTTCCACCTGTGGCGGGAAAAAAAAAAAAAAAAAAAAATTAGTTATGTTGCTGCTCAGGATGCCATCCCAGCACCCCCGTCCAGACGCCGCTACGCGACCGCCGAATGTCAGACATATCCAGCTGGAACGGCAATACCGTGTCGTCCCAAGCGATTTTTTGTTCCAAGTGTCATGGGAATTTCTTAAGCGCCTTGTCTTGGCATACCGCGACTAATATAGGCGGGGCAAGGCAGGGTCCAAGGCATGGCAGGCCAGACCTCACGCAATGGAATGGACAAGATGATCAGACGCTTTGGTGAAACAACCCCGGCAATGCAAGGTTCTACACCGCAAGACCGGGCCTATGCCATCCCTGAAAGAGGCACGGATCTGTTGTTGACCCACCCAGTCCAGAACCCTTTGCCCGAATTCCAAGCTTCCTGGAGGCAGGTATGATCCCGGAGAGTCCCCTGTTGCCGCACTTCACAGAAGAGGTTTCGAAGAAAACCGGCTGGAGCATCGCGGCGCTGCGCAAGGATTGGTACTTCCGGCGCTTCACACTATAAGTGCCGGAATACACCTGTGGGCAGAAAAGCTGTGGCATGATATATCTGGCATCGCCCGTGCGAAGGATCGGACCCCCAACCGAACTGACTAATGGCTGTCCTGAATGTCGCCCCCGCTTCTGGCAGTGAAAACTCGGGAACGCAGGGGACAGGATTTTTGTCGCCCGAACTGCTTGCTGCGTCATTGCAAGGGCTAGCCCGCAGTCTCCTTGGAATCCAGCACGATAGCCGAAATATCATCGGGGAAAATCACGCCCCTTGGGCTGATCGGTCAGGTGCCAGATCATAGCTTCAAGCCAGCGGCGGCGCCCGGAAAGGTCGCGCAACGGTCCAACTCAGCGCACTCCCTCAGAACCCAACTGGGTATTCAGGCGGTCAGGACATTCAACACACTCCGTCTGACAGGATAACAAGCCATCACTCCGGGCGCGAGAGTGCATTCAAACTCTCAAATTCCGCACCCTCTATAAACCTCACCGAGTAGGCCACCGCTACCGAACGTTTCCAGCAGCCCATCACGACGTTGCAACCACCGGATGCAGGGTGGCCTGCTTGCACCAACACTGACACGTCCGTCACCAGATCCACATCTGCAAGCAGCAAAGTCAAAATAACTGCTCTGTCTGGACCATCTCGCAGTACAAGCCTGTTTTCAGCATTTCGACCACGCAGGCAGGTGGCAGGGAACATGCGAACCAATCATCCTCAAGCGGGTCAAAGGCGATGTTATGCCTCTGGCGAAGGAAGACGACAGATTAGCCCGCCCAGACGCGCCGTCATGAGCGCGGAACTGATCCCGTGGCTCACACATCCAACGCAAACAACCCAATGCGTGAATCAACCTGCGGGATAGGAACCCAACAGATCACCGCCCACTGACCAGACGAGCGCAGCAGTAAGGACATCCGGGCAACCTGCCTGAAACCCTTGAACCGGTTCGGATCAGCGACTGTTGCAGCTCTTTGCACTCAAGCAGGAGATCAGCTGTCCAGTAGGCGTTGCCTGGGGCGGATGGCTCTGCCCCAGCCGGTCCTCCCGCCGCTGGGCGCGCTTGAGCTCGATCTCATGCAAGGGCGTGGCAAGCTACTGTCAGCGCTAGAGCACTCAACACACTGCTTACGCATGCTCCGTCACCTGCCGCGCATGTGGATGAATCGCATGCGGCACGATCGCACAGCGCCGCATTCTGGGGGGCCGGAAAAAAAAGGTTTTTTACCGGCTTGGTTCAGAAAATCCAATCGGCCCCGCAAACAACCCCACGCAACCTCTGTCCTTCTCAGCTTTTGATGTCAGAAGGATGAAGTAACCCGTACTCTTCCTGCGGCAGCTTGCGAAATGGCCTGACAAAATCCAACCCGTTCAGCCGGGCATCATCCAAGTCGCCTCAGCACAAGGTCGGGCGAATCCATCGGCAGCCCTTCCAACGCGTCATGCCCCGCCTCGCGCTCCGTGACACGGAAAGCCCCATCGTTTGGCGAGGCCGACAGGATGCGGCGTTGCAAATTACTGTCATCGACAATCAAAACATGCAGCGGCATTTGAAAACCGCTTCCGTTTTCGGGATGCCCAGCCCATATGGGTATTTGCGCCTGAACCTGACCTTCTGTCTGCCCCCTTTTCTGCGTTGGGCAAAGGAATTTAAAGGCCGAAGCTTAAACAGGCCGCAAAAGCTAAAATTTTGGCTCAATTCGCATTAGCTTATGCACTCTCTGATGCGATATAACGGAACATGAACGCAGGAGCGCGCATGGACGCATCACGACTATCTAGTCCTGGCTATCTGAAGAATTGAATGATCTTTTTCCCGGACAGCGAATTGCAACGGTTCGGCTGCTGGCTGGGTCAGCCGTCGCTGGAAGCCGTGATCGCGCTGGAGGAGCGATGGGGGCGCGAAGCTGTCCGCATTGTGCGACGGGCGGGGCTGTGATCCGAGGCCGCTCCACGGGTTGAAGCGGTATTTTTGCACAGATCTGCGGCAAACCTTCACGCCCTGATGGGACGCCGTTAGCTCGCTCGACACAAGATTGTGGACGGATTTTTGCTGGGTCGTTAAGCGATGGCGACACGGTGCAGACCTCGGAGGCGCGCTGCGGGTGGCCGGAGCCACACGGCTTTTTCGCTGGCGTCAGCCGCTTCGCGGGGCTGGTGACGTCTGGCGCGATCAAACTGCGTGTAATCGTCGAGGCGACGGAGACGTTTGGTCTTGAGCAGTCGTAAAGGTGAACGAAACCCTCGATCGCAAGGCCCGCCAGGCGCGGCGGCAAGGCGCAAAACGGGGATTGTCGCTGAACAGGTTCCGGTCCTGATGGCCGCCGACCGGCACCGGGCGCCACCGTCAGCGCCATATTGCCGCGGTGTCGGCCGCTCAATTTGCAAGCGGTTTTTGCAGCCAGTCTTGATCTGACGCTTTGCTGGTCACGGACGGCTGCTGACCAGTTATTCCGCCCTGCCGCCGCCGCGATGGGCGTCCCAGCATGAGGCGCTGAACAAACCGTGGCGAGCGTGTCCGGGGAGAACTGCACATCCAGACCGTCCAACAGCGCCATGAGCGGCTCAAGTCCTTCATTCGTCGCATCGCGGCGTCGCCACAAGTCAAATCTTGCAGTGCTTCCACGGCAACCCACACCACGCGCCGTCCCTCGCCGCGCAGTAGGAATCTCTGCCGGTTTGGACCATGTGCATAGCTAATGCGAATTGAGCCAAAATGTTTTGATTCCCAGTATATTAGCCCGCATGCCTTAGGCTTTTCGACCATAGGGAAGACGATGATTGATTGGGCGCGCGTGTGCGATCTGCCATGACGAATCGGGGAGACGGTTTGCCGAGTCCTGGGGTTGTTCCTGACGGAAACCGGACGGCGTTGTTGCCACACTTGCGGGACAACCCGGACAACACCGGCTTGAGGATGATCTGCATTTTTCTCAAAGGTGTGTTCCTGAACTTGGGATTCACGCAGGTCGCTTCCCTATGCCACAAGGTGAGGGGATGGCGGCCAAGGGATATTGGCGATGCAAGTCGATATCAAATAGGGTCGTGCAAGCCTATGAGCAAGCGCGATTTCGTTTCTGTCAGAGTTCGGCACAACGCCTTCCAGCCAGATCTTAACGCGGTGACATTTTTGCCAGTATCCGCTGAAGCCGTGCGGCGAATGCATGTTAAGGACGGCTGCCGTTTCGGATACTTGGCGGGTCACACCAGTTCCGTAAGCGCCGCTGAATTGCTCCCAGCGCACGCGCTCCGCGCTGCATCGGGTTCTCAGGCGGCGGCGGGCAGTTGCAGCACCGTTGCCAGAAGTGCGTTTGGTGGATATCAGTCGCCGTCCGTTCTGTTGCTCAGAATAATCCTCGCACCGATCTTGATCGGCTGCGACGCCGTGCAATCGCGCCATAGCCGGTCCAACACACATCCGGCAATCCGGACGCCTTTTCGCGCAGCACTCGACGACATCCAGACCGTTTCCATCCTCCAGACGCAGATCTGCACACCGCTACGCTGGTGGCGGGCTGTCCGCGATGGCTTTCCCGGCAGCAACAGTCCTGCCATCTCGACCTCGGAACCGCGTTTTTTCCATTGCCTTGGGCAAGGCGCTTCAAGAAAGGTCGTCGTCGTCCAACGAGAGTGTTCTGTCGCTCCGATGTCGTTTCCTCTTCGGCCACGCGGTTTTCCCCGATCCAGTCAACGATCTCTTATAGCTATATAGCGCGTCCAGCAGGCCGTCAAAACTACGCTACCCAAGCTGTGAGTCCGGGATCTTATATCAACGCGCATCCAGAAAGCATTGAACCCGGTCTGCAACGTCTTCTGCGCGCAGGGCACGTTGGAAAACTCGATAAAACCCTCCTCGGGAACACCAGATAGCTCATGGTCGATGCATCGACGAGATAGTAATCCTCTTCGTCCCGCGGCGGGTTTCTGTTTCTGATGAAGCGTTCGGTAAGCTCGACTGCCGCGCGCACCTGGTCAGGTGGTGCCAGTTAAAAACCAACGCATCCCGTCCGTGCAAGTTGCCGTAAGCTTTCAACGACTTCAGGCGTGTCGCGTTTCGATCGAACCCGAGATAAAAACAGGCTTCACCATCACCCGCGCTCTTCAGTAATATCAATCGCCTCGGCATTGCGGCCGTATGCCAAAGGAACAGACATCCGGAACAGAAAATGTATAGCGCGAAATAGATCGGCGGGCTGGTCTATGGACTTCTGATTCGGTCACAGTTGCCCCCGGTTCCGTCGATCAACGTGAACGGACCGCCAATCTCGAGGCTCCGCCGCATCGCGGTTGAACGACACTGGGCATATTTGTCCGGCGCTCCGCGAATTGTGTATAAACAAAATCCCGCCCGTCATGACCACCACAAACGCGGCAGCGGCATCGGCATAAATGCAAGCATGGCAAATCTCCTTTTTCCGGAAGGACTGGCTTTTCATCCGGTCCGAAGAGCCATATTTACGACTTAGGGCCAGACATGCAACGGGACGAAAGGCGCGCAGATGACCGCATATGGAACTTGGCGTTCTCAGGGCCTGAGCGTGGCTTGGGTCCGTTTGCGCACTATCATTCTTTGCGCTGGGCCCGCTGTTGTGGGAACAGCTGTCGCGCTTTTTGTCGCGCAGCAAAATGCCCTACAACCTGCAAATCCAGATGGGTTTGTGCCTTTTGGTCCGTCAAGCGTATCCCGTCATGGGCAAACCTGATTGCATGTTCATCTTCCGGAAAACAAGCGCCTGTCGCGAGACAGAAAACTTGCTGATGTATTGGGTTCGACCTGCTACAGCTGGCCCTTTTGCTGTATCTGACAGGCGGGCTGCACAATCCGTTCTATAACCTGATACTTGGTCCCGTTCACTGTGTCGGCGCTGGTGCTGACACTGGCCGCTCAAACGTGTTTGGGGATTACCGCAATCCTTGCTGTGACGCTTGTTTGGCAGAGTTTCATTTGCCCTTGCTTGACAAGAGCAGGGGTTCCTCCTGCGAGTGCCAGCCATCTTGTACTTCGCAACTGGGTTGCGATTTACCATCGCTGTTGTCTTCTCAGTTTTGAATTCCCGCCGCGTCACGCAAGAGTGCATTCGAGTCGGACGCGCCTGCAAGCCACGCCAGATGGCCTTGGCCCGCCGAACAGAAAACTGCCGATCGGGCGGGGTATGGCCGCCGCGCAACATGAGCTGCGTACGCCTTTGGCGACGATCACAGCTGACGAGCGCCGAGCTGATCGAGGACTTGGTGACTTTCCCGAATTGCAGGATGATGCCGAGACTTATCCGGGATCAGGCCCAACCGCTGCCGCGCGATATTCTTCAAATCCATGGGCGTGCTGGCAAGGATGATCTGATGCTGCGTCAGGCCCCTTTGGGAACTGTCCGTGGCGTGAAGCGGCCGCAGCCGCATCTCAATCGTGGCAAGGACATTCATTTTTCTTGATGGTCAGAACACCCGGGGACAGTCCAGACCCAGCCGATGGTTCTGCGTCGTCCGATGTGTGCACGGGCTCGGAACTTGTTGCAGAACGGCGTCGGATTTTGGCCCGGTGCGAATGCTGGGTGGACCGCATGAATTGCTGAAACCGTTTTTGTGCGCATCATGGATGATGGCATGGGTTATCCGCGAATATCATGGGTCGGGATCGGTGATCCGTCATGCCGTTGCGGCGCCAGCGAACCAGATTAACATCCCAGCGCCCAGAAGTATGAGGCCATGGGGTTGGGACTGTTTCATTCCAAAACATTGCGTAGCGGGTGTTCAGTGCGCAGAGTTGAGTTTTGCAAATGGTCGCGATCCCTATCTTGCAACGACAGACAACCCAGAATGCGGGGCTATCGTCGAGGTGGTCTGGCCTCGTGCGAAAATCGACGCGCATAGTGCCCGAAAACGCGGTCCCCCATGAGAAAAAACAAGCTCTTGAAATCTGAAAATGTTTCGATAATGCCAATTGGCGATTCAGATCTTGGATGTGACTGTCGTTAACCCGAACCTTAACGGTTTCGGCCTCAAGCTGTATTCTGTCCAATGTTTGGGGACGTGTAGATGGGCCTTTTCGACCAGCCACAACATTGTAATGGGCTGTTGTTGCAGGAGTGTTTGTCGGTGGTTTCTGCTGACGGCTCTGGTTGCATCGGAATGGAATGAAGCCAGAAAATTTATCTGCAAATGGCAAAGCGATTGGGCAACACAAGACGTCCTGCAAAGGTGCCCTTTCTCTCAGGACCGGTTTGAATGCCAGATGACACAAGCCGCTTCAGACTATTTGATGTAAGCCAACCCTTTCAGATCTGGCCCGCGGTTCCGGACAGGGCGATTGGGACGTGTCTGGGGCGCGTTATCGCACGGTTTTCACCGCACTCCCACAGCGCCCAGGTGTGGCAGGACGGCAAGCGGACGATCAGGTTGCCGCCGAAATAGAAAGGAGATGGTGCGCATCTGTGCTGGACTGGTGGACGGCCATGTAAGGCGTCATTGATAGACGCCTGCATGCTTCTGTGTCAACCGTGAAGAGACGAGGCGGGCTGGTTTATGCGAGGCGTGACTGGTGCACCTTTCTTCCGATCTGGCAATAGATCAGAGCGGAAGGTTGATGGGCTAAAACACAGCTTACAAAGAAACTTGGCTTTGCGGTTCAAAGGAGAACCACAGAACGATCAGGTGAGGTCACCGTGTTCAACATGCCTGTAGAGACAGAAAGCGCCACTTCTTCGCTTACAGGATCCGCGATTACATCAGGCCGAAAACGGTCCAACGCGTCTGGTTCGATAATCCGTCGTTGCGGCTGAATCAGGAATGGATGAAACTATGCACAGATGTAATGCTGTCGTGAACGCCGAAAATTGCCCAACGCAACCTTTGTGCAAACTCTCACTAAAACCCTTCGCGCAACTTTGTCGATCGGACTTGCGATTTTTGATCGTAAACGCCAGTTGCAACTGTTCAATCCGGCGTTATCCGGAACCTGACCTCGCTTTCTGGCCGAAATTTCCTCAGTGCTCGTCCAAATCTTTTGTCTTTCTTCGACCAGTTGCGTGACCGCCGATGATGCCGGAACCCCAAGAACTACGTTCATGGCGGACCAGATAGGCGATCTGGTCGCGGCAGCAGATACCGCCAGTACCGCGAGACAATGGACCTTCATCCGGCTTTTTGACTTACAGGATAGTGGCCGACCACACCCAGACGGGGCTGTTGCTTTTGTTCGAGGATATCAGCGCCGAGAATCGTTGACCGCCGTTTTCCGTTCGCAACTGGGACTGGCGCATCAGTGCTGAACACGTTGAGCAAATCATCGCCGTGTTCTCATCTCGGGGGTGCTAGCCTTCTCAAACACAGCCTACCGTCAGATGTGGGAGATAGATGCTGATAGCCGTTTTTTTCAGACATTTCCCCGTCATGGACGCCTCCGGCCATTGGGCAGGCCCTTGTCAGC
>Ga0163217_1013898_pt1 | contig 13336 bp, 11 predicted proteins | sample SynspAceP_FD_185933 | JGI IMG/M metagenome (GOLD analysis project Ga0163217, IMG submission 185933) | Saline lake microbial communities from Ace Lake in Antarctica - Synechococcus sp. Ace-P (PacBio error correction) | ecosystem: Environmental > Aquatic > Non-marine Saline and Alkaline > Saline ...
GCGCCCGCTCCCTCTATGGCGGTCCGCGCTCCCTGCCCCTGCCCGCGCCCTTCCTCCCGCCCAAGCTGGCCCTCGCCCCGCCTCCACCTGCCCTACACCTCCCGGCTGTCCTGGCCCTCCGCTGCCCCCGAACGCTCCCGCCCTCCACGGTTCCATCACATGGGGACCCTCCGAGCATGTTTCCTCTGGTTCTGTTGGCACATTCGTACCCATGCCGGGCCTCCATTGGCGTTTGGCGCACCTGGCCGCTCGCCCCACCCGCCTAATGCGGCACCTCTCCCCACCTCCTGCGGCCGCCAGGTGCTCGGCCCCTGTGGCCCGCCTCACAGCGCCCATTTGGAACCACCTGCGCCGGGCGCTGTCCTTGGCGCGCTGCGGTGGCACTGTTGCTCGCGCCTCTTGCGGTCGTTCTGCTAACATGCATTTGTGGGACTTCTCGTCAGCTGCGCAGTATGCCCTTCGGTGGAACTGGCTTTCGGTGGCGCGGGTCGCACCTCCTCCTGTCCTCCGCCCGCCTCACATCCCTGGTTGAACGAACGCTGCTGGCGGAGCTGCCTGGATGGCCTAACTGGCAGCCGGTTTTCCCCGCATCCACACAGACACCGGGACAACAAGGTCCAAGGCTCTGGCCGTTCCGTCTTGAACCGCCTGCGCCAAGCGGGCCGGCCGATGCACGCCGAACTTATGTATTGCATTCCACTTGGGCTTTACACAACTCTGGACCGGTGCTTTCGAATGTTGCATAAACGCGCTGGAAACAGATATGAAGTATTTTGTTTGAAGAACCTTTGAAATCAGAAAGACGAAGGCCGGCTACGGAGGAATTGGCAAAGCGCCACCAGCGTCCCGCTGGCAGTGCAGGTGAAAGCAACTATACGGTTCGATCAGGCGCAAACGCTTGGTGCAGACCGGACCCTTCTGTGCTTGCGCCGAGTATTGCTACGCTCCGGCCGGGGTCGGAAACCCCAGCGCTGGCTGAGATGGCCATGCATGTGGCGTCGGCTAACGCCCCCCATATTGGCATGTCGGGCATTGGTGTGTTGAGACCGGCAGTAATTCACGTTGGCGTCTGGCCATGCCCGAATTACGCATGAGGAATGCACAGCGATTAGCCCGTTCCAAGAACTCGAATTTGGCCGACATAGCCTCACGCAGCCTGCCGCCAAAAAAGCCGTGGAGTTGAGGTTCCGACAGGCCCGGGCCTTGGTCGAGATCAATTGGGACGTTTGTTTGAACGTCCCCTCCGCCACCCTAGAAATGCAGAGGCTACTGGAGACAAAAAGTGACAGGACCACGCCGCCGAGCAGAAACTATGGAGAAGGCGCCATGCTACGCCACTACGCCCGCGATCCGGCTCTCAGTCGTTTTTGAGTATTCCGATTGCGGCGCAAATCCATCACTTTGACCAGTTTTCCAAAGGCCTATGCGGGCTGGTCCCCAATGGTGGGCAACTACGAGGACCGCTGGCCACCAATGCTGCCCGATATGCGCAAACATACCAGTCCCATGCTATCTGACGCTCAGTCACTGGGATGCCGGCTCCCACGGGCGGTGCTGGCGTTCGCTACGCGTGAAACGCAAACGCGCCCCCGATTGGGGCGCAAAACGTCGCGATCAAACGCACACTTTTTTCCGCTAAACGGTGCCCCCATAATACGGTTTTTGAAACCTTACTTTCACCCTTCAAGCCAGGGCGGCCGAATTGCAATTGAAGCGAGACGACTCCGCTCTGTCGGGTTTCTGTTCGATTGCAGGGCGGGACAGCGATCAGGATGGCTTGAACGTGTCATGCCGCATCTGCGCTTTCTGAACGCTGAAAGACGCCGGCGCATCTGCAAAAATGGCAATACTAAGCTCACAGATCATCCTTGATTTTACTCGCGTTGGCTGGTAGCTGACTAGACTGCCAGCCACTAATCACTGAACTACGGCTGGCTTGACCTGGCCGCGGTGGCACAGCGGCTGTGCTACAATGAAATTCCACAAAGGTAATTGGAGTCTATCTGCGGTTTGACTTGATCTGGGTGACATGAAGGCCCTCGCGCTTTCAGTGCAATGATCGCGAATTTGATGTGTCAGTTTTGAATCTCATCAAAATCCAGCCTGAAAACCCTTGGTGCCATGCCTGAATTTTGCGGTTTTTGCCTTGAAAACGGATGTGCCAAGAGTGCAGTCTCTTAACGTGATCTGTTTGCATTTCGGGGATTTTCTAATGGCTACGAAAAGCCATACAGCAATCGTTCGCCCGCTAATCGAAAATTGGACAGGCCCAGGCGCAGCCCGCTTATGAATGTGGTTTGGGCCCACGGAGCCGTGTTTCTTCATCCGCGCTGAAGCAACCTGAAGGGGAAAACAACCGGATATGCAGTCGTCGAGATATCACCAGATGGGCATGGCTGGTGCCGGAGGGTACGCGGTTGCCATGCCGTCGCGCAAGGATAAAATTGCGGTGCACTGCATTCAGAAATTTTGGGAATTTGGCTCGCGTCGTGCCGATTTTGAAGATGGGCGCAATCCAGCACAAGTATTTGGTGAACGCATCTGAAAAGCTTGAAGAAGAACGCCTATTGAGCGGGTTCTCTCTTCCTGTGCCGGATCGATCCTTACTTCCTCCGCATGACATCGCACCTACTTGCACGGTTTTGGGCGCTTCGGGACATTCCCGGAAATCCTGTGTCTGGCAGGTTTGCACAGCATTGTTCCTATGCAAGCGTCGGCACAATATCCGCAAATAGCATCATTCTTGCTGAGGTGGAGTGTAGTGCTGGTCGGCTTTTCCATCACCTTGAAACGGCCCAGCTTTGCTAATCGTGGCGCGGTGTTCGGCGTTTGCCAGATGGAATGAACCGCCATTATTTCACGCCGTTTTGCTTATCAATCAGCATCCGCGCCCGGCAGAATCAATTTTCCCCGACACTTTACAATGAACAGTCAGTCTTTCTGTGACGGGCCGCTCAATTCAAACCGTCGAAACTGACGCCGTATAAACTCAACCGAGCAAAATAAAGCGGTCCCATCCAGCCCGCGCAATCACCCAATTGCGGCACTTGCCGGCAGATGTATGGGTGGCAGCGTTTTTGAAGCGGCCGATTGGGTCGGAAGGATCAAGCGAACGCATCGCCGATGAAGGGTCGGGATGCTTTTGGTTGAGGAACACATGCCAGCGACAGAAGCACGCCTGCATTAAATTTGCAAAATTCAAATCAAATCGCCAGTGGACGAAACAAAAAGTCACGCTCGGCCAATCCAGCTTTCGTCTTGCCTGGTTGTGAAAATATGCTGCGATCTCGCGAAAATCAATCAGCTTCAGCCCCATATGATGACGCCAGCCATGGCCGGTATCGGCACATACTGCGAAATGTAAGGTGCCCACCATGCAACAAATCAGAACCAGGATATATGGCAAGAGAATTGCCGATCAAGGTGTTTTGGCACCAGACCCCATAATTGAGGCCCCGCTCCGCGTGAAAGAGGCAGAACTGTGCAATGAAAAAACTACCCACAAATTGAATACGCCTGCCGACAACTTCCCCGGTTGCTGCTGATGTCCTGCCCGGATTTGGAAGCAACGGCTTTTGAAGTGGACATGGCTTTCCAGCAGCCAATCAATAGCAATCGCAAAAAAAAGCGGGAGAGCCAAATCCTGGCAAGGCTCGACCCCCAGTTTCGGAACTTCAAATGCATGAATACAGGACGTGATAAGAATGCCAATGGTGGCCGAACCGTCCAGATTCGCCCGCCAAGCCCCAGGATAAACCAGTGTTCCCACCCAGCAAGGGCCGCAAATAAATTGGGCCTAACTGCGGGCGCAGAACGTTTGACATATACGCCCGTTACAGGGCTGACAGGCAATGCCCGAGCGAGACGGGTTCCACAAGGGAATATTGTCCACAACGCAGTTCGATTTTCGTTTCAATGTTCAGTGACGCGGCACAATCAGCGCCCAGAGCGCGGATTTTGAAGCTGCGTCATTGTCAATCAACTAAGGCGGCACCCGGTATGAAACCCGTCCCACTTGAATGAGAACACAAAATCACCAGCGGCCCAAGCGCGCCAATCCCGAGCACCACTGATAAAGCCCCACAATCAAGCAGGTGACTGCAGCCTTCAATAGACTGACCGGCTTGCGGCGTACTAAATGCCGGAAAGGGCAACAAAAACCAGTGGCGGAAATCGCCGTCGTCGGTTCCGGAAACGTAATGCCCAGGACGACCAAACAAAGGCGGCCGACGACAGGCGTTATCATGGCGGTTAATGAAGCCGTATTTCCAGGCGGTAGACCGGCAATGGGGGCAAAAAGCGATGCCCTGCGGCAAACGATTGGTTGCCCGGTGAGGACTGCAACGGCATCATAACGTATGGAATGCCGTGACATTGGTAAAAGAGTGATTAATCATACAATTCCAGTCTGGTCGGCGGAAACATATTATGTCTTGCATGATCTGAGAGTGTAGTTCACAAATAAAGAAATAAATAAAGTACCGCCCACACACAAACTTCTTCACAAGCACAGTGTACACACTGTCAGAAAAAACTCCGATTATTCGCAGTCCCTGAGTAACGCAGGTTCCAAATCATAGTCTTCTTATCCGCCGGCACCCTTCTCATCTGTGTAACGCAGAGGGTAGTGACTTAAGTCAATATGGTCGAAAGACCCTAATTCAGACGTTAGTACTCAAGATGTCTTTTTGCAGCGTTGAGAAATAGAAACACTCGCGCAAGTCCATGAGATGATTTCTTTCTCAAATGATTACGATTCACCTTGAATTTATGCAGGAGGTATCTTTCTTCCTACTCGAAGGTTAATCCAATGAGATAGCATCTTAAGCTTAGTTTTAATCACAACTCCCCGAGCTGTCAAACGTAATCTCGACCTTTTGGTCAAGTGATACGCAGCGACTTCTTCAGCGCTCTTTTCCTTGATCTTCGGCGAAATGCTGGAGCGTGGCTTATCATCAGCCCTGTCCATTCCTGTCAGTCCGGTGCCCGCAGCCGGTCTCTCCATCTGCGCGCATACTCTTACACTCTGGAGCCATCCTGTCGCGCGCAAGCGGTGAGCACAGCACCGAATATTCGCCACTACAACCCGTTAAAGCTTGAGCGGCGCGTTTCCCCTGTGCCGACGCACCCTCCGTCTAAGGGCAACCAGTATTCATCCACGAGTTTTCATCGCAACAGTCACCCTGTTCTTCTGTGCCTGGCACTACTTCTTTGAGCATTTTTCTCTGACGCGGAATCATCCCTCCTGCCTCGAGAGATGCTCCCGAGTGCAGCCTCCAGCTCTATTGGATCTGATCCAATGCCTCTGCTGGCAGCCTTTACGTCCCCGTGACCTGGTCATCTTCCTATCTATTGGAGTTCTTCACCAGCCGATGCTTCTCGTAACGTGGTATTTCGCAGTAACATCTCCTCCGCTTCGCATTGATTTTGGGATTCTTAATTCTTGCGTGCTGCGTTTGCGCGTAGCAAAGGGACTAGAATCCACAACACTCCAGCTCTACCACTCACCGGAGAAATCACAAATCTAGCGTTCCCCTTCTCCACACTTGTCTGGATTTCGTTAGAATGTGGCTAAAAATTTAAGCGTCTTAAGATAGGTACTCAGTGAAGACACGAGGAACAGTCTTCAACGACAGATGACCTATCTGAATCGCATCTTACACTCGAGCATTCCCAAAAAGTGCACACAAGGACTAACTCGTCGTCTCCATTTGTTGCACACGAAACTCTTATACACGACGCATGAAGAAAAGCAATATGAGAGGGACTACCTTCCAGCGCGAGAGTTACCAATCTTCTACAGTTTTTAACAATGTCCTCGATGTCATTCTGTACCTCTCTTTTTGAATAGCTTCTATTTCACAACCTGCCACACCCCCCAAATCCACACCCAAATCCATCCATTGATTTCCGATTAGTAACATTTACTCCAGGAAGCACTGGATATTTTAGGAGAAGATCAGAGCCTTCCGCTATCCCTCGACCCCCTACGATCGAGACACGAAAACTTCAATCCAGTCCATTGATTCATCGAGCCAGTACTAGAGAGAGAATACTGTATCACGAGAGACGGTTCTATTGACTACACGACGAAAATCACGGACGCTAAATGAGCTTCCTCCGCCACCAGACCGTTTGGCAATGCCCGACGACCCGCGCCTGTGAACACGAGTGCAATCAGCTGATTCATACTTGTCAAGCATGCGAGCTAGAGCTCAAGAGTGCCTCCCACTATAGTCACTCTTTGACCGCGTCACATGAGAGGGACTACGTACTCTGGACAAGAGATCCGCGTCGCCTGAAGCTAGATTCTTACTCACTTATCTCCAAGCGGTTTCAAAGATGTTGCATTCATTTCTCTATTGAGCCTTGCTATGGATACAGCCTGGCACTCGGAGCTATGATCCAGTAACTCTCTCTGCCAGCACATGACCATCTTTCGTCTTATGATGAAACTGCCGAGACCAATTACTCAATTTGATTTTAGATCTGAGGGCACAATAACACCCAACACTGTCGTTCTAAACAACAAATGAGGAAATGCGAACACACTCTCACTGGCACGGAGTTCAGATCCGAGGTACTGTAGTACTACTCTATGAGCGAGAATGTTGTGTCACTGTAGACCCCTGATTTCACCGCACAGACTGTAAGGCGCAGGTCTCAATGCCGAGACATTCCTGTGCTTCTTAGCGCCTGTGCCATTTTCTCCGCCACGGAGAGACTGTACACGCCGCCCAGCGCGTGGCTGTCCGTGTCGCACTTCGACGCTGCGAGGCCGATCACCACATAGAGTTCCCGGCAGCAAAGTCTTCGGGTTCCACATCTAAAGACTGCCATTTCTACTGCTAACTATACATCCCGGCTATAATCGCAAGCACCACTTCCTGGCCACTACGCCCCCCATTTTTTCCCACTTATGAGCCTATCAAGGTAATTCGTTTAATCTGCTTGAAAATGTCCACCAGATCTGGGGTTAATCTTTTCAATGAAGAAGGATATGAAGGCATGTGACGGAGGTCTATCGCCGCAAGCCTGACGAAGAGGACTTTGTGAAAAAATCAACCAAGAGAGCTCCCTCGATTCTAGTGCGTCGCGCTGTCAAATGACCAATGTCACTCGGCGGAAGACACGTTCTTCCGACAATGCCCATTAAGCCTTTAATCCATCTGGCGGCGTTTGCCACTCGTACCACGGGACCACCAGAATTCTAAGAGCTATGGTGATGTGGATCTAAGAGACAGAATTTGCAGTTTTGGTCCTGCTAGTGCCAACATTTCTGGCCCGCCCGCCCATACATCAATTCTTCTCCCAATACCCCCCTCCGCGCCGGTAGCAGCATGGCTAATTCTGAAGAGCCTGTACGAGAGAGACCTCTCTGTACTCTCATGAAGCATCAATCCTGCCGTGACCACAAGAGAACTCACAGCAAGCATCAGCCGGAAGAGAGAGCAGATAGAAGCACGCGAGCCTAGCTGACGAGCACTGCCAGTTCTGACAGAGATACCCGTGGTAAAAAAGCTAGCGAGAATCGTGCTGGGTTCGGTCGCCGAATGACTGGCATGTCGGCCTTGCGGCGGACTTTTTGCGAGCTCCCTGTTCTCTGGCCGAAAACTACGGGTGCGAGTACTGGAACATTCTTATCATCCAGGCTTTATGATGGGTATCCTCAAGCGGAACCTGCAGCGTATCTGCGAGCTCCAGCGCCCAAATGCGACCAACAACCGCAGACCTCTTCACCCCTGGGAGACCTAGCTTAAACAGACATTGCGCATTTCATCCAGCCCTTGTACCTCATACCTACCAGCACGGCATGTATCCGATCCACGACAATCGATATACGAGACCGTGCATCGAATCTAACGGCAAAATCGAATATACAAAACGCGCGAGACGCCTGAGACATACCAGCTCGCGCACCTTTGTGCAGAGTGCGAACACACCTCACAGCTGAGCCCCGTGCGGTCATCAGATTGGCTATAGAAATAGTCGTCGCTCTTTAGCCACACACCATTGAACCATTCTAGTCTGCCGCGGGTCCACCTTCGACGCCAGGGAGTGCGGTCACAGTCTCAAGACTGCTATCTCACTCAGCAACGACGGCCTATAAGAATGGAGGACTGGCACGACGCCACTCATATCTCGAACACCATGTCAGAGGACCGAGTGTTGTGTTGCCGAATCACCCAATAATCATACACGCGTTCATCCTCAGGTAGCGTGCATCCAGGATACCGACGTCCAGCTCCCACGTTCGAATACGTAACTAATTCTGCCGCATCAGCAAGCTGTTCCATGCTAGTCCAAGTGTGAAAAGGTCCCGAGTCACGGTATGATATTGATACAACTACGCCAATCACCATACACCTAGCCGCGCACATGAAGCCATTACCGCCACGCAATAATCAACTCACATCACCCTGATTGCACCTATGCTCGAGATCGACACGACACCACGCTGATTCACCTCCACCGGAATGAACCGAAGCGAGTCAGCTCTTAGCGAAAATTAAGCGAGGACTTGTCACAGGCACCCCTGTATGTAGACGATATATTGTGGTCAATATTTGAAAACAAAGTGAGCAATATGTCTGGGACTAACGATAGGACTTGTCCCTAGCAAGATATAAATAAAGCCTATTTCCGTCCCTTTGTAGCCGATGCCCCCGGTTTGTGATACCAGAATTAAATAGTATAATTACCCTCGCGAGCCCCAATCCCCGATTTAACACGCGATGACCTAGCATATCGGAACCAGGTGCAAACCAGACACACTCGTCAACACGTAGGCGTTTCTTATTAGAAGGCAGCGCCTTGTTACATTTACCTTAAATCGTTCTGCATAACTTTGGATCGTCGCACCCGCCAAACATGGGCATCCTCTAACATAAGACACCTGTAACACGATGTAATGCAAGTAAGAAACAGTAGTAGGTCCGCGAGTCGCATGATCAGCGAGACATTCGCAGTAACCGCACCCTGCCCGAAGTCAGAAATGCGACAGCTCCATCCACACGCCTCACGGCTTACTCACGAACTGTTCTACAACAAGAGTTGGCACGTGTCCTCGCTCTCACCAATCACGACTGCGGACACCGGCGGAGAGCCAGCTACATGGCCTTGCGCTTTTCCCTCCGCCAGGCAAATGGTCAAGAACCTGCGCCGATTTTCGTCCCATTGATACGCGGGGCTGACCACCAGCCTCTCCCCCCTTAATTCTCTTTCCCAATATTCACACATCGCCCCCACACAATTTTTCCTACATGAGTATGATCACAGCGCACGACGAATGGTATCACTGCTGTAACCTTATGAGACTCCTGACCACGACTGTACCATCGACCCCCAGCGGGTTTGCTGTATACGACAGACACTTATGTTAAATCTGCATTACTCATCATAATTTTTCTCAGTTCGTCGTTCCAACACATCACGACTTTATGACACCTCGGCACACACCGGTCAAGAAAGGCGTAAATACCAGAATTGTTTTCACCACGTCTTCCACGATAGTTTTAAAAATATCAGGTATATGAAGATCTGTGTTGGTGTGTACAGTAAAGCCGGCTATGACACATACTGAGACGGTATACGTGATTCTGTTGCGTAACAGTTTTTTGTGCCCGCGACCGCCCGAACTGTGATACATCTTTCGCCAACCTTGGAAGCCACAGCCTCCTATCTCCTCCAAATCGGTACGCACTGAGTATCATCGTCTCAAACGTTACTAGAGACTCCTCACCAGCATACCACTTCTTAACGCACATGAAGGCCTCGAGTTTGATTCCTACTTCTCCGCAGCAACACCAACTACTACATTTCATCTCGACGCACAAGCCTTGGACAGCCTGGCCATACCAAGGTTTTAAAGCGTGAAACCCGAGTGATCCTGATTGAGGCCTTCACCCAACGAGGTCGCAGGCTAGCCGGCTTCTCTTATTCTCACAGGCAGGCGGGTCCATTGACGCATGCTTTTTCGGAATCATCAGAAACTATTTCTGCGAGCCAAAGCGCGCGGAGATCGGATCGATTTGTGTCCAGTAGAGTACGAGCATACACTAAACATCCATCCCGTCTGCCGCGTGCGAAGATGTGATAGCCAGCACAGAGGAGCCTGGGGACCTCGCCACCTTCCTTTCCGTCACTTTCTTTTAATTGTCCTCCCCAAAAGACTCGTGACCTTCAGAAACCACGTCTAATTTTTCGGTCACCTCACCATGCCCACCATACCGGAGAGCGCGCTCACGGTATGCTTCCGGGCTGCGGACCTGCGTCTCATAGTTGCAACTTGGGGGCCTTTCCGATGCTGGAGCGCGCACGAGCACGTGCTCCAGCGCCCCACCCTCCGACTACCGCTCTCTCTTTGGCAAAAATGTGCGCGGTGGATCAGAATCATATTTCTGTTCCAGAGCACATGTTCTGTCCGCCTGTGCACCCGCCCACCGCAGATCTGGTAGTTACTGTTCTTTCGAGCAACGCGACCAGACCACCACTACGTGCTCTCAAACCCACTTGGCCTTACTCACGACCTGCAAGTCCAGCATTATAATCAGGCTCCGGGCCTAATACACTTGGATTGTAAAGCTTGATCGGTCTGTCTCGTCCTGAGCTCACTCACTCGCTACCTTCCACAAACCATACTGAAGTTACCTGTCAGGATAACCGCAACGTCCGTAGCCCTACCATGCTCCGCTCCAAGCGTGCCACTCTGCTACGTCGGAGAGGGAAAAACACCTCTACTTGATATCCACCCTGGATCCAACTTCGTGTGTACGATATGATATGCACTATCAGCTAGGATGGCAGCGTTCATGGAGAGTCAAATGAAAAGCCGTATGTCCCACATGAATTCGCAATGTATCCTCTTTATAACGTACTAAGCAGATCCGACTCCTCCATAAAATCTCCCATACAATGATGCCAAACGGCTACTATTATACTTCTAGCACGCCGTCCACACACAACCCACTTTGCTTTCACCGCGCTCACGCCGGGACGGTCTTTTTTCGGGTTGTATTTTGCAGTAGGATAGGGCTGCTTGCTTTAGTTCTGAGCGAGAGAGACCTTTCTCAGAAGTAGTCATCCTTGAATGAAGCCGGCCTTCTGGCACTCTTTCACTCCTGGTCGTGATGCTGACGCTTTACCTTCGTTCAGGCTTTGCGCTCCCTCGCCCCTCGGACACGCACACTTTTCATGCATTAATTCGACTACAGTACCTCTCATTGAAGTCTCCCACCCCTTCCCCTTGTCTAGGAAGCTTCGACCTGCTGCTCAGGTAGGTCCGCCTGTCTTCCATCACCCAGGCGGAGTGGTAGTCTGCTGAGTCACAATCCGTGCAGTCCGGATCCAATTTTGCTCTCGCTATCCGCGACACAACTTGTGTTTCTAGGTCCTTAGGACTCAACACGAATGTGAGTTCGCTCTCTTCTCTCTTCTCTCCGAAACGCGCGCTTAGCAGTAATCTTACGGAACATCGGTTCGTATTGCATGAGCCTCCTTCTCAGGATCAGAAGGCAGTTGTACCGGAGAGAGTACATTTCATTATGTCCCTTGCAATCAAGATCAACCTACCTACATAACCAACATCTAATCACGCCTGTCCACGCGAGAGAGAGCAGCCGCAGCCCTCTCTCGACAATCGAGGAATCTTAACTGCGCCGCTACCGTCTTTTGACCAGGTTCAAGACACTGGATCTTCCTAACGTCCCTGCACGCACTCCACCTGCTCTAAATACAAGTGAAATGCCTTCTACGCCTCCATAACCTGCTTGCGAGAAGGGACTTTCCGACAGCCGACCTTCTCCTTTTGCCGGAGCGTGACGTGACGAGAACATATTAGTCGGCGTCGCGCCCGCTTATCTCCCGTTTATGGGTAAAAAGAATTGAGCATTGCTTGTTCCTTACATATTCCTACTGTATATTGGAGTACTCTTATTGCAACCTCTGCGTACTAGGACTTGATGCCACCATCTCACCGGTTCATCCTTGCGCTAATCAGCAATCGACAATGCGTCTACCACATGGTTTGTGTCTTGAGAGCAGAAGGCTCCCATAGCAAATCCTTCGCGCTCTCGCTGAATGCACTCTATAGCTCTGGCAGGTAGCCATGAAGTAATACAAGTTGACCACTGGTCCTCCTGGCTCCTTTGGCTACACGCTAAAATATGTAATCGACCCCTCTGTGGCAAAAATATCACCCCACACACATCGTCGCATCACATTCCGATCAGCTTCATCCACAAGATGCGAAAGATGTTAGAGTGTGAATCTGAGTTAGCGCGAGAGCGCCCACAGGCAGCAATCCGAGCATATTCAATCGCCCCTATGCAGCTGCTACCCGGCGCAGATACTCTCTCGCCGTCCATAAAATTCCAATGCTCCTTTCTTTTGCTGTCGTCCTGGCAACCATTGAACGATCCAATCCTCCACCGTCAAAACATGAGAGACACACTAATAACAGACCTTAAGATGACCCTGCACGAATCCCCCGGTAGGTCCCTACTCCTTAAAAAAGCGGTAGGCCTGCAAAAGGCTCGTGAATTCCTGGCTCATCTGCTTTGAATTGCGAGTTCGGCCGTGTCTCGGTCGCCTCAGCCAATCTCAGATTAACATGTTATGCTTTGGCCCACAATTCGGATATCCATGCCTTGATCTGAACTTATCTTGTAGTCCACGTATACGGGTCAAGCACGAAGGGCGCCAGTCTTTTCCAGTTGCGCGGTGGAGTCACTATGTCGCGATCTGAGACTATTAAATCCTACCGATTCACAGGACTCCATCGCTTCTCCTGACCTAAGAATAGGGGTTGGCCGGTTTCATAGACGCCACTAGCATTCAGCCTCCCTGGCCGCCATCCTGAAGTGAAGGTTCGAAAGTTAAAATGATGAAAGAATTCCACGTTGAGGGTGATTAAGGTATTTTAAAAAAGCCAGAAACATATCGCTTGTCGTGTTTCAAATTACCCTCTGACCTCTGTATGAGGCACCCCAAATTCTTCTGACCCTTAGCAGGCCTTTCATAATGCAATTTATCCTCAAAATTGCTTGAATCAGTCAATTGGCTTATATTTAATCACGATCAGATTAAACCAACCATTAAATGAATATTACTAAGCTTTACATCAAACCTTAGTATCTCGCTTTGTTTCTTCGGGTTTTTACTCACCTTAAGCTTAATCTACAGCTCAAATTTCGAGCTTAAAGGAGAATTGTTGATTTGAATCGCCACAGTTTCCGGTGGATGAAGTTAGCGTGAGATGAGAGGCTACAGTAACTTTGGTCAAATGTCTGGTGTAGGTAGGAAATTTTAACTTTAAAAACCTTGCCTCCGGATCGCT
>Ga0163217_1002662_pt1 | contig 13334 bp, 21 predicted proteins | sample SynspAceP_FD_185933 | JGI IMG/M metagenome (GOLD analysis project Ga0163217, IMG submission 185933) | Saline lake microbial communities from Ace Lake in Antarctica - Synechococcus sp. Ace-P (PacBio error correction) | ecosystem: Environmental > Aquatic > Non-marine Saline and Alkaline > Saline ...
TCAAAAAAAAAAGGGAAAAGGAGAAGAATTTTAAAAAAATGGGTTTGCCCCCTTGGTGGGTTTTTTTTTTCCCCGGTTTGGAATTTTTGGGCGAATCCTTTTTTTTTCCTGGGCCCTCGGTGGGCCCCAAGGGCGCGACGGCGAAAGGCGGAACAGGTTTCCAAGATCTTCCCGTATCGCTTTTTTTGGCGCCGCTGGGCCATTTTGCTGGTCATTCCCCGGGGCTTGGGCCCCCCGGTGAATGGTCCGCCCGCCGGGTTTTTCACCGTTGGTCTGGGCTGTAAAACCGGAATTGACCGGTTTTCAAACTTTCCGAAAACGGTTGGGTATTGAATTTCCCCCGAAGTTGGATCGCCTCTGACGGCTGGGCGCTGACCATGTATACGGCAGCCTTTATTGCCGAGATCGTGCGCTTCCGTATTCAGTCGGTTAAAGCCCCATGGCCAGACTGAAGCGGCCCCTCTTCCCTGGGAATTGCCTGCCCGGGTCGGACCGGTTGCGTCTGGTCAAATCAATTCCTCAGGCCAGCTGCGGGTGATCAATCCCGCCGCTGACCAAGCCAATACCTTATCCTGGCGAAGAATTGCCTCGCTGGCCGCCGCTAATGGATACCCGGAGAATGGTCCTCGTTTGTTTGCCGGCAACGGTGCTGATCAGACCGGCCAGGCTATTGAGGTGATTGCGATTAACCATGAGCGTTTTATCTGGCGCATCAAGTAATCAACATTTCGATGTTTGATGAATTGGGTAACAATAAGCCAAAATTGCGCTGATCGAGCGATGAGGGACCATAGCCTGGCAAACTATACTTCCAACCGGGATCTACCCGCCCCCAGCGTCAGGCCATCCGGCTTTGTCGGCCTGGCTGCCGGGCGAACTGTTCTCCAACTGGTTCAACAGCCCTGTTTTGGACGCTGTTTCTCTCTCATCCTGATTCCTGGCTGATGGTGCCCGGTAAATTCCAGTGGGCATTCATCCAGGCTGACTGGTAGGGCAAACCCGTTGCCGACTGCACCAGCCGAAGGGCGCGCTGGGTATTTTATCCAACAGCGCTTGGGGCCAAGTTTTTCATGTACGGTTTCTATCCGACCGAGTTTGCGCTGGCGGTGGATCCTGAACGCGCCGATACTGGCCTTATCGGTTGGGCCCGCTGCGTCCGCCTGTTCATTTTCGCCATGCCGGCAAGGGTTTTACGGCATCGCGTTTTCTGGTGGAAATCTATCCCTTTGTTGCCTACACCTTGGCTCCACGGCGGATTTTTCGGCCTGGAGCAAACGTTAACGCACCAGCAATGGGGCGGCCTGATGCTCTCACGCTGGTGATTGTGCCTGGCGGTCAGGCATTGCCGGGGGCACTGCGAAAGGATATCACTATTGCTTGGCACTCGGGGAGCGCTCGGATATGCCCAGCCATCCCGCGTAAATCCTGCGTCACCTTTCATCGGGTTCTGTGCGCTGGCGGCCCTTGATCCACGGTGCTTGTTCATGTCGGTCGGTGATGCTGCCGTTGTTTCTGCTGAGGGCATGAAAGCTTCGACAAGCCTGAATGCGCGCGCTGATTGGCGTGATTCCTGTTCCAATCGGCCTATGTGGGCCGAGGTGGTTCGTGCGGCCTTGCAGGCGGATTCCCAAGGGGCAAATATGAAGCGGGCAGAGGCTGATGGGGCTTGGGGTAGCTGGCGGGTCATGGGCTGGTGATACTGGCCGCAGGCGCTGAGAGATGGTTATCCCCGGCATCGGTCCAACACCTTTATCTCGCTGTTTCAGGACACCAAGTCTGGTGATCATCATTGGGCCTGTTCGACCTGCTCAAACAGCATCAAAAGCAGGCGACCAACAGACCCGGCCTGGGTTTAGGCATGGGCGGACCAGAAGGCTATGTCTTCGCTGCACTGTTTTTCTGGATTTTCTTGTTTCGGCATGTCCGCCGCTAATTCCCATTCAATCTGGAGCGCAAGCTCGACACCGGCCACAAGCATTAGGAGCAGCACACATGATTGATACATGCAATGACAACCTCGTAACCAGCCGGCCGCCAGTGCGGGCATGAATTCAAGATGCAAGCGGTGCAAATAAAGTGGTATGGGAGTTCCATGTGCCTCAAGGACATCAACCTGGATGTTCAGCAGGGCGAACGTATCGTACTTTGTGGACCATACGGCTCAGGCAAGTCGACCACCATCCGTTGCATAAAGCCCGGCTGGAAGAGCACCAGCAGGGGCGCAATTAAAATTGTTGATGGCACCGAGTTGACGCCATGACCTCAAGCAGATCGAGGGCGGTACGCCGGGAAGTGGGCATGGTGTTTCCAGCACCTTTCAATCTGTTCCGCACCTGTCCCGGTAATTGCAAAGAACTGACGCTTGGTCAACCGATGTGGGTTCGCAAGAATGCCCAAACGTCAGGGCCGATAGAAGCTGCTATGCATTTTCTGGAGCGGCGGTGCGGATACCAGAAGCAAAGCACTGAAAATATCCCTGGTCAGTTATCTGGCGGCCCCAAACAGCAAGCGTGTTGGCCAATTGACTGCGGGCACTGTGCATAAATGCAAACCGAAAAAATCATGCTGTTCGACGAGCCCCACGCCGGATTGGGAACCGGAGATTGGTCAAGGAGGTGCTTCGAATACCATGAATTGGTCCTTGCTGAGACGGCATGGAACCATGTGTGTGTTACCACGAGATGGGCTTTGGCCCGCACGGTAGCGAACACGGGTGATCTTTATGACAAGGGTGAGATTTTGTTGAAGAAGCTGAGCCTGAGAAGTTCTTCAATACCGGAGAACGAGCGCACCAAGCTGTTCTGAGGTCAGATCATTCACTGAACGCCGGGTCAGCGAGGGGTGCGGCCAGGTGGCCCCCTCGCTGCAGAATTCGGTGACACGGAGTGGCTTGGTCGCGCCGCATTCAGTTAGTTGCACTTCATTTCCAGTAAATGAGCGCAGCGAAGGTCTGGTCCTATTTTATAGGCGACGGAGATACTCTGGCGCTGGTTTCACGGGGCATACACATTCCAGATCAATCCACCATTGCGTGCGTGTGTCCTTGCTACCCTGGCCCAGCAGTCGCGCGCGTTTCCAAGTGGACCAGCTTTGTTGACGGCGCGTTGGCCACAGGAGCGCGTCCGGGCTGGAACGAACATGAAGCCCAGAATAGGCATGTCGGATCGGCGCTGCACGTTGGCCACTTGGAGTAAGAGAGTGTGCGTAGTCTCTGTATGTTCTGTATCTATAGCGCGCCAGCCCTGCTCGAGGGCGACAATCTATCAGTGATGGTGGTCAGAGATGCAGCGCTGGAATCAGGGCGTGTCAAGAGATTCGTAATAAATAATGGGTTTGGTCGCGGATTTGCGCGAGTTGAAGGGCCGTTTCAGCTGATAATGAACGCTTGTTCGAAGGCGCAAACAAGTTCAGCTATATCCGCCGTTGGGCTGGTCCCTGGATATCAATATTTTCCCGAGTAACCTAATGCTTGAGTGTAATAGTAAGTTGCGGGAAACACTGCGGCGAACAGACAACAGTTAAACCTGTGGTGGCTGCTGGTGGGCGCGCCGGCATGATCCAGGTCTGGTTTATACCTGAGTATGTGGGCGCTTTAATGCAAGGCCTCTCTCTTTGCGTCATGGCTTTGGCTATACTCAGCGCGATTACAGATCGCTGTCTGCCCAGAAGTATGAGCGACATATATAGGCCACGTAGAACGCCAAGCTCGGAGCTGTTGTAATGGCACAAGGACGAAGAAATGAGGAACGGGGACTGCTTCAGTATCCCGCGGTCGCACTCCCGCCGCAGTTTGGGAGCCTGGCCTACGTTGTAGCGCAACTCGCCGCTGCGGTCGAATGTAGCGTTTCTTTTTTTTTCTCTTCATCTGCTCGGCTACTATCTGTGTCATGGATCAACATCAGCCAGTTGTGAGGCCTGTATCTTCTGGCTATCCATTTGCTCAAAACTCGGGAATGGTCTTGGCCATCGCGCTATCAATGGACCGAAGTGATTATTTCATGCGCATTGGGTCAACGCCTGCTTGCATTGGCTGGGATTAGTGGTTTTCAACTACTTTTACTGATGTTCATTCCCGCCTTGTTTTGCCTGGCATGACCCACGCCAGAGCCTGGGCTGGCCGTGGCGCCGCGTTAATGGGCGTCTCGTTCTGCTTAATTCGCGGTCATGTGGTTTGTAGAGCGTTGCACGCCCATATTCGTCCGAACGCTTTGCTGGGTGTCATATCTATCAACCTGACTGTCGTTTTCAGCCTGTTCAGTTACCTGGCGCTGTTCTACGCTCAATACAGTCAGCCGTGCTTCAGGCGCAAAATTGCAATTCATGGCGACCACCGATCCATTGACCCGCCTGTTCAACCGACGTCACTTGATTTGACTTGGCGAAAAGGAAATCGCCCGGTTCGAACCGCAATCCCGCTGCAATTGAACTTTTCTGTTGCTGGATATCGACCGATTTTCAAACAGTTCAAGTGAATCAGTATGGGCATGACGTGGGTGATCGAGTACTGGAGCGCATAATAACAAGCGTACTGGCATCCAGCCTGCGTACCCAGGACTCGCTGGACGTATGGGGCGGTGAAGAGTTTCTGGCGATAAAATTTGTCCTGACACGATTGGCCAGCAAGGCAAGTTGCCACTGGCGGAGGCCGTATCCCGCTGCCGTATGAGGCAGGGACCAATGGAGAGTGGTTATGGGGTTTTTGTTGTCCGTTACCCTCAGCATAGGGGTGAGCCAGTTAACCGCCCTGGAGAAGAGACTTGAGTCTGGCCCAATAGCCCGCGCCAGACGAGCTCTGTACCAAGGCAAGGAGCGGACGTAACAGGGTTAGGCAGGAGTTTGGGGCCGATTGCCAACCAACGACCTGACCGGGGGTTGGTGCGTCGTTTACACAGTTTAGCCTGCGCCGTATACGTCAAAATCAAACGGGCGTTCCTCTCCGAACCCTGTTGTTTTCTTGCGTGCATCGCCGCCTCAAGTCGCGGTAGCTGTGAAGCGGGGCCCGCTACAAGCACAATGATACCTATGAGGATTATTTTCCTTCCGAGGTATCAGCTTTTGGGTGGCACGCGTTTTTAGCCTGATTTTGCCACACTTATATCTGAATGGCCAACCTGGCGACAATTGCAATGCTTGTACGCCGTGCTAAAGCCCTTTTCTGATCGGCCATCGGCAACCTCAGGAAGCCGCTGCCCGTCGTAATGCTTCACAACAATAAAATACAGAAGGCCAGGCTCATGAAAAATCAGTAATTTTTTGCTGGCGTGTACCGCCGGCGGCGGTGTTGCTATGGCTGCCTCACTGGGGTTGTCAGGCTGTCTCAAGGTGGCGGTGGCAGCAGCAAGTAATGATTCGGTCCTTCCTCACGGGCACCTATTCAGCTTGATATTCCAGTCGGCAACTCGAGTTTGGTATTCCGCATAATCCACTGCCCAGGATTACAAGGGCTGGTTATGGTGTCGGCTACGCCTTTGCCGAAGATAATATCCTCCATCTGCTCGCTGGCCCGTGAAATTTGTTGGTTGGCCAGTGGCCAGAGCATGCAATCTATTTTTCAGCAGGTGGTGATGTTGCCAGCGACGTCTTTTATACCTGGGTACAGACCTCCCAAGCCAAACGTGAAGAGTTCTTGCCATCCCAGGATCAGGGCAAGTAAATTGATAGCGTGGAAGGTACGCCTGGCAGGCTATAGCCGTTCCTGCGCGATACACGGTGTTGCAATTATCGACCCGAGTGGCGCTGGCGCGGCCTGGTTCGTGGAAATCGCGTGAACGACTGCTAGCGGTTACGGCAAGGGCATCTGCGCGAGGCCCTGTCCAACTTTGTTGGGGCCTATCGTGGCTTGGCTGGCGCCGCCAGTAAACGAATGGCGTCATGAGTCGCCCAGCATGCCGCGCGATGCCGTTGGAGAGGTCGAGTTCGATATGACCACCATCAACGTGCTGGATGGTGGTAGCAACGCTATGCGCTGGGCAAGCGAAGTGACCGCACAAGGCAAGCGGCATGCTGTATGGCAATCCGCAATGAGCCCCTGGGATGGTGTGCAGCGGTTTTTACGAGTTTCATCTGACCTTGCCTGGCCGAGCTGGATGTGATGGGGTGTGGGGCAGCATGGGCAGCCTTTTCCCATATTTGGCTTTAACAAGGATGTGGCCTGGAGCCACACCGTTCCACCGCCAACGTTTTCCGCTTATAATCACTCAGCCTGGTGAACGGCGACCGCTCAAGTACAACTATGAAAACGGCCCAAGGGCGTGGTAGAGCAGCGTGATATCGAAGGTAGTCAGGTAACGATCCAGTTGCCGCAGGGCCAGACGCTGGTGCGGCCCCATTTTACCTCTCGCAACCTCGACCCATGCTCGGGGTGAAACTTGATACGGACTTTTACCAGCCTGGGCGACAACGACCTGGCCTTCGCATTCGTGATGCAGCATCGAGGAATCCCTCGCGCACTGAAATAGTGGCTGAACATGAACAAAGGCCGCCAGTGTGGCTTGAACTGGTAGATACCATGCAGGACATCGTTGGCCATGCCGTTTCGTAATAACCAATGCAAGTGAGATCGCTTTGGCAAGGGCTGTAACGCGATATTTCAACGGTGCCCCACGTACCGCCGACAATTGACGGCCTGTACTGCAGGGGCAACCTTCCTCAGGCACTGGTCAGCTTTGATTTGCCCGGCATTGGAAATTGGCAGCAACCCATCTTGCGAAAGTGGGCTCGGATGCGGATTCACCGCAAAACGGTAATCTTTGGCCCGCTCCAATCTGCCATTTCTGGTAACGTGATGACTAACGCCGGCCAACTCCAACGACAAGCTATTGGCTGAGCAATCTTGAGCCAGCCACTGCCGGCTTTTTCACCCCTGCTTCGCCGCAAGGCTGCTGCCGTTCGCCGGGGCGGATACGGCCAGAAGGCGTGCCATTGCTGATGCGCTCACGGATGGCGTTCCAGCAGATTCTGGATCGTTGAGGTGTATATCACTCGGAGCGAGAGCGAGGCACAGCTCCTGATAATCCTGCAAGGAGCGCGTATGTAGGGGCGCCCCAAGGTACGATCCGCTCACCGCCGAGCTGTATGCTGGATGTATTGTCTGCTGGACTCCCCCGGCCGGTGTATCGGGTGGGAACACGAGCAGCCTGGTACACGACGTGAAGCCTGAAGCCACTGGGATGAGGCGCGAAATAATACCTGATGCCGTGGTGCCCATGTGTTCAGGGAAGTTCTGGAGAGGCCGGTAAGCTTTAAAACCGAGACCACCGAAACGGCGTTTCAATACGTCCTTCGATGAGGCTTGACCCCATCAACACACCTCGCGACTTGATCATCATGCCGGGTACTCGCAAGCCTTGGGTAACCTCGATCAAGCTGTTCCAGGATCGTGGCGTAGCGATGGACGCTACCTGGGTGAACTTCAGTAATGTGATTGATGCTGGTACAATGGCGAGCGTAATCCCGATGCATGGTGGGCAAGGCCCCGCGAAGGGTGTGTTTCAACGTTGCTCAGGGCCCGCGCCTAACCTAGCGGCGGAATTACGCCGATGCATACGGCCGACCTACATGCAGTCGGTCACCTTCGATTGAGGACGGGGCCTGTGGTAAAGAAGCGCTCCCTGGCGTATTCGCAGGCGGCGGATATCACCCGGCCTTATCACCGGATCAGAACTCGCCGTTACTACGGACAAGGCCTGGGGATCCGGTGCCCTTTCAGCCCCTGCAGAAAATTTGCCGAGGCAGGCGGTCCGGTGACCTTATTGAACTGAGGGATGACGTTTGAAGATAAAGCAGCCTGCGTTAACAAAACTCCCCGGCCTGCCGGGGAGTTTCGCATTCAGCCGCAGAGAGGGCGACGTTCATACAATTTCATACAATTATTCCACCCTGGATGTGGAACTGTCAGTGCAAAATCAAGTCACTTGCTGTACTGAAGTTTAAACTGAATTGGGCTTGGCTGTCCAGGGAGTTGAGATGAAAGCCAGCAACAAGAACGTATTGGGGTACCTTTTACTCGCACCCTGTTGTTCAGAGATCAGAGCAAGTTTCTACCGTGACGGTACTGCCGCCACAGGTGGATCTGGACCTGGGCCGTTCCAATGTTGGTCCTGTGCTGTGGTTACCAAGGGCTTTCTCGCCTTCAGTCTGGCGCGGGGCAAATGACCTGATCACGCCCGACCTGATTGGGACTTCCCATCCCGCGGATTGCACCGGGCGACCAAATGGTGTCTTTGCGCCTCGCGCTGGGAAGAGGCTTACGACGCGCGGGTTTGCGCCTCCCGGTGATACTGGAAAGGCTGCCCAGAGGGGCGAACTGAAATCATTGATCTGGAGATACTGAAGGCACATGTGTTAGCCTTTCTCTTGCTAGCGCCTTTTTTTGCGGGTGATATCATCAAGCGCCGGATGGCCCGTCTGATTATTCGGCCCGCGCGCGCTTAGCCCGCCTGTTCGTTTGTTGCTGGTGCCCTCGATAAAACCCATGATGAAGCTATTGCCGGATATTTATTGCGCGCCGGTGTCCATCTTTTCTAATTGTGATTGTTGGTTCTAACTAACCACAACAGTATTTCGATACCGCTTATTTCGAAATATTCGAAACACCATTTTTCGATAGTGGTCAGTTTCGATCCCTTAATCGATTGCTTTTGATCTGATTACCGGAGTTTATGATGCACCGAAGTCTACTGCCTTTCGTCAGCTTTATTTTTGCGACCTTGCGATGCTGTTGGGGAGCGGCTGCTGGGCACTACTTGGCTGACGCTGTCCTGCGGACGGCACCAGCGAGATATGGATTGGCTGCTGATACTCGGCTACTAATGGGCCTGATGATGGCGCCTCTTCGGGTCCACAGACTGATTGCCGCGGGTAGGGCAATAAGGGCCTTTGTGGCCAGTCAGGCGTAGTGACGGCGGTCCCGGTATTAAGCCAACGCATGACCTCCAGTGGTGGAGTTCTGGCTTGCTGTTGCGAAGTGTTGGTCGGTATGCCATGATGTGCCAGTACATTGGTACTTGAAGCTGGCTCACGAGCAGGAGAGTCACAACCAGCGCGCATGGTCTTCGCCAGTTATATGGCGTTACCTTTCCCTTGGCCTGGCGATGGGTCAGGTTAAAGTGCTTCACCGTCATGCCGGACCTGGACATACGGCACCTGCTGATTCGTTTCCATGTGTTTTTCCGCTCTGCCTGGGTGGCCAGGGTGGCGGTCACTAACCGGATTCAACAACCCGCCCCGTTGCATGCCGGCGGCCGATGAAGGTGAAGTTGTTTATCAGCGTATTCCGCTGGCATTGACAACGGTTTGGGGTCTCGGACCTCTTGCTCGCGCCTTTTATGGTCTCGGCCCCCATTTTGCGTCCTCCACGGCCTGGCTACCTCGGACAAATCGGTTGTTTTCATGGCGGTGACTATTGGCGCCGGCCTGCTCGCGCAGTGGCCCTGTTAGGTTGGCTTTCGCAGACCGGCTGGATCGCAGCCGCATGCATTCAGAATCAACGCAATCGTCCTGAACGGTGTGGTGCTATTGATTGCCCTGCTAACCTTGTTCGCCTTTTGGCTTGAAGGTGTTTGACCGCTTTGTTTGGCGTTCTGGCCTTAACCTTTAACCCCTTGGAGTCCGATGGCCAATGACCATGTCGAGCCAGATGATCGGGTGCCGTGTCAAGCGATGCTATTGGTCACTTTTGGGCTGGGCGCCAAAAGTGTCGGGCCCCTGCTGGGCTCGGGCTGATGAAAGCCATGGGCGGCCAATAATGCTCTAACGTGGTTCATGGCCTGTTTGCACGCTGGTTCTGGTGCTTAGAGTGCGCCCCGAAGCGATCACTGGCGAGCATCTGGTACCGGATGCGCCTATCCACTTCATGCCGGCGGCGGTAACCTGGCTCAGTTCACCAACTTGCTTGCTGCGATGGATCCGCGGTGGATGAAACGATGGTCGATGAACAGATGGCGACCGACGATGGTCACGTAAGTGGCGTCTGAAGGCGAGACGAAGATCAGGGACGATCACCGTCCTGGCTAGGCGCTGATTGTGCAGGGTAGGGCAAGGGATTAATTCGGGGGCGCTAACAGCCGCCCTTCAGAATAGATCGTCGCTTTTCCAGCCGGCGCGCTTCGCGCTGCAGGAAATTGACAAGCGAGATCAATCTGCCAGCTGCATCAGGCGCCGGGCTGTTTGAAGCGCAGGCCAATGTGCGTTTTCCGTCCAATGGCCTCTTCATAGCCGCGTGCCGGCCTCCATATTCAGGGTTGCGGGCGGGCTAAATCTGGTAACATCCGGTAGCTGAGTTTCAACCATCGCCCTGGGGTGGCCAACTGATGGCTGCAATCGCCCCCGCTACACGTGCTTTGGCAGCCGGTTGGGCAGAGATATCCATAAGGCCTAGCTACCGAGCCACAGACCACAGCTCTTTTCGCAATGGGAATAACGCCCAATTCCACACATCAGACTGCGCGCACTGCGGCACGGAACGCGGCCCGGTTTTCCTGGTGGATAGATCAAGTTGTTCTGGAAGGCGTGCGGTAGCTGGCCGCGTCATCCAGCATGACTTTTTCAAGCACCCTGCATACTTGCCACCGAATGTGCACGCATCTACCAGGCTTCAAGCCGGAACGACCTCACCCAGGGATGCATAACGATCTCCTCCGCGGGATCATTTCCATCCACCGCATAATTGCTTGCACGCAGAGTCTATCTTCTACGATATACTCTGAAATTTTGGTGTCCGATCAGTGAAGGTGACCAGTCCAGTTGCTCGTGGACGCTTGCTGAAGTTCTTCAGTAGTGCAAATTGATCTCGATGGTGAACGCACTTCGCGCGGGGGCTGGGGGCCAAACTCTTGGTCAAATAAGGTAAGACACTGACGGGGGCTCTACGTATCAGAAATTCAGGTAGCAACTGTAAAACAAAATATTACACTGGCCAATATACTCGATGATGGGCATCTGGATCGCTGAGAGTGGGGCGGTGCGGGCACTAGACTTTGGGGTGAGATTGCGTTGGGTACCGCTTCTTGCTGGAAAGGCCCCTGGCTGTCCATAGACATGATCGCTGGATTTCGCCCTGGGTTGCGCAAACAGGTGCGAGCAACTGACTGGTGGCTTGCTGAATTATGCCGGATCAGCCGTGCATTAACGCGCCGTTAGCGTTTGGCAAATCTGGCAGCGCTTTTTGAACAGTTGGTAGGCAGCCATCAATTCAGCCGAGCCTGAAGCGCCGAGAGAATGTTCTTCCAGGCTATCGCCAGGGCTGATAACCAGCCCTGTTGCAATAACGAACGAATTGTCTGGTCAGTTCTGACAGGCCGCTGACCAAGGGTGCTTTTCTGGATAACAGTACTTCCAGTTCGGTCATATGCGGTCGATCAGGCTTGCTGCTCAAGATCAAGCAAACGCAACAAAAGCCGTTGCATCGGCTCAGCGGTAACAAAAGTCCATGCAAGTGTTTTCCATCCGGATTCTCCGCTCGGTGAGCCAAGCTTCTGGATGGTACTCCGAATTAATTCTCCGAGTGCCAGCAGCTTGGTCCTGCGATGCGCCGCGCTAATCAGTCTGGTAGGCAACCATCAAACTGGATGGCCCTGAACGAATGGAGAAAACAGCTCGCTGATCTACTTCAGGCGATCGGCGCACAAGCGCTCCTCAATGGCCTGAAAGCTGTTGAGGCCTGCGAGCTCAGCTTGACGCCCGCCTCGGCCGCAGTGGGCTTTTCGGCAACGTTCTGCTCCGCAAAGTAACGAAGGCGGCTTTGGTAGCATCAGGTTTGCCATTGGCAAGCGCCTGATTGGGCACTCCTGCTGGCCTGGTTGGATGGTTGATAAATCGATACGCATATCTGTTTTCCTCAAAGAATCTGAATTTTGCTAGTAGCCTTAACGGCCGCTATCTCCAGAACATTTAAGGATTATTTAGTGTGAACCTGTTCACATCGGTACATCTCGGTACAATTGCCGTTTTGGCCTGATTTCCAGCCCGATGGCGCTCTCAGGTCCGATGATACCCATTCATTGCCAATGTCATCTGGCGCCATCACAAATGGCCACTTCCACTTGGGCCAGGGCGACACTCTGGCTTTGACCACAACGGCCTGAAGCGGACGTTTCCTCACGCTGATCTGTTACCGTATGCCGCTTTCCAGCGCTCGCCTGACAATACGCAACCGACTACCTGAGTGTTAAGCCCCCCCCCGCAACTGATGACGAACCTGTCACCGCGCTTGATCACTTCGTCCTGCTCCAGCCATGTTCGGCGCGAAAGCACGAGCCTGCTCGGCAAACTGGACCTGACGTCGCAAGCGCATGCCCGCGGAGACTGCTGCGGATCGGTCTATAGGCATTGCCGAGCAAGCCCACATCGCGTTCAAAGCATGGTCAGGGTCATCCGCTTGAATCACGCTTGCCGGCCCAGAAGGCCGGTGACGACCAGTAACTTGCCTGAAACAGGCTGACCTGCGCAGGCACAAACAAACGCCAGCCGCACATCACTTTCGCAGCTCAAGCGCACGGTCACGCGCCCAACCGGCTCGGTAGGACTTTCCAGGTGGCCAAGACAGGGCATCGGGGGGGCCACAGGGTAGAAACGCAACCTGGGGTCTAACGATTGACCTTGACCTCATAACGGGCCGTTGCCGGCACTGCGGCGCCAGAAATGAAGATCATTCCTGCTCAAGAAAAGTGGTGGTCGCGCCGATAAGCTGGTCAATCAGCGGATTGGCTGAAAGGCCAGTAACAAAAAAAATATCGGCAATGCCGCCGCACCCCGTTAGAAAACGCATAACAATGAACCTTGATGCCAAAGGGTTGGCGTATGTCAATTAAAACGCCGTTACGTAAAGTTGCGTAACTTTCCAGCAATATGTGGGCCAGCAATATAGGTGCCGCATAGCTCTCTAATCGATAAGGAGTTGGCCCCATGGCAAGGCGTAATGGACCGGTCATCAGCGCACTCAGCTGGTCTGGCCAGAAATCCGCCTCGAGTTGTTGCCTGTTCCGGCTTGCCGGCAACCACTATAACGGCATTAACGTGTTCAAGGTGAAAGAGGTGCTGCAGTGCCCCAAGCTCACCTTGCTCCCCAGGGCTCAATCCGGTGTTCGCGGCGTGGCTCACATCCGCGGCGGCACCTTGCCGATCATGATCTGAAAACAAGGCGACCGGCGGGCCGGCCTGAATGACTTTGGCAACGGCGTTTGTGATCATCACTGAATACAAACTATCGGGTGCAGGGTTTTCTGGTTCGCTCGGTTCGATTGCGTAATCGTCAACATGAAACTTGGTCCGATATACACCGCCGCCACGGGCGGGCACAGGCCGCGATCACTACTTGACGGCCGTGAACCCGGTCG
>Ga0163217_1044276_pt1 | contig 13334 bp, 16 predicted proteins | sample SynspAceP_FD_185933 | JGI IMG/M metagenome (GOLD analysis project Ga0163217, IMG submission 185933) | Saline lake microbial communities from Ace Lake in Antarctica - Synechococcus sp. Ace-P (PacBio error correction) | ecosystem: Environmental > Aquatic > Non-marine Saline and Alkaline > Saline ...
CTGATTGTTCCGATAAGTTGTCCGTAGCTCAAAGAACCAACTTTTGCCGAATCCGTGGGATTGGCGCCGTATCCGGGCTTCTCGTATTCCAGTAGAATGGGATGCGTATAAACACCGAGCGAAACCACATTGTGCTCCAGCCTTCATATTCTAGGGTCACATTTTAGACCTTCTTGAAACGCAGCCGGCACCTTATCCTAGCCTGCAGGGCTATAGTCCAGTAGGGAATGGCTTTCACATGAAGCCACTGGCCCTTGTTTTTCTATGGCGGTTTCGTCGTACGCACTCCTATATTTTTTTGGCACTGCGTTTCCGGTATATTACTATCAAAAATTTGTCCGCGTCAGTAATAAATACCATGCCCGGAAATATAGTACACTCACCCTTTGTTGACCCAGCTTTAGGCCTTTTCTTCCATTGCCTCGGTTAAAGGTAAGAATTTTAAGTCCAGAAGGAAGTTCCTTAGCCGTAAATTTTCTCTCCGGATAGTAAGTCTGGGCTAGCGTAAAAATCGGTTTTTCATTTTTCTCATTGCCTTGGACACCTGTTTCTTCTGCCTCGGCAAAGTAAATTGCTCATCTACGGTCCGTATCTCAGTGCGATCAAATTTCCTGGCTTCCTTCCCTACCATGGTGCTCTTCATAATCTTGAACGGTGTTTCTTTCTCATTATGAACGACATCCCGTCCCCACAAGGTCTGTCTCCTTCTGCTGTTTTAACATTGGGCCGCATATGGAATCGCAAATGTATATCATCCAGTTCCCTTCACAACCTCACCTAATACGTATTGTCTGCATTTAAAAAGGGTTTCTTGGTGGGTAATGAAAAATTGACTACCGCTGTTGGTAAGTATGGCATTCCCCGTCCCGGAAGTTGGCCAGTCAGGAATAGAACAGGGATACCTGCCTTAATGGTGGGGGGGTAAGTGAACCTCGGTGAAAAACACTCATCCTTGAATTTAATACTTGCCAGGAAATGTTCTCTCATAGCGCAGTACGCAGCTTGGGAATCTCCACCTAGGAAATCATAAAGTCTTTAGATAATATGGCTAGTCGGAAGACAATACGCGCGTCGGATTTGGGTCCCAATATAAAAAAGTTTAAATTTTTTTTTTTTTTTCCTTTAAGCGAACTATGTCGCCAGCTCCAACGCAAAGGGATTTTTGCCTTCTGCTAGGGAAATAAAATTTGCAACGGTCCAAGGCGTCTTTTGGTACTTCCAATTTTACAGCAACAATTTCTCCTTTAAGTTGTGGCTGATATCTGCAAAAATACCATCTCCCAAATCGGGCATGCTTGCCTTAGAGCTTACGAGCTCGAAAATGCTATGGATACGATTGCCAAAATAACATGAAATTTTCTTCATGTAATTAATTTTAAATTGTTCTCTTTTTGTTATCGATCTTTAAAAATGGTAAATAGTCGGATTTAATGGGTCGCGGTTTGACCCCAATTTTATTACTGTCCTCCCAGGCCGTTTGGCCCATGATCTCCTAGCTGCTTTCGCGTGATATCCTCATGATGCTCACAAACTGAGGATGGGGAATAAAAACATGTAGCACTCCTTCCATTCTCCTTCCTGACTACATAGTTTTTATGCTGTGTTTCTTAGGGCCTCCGGAAAATGAGTGTCTTGTTTCCATTCTACTTTGAGCAAGTTGCCCCTGGTAAAATGTCCGACACAACATGCCCTCTTTCTCCCTTTGAAGAATTAAAATGGTCCTGCGTTTATAGAAGACTGCATCCGTTTCTCAGCACAGTTGTATTTCCACGGGTTATGGCTCCCGAAAGTCGTCTGGATTTTTGTGGCGATAATCAGGGAGGGTTGCTCGTTCCTTGCGTTTGTAGATTCCCAGTGGGAATCCGTGTCCCCCGGAACCATGAACCAAATGCCGCAGGCACTTAATCTGACGCCATCCAAACAAGTGTGCTTCAGGGAATCATTCAGTTTTAATTAATAAATATATGTGTGACGCTCCATTATTTTTCCAGGCGGGCTCGCTTTTCCTCCATGGCCAATAGCTCTTTAGTGCGTGCCGTGGGCACTGCTGCGGAAATTTCCTGTTATATTATACCCCTCTTACATGACCTCCAACCGTGTTCTAGCTTTAACTACGGTTTTTCCCTGGCGTTCTGCGGCCACTATTCACAACTAACAAGGGCAGTATCAGGAAAATGTATAAGAATTGCTATCGGATCCGATTCCCGTTTAAATCGGGGCTTTGTACTTCCCGGGCCAATTAAACAGAGATTTAAAAAAGGTGTGTGGTTAGCTCTCCTTCCAAAGAAGGATAAATCAGCTATCCTTCGGCCTCCCTCCGCCAGGAAACGATTGAGTATTCACGAGGCTGATCTCGCTTCTCGCGTTTGAAATTATTGGTGGCCCTGGCTGAATTTCTGAGGCTGGACCCTCCGATTTTAAAGTCACATCAACGTTCAGGGATACCTAAAAGGCTGCACCGCCGACACCACAGTCTCTTAAGCCCTCAACCTCAGGTTCGAAACCCCGGGGGTTTTCTCGACTATACAACGCAAGTGTCATACAAGCGCCTGCTCGCTTTCCCTCTTGTTTTCCGCCGAGGGTGTCAATAAAAACCACATGCAACAATAAAGGAGAGCAAGGCGAGAAAAATCTGTAACACAGTTCCAAGGTGATAGCGACCAAAAAGAGAGTTTTACCCGCCAGATGCACCCTGTAGATTCCGCGACTCAAAATAAAAAAAAGCCGTCGTTTGGTATCGCCTCGCATCATTTTAGTATGAGTTCGATCATCGCTCGTTCCGAGATATCTCCAACTTCCCTATGTGATAGCGGCGTGGGGAGAGTCAAATATACTCCGGCGGAAGCTCACGTGTTATCCGAAATATTGTGAGATCTCTCCACACATGTAGCATTGAGAGCACTAAACCCGGTCCGTCCATTTGGGCCCATTCTGATCATCAATGTATTGCACGCCAGTCAAATGTAGGGTGATCAAAAATCATGGAGCACTATTTGTCCGACACCACAGTACGAGATCAATCATATCATGGTGCGTACGATGCGTATGAAGTGTCATCTTGACGAGCTCTATGTTTCGGGTGCCTGTCCGCATTCCTGTGTCTGCCTTCTTCACACTTAAATTACACTTCCGCACCACAGTATTGTGTATGCGCCTAGTGGTGGGAAAGAAGTCAGATTCTTAACACAAGATACCCGAGATTTATCGGATTTCGAGCGATAAACTCGTAATTAATTGAATATACGGCAAGCTCCGGGGTAACTCCGGGCTCCAGCTCTAAGAACCTGCGGCGGGGCCTTCCACGAAAACAAAGGCCCCGTCCCTTGTAAGCTTCCAATACATTCGCTTTACACCCCATTATCGCACAAGTGCGCAGTTTATCGCCGACAATACTCACTCAAGTAGGAGGCCCTGATTAAAGAGCGTAATCATCGGTTTCTTGATGGGCGGGTACCTCGGAGAACAGACACAACTGGTCATGTCTCTGAAGACCCACTCTCAAACCCGTGTATCACAGTAAATTGCGTGTGCGACATTGCCCAATCCTACCCTGCCCAGGCCCGCACGCCACGCAATGCCCAAACAAGTGAGTGTGACCAATACACAAGCCTAAATACTAATCCGAGTTGACATGTGTCAAGAGCGTATTGGTTCGCAGCTTTTCTGCCCACGACCAATTGGAGACGCAGTCTTTCCGAAAGTGGTGAGTATATATCCTGCTAACAGTGTGCCCCGGCATTCTTGCATTTCTAGAGAGGAGTGTACTAGGGGAAAATCGTTGGGGTACTAATGATGGTAAGCGCGGTGGCCGTGGCTCTCTCAAAAACCATTTTCCTTATTAAATAATGCATATTTCGCGGGGCGTTCTCGCTTCACACGAGGCGTATAGCACTAAGAATGGCACAATGTGGCCCAACACCATCAAGGGTTTTGCCTACATTCGCGGCAATACACACCCGCCATCTAGGCACAATGATTTGATACGGAGCTACCCGCTTCAGTGAGCACGCGCGCTGCCTCTCCCCATGCAGCCTTCTTCTGCACTCCATTGAGTACATAAGATTCATGAGCACGTTCGCCACAGAATAGGTCAATGAGATACACTACTAAAATCTTCATTAAGTAGACTCTATACACGAAAATCCGTATTTGCACACTCAGAGTTGTGAACTAAGTAATGTATTTATCATGCAAAGAGAAGGAGAAGTCTACTTATAGAGACAAGGAACAAAGATGAAGCACGTTCCAATCCCATAACAATGTGTTTAGTGTAGTGGATGAAAAAGATCGTAAAGTTGATATTTATAAAGCTCAAACGCTGGTGAGGCGAAATTGCACAAGAGTGGTTTTCTGCGAGAACATATATATAAGCGAGTGCGCCTTCGCCGATACGCGGAGCCAATCGACGGTAGACACGTGCCAGACTGGCCAGAGTACCGTATAGATAAGGCGATGCGTATATTAACCAGCACTCACAAAGATATCCTCGTTAACTCTTATATATTTTCCCGATAAGAATACGAGCAGTGGAGATATTCATTTAGCAACCCCACGAGCATATCCTTTTGGTTCACTCTCGAAAATCAGCTGAAAGTTCATCCCTAAAAAGATGCGTACCAGCTCGCACACTAATATATAATCGCGAGCTCAGCCACCAGACTCTTCACAATGATAGTTAACTAAGATAACATACTAAGGTTGTAACAGTTCCTTCACCAAGCTTCAACGCACGGAGAGAGGACCCAGTACGACTTGCACAGTATTATCAAAAGCAATCTCTTATAGAATCAAAAAGAAGTGCACTGAAGTTGAGTATAGAATTATAAACACACACCTCACTTTGGTAAGATGGTAGGTGTATGCTGATCCTTTTGTAAGGCTAGAAGTATAGAAATCTGCTTATTGTAATGTCTTAAAGTGGCAGATCAAGTATCATTGTATTTGAATTTTTTGAATTGCAAGGAAGGTTGTTAAATTCGGAAAAGACCATTTTTGTTTATACATTTCAATTGGGCAGTGCCATAGTCTCCTTATGAGAGGCCGCCCTAAAGTATCGATTTCTATTATGGTTTCTTGCGAATACGAGACTTTATAGAGTTGGGGAGAGAAACACCAAACGTCTCAATTTGGGCATTATTGGTTATATTTGCTGCCCCGCTGATTCATTGTGAGAGGACTCTCTGAAGGAGTAAGGCACAGTCTCAAGGAAATCGTGTCTCTGAACGCCACAATCAAAGGTCGGACCTGCCCTGCCTAGACCTGCCTCGGGCGCTCGGGCGCGCGGAATGCAGACGCGATTCAGACAAGTTGTTCATCCTTGTACCGGGACCTGTTGTCGGCACATGGGAGGCTTCAAAAAATAATCTGTGATGGAAAAGCATTGCAAGGTGTGCACCAAAAAATGGGCCGCGTATCCTGGATATCGTCTATACGTGCCTGCCGGTGCCAATGGCTACCCTTGGACGGAGCTGCATACCATTCTCGGACCAATAGATCATGGCAAGGATGTATTTCTGGAGCCTCGATCAGTATCCCCAGAGGCGGCGATTGTCCGTCCGTGCGTCATCGAGGCATGCCTTGTACCAGGCGTGCATTCGGCACGCTTTGGCACCCGATTCGACAGCCTTGCAGGGCCTGGAATGTGTGCGCCCCGACGGTGCGCGAGGGCGCTTATCTACAAGGGTCGCCAGGTGCGGCAAACCCTGAAAGGACCCGGATGGCGCATTGATCGAGTTGTTGAGCGTGACCAGGATGCAGTGCGGTCTGCTCTGAAGGAACGATTGACCAAAGGCCGCGTGCGAGCGATTTCACGCTTGGGTCGAGGCGATTCGTCCGTTGACCCGATGCGGCTGCTATGGTGCGGTCGTTCATCTATTGTCGCTTGATTCCGTAATGTCGGTCTCGTCTGCGTGGTTCGCCAATTGGGTGAGGAGTTTCGCCTGAGCCTGATGGAAAAGGAGCCCGATCCCCCGGCGCGGTGGTTGGCTCAGTGAATTGAAACGTGATCTGCCAATGGCGGCGTGAGGGGACTGATCTCCAGTCAATGGAGGGTGTGGATGGCAAGAAATGAACGCCGCCATCGCCATCTGGTCCTCTTCCGCAAAGAATTGGATCCTGTTGCTGCGTCCACTGTCTGCCCATGGCGGTGTGTTCCTTGGCAAAATGCGGGCCTGAAACGCCTGGCCGGCAATCACGCAGACTTGCGGTTGGAACAGGTGCCGACACGAGTTCTGGTGGATCGCGGCGGCCGGTCCGGTCCGGCGGACGCTGGCCAGAGTCGCAAGGATTGCAAAGGCGGCAGAAACGGGTGTTTGGTTATTGCGGGTTGGCGAAAGAAACAATGTGCGCTACGGTTCTTGGACACCTATGGGTTTCGACGCCTGTATCGACTACAAACGGACGGCTGCGGGAGGCATTGAAAGAGGCGCTCCCGGAGGGGCTGTCGCGTCTCTTTCGAAATGTATCAGCCGATATGACTGCGATGACGGCCCTCAGTCATGCACGCCCTCATACAAGGGGGGTTCTGTGCGTGGTGCTGGTGGACGCCTGATCATGCGCAAGCTCAGGAGCCAGCACGCCTCACTCACGCCGGATTGATCATTGCGGTACAAACGCGGCAAACCAGATGTTATCAGGGCTTGTCGTCACTCATGAGTTATTACGGCTGCGCTGGGCCGAAAATGTTCGCCGAGGCCGAGTCACGAACTTACAGCGCGCCATCGCTACTGAACACTATTCTGAAAATGCGCGCCCTGCCGAAGGTCGAATCCAGAGGCCCGCTTTTGTTCGGAACGTCCTGACTGACGTGTGCAGAACAGGGGCTAAGGCCAGTCGTGACAAGTGCTCGCCGAAGCATCACAACTAACGCGACAGAATCCACAGAGATAGTCACGCGTATCACTCACGAGAGCAGCGTCCCGCATTGCCATGCGGAGCGAGAGGAGCGGCGACACGGAAAAAAGCCCGCCGCTACTGCACTCTGCCTGCCCAGAGTCCGAAGGTTCTTCTGGAATTAAAACGTTGTCAGACACAGCGGCGCGAGATCGCGCCAGTTAAACGCCCCGGATTACCCGGATACGGATGTCGAATGCACCACCTTCAGAAGCTGCGCAGTACCATGAAATGTAATTGCCCGCAACATTGTGGCAGGTGGCGCGACGCACTCCTCACTCGAAACCTTGATCTCCTTCGGTAATCACACTGTCGCAAAAGGTCGCTGCGAGAGAGCTGGTTTCTAGCAACCAGTCCCGCGTTCATGCGATTGCCATGCGTGGTCGCTGCATTCTGACTGACTGACGTACGAACGATGTTCAAGAGACATGATTTACGCGATTTCCACTCGGATGCCCGATCTCCCGTCTGACGATAGGCTGGCAACGTATCCTGGAGCGCCGTGGTCCAGGCCAGACACTCGAAATGTCTGGATCGCTCGCTTTAACATGAACATGAATGGCGGCGAAGCTTATGAAGGGGCCACGTCGCCGCGGTTCGCAGCATGGCAGAGCTTTTTGAAGACGCCCTGAAATACCCTGCTCATACGCATCAACCATCATTTAATTCCAGCCGACGACCTGACCGAGCGGCCACGCGTCGCGCTCAGCGATAATGCGCTAACGGGCGAAGTCAATCGGAGTGCCCCGAATGGGTATTGGCTTCATGACCGTTTTGCCAGCGACACCGGCAGGATCTGGTTCTTATGCAAGCCTCGATGCGCCTTAACCGTGGCCGTTTTTGCCGATTCTTCAGCGCGGTGCCACAGATGCTCGTCAAGGCGACGATCGCGTAGCGAATCGTCCGGAGATAACAGGAAAGCGGATCGTAAAGACGAAAAGCAGAATGGCGACTTGGTTAAGCGTTCCAGTCCAAGCCATGAGGTCAGTCAAAATTGTTCATTATGTCCCGGGCCCAAAGCCGCCCCGCAGCGAAAAACCCATAAAGGTGCCCATAGATGCAGAATAGCCGATTTCATTCGAAATATTTGGATACGAGAAAGCCATGAAAGTCATATTTCGACACGCACCAAACTCCCGATCAGAGTATGTGGCAACCGTGCGGTTGTTTGTAATGTGACCTCACACGGTCAATAAGCCTAAAGCGCAACGCGGGTGACGACAGAAAATATGAAGCGATGGCCCGCGCCCAGACAATGGTCGATCAATCACCCGCGCCAATCCAGTCGTCCTAAAAGGGACTGGCGAGTCCGGTCAGTGTCGCGAGCTGAACGGCGTCGCCAATCGGCGAAACCCTTGCTGCCGACAACGGCAGCAAGGCTGGGGATATCGCGCCGAGCGGCGTAGAGAATTCGGGACGAAGCATATGGCGAGAAGCCAGAACCGCGCAGGTCTTGAGCGTTCGCCGAGAGTCCATGCCGCTAGGATGATCGGTCCCGCTGACTTGTTCCCTGACTGCTGGTGCGGTCCGCGATTGGTAAAGCATCATGGCTATTTGGGGAAGGGATCAGAGATCACCACTATGAATCCGAAAAAGCCCATTGCATTGGAAGTGTCCCAGCCAAGCTCCTGAACTTGCCAAGAAACAAATTGCAAAGGCTGTGAGTAGATGAGCAGAGCGGCCAAGCACAAGGAACGGCGAGCACAGGTATTATGTACTCGGTGAGTCATGCTATCGCAGGCCTCATCATTGATGTCTCGCAAGCTCAGGTAGCAATGGGCAAGCGCGAGAGTAATAACAGCGGTAACAATCCAAGCATCTGTAGTCTTGCGCCAGCCACCGTGTCGCGGACGATATGCTGAGCGAGAAAGCTCTTCGCAAGAGCCCGAATACGACCCGTTGCAATCAGGCCTCCGAGTGCAATTCCGCGCCGTTGTCGAACCAGTTATTCACAGCCGGGTAAACGTGAATCGGCACGTCCCAACCCTGCCAATAGCGAGCAAGAACATAACACGAACAGTACGAGTGTCAATTCCCGTTGTTGAAGACATCGCGCCATATGGACAAGCTGAAGGACAGAATTGAAATCAAGGGCAACGCGCACGCGCAACACAAATTTTCGGCGATCTCAGCCAAATCACTGGCCGACCTAAAAGCCCCCCAGCGTAATAGCCGCGCAAAAGCGCTGTATATCTCTCGCGCGCGACCATCCAAACTCTTACCAAGTGGGCCACCAGTGAACGTCGATTGTATAGAATGAGTTAGCGGCGAATCAGCCTAAACCTTCGCCGACGGCCGCTGCGCTGAGAAACGGGCCACGCGCTGGAATTCCAAACCTTCTTTGCCCATTGCTCTATTTCCTGCCATTCATTTTAATCTTCTTCTATGATATATCATTTGAATCATAGCGTCGAGAGATGACGCAACATGAAGTCACACCGGGCCATAATGATGCCAATTGCAGCAGCGGAGCCACTGTCCGGTGCGCGCCGGGCGATACGTCAGTCTTATGCGGCAGTGTCATACTGTTTGAGCGGATGTCGGGTCTCCATGCGGCGCGCCTGCTTGCAATCAGATGGCGCCCGTGTTCTGGTTCTCGAAGAATCGAATCGTATTGGCACGGTCGTGTGCCTCACTCTCGACGATGTTCCGTGGACGGCAGAAGGGGGCGGGCAGCAGGTTTTGGTCAACCTTAAAGCTCGTAAGTCGCTGCGCATCGAAGATCTCGGCATCAATGTGATTGATATCCGCCGCACAGGACCGTAATTCAGCCTTTGCGTTGCAAGGTCGCGTGATGCCGGCCTCCGAATGGGCGACCGCCGCCCGTAAAATCCATTTTCCGGCATGTCAAGTCGCTGACGCCTTCCCGCGGCTTTGCTGTGGCGGCGGGTCGAAACAATCCTCGACTTAACAATGAGCTGCGTGGCGAGAGAACTTCGCCAGAAACTGATGTGTCGGCAGAACGCCTGGTTGATGGCACAGGGTTTTGAGAATGAGCGCTCTCGCCAATTGATGACTGTCCCCTTGAATGGGACCAGCCTCGACACCTATTTCCATGCCAATCTCTTGGCGATCATTGACGCTCTATCGTGAAGATCGCCTTCGCTAGGCCGTCTTGATCGTATCGAGGGCGGGTCATCCGTTTGACGGAGCTATGGGCCAGTCTTCCGGCCGGAACCATCCGCCTCGGTGCCGGCGTTTCGTCATCACTGATCGCGGCCGACCATGCGGAGGTTCAAACCGGACGCGACACGCTACGAGCCCCTTTTGTGATCTTACGATACCCTTTCGGATACGCATCGGTGAAATTACGGTCGACGGTGACCAAAATCGCGCCGACCAAGAACTGACGCCATTCGCTTGGTTTTGCCCTATACGCGATACCCAGCAAATTCATCGCCTACCAGAGAATCGTTTTTGGAAACTGATGGCCTTGCCAAGATAGATATGCTGGATCGGATAGCTCCGCATTGAAGCGCGTCGTTCTTTACGCAAATACTATAGTATGCAGCAGAGTCGCTCGGAATGGCTCTGACCTGCTGGATCAATGGTAGCAGCGTATACCGAAGAACCTATGTCGGATAAGATGCCGATCCGATGCTGTTGGCTGCGAGCGAAGTCACGTCTGCAATTGTCAGCATGCGCGGTGCGAAAGGTGCTCCGTGGATCGGGTCGTGAGATGGGACCGGGTTCAGCACTTTCTGGGGGCATACTGCATTGGGCTCCCGCGAAACAAATCGTCGCTGCGATCAGATGGCGTAGCGCCTGGCAGGGCGGATCCCGATTTTTGCCGGAAGAACATTTGTCTTCCTGCACACCGGTATGGAGGGTGGCAAATGGAATCGGGTGAGTGGACTGCCTTGAGTCATGCGCTAGAGTCCGAGATGGCCAAAGTGCGGCAGCCGAGTCAACATTGGTCGATAAGGTTATGCGGACCCGCACTATGGCAGCATTAACTGGCAGACACCGCCCGCCCAATCAATTGTGCGGGAGGCTTTGGGCGGGACGGATCTTGATAGGTGCAACTTGCCCTGTATCCACGAAGAATTGACACGATTCGTCTGCACGCCCCTTCGGTCCAGGCTAATAGATCGGCTCTGGTCGCTATCATTGTCCCGTAAACGTAGAGTGTGAGTGACGGGCGGCGGTGCCATAAGGCCACTCGACGTCACGTAACTCAGACGGGATGTGCGAGGCGGCACCCTCCTCGGGTTTGCAAGATCGCTTTCGCTCGCCTGATCATGCAGGCTGAATCTGGCAGAAAAGTCCAATCATCGGCCCTCGCCTGGTGTCTCCATGGCGGCACCCTGCGCGACTGCTGCCCCAACAGAAAAGTACGAGCGCGCCGACACCTGATTTTCGATAATAGCCTGCCACGTGGACTCGCCAGCCCCGAATTTCTTGTCTATAGAGAGAATCAAAATCAGCGGTCTGTCGCCTGGCGGGGCAGGAAAAAGGATCGCGCATGAGGCGTCCATCGATCGCCTGAAAAACCTGTTCCAGTCCGCTCCAAAGAACCTCAACATAGCGCTTCGTATCCGGCTGCTGTGAGAAAGCTGACGGAGTGAACCCTGATCCGGCAGTGAATCTGTATGGTTATCACATGTTTTTGCCTGTCTCGTCGCTCAGCGTCAAGGACTTGCTGTCTGTCCTCCAATCTCATCCGCTAAGTATCGTTCTTGGTCAAGCCACTCTTGGGTTCCCAATTTCGCCGTCAGCTCTTTTATGAGGGAATTTGCGAGTATGAATGAGGTTGTCGGCATAAGTAGCTGGCAGTGAGGGCGACTTTGGGCCCGGTTATCCGCGTGCTGTCATGCTTGGTACACTGGCAGCGAGTCGGATTTGAAACCGCGGCGCCACAAGCTGCATGTAAGGGCTGCCGGACTTTACCCTGCCTCCGTAACGAAGGCTTGCCCGTTCGTCTCCGAACTGGCGTCAGTGGCCAGTTCCTGATGGGCGGCCGTGCCGTGAACGTCGAGAGTTCCGAGCTTCTGGCAGTCGGCGATCAGCGAGAGCTGAACTGTGGCGACGCCGGGGATAGCACGTCAGGATGGCAAACCTTCTGCGCAAGATCCTGCGTTCTGCTTTCAATAATGGCCAGCATCCCGTCTTCGATGGCCTTCCAGATGGCGCTCATCTGGCGAGGCGTTCGCTGACTGGCGTTTCAGCAACCGGGCCTTTGTTAGCGATCTTCTTCCGGTCTTCCTCGCTTGCGGTGCGTCCTTGAAATGAGTGGCATGTGCGGGCCACATGCAGCCTTGAGATCACTGATTCGGTCTTCGAAGGCGCCGGGCGCTACGTCTGAGCGTGCGAGCAAGCGGCCTCCGAAGCCGGGCGATACAATCCCTGCGTCATGCGTCTGTCTCGAGCCAGCTGGCCGAGCGCCTCGCAAACGCTTGCGCCTGGCGCGGATTCCTGCATAGTGGCACAGGCCTGCTCGCCCCATCGACGCGCGGTACGAAGGCGCGGAGTTGATAAGGACCCTCGGCCTCGAAAACGAGCCCGGGCGACGGCCGGTCGCCGATCCATCTCACGACGGCCTCTGAGAGCCTTTTTGGCGTGTTCTCAAACTGGCGGTGAATCGCCGCCCGGGTAAAGGGTGAGCGTGAGAGTGTCTTTCGAAACGTCAACGCCGATGGTAATCTCTGGTCTTCTTCCTGCCTCTGCTTGCATGCGGGCCTTAAAGCCCCTGTATCCGTTCAGGGCCGATGGAAAGACGAGGGCGATCAAACTCCTAGCTCGGAGCGGTAAAACCTCTCTTGTCATCATGACGATCCGACCCCTCCGCGCCGTCCGGGAGCGGTCACTCCGACCGTGCGGTGCCAAAATCTCCCAATCGGCACGCAAAAGTCTATAAGACAAGCATGCTCTGCCTGGATTCTGTGAAATCGAATGATTCCTTTGCAGCGAGCAACGGTGATATCACGTCACTCGTTGATGAGGTGATCATACGGGAAGGTATAATTCAGATACGGCATTCGGCTTCGGTAACCGGCGTTGTTTTTGTGGATGGCGCTCGCGTCGGCTGGGCCCCCGGTTTGCCGGTGAGCGAGAGTTCCGCGATCCGGTGGCCAGCTCGGTGCAGAGCCGTGAGGCAGCCCGGCGCACGCGCAACGCAGGGCGCCCCCTGTGGGCAAGGCCCGCTCGCTGATGTCATCTCGACCTGCTGATGCCGATGGTCGAGAAAAGAAGCCGGAACATCACGATGCCGAACTCGGCCGACCGCTTGAAAGCCGAGACTGGGCAAGTTGCCCATCCTCCGTCGTCTCGCGGCTCTGTTGCCGGGCCCGGCGTCACATAAAAAAACGCTGATGGCCTCGGAATGCGTCACGGCTGATGTGGCTGAGCGCCGCCGCAATCTGGATCAATCATCGCAGCCCTTCATGAGCGCTCGCCAGGCCCGGTTGGTCTCCCTCCACGATGAAACTTCGGGTCAATACGAA
>Ga0163217_1050538_pt1 | contig 13334 bp, 21 predicted proteins | sample SynspAceP_FD_185933 | JGI IMG/M metagenome (GOLD analysis project Ga0163217, IMG submission 185933) | Saline lake microbial communities from Ace Lake in Antarctica - Synechococcus sp. Ace-P (PacBio error correction) | ecosystem: Environmental > Aquatic > Non-marine Saline and Alkaline > Saline ...
CCACACACAGAGGGGAGGAAAGAATTTAAAATCAAAAAATCAACTGCCAACTTTCGTTTCCGTCAATGCTGCCATAAGCCCTTCGGCAGCAGCAGGTCGGCAGCCGCAGTGGCCCCTTTTGGTAAATTTGTCCACCTTGAGCTTTCCATCCAACCCAACAACTCAATTGAACCTTGCAAATCGGGATTCTGCAAATGTAGAAACGTTCTTGATCCTTTGCCAAGGAAAACGTGGAAGGTCGAACCCAATCGGAATATTAGATTCCGATGTCAACGAACCCACTGGAAAGGCGTGGCGCGAAATTTTTTCCCGGGGCGAGCGGAGCGAAGACTGAAGCCTGAATTGGCAAAGGTGAAGCCCTCTGTTTTGTCCGCTTCGGACAACTTCCCCAAGTCCGGAGTCGTAAGCGGAACGACAGCTCCCTCTGTGCGGCCAACGTAAGGTGTCATCCCTTTGAGCAGGGCCATCGCTTCAAACCTCACCGGCCCACCGCTTTGCCTCGCCTCGAGGCGGCTGCCATCGCGGCCGCGAAGCAAAGATACAACAGCAACGCGCCATGGCGCAGGCCTTCCGCGTAAGCCCATCCGCCAGGCCTGAGAGTCTTGGGCAGCAATGGCCACTTCGAGACATTCATCAGAAACCAAGTCCCCATGGCTCACGCTCTCCGTAAAACAAGGGCAAGTGACTGAAACGTTTCTGATCCGAAGGCCCCGTCCGGAAACGAAATGCAAAATGAAAAGCCTCCCAACTCCTTTCAACTCCAGGCTTCCCTCCCCGCCAGCACATCCGCCCGACAGGCAGACGCAGTTTTGGACCAGGCTTAGATCACATTCATCGCTCAGGTCTCTCCACATATTGCGCATATCACACACACCTGGGCACCAGCCAGCTCCAGCGGTTGCCCCTTTGCTGATTCCACCCGCCTACCACCTCGAAGGCGAAACCGAGGGCAAGCTGATGTCCGCCAACCCGCGAGCCGACCCCCCGGGCTTCAACGGCGTGAATCCGCCGCCCGCCTGGGCCGCCCGCCGCCTCCATGGCGATGCTGTGCAACTTCCTCCAAATCAGCGCCAGTTTCATGCATCGCCGCACCGCCAACTCGGGCAGCAAGGCCACTGGTTGGCGGGCCGTGGAGCCGGGGTGCTGAAGCCGTAGCTGGTTGTCCGCTCACCAGCATTTGACCTTGCGGGCTCGGTTGACTCCAGGGCATGCCATTTCTGAACACTCAAACGGCAGCGGCCTCTGCGGAGCCGCCGAGAAGCCGGCGGTAACCGCCGTTTTGGCGGTGAGTGTGGGTGAGGGGCCCGCTCGATCGTGGATTTTGATCTCCGGAGACTCGGCGCAGTCCAGATCGAGATGGCTCAAGTCGCCAAGGAAGTTTTCCCAGGCCCTCTCCAACCCAGGCAGTCCGGTAGAAGGCCGAAATCACGTCGATCGAGGGTGGCAATGCGGCGGAGCCTCCGGTGCTATTTTTAGGGCCAACCGAGTGCAGCAGAAGGCAATTCGGCCTAAATCCATGCGGCAGAGAATCGCCCCGTACTGCCGCTCCGCCTGGCCTGCAACTCCAGGGCCCGCCTCCACTGAAGCTCGGCAAGACGCCAGCGCGTCCACCGAGTGGAGACCCCAGCTCGAAAGCCGCGGGGCCACATCGGCTGGGCTCAGATGGCAGACCTCAGTGAGAACCAGGCCAGGTCGGGGCACCAAAAAATGCCCCCGCTGTGCACCAGAAAAGAGGGCAGGCCGCCCAGGCTGCGGGGGCGGTTGGATTGCCGCCGTAGCAGCTCAGGGCCTGGTCTCAATTGCCAGCCGTATATCGCGCAGTAATATCAAGCAAATCGAATGAGGGTAAGGGCGGCCTGGACGGTTTGCTTAATCCGTTGGGGGTCACAGAATGCAGATAAAGCCCACGTCCCAGCCAGCAGCTCGTTCGCTACGGCGCAACACCTGCGTGGAAGAGGTAATGAAAGCCGTGGTCCGAAGCCGCCGATCAGCCCCAGCGATGCCAAGAACGCTTTCTTCCGCCGACTCCCCTGACCAAGCCAGATCCTGGCCCTCGAGCAGGGCGTGGTGGGTACTAACAGCAATCGGCTCTCTACCCGGCGTCCCCCTTGGCCTACCAACAGCGCCATGCCATTGGGGCGGCGAGCGCTTGCTACTGCGCCACGCCAAGGCCGCTCGCTTGTTCCGGGCCTTTTGTCGCACCACGGGATTTGTCGGGCATGACCCGACTCACGTGCCCACGATGGGCTGGAATGGTGCCGCCGCGAGCATGAAGTCAGCTTGGGCAGGAGTGACAGGTTCGCCGATACTGCGCGACCCTGATCGAGCTCTGCGATCTGGTGGTCCTGGGCGGCTCAACAGCACCACAAATGAGCAAGATCTGCAAACGAGGGCCTGCGAGCTTCCGGCATGAGCTGACCGGGAGCATGTGGTGCGGCCTGCCTGCCGGGGTCCATTCAGCCACGAAATCCCCTGCGCAAACGAATTCCTACGTGCTCTGCGAGCGGCAGCCCAAACCCTGGCGGTTCTTTCTCCGGGTTTCACCGCCACGGCGGCCCTGCGGGTATCCAGTGACCAAGCCTTCACCGCCCAACTTTCTGCATCCCAATGCAATCACGGCCTTGTCGATCGGAGCCCGACCTGCTTGACCGCTATCACCGAATATCCAGTGTGTCACCGAGGTGTTCATAAACGTGGGGCGCAAATACATCAAGCGCCAAAGAAATATTTTCATGCCATATTGCAGGTTTTTGGCTATGCTATCAAACGCCGAAAATACGGCAATCTTGGCTAGCCCTGTGGACCCTGGCTGCCTGGACACAAGCTGGCTGAACCAGGCGTCCTCCATTTTCCATGGCCGGAAAGAAATCGGCAAACGGCTCTATGGCCGCCAGCCCTTTCCACTGACCGAGGTCCTGGGCTACGGAGTGCAACGAATCGAAGCCACCCTCAAAGACGTGAGGTGAGACATGGAGAAAAGTTCGCGAACCATACCCTTCCCCAGCTCACGGCCATGTGGCTGACGTGCGCGGCCATGCATGATGCTCGGTGTGCGGCAAGCCCACCCGCAACTTCAGGCGGCCAGATCTGGCTGAGGGCATGCGGCGGCTGGGACGCTGAGCCCCAATGAGTGGATGAATTCCGAGCACTGGTGTGAGCAGGCTGGGGTGGAAAAAAAGGAGGCCTATGAAGCCTCAAGGCCGCGCTATCTGCCCCCATTCTTGATCAATACGGCATCCAGGTTTGCATGACGCCTCGATTGGTAAACGCTCTGTACATGGCGATTTCGGCAAGAAGCGACCACCAAGGCCGTCGCCTTCAAAGTGATGACCACGAATAGCCGGGAGCCTAATGAGATATGCCAGGAATCGTCCGCCTGCTCCCACCAGCTCGCCGCTATTCAGAAGCCTTTGCAAGAATCTGGAATCGGCCGGAATCTTTGGAACTGTTGGCCATATGCGTGTGATTGCTGACAATTCCAGTCGGGCCATCCCCCGATGACAGCAAACCAAGAGGATGGTGGATGCAATGCAGAACCATTCTCTGCTACCTCAACAGCCATGATGTGATTGAGAATGTCCTGGTAAGTTTGATTTATGCTTTTATCATCAGATGACATTGATCGAGCAGTGCCTGTTTTTTTCCCAGCTTTAGGCGCCGTTTAATTGCAAGTGGAGAATTTAATAGCCCATTGGGTATAACCCCTTGTGCAATTAGCCATTGGGCATCAGCTATCCAGCCGCCAGTCACCAGTCATTTCGCTAACTTTCTAACTGTCCAATTTTCAACTGCTAACCGAGATATAAGTTGAAGCGTCATCCTAAACCAACAACTCTGCGCAAAGATCCTAGGCACCCCCTGAAGTATGCGTGTCAATGCAGCTAGCTTTTTTAATTCTTTGGCCGATTCTTCGCTCCAGATATTCTCCAAGGACTTGTGCGAAGTCCTCGTTCTGTCCCATGGGTTTTTGGCAAAGTCTCGTTGTCTCATCAGGCTTACTGGATCCCACCAAGAACCTGCAAACCCGCGAAGGCAAGAGCAACAAAGCCCGAACTGGAACATAATCCCCAGTTTCAGCTGCTCGCATCACGACCCGCTGCCGGTGCTAGCCCAACGGCGCCTCACAGGGAATGCCTGAACTGCTCCAAGCCCATCGCGGGGTGAAGTGTGCGCCTAAAGACCAAGAAAGCCGCCATAAACCTTCAGAACCCACCGCAAAACAACAAAACAATCCAGGCTATTAGGAGCATGCGCCGGTCCCACGATCGCAACATTCTCGCTGCCCATTTGCCCAGTGCTTCGGTGCCCTCTGGCGGATGCTTCGGCTCAGGCTTTCGGTGCGCATAAAAAACTACTGTGACCCAGGAAAAAAGGGCCAAGAGCAAACAGATACCTTGAAACAAGAATTCAACTATGACCTGAACAGCAGGATCTTAACTTTCCTGCGCAACAATCAGCTTGAAACTTTACGCAGTGAATCGGGCTTGCTTCTTTATACTTTAAGCTCTTTTGGGGGAGCGCTTGTAGCCTTGACTCTTTGGCTCAGGCTCTGCTCGTAGACCCATCTTGTTCAATGGGCTTAGGATAAGTTTCAAGTTCCCTTGTCACCAGTGCTGTTTCATACATTTGACTTTGAATAACCACCATAAGCCAACGTCAGCCTTAACCTTCGACTGGAGCCCGAAGATTGACTAGAAAGTTTGTTTACGATCCCTGGAGCAAACAGGTTCTGATAGAGCGTTTTCCCGAATGCATTAAACCCGTGCGAAGACTAGGTTCTCAATCCGTTGATGAGGGCAATAGAACGAAGTCAGAAAGGCTTGTTCTGCAACCAGGTTTACGGGCTGGGGTTCAGCCTGGGGCGGCCTTCATAAGCGCTGCGAACTCGCGGTGCCGAGCTCTTGGTGAGCCCAGAATTCTGGTAAACCAGAGCCAGGCTGTACATGCACTGACAATCGTAATGTTTGGGACGCAACTTCGATAGACGTTTCTCAAATCAAATCCCATGGCCCGCTGTAATGCCAAAGGCCACCGCTGCAAAGACAGAAGAGAGAGAGAGAGTAAAGTGGGAATTGCCAACCAACGTGCGAGCTGAAATATCCCGAACCAACACCCCATTGGGGTCAAAGTTAAAAAGGGCAAAAGCGCATTTCGGCGCCAGGCGTCGGACCGTAAACATTCAGTAGGATAGGAGCACAGATGTCATAAAGCCCATATATGAAGCGGCAAAACCAGCCCAGGGCAATACCAAACACGAGGGAATAGCCTAAATACATATCACCGAGAGATAAGAGGAATTGTTCCTCCGCACCCAGTTCTAAAAGGCGGAACGAGTGAGGATATGCCAAGAACGCCCGGGCCCTCCCCCCCCAGAAAAGCCAGCATGCAAGCCGAGCCAAGCGTAGAACCATGCCACCGACCAGATCTTCTAGGTTGTTGACGTCAAACAGATGGGTAACGGTAACTCAGAATTGTGAAAATCGAGGGTTGGGTCAGTCCACCAGACGCAACCGCCCCCAATGTTGGAGTCATACAAGCCACCAAAAAGCATGGCCTTTGATCACCAGGAAGCAGGCACCTAAACCCAGAATCGCCAAGATGGTGCCCCCAGAATCAGAACCCATGGTTGCTTGGGGTCACCCCAATCACAATCGAACTTCCTGAACGCCCCACTTTCTGCAGCAAGCTGGGAGCAATCCGGGCTAGCGGTGAAAATAAGCTCCCATCCTGCCAGTACAACGACCGGGCTGCCACGGATGTGAATCACCCAATGGCCACAGGAGATGGGGAAAGGTATTCTCAATGAATCCTGCCAGAACCAAACCGCCAGCCCTGGGTGGACTGAGAGGGTACAAGATAGCCCTTGACGGTACAAGGGCTGCAATCGGCAGAGAGCACCGTCAACGTCGAACAGGTAAACCCCGCGCAAGCATAATCAGGGCAAGCTTGGGCACATGGGCCAATAGAATGGATTGAGAGATCAATGAATCGAGCCATTACCGCCTCCAAGGATCCAGCTTTTCTTGGCTTTTTTTTGAACAGCGGTACATGGCAATGAATTTGACTGTTTTGGAGGTGGTCAACAAGGGGGAAGGGTTTGCCAGTTAATGAGTATCAAGAAAAATGCGGTGCAAGATACTAGCTTGCCAAACAGAGATCGCTCGGACCGCACACACCCGAAACTGACAAAATAGTTCTGACGTCATCCTTTTCTCTTAGCTCAAGCCGGAATAATATGGCCAAGTAACATCCATTTGCTGGCCGGCAATTCAGCCGCCAAACACGTGCGTGGACCACTTCTTTCATGGCCTTCAAACGCTTTGAAGCGTGGCTCAATAGGCACTCCCTAAAGAAGTATAGGTTCGCGCCAGGCCAGTTGGAGCACACCTCCGTCTATATGTTGAGGCATCTCCCGCAAGTCATGGAATACGGTTGGCCATAATGCCGCAGAAATAGTTAATCCTGAGACAAGCTGCATAGTGCGCCGCGTTGGATACATAATTGCCACAGGGGCAGGTTATGTCTCCTACAACAGCTCTATGGCCACATTTCGCGTGATAATACTGGAGGCACTGGCACAATTTGCGCTAAGCCGCTTTGACCGCAGTGAACCGCTTTGGAAATACTGCTCAGAGCCGCGAGAGCAGCCAACTGCCATAACTGCCTTTTTCATCAGCAGGATTGAATAGCAGCGGTAATTGTGTTCTTTGCTATGGTTCTTTGTAATTTGAGGAAGGAAAATTTCAAAAGCGGCGATCATCGACATGGAACAGCCAGATCAAGCTCTAAAAAGCCGTCGAATGAGTTTGCTCAATAAGTAGGGAGCAGCCAATGTGCCTTCTCTGAAGTCCAATAGTGCCCATAGCAAATTTTTCCTTGAGGCAGCGCATCGCAATCTTGAGATTGGCCAATGCACCCCAAGAGAGACGTAACATATCACGCATGCCATCCAAGCGCGATATCTCCATGGGCTGGAATTACAAGCCAAGCCACACAAGTAGCTCACCAACGAATTATAACCAGCCCGATCTCTTTGGTCAGAGCAGTTTTTCTCGGAAGGCCCTCGGTTACTCGGCGGTCTCGGGCATTGCGCCAAAAGCGCTTGCTGCCTTCATCAACAATCTTTTGCCTGATGGCTCGCCATCTTACGCGCCGCGCTAATGCGCGTTATTTCTCATTATCAAAAAAAGGATTGCAGTTTTTTGTTCCAGCTCGGCACTGCTGAGGAAACCGGTTGGCCCTCATCTGACTGAGCAATCACCTTTGCCAAATACTCAATAGCTGCAAATCCCCTGCACAAAGGGAGCTGATTTACTACCACCAAAAGGTAAGGTCGTCGCTCGCGATTCCGCTACGGCTTTAGTAAACTAACACGACTTTTTCCGCCAGCAGCTTGTTAAAGCTCGTTTTACAGAGTATTGAGAATTTGAAACGCCTTTAAGCACTGTGTAACTTTTCCTGGCTCAGTCCCATGCGTTTAGGCTTAAAAAGAGATCCAAATGGAACCTCGCAAAGCCTCAGCAGCCTTGGATGAGACAGTCGGTTTCCATCACATCGCTGTCACCTGCTAACGTTTCAGCCATCAGGCCAATCGTCGACCAGCAATAGGTTATAGCACGGAAACCCCGTAACCAAAAAGTCCTGTCAGAGGGCTTCGAACTTCACGAGCCGCTGCAAAAGGCCGGTTTGTATCTGCTCAAGGTAATAGAGACAGTTTATCTTCAAATGCCGGCTCAAACATCCCGCACCAGCGCATCGAAGTAGCCTTCATCTTCTAGGCCTACATCATGGCTGAATCGGCAGCGCATCACAGTAAAAACACCATCACTCGGCGAAGTTCTCGCGGTTGATCGGCACCGCCTTTTTTGTAGTCCGAAATTGCTTCTTGGCCTTGGCCTACCGACATGTCTTGATTCATCAAATATCCGGTCCGTACAACCAGCGATTGATCGTGGCCTTGAAAGGCGTGGCAGTGCATCGCTACCAATGGGAAAATGTGCATGCAGTAAACGCTTGGTTTCTTTTTGCTTGCAGCGTAGAGATCGTCAGCAGCAGACAATCAATCTGGCCCGGTCAAGGTCGTCCAGTTGGACTACTGAGATCGCTCCAATGGGCGCATCGTTTTCTCTAGGTGGCCATGCCAAATTTCTTTCAGACCTAATGAAGCTCGTACGAGCCGGCGAGCCAACTCAGTACCAAGAGCCTGGCTTCAAGCGCTTAGAGCTGCCCCGGTGCTGTAAGCGATACTTGAAGGAGTGTGCCTCGGCAACATGATGTTGAGACTGCTTCTGGGACGTGTCGTCCTGTGTCTGGCTGGTTGGTCTGCGCTTGGTGCCGAATTGGCCCACCGAGGGGTGGCAGGCCTGCGCCTTCATGACCCCAGCCGATTTCGCTGTCGCGAACAACCCACTTCCCCTGACGGCAGCGTGCGCATACCCATGGCACGAACGGCAAAACGATGATCCTATCGGATCGAGAAGGAAGGCTTCCCCTATTCCAACCCTGCCAGGACACACTCGGTGGGTCCTGGAAGCGCCAGGTCGTTCGTTCAAGGCAATGCCGTGTTTCACCAACAAGGCGAATGCAATCTGATTTGGCCGTTGCGTCAGAGAACCAACTGACCATGAACGACCGCTAGGCGTTGATTGAAGGCCCTCAATTGGTCGATGCCCACGGTTGAAGTCAACGAGGGCTGCCTCCTGGCTAGCGCACAAGGTCCAACTCAGCGTATGAAAACACCGGCAGGCCCAGGTGATGCCGATCGGGATACGCCCAATACGGTCCAGAAATGGGGGGGACGGTTTCAGCGGTTCACCCCTGAAGGAAACGAGGAAAGTCTGTGGGAAGAGGGTTTCGGGCCCTTTTCGAAGTCCAGCGATGTCCCGCAGCTGTGTGATGGGGCTCCCTGCACAGGACGACCCCTCAGTCAGAAACGCTCGCCGTCGTTATCCCCATCTCCACCGGCCGCGGACCGGCTCACACGAATGACCAAACTTATCCAGTTCATAGGACCAAAGCCTCATGCCGCGCGGGCCTTCCGCCCGCTGAAGAAAGTCCACTGTTCTTAAACGCCCTGCCCCAAAGGCCGACGCCCTGCCTGACCGTTTTCAGAGCGTTGCGCGATTCCGCTCATCGAATCTGCTCACGGCCTCGTCTTCCCTTCCCCATTGCCCCGCGCATGACATCCGACCACCGGCGGGCCACTTCGTTCTGAAGCCTTATATCCGCAGTAAGCATCGCGCGGCGCGCCTGCATGATCCTCAGCCGGCCGTCTCGCCCTACTTATCGCTCTGGCCCTGGCCATTGTCAAGGCTGCGCGGGCACGCCATCCTGGGCGCTTCCTTCAATTTGGTTCGCTAGGTTCTCTTCTCCCTGCGTTGCTTTTTTCATTGATGCATTAGACTGTGCGGCCACGCAGTCGCTGTTTCGGCAGCCTAGCCGGCTTAACCAGATCGGTGGCTTCCCCTGCTCGGATTGGTCAACGCCATTCCCCAGGTGGCCTGGTACGGCGGATGCATCGCCTTCACACCGCACCAATGGCGACTGGGAAGGTTACCGCGGCGTTAAAGCTGACTTCCCCTCTCCAGCGAAGACTTCGCCCGCTCCGATCAAAAGCAGCAAGCGGAATCTATGGGCTATTGCCCCCCCCCATCCCTGAGATGGCCCTCCCCGGGGGCTTCCCTATCCTCGCATCCAACCCGCGGCTTGGCCCTGCCCTGCAGGCGATCGGCGCCGCCGTGCGCGCCCGGGCTATCCCCCCGCACAGCCGGAGTTCTGGGAGCAGCTTGCTTAACAGCGTCTGTGTGATCGGGCATTCTCACCTGGCCGGCCAAGCTGGGGGTTCGATTCCGTGCTGGGGCTGTATGCCTCCACGTTGGGCCTTTGCCGCGAATGCTGTTCATACTGGATTTCTTCTATGTGCAGCACAATCTTCGAAGGAACCCTATGCCCATCCACGCGCAGGGCTGGAGCAAGATGAAGGGGCAAACTTGAAGGCACCAGTACCTGCAAATGCCGGTTGTTGTGCGGCTGGTTCACCGCCGGACATCGGCTTATCACAACATCCACCACTCCTCGGAAGGCATTCCGAACTACAACCTCAGAGCTGCCCATCTCGCGCAACGCAGAGCCTGCTGCGCGATGTGCCCACACTCCGTATTGGGCGACATGCTCGCGTGCGGCAAAATCTCCTCTGGGATCGGGCCGCCCAGCGCTTGGTGCGCTACAGAGACAAGGCCATGCCATTTCAATGAGCCTGCCTTCACTCTGCACGGTCCTGGGAAACCTCGGTTTCTTGGAGCAAACAGCCTGTGTGATTCGGCCATGCCCCTGCAGGGCTAACGCGCCACAGCGGCAGCGGGATGCTGTTTTTGTGGAGCTCGCCAGTCCCAGTTCCGCTGGAGCGCCGTGCGCTACAGAGGACCTTTCAGCCGGCCAGTATCTCGGGTCGGCGATCAAAGTGGCGGCTCGCGCGGCGGCCATGGCCCTGGGGCCTGAAGCCATCCAACACCCAGCCTGGACGCCCTCAAACACCTACGACCCAGCCCGGGAAGTGGGTGGTGATGCTTTGTGGCCATGCTGTGAGCTGATCGCCACTGCTCAGAACCTGCGGCACAGCAACCCGCCGGCCTGCTTGAGCAAGTGGAGGAGGCGCTGGTCAGAGTTCGCTTGCGCTAATGCATTCCCTAAGGCCTTTTCAGGGTTCGGGATGCTCTTCGACAGGGGCATCCCACAGCCTTCCCATGGGATGGGCGCCTTGAACAACCGAGTTCCACGGCCCCTTGAGTCAAGGCTTCTCACCGGGTGGGGTAAGGCGAAAAGTTGCCGTCTGGCGCTTGGCCCGTGATGGTATTGCACCCTGGCGGCCTTCAACCACAGCCGGAAACGGGTCCATGCCTCCATGCCGGTCCACCACAGCACCCTCACTATTGACGTACCGGCGGATCAGCAACGCCTCATTGCCAACCAACGTGGCGTTGATCCACGGCCCAATTGCCAACTAGGCAGGCTACACGCCCATCGGCACCACGCCGATGCTACCACACCCATGCCACAATCCCGAATCGAGATGATCCCCAAGGGCGTGCGATCGCCACAGCTCGCTTACCGCCCGCATTCACGCCGTCAACCGTCACTTGTGGCCCATGCTGGAGTGAGTTTCCGCTACCGGTGGTCTCGGCGTGGACTGCTGCAGGCAATCACTGATGGCCCCATTCCGGGGTGTGCACCGTTCAGCCGAAGCCGGTGCGGCCGCCTCCGCCTCCCGCTTGGTGGCGAACACGGCCTGAACAGCCCCCTGCCCGCTGGAGCCCGAGACTGAGCTTCTTGCTGCCCTGCGTAATGGACCAACCCCCCAGGCGGAGCTCAGCCAAGCAGAACCTGGGCAGGCCAACAAACCGGAAACCATCGGGCAAGCTCATTGAGAACTCCATTTGTGCAGCGGGTTTGGGGAGGGAGGGCCGGCGGCGCCGGATCGTCGGCGCTTCGAAGTTTTCCACGTTCGAGCCTCCGCTATGGGGCCTCACCGCTCTGGTCCATTCAGTGGTGAAACGGGCCTGTGGATGGGCTGGATCTACCTGTCTGCTTTCCAGGGGATCTTCACCGGCACGTGGCATTGGCCGGCACAATCCGCGGCATCACCGCCCTGGCGATCGCTTTTGTGTGCGGTCGGCGCGCTGATCCGCTCTGGGCGGGTTTTGGGTTGAACAAAAGACTGGTCTGGATTGCTTCCCCCTCGGCGCGCCCCCCATGCCCCCGCGTCCAACCGACTCGTGATCCCTCGGTGGTTTTCCTGATCAGCCCCTGAGGCCATACGCGCCAAGGCCACAAAGCTTGAGCAGTTGGAGCGGACAGCCGGTGCTGGCTGGTGGCGGGTGGTCAAGGCTGAGTGGCTGCTGACCGTGTTCGCCTTCCGGGTTGGGCGAGGATTCTCGATGGGTGGCCCACCACGGGTGGCCTGATCTGGCCGGCACTCCCACACGGGCCAGGTGACCCATGATCGGGCCACAGCTCCGGGGGGTCATGCTGCGGCTGTTGTCTCGATGACGCACCGTTTCCAGGGCCGCGCTACGAACGGCAAAGCCCTGGCCGACACGCTTGGTGATGCTCGGCAGTCCCCACAGGGGGTGGTAACTTCCGCCTTGAAGGGCCACGGCCCTTGGCGCCAGATGGTGCAACAAGCGTCTGACGGGATCCCTTCTTCCGTCTGATCGGGTAGGGGACGATCGGTCAAGGCCGAACAGGGTGAGGTATGTCTCGGTGGCGGAGATCTTTGGAGTGCCCAGCGGCCATTTCATGGGCCAGCGTCTGGCACCGAGGCCTAATCGCAACAGCAGCGGCGAATGCCAACGACGCGGGGCGAACGGCCTGGTGCCAGTGACCTAGGCCCTGCTGGAGGGCTCATACCTCCCCGCTGGTGCTGCCTGGCGGTGGCCCATGCGGTGCCTTCGGGGCGAACTGGTATGGCACTCCGGCGGTGGTGGTGGAGTGGTGTGCGCCCTTGACAGCCCGAAACGGGAGAGCGACAACCGTGGCAAGGGGCTCGGTTTGCTGAGAGTGGTGCCGTTGACGGCTGACGCCAGGGGCAGACTGCGCCTGGTGCTGGAGGCCTGGATGCAGAAAAGAACGAGCTTAGCCTGGGCTGCGTGATAAGCGGCATCGGCAGCCTTGTCGTGCCCGGCTGGCGTCTGGTGCCGGCCATGGTGGAGGCGAATCACCACCCCTGACGGGAGATCTGGAGATTTCCTGTCGCTGGCCCGGCAAGAGTCCTCTCCCCCGATTGGGTCCACCTGCACATCGCCTCTGGCCAGAACAGCACAAGGGAGCGGTGGTGTAGTGGCATCTCTGCAGCGGACTCGCTGGTGCGCACCAAACCGCTGACTGGTGCTTGGGCTCTGCTGCCGGAGTGGGCGGCTTCAAGGCGGGAGTTCGCCCTGCACAGGCCTTTGCCGAGCCTGCAGATCCGCAAGGCAGAATGCCAGCGACTCGACTGAGCGCCTTTGCGATCAACCCTCGGGTTTCTTCAACTGGCGGTGGGACTGGCAAGTGGACTGGCAAGTGGCGCATCGCCCGCTCCCACCGTGACAAAAACCACCCAGCCCAGAGCAGCGCTGAATTGCCGCCGCTTTCCAATCAGCGCGCAGCTAGTTCCACGAAATCGCGCCGGTGCTGGCCACGTGAAGCCGCCGAGCACGCACGCCAAAGCGCCCAACTTCTGGAAGTTCGCCGTCAATGAGAAAAGGGGGAGTGTTGCGGCTCAACTCCCAGCACGCGACGAAGCCGTGACGGCACCGGGCTTCGAAATTGGGTGAGTGGGGTCGGATGTTGCTCGACGT
>Ga0163217_1027488_pt1 | contig 13333 bp, 14 predicted proteins | sample SynspAceP_FD_185933 | JGI IMG/M metagenome (GOLD analysis project Ga0163217, IMG submission 185933) | Saline lake microbial communities from Ace Lake in Antarctica - Synechococcus sp. Ace-P (PacBio error correction) | ecosystem: Environmental > Aquatic > Non-marine Saline and Alkaline > Saline ...
ACCACCACCACAAGGGAAAAAAAAGGGGAGAGAAAAAAAATGGGGGGGGTCCAAAATTTTGGGGTTTTTTTTTTTTAAAAACTTTACTTTTTTTTTAAAAGAAAATGCATAAAATGGGACAAAATTTTTGGGGGTCCATGGTTTAAATGAGGGATTTAATGATGTTAAATTTTGCACTTTAATCTAAAAAAATTTAGAGGTTTAAAAAATGGATTAAAACAATATTTAAAAGAGTAAGCCAGTATGCAAGGGTAACTTTTTCCCAGTTTCCCTGCAAGAAAGATGCCCCCCCAAGAAGGGTTGCGGTTTGTAAAAGGAGATTTTAATAATTTTTGGGAGCCGCAAAAGGTAGTTCAGCTTTAAAGAAAATTGGAAAAAAATGGAAAACCTTCAAAGGCGGACTTTTCGACTTTAACCTAAAGGAAAACAAACATATGAATTTAAGTAAATATAGTGGACAATGGGGGTAAATTTCATTACGAGCGCTGAGGCTGATCGTTACCCAATCGAATGAAATTTCGCCCTGGTGCTGGAGAATTCAGTTTTGGAATTGTAATTATTTTATATCTGAATACCATTGATTATTTTTAAACCTTCAATGGTAATCAGATTTAATGAGAATATTTTAATTTATCATCGTTCCCTTTAGAACTTATTTTTCTTAACAGTAACCCCCTTTCCAAAATGCGATTCTTTCCTGAATCGATTTCGCTTATGATCCGCTTATTTCCGGATAATACCAGCCGGATCATTGTTCTTTGGGGCACCATCCACCAATTAATTTATAATAAGAAGCAGAACCTTTCCAAGGGGCATATAGTGTGGGTTTGTGCTAGGGGAAAATACTCGTTTTAATACTATCGGCAGGAAAATAATGGGTTGTTTCAATAACAATGGTATCATCACTTTCCGCAATTAAATTTACTATTCCAGATGGCCTTCATTGCTTTTGGTTTTTAATGTTTGTTTTCATAATAAATTTTTTCTTTTGGGGATATCTTAATTCTATTCCTTTTATCAGGAATATAATTCTTTAAAATACTTCTTGAATCCGTGAAGGCATTCAAAACTTTTAAGCCGGCTCAATTTTGCCAAGTTTGGTAATCGTCATATCATCATATTTCTGGGAAATCTCGTATGGATGTTTTTCCAAGCCTCAAAATTAACGACTAAGTCATAGATTTTATCTGGATTTCTTTTGTGCTTCGTTGGATACAAATAACTTTCGCCGTACAGTTTTTGCGGGATCATAGGTTCCCAATGCAAAATTTGTCCAATTTCAAATTCCTTGCACATTCCGAATTTATTCTTCTTTAAAGTAAATTTTTATGAAGGCTTCCGTAATTCCGGCCGGATCGGTTAATAGGCATCCAAGTGGTCTGTTGGGATTTTTTTTTTTCTGATCGCACCAGGTAAGATCATATTCATCCAAATTTCCATATAAAGATCTTTTCTAACTCCCGACAGGATTCAAGAGCTTGGTCAATGCAATTAAGATTTTCCAATATTGGAACCGTAGGAAAAGGATTAATATTCCTGGAATTCTTCCTTTCTTATGGCTTTTAGGGTTTTCATATAAGTGGCCCGCTGTCCTTGTCTAACTTTACGGTTGGGTAATTCCAGGAACGGGAAGTTTCAAATTGGTCCAGGCAATTTTTGGCTACATATCGAATAGGAATAATATTTAAAATCTATTCCGGTACCGATAATTGCTCTAATAATATTTTGGTTTTGGGTGGCATCACCAGCCCGCAAGTTCCATAAATTTAATGCTAGTGGTTTTCTTTTGCAAAACAGGGCCGTTATTTGAGCTTTATTCAATCCATATGTTTGTATTCACAATGGTAAATTAATACTCTTTGGCATATTCATAATTTTGCTGAAATCTTATCACTTTATGGTCGTAGAAATATTTTGAGGTTAAGTGCTTTGGGAACCGTTAGGCCGTTATATACATCCTTTTGGAATTCTAGTGTCAAGTGCTGTTATTGTTTGTTGTTCCCATAAATTATTGTTATTTGGCCATCTAATCCCTGTAAATTTGCCATCGTAGATTGGGTCGGAAAGAAATTGCGATATGTGTGCCTTGGCATGTTTTGCTGGTGTGGCAATAGAATACCCTCCTAAAGCACTTCTGGTTTACCATAAACTTGCCATTGTATTCCGCCAAGGCGCCGCTCGGCTTTTTTTATAATTTGGAATAAGGTAAATGGCCGCTTTCCGTCCACCTCCCATCTTTTGCCCCAATTAAAATATTGGGGAGGCTATTTCCATTCAATTCTGTTGGTAAGGCGACAGTTTTTTTCCATTGTGCATAAGCCTAAGCCTCAAAATGGATATGTGGGTAAGGGCGCTTCCCAGTCTAATTGGCTTTGCAGTCCATTTAAGGTGTAATTGGTGCCAATCATCAATCTCTATTTGGTGCCAATAAAGCGGGCGTTGATTTGATTGTTCTAACCCAATCCATCCTTCGGCATGCCATCGTCAAATTTTTTTATGCATTAAAATCCTCCATAAGCTAGGTATTTCCAAAATGGTCACCACTTATTGGATATGGAAAATGGTTGGCGATACACTTATGAAAAAAGCCTAGTCATTGTCATAACAAAATTCATCGGAATTTATGTCCAATATATAGATGCCCTCAGCAATTTTTACCGCATTCCTGATTGTAAATCATCAGGGATATGTTTCTTTTTGTGGGAAAAGACGAAAATACTGGCAAAAGTGGATTATTGCCAAGTTTATTTAATACCGTTATAAATTCCTGGATTTGTTTTTTGTGATGGATGCCTATTTCGACCATTCCTCAATCTCCCTCGTTTTCCTGATTCTAAAAAACAGCTTCATGTTTTGTGTAACATGGGTCCCTGTACTCATAAACTTTGGCAACCGAAGGTCTGGAAAGGTTGCGCGATCGGCACCGAATTACTCTTTTGCCTACCGTTTCATAATAGCTTATTGAAAACAAATGAAAAGTTTGGAATGCGAATGATTTTGTAGTCGTGAAAGTGTTTTTTTTGAGGATGATCTTCAAAAAAACCATGTGGTAATTTTGGGGGCCCAAATGCATTTTGGGGAGAACATCTACTTAGGCTGTAACATAATCCAATTTCCAAGAGGCTTGCATATGGTTTCAGTATGCTTCTAGTTTCTATAAAAAAAATCAGTTATCTGACTGTAAGGACATTCAATATTTTAATCCTAATTAAAGAAAATGTACCGGACTTATGATTACCCAAAAAACAGGGAATTAACCGTTTTTCATTTTCGTAACAGGTTTTTGACTATCACTGAGAATTAGTCCTAGAAAAAAAGTTTCCCTTACACTTCTGTTTCTACTTGAGGAAATAATGTTTTAAATGGCTACTACTGCTTTAATATGTGGGTGCGGGTCGTATTTCCAACAAACTAAAATTTCAATTTAAAGTCGAATGTCCTTTTACATTAGGATTCTAAAAACCATTTTGCAAAGGCTTGAGGGAACGACTTAATTGGCAGGCAACTTGTTTAAATGGTTGTTGTAGATGTGTTGCATCGCCAAAAAGGTATGAATGGAATTTCGCCAAGTTATTGCAATCCGCAAAACCTGTGCCATCATAAGTGATAGGGCATAGGGATGCATTTTGAACGGAACACCTAAAAATATATCTGCACTTTTTTTGATATAAATTGACAGGCAACAATTTTCCGTCCGGCAACATAAAATTGAAAAAATGGCATGACATGGGGGCAATGCCGCTTTTTGCATTGGCGACATTCTCCGAGAATGATAATGAGGTGTCTGGTAGAACACTCGGTTCCATGCGGAACACCAACATACGACGACTGTTGGGATTTGGTTTTAAGGAGTTTACGACTTCTTTTATCTGATCTATCTTTCGTCACCATTCAATTGCGCACTGATCATCCATAACAGGACTTAAATTACCGTTTTTCATCGCCCATTCATTTCCAGATTCCTAACCGTTTTCTTGTAAATCAAGTAATATTGGTATCTCCTTTTAGAAACCAAAGTAATTCCGTGGGACATGGATTTTAGGTTAGTTTTTTGTGGTTAGCCAATGGGAAAAGCCATCCGCTAAAATCAAGCGCATTTGATAGCCAAATACATTTGGTGCCTTCCGGTCTATCCCTTTTTGGGTTTCCATTTTCCATACATGGTTTAGTAATCGTGATATTGCTTCATATGCCCTAGCCTTGTTATCTCAAAAAGGAGGGCAGTATAGTTTAGATTTTAGTCCTAAAAAATTGTCTAGCAAAATTAGGTAAATCTACTTGGGTAGGATGTCTAAGTTGAAGTTATTAAATTTTATTACGGCAAATAATGCGAAATATTTCCGTGTTCAGCAAATCTCTGGATTTGTTTTTTTTTACTACTTAGTGAGATTTGAATGCTCTGCACTTGTCCGCCTAAACGGAACGGGCAGGCCTGCGTTCCGTCAGGCTGGATTCCGAAACTACTTAGTAGTTTTTCCTTTCGAATGCTCATGGGCGGCGCCTTGCTTGAGGTAATTGATATCCAAAATCATTCCGCTATAGTAAGCGGAAAGTAAAGTAGGGATAGAACCTCCAGTAACTGCTTTCATGCCAAATTCCGGACAAGGTTTTTCCGCTGACCTGGGCGGCCAAGGAACTATGCCCCTATCTGAAATTCAATAGAGGCCGAAATTGGCAAAGCGCACATAACATATAAGTGGCCCATGATAATTGATTTGTTGAATGAGAAATCGAGTACTGTTGGCTATATTTTTAAGTTCTGCCAATTGTATGTACCAATGAATTCACTGGGCAAGCCAATTTATGCCCAAAAGTTGCCCCATCAGCATAATATCTGTGGAATCTACTCCGAATAAGCCAACATAAGAAGAGCCAATATGGTCCCCAGTATGGCTTCCAAAGAAAACCTTCTCATAAGGTGAATTGGCAGGCGATCCATGGGTTAGGTCGTAATATCGCCTCGTCGCAATTTAAATATACCATTTCTATCATGGCAATAAAAGCAACAAATACTAATAAGCATAGCGACGACATTTACCGCTAATTTTAAAGCCCTTCGTAGTTCCGTTGGATATGAGTCTAGTATATTGAACCATTTTTTCATTGGAAACTAGTACCTCAGTGTTTATTTCTTCCGTTGAAGGATATAAATTTTGGAGTAACAATGGCGCCATGGTGTGCATAACCGAGTGCGGCCAAAAGGTGTTTGGCGAACTGTTAGCCTAAGGATGGGATGCGTCTCCTCCCAAAAGCAATATAACGCAGCTAGAAACGGCGCCGGCCACAGTTGGGCCCATGCCGCTATCATGAACCAAAGTATTTCGGACTAAGTTCCATCTTTCTTCCAAATAGGCCTTTATATAGTAAGGGGAAGCTTCCGTTTGTCCTAAAAAAATATTAGCCGGTAACACTTAAACTTTCTTGCACCCAAATCCTAGGTTTTGTTAATACCATGGCCAATGCTGAACTCACTTTTGTATTATTCCCCAGATAGAGCAAAACTGAGGTAAGTGCAAGAAAGAAGATAATGGTCGCAGGACCTGAAAATGCAAAAAAAATCCAAAGCGTATCCAATGTCCCAACTACAATCCTTCAAAAAGAAAATTTACTGCTGCTCTGGTAAAATCTAAAATACTGACAAAAAAATTTCCCCGCCAACTCAAAAATTTTCGACAAAACTAAGGTAAATCGATACCCAAAAGGCATTAGCCTATTTTGTCACCAATAAGAATGCAATGGCCAGCAAAGTTTGGCTAAGAGTCAATTCCCTGCTGTTTTTTCCAATTGATAGCTTTTTTTGTTGTTACTGAAAGGTAGGCATAAAAATCAAGGATAACATTCCTAAATCCCTCTCCAACTAACTTTGAAAAGATATGCTGATTGGGTATGATTTTCCAAAGCTGCTTCTGTAACAGGTTTGGGGTTGGGTTAATTTCTTGGGCGAAGGATGGAAAAGCTATAAAGCGAAAACAAATAACACCCAAAGTCTTATTTCTCCATCCATAATTTTACAGGTATTTATTTGCGTTTGGAGATTTCAATCCCTAAGTTTAAGCGGCTTTTTCGTAGTCTTCACTGGCAACCGGCCTTGTCCAGCTCCGCATACAATTCTTCGAGCTAAGTTCTTTGTAGCCATCTGAAAAGCCCCGGTATTTAATTTCTAGCGGTTTCTCCCTTCTTGAAGTATTTCGTCAACCAAAATACTGTCGTCTAGAATCTTCTTTGGTCCTTGCTCTTTTGAAGAAAATTCAGAAGATACCAGCTTTGTCCAGAATGTTTTTATAGTAAAATAGGGCATTGAACCTTAATGCCAAAGCAATGGCAAATCACTTGTCCTACGCATCTATGAATTTCCTCTATTTTATCGCGTTCACAATTATGCTCGAATAAAAAACCCGTCTAACCGTTTGTTGGATGATAACCTGCTTATAAGATATAAATGGTCCGCAAAATTTTTTAAAAAGGTCCCGTGCGTAAGCGGTCTTGGGCTTAATTTCCTTCTCCAGGGCAATGGCTATGGATTGGGCCTCAAAAGCACCAATGACGATAGGTAGTTTGCGTCACCATCACTTCAATTCAATATAAGGGCATAGGACATTTTGCGTTTGGCTATAGGAAATATCCTTTTATTTTTATCTAGACCTAAATCATAGAAATCTTATCAAACTAAAAAAGGCTGTTCAAAATTATGGACAGACCAAGTATACTTTGAGCAGCCCCTTTAAAGGGCACAATTTAACAAAAATTAAGCGTTTTGGTGCCTTAAATTCCTTAATTTTTTCGATTAGCTTAGAAACAACTTCATAAAGCATCACCACAATACCGTAGTCGGCGGCCTTAAAAAATGGGGCCTCAGGGTCTGTATTTATGACTACTTTTACTTTGGAAGCGCTAACACCTGCTTTAAATGTTGAATGGCTCCGGAGATACCAATTGGCAAGTATAAATTGCTGGCTACCGGGTTTTTCCTGTTTGGTCCAACATGTTTCCATGAGGTTCTCCATCCAATGTCAGATACAGGTTGGAAACATGCTGTTTGCGCTCCCAATACTTCCGCTAATTCCTCTAACTCATTCCGCAGTTTTCCGGGCCCTTTAAGTCCTCTTCCTCTGATACCACTATGTCCGCATCAGCTATAGTGGCTTTCCGGGCTACTTTGTCAATTTCTACGGATTTGGTAGTAACAAATGTCCGCCAAGCTGGGGTCAAAGCCTTCACACTACGGCAGTAGCCTTGTTTTTTGCTTCCAAGGCATTGTTGGAACTCCAATAATTTTTAACTTCAGAACATCTCGGTAAAAGCAAATCCTTATTATGAATAACCCGTTCTTTTAACTTTAAAAAGGGATTAGTTACTTTCCGGTGCCGAAACTACGTTGGGCACATATCCGGCCTTTAATTGGGCTGTTAAATAGGAGGCCTAAAAATTTAGTGTCCGCACTGGAGGCTAAGAATAATCACTTTGCACTTTCTTTTGCGCAGCCTGATTTACACTTCCGCAATGCTTTTGCGTTAAGGTTTAAAGACGGTCATTTATGAGACGTTCAAGAACGCTTGGAGATGGCCAAAGTCACTTAGCTTTCCGCTTCATTGGCGTTAATTGATATTGCTGTAGCAGTAGTGCCCATTTGTTTTCGCTACCCTCATATGCGTAGGAGGCCACCTCACTGGGCATTCCTTTTTGTTTCCCGTTTTTCGGATTTCTGTATATACTAAACTGACAATAATTTTTTAATTTTTAATATATGCGCCTAGTGTCCAAGTTGTACATGTTACTGGGCAATCTGTTATTATTTTTTCTTTATATTTGACAATAAGTGCTATAAAGTCTTTGTCATTTGTTTTGGAAGCTCTTAAAAGAAAGGTAAACTTTAATATTACCTCGCTTCGTTTGTGCAATAGATTGATAATTCGTCTATATTGTCGGCAATCCACCAAATTAACTTGCCTTTAGGTGCTGGCTTCTCAATTTAACGTCGTCATGTTGATTTGTTGGCCGAAATTGGTTCAACTACATTTAATTTCTTTTGTCCGTGCCATCCATGATTTCCTCTCATATTGGAATTCTTAAGTCACTTTCGGCAACTAAACTTTTTTGCCCGCCAATTACCATGGCAATATGGTCGTTTTTTTTCTTTCCCACAATCGATCTTTCCTCATAGCTGTGGCATTGTACCCTCGTATGTCCAAACTCATACAAGTATTTGACGAAATTTCATTCCTGACAAAAGAAGCTAAGATTCCTGGAACCATTCACCATTGGTAATCATAGATTCCCGTCCTGCGATCACAAAGGTCGTATTCTTCCGTTTTTTCGATTTCTGCAACATGCTCGGCTACATAATATCCATCGGTAGGAATGGCGTTTTCTGCGTATGGCTTTCGTCTGCAATATGGCCAAGGGCCTTTCTTATTGGTTGGACTCGGTATTAGCCTTCGCCTACAGTTTGGCCTACAGCAGGTAGCACCTTGTTTTTCATCTTTAAAACCACATCGCACGGGTAAGCCAAAATTCCGTCATTGGGAATTAATAACAAATTTGGAACCCCATCTGTGTCAAACTTTTGTGTCTCGGTCAGTGAGTTTATTTTGGAAGTAGTGGTCGGGGCATTACTTAGGCATACTAAAATTTTCATACATTAATATTTTGTTGACCGTTACTTAAGAAATGGAGGCTAAGATATCTTAATAATTTTTAAAAATACTATGCATGATAGTATTTTTTTTGAAGTATTTTTAATTATGAACCCACTTAATTTTGACCATACTTATTATTCCTATTTTTGCTTGCGCTTTTACATTTTAATATAAAGTTCCATTTTACAGATGAAACACTACAGTTTAGGGAGGCCTTATACAGAAGCAATGTCCGAGGAGATGAGGAAGACGAGTTCCATTTATTTAATGGGTGAGGAAGTTGCTGAGTATAACGAGCTTATAAGGCTTCTAAGGGTGTTTACAGGAAGTTTTTGGACCGGAAAGGAAATAATAGATACCCCGATATCCGAGCTTGGGTTTTTTTCCGTTATAGGTGGGTTCTGCTATGAATTGGCAATAGACGGTCATTTAGAGTTTAATTGACTTTAATTTTTTGCTTGGTCGGGATGAGATCAAGATTATCAATTACGCTGCTAAGATTAGGCAAATGTCCGGGGGCAATTTAATTGCCCAATAGTATTTCGGGGTCGCCTACTGGGTCAGCTGACAATTAGGAGCAACCATTCAGGCATTTGAGAGTTGGTTTGGCCAACTGTCGCTGGACTTAAGGTGGTAATTCCTTCATAACGCAAAAGATGCAAGGGCCTTTGTTGAATCTGCAATTCGGCGACAAATGATCCGGTAATTATTTAATGGAGTCTGAACAATGTACGCGCGATAAAGGGGAGTTCCAGAAGGTGAAGTTTATCACTTCGCCATTGGGGAGTTGCTTGAATATTAGGCAGGGAGGTACGGATGTTACCATCGTTCATTCGGTAAAAATTATTAAGAAGCGGAATAAACGCCGAAGAATTGGCCAAAGAAAAATATAAGCGTAGAAATTATTGATTTGCGTAAGTTAAGCCATTGGACTATTGAGGCGGGTTTTTAAAAATCGGTAAGAAGAACAATAGATTGGTTAATTTTGGAGGAACTTTGGCCTTTTGGCAAATGTTGCCCACTGAAAATTACTTAATCATATTCAGGCCAACGCATTTTGAATTATCTTGGAATGCGCATATAGTGAAAGATCAACACAGCAGATACTCCAGCACCCATATTCTCAGTATTGTTGGCGGCAATGGTTGCCAATTATAAGAAGTTTGTAAAGGCGGTAAAAGTATTGTAGCAAGTAAACCTGTATCTTAAATTAGACTATTAGCTTCGTTAACTTATGGTTGACGAAGCTTTAATATTATCAAATCATTTAATAGGTAAGAATACGTACGCTAGGTTACGTCTATTTGGTTCGGTTTTCAAATTTAACGGAAAGGAACTATAATTTTAGAAGTCCGTTTATATTATAAATGACAAGAAACCTTATAATCTTTTTTTTTATTTTATAGTTCAATTATCCATATCCCAGACTAAAGTTGGCGGTATAGGTACTGACGAAATGGGCCGAACCTGTTGCCTTTGCCAATGTTTTTGTTTCAAGGATTCTTCGAAGGGACCATTACCAATGATAATGGGCGGTTTTATATGGACATCAGCCAATAAAACTATACGACCTTATTGGGGTGTCTTTTATTGGTTATGAACCAAAGAAATAACCCTTACACTCAAAAGGTCACTACATATGAATATTGTACTGGGCAGAGTCGCAGTGAGCAGTTGGAATGAGGTGGTTAGTTTAATTTTGGCAAAACTGACAAGAAAAATAATCCAGCATAGAATCCTAAAAAAAATATGGGGCCTAAAGCGGAAAAAATGGGGTCCATAATGTTTAAACAATATCAGTTTTGACAATACGAAAAGGTAGAGTTTGACCTGAATACTATAGATATGCTTAAATGAAAAGTAGGGTTTTTAGGGGCTTGAATTTGTTTTATGATTTGGATACCTACGGATTAACCGGGAAGACCTATTTGCCAATTTTTTTTTGAACGAAACCTTCGCCAAGGTATATGGCAACAATGAGACGGGCGCGTAAAGGAAGATGTGCTTTGGGCAGCAAGATTCGGGAATTTAACAATAATCAGGCAATAATTGCTTTTATAGCCGATTGTATTCCGATTTACCGATCATTATTAATAAATAATTATTGAAAATTTTTCGATAAGGAGTTTTACGCAGTCCCTTGTCTAAACCGGTGTTGAATACCTATAATATGTCTTGGCAATAGTGCCTATATAGATAACAAAGTGGTGCGCTAAATACTATTATCTTACTATCCGCGTAAGAAAGAATAATTGACGCTTTAAACAGGTGAACTTTTGGGTGAATGACACTACTTATGCGGTGAAGAATAAATTTAGCCGTTTACACAAAAGTGCCAATATTAACTGGGTCAGGAGATTTATATTGAACAGGAGTTTGATGTGGTCATGAACTTCCGTTTTTCCCTGTGACCAAGGGATTATATGTTGTCCGATTTCAGCTTTAATAAAAAAGGAAATTCACGGGGTATATGGTAAGAGGCCTACGTGTCTACGGGGACTATAAATTTGATCAGCCAGCCCAATGAAATTTTACAGGGCAAAACTGATCCTTTGACCCGCTGGTCTTAAACAAGGAAGATGATTTCTGGGCAACCAATAGGTTAGAGTCTTTAATGCTGATTGAAAAAGGGATATATAAAATTGTTGGATACCTTAAAAACGGTGCCCCAAATTTAAAAGCACTATAATATAGTGAGTATCTGGGTTCGGCTTGTGGAGATAGATAAGTGGAATTTGGACCTGGTGGAAATGTTTTATAGTGTTTTTTTGGCTACATGAAGCGGAGGGATACGTCTCAGGCAGGGCGAAGAACCTATTTTTGGGACCAAAAATGATCCATGGCGACTCAAGGTTACGTTGCCTATGGTTTTTTTGGGGACGATAAATTTAAGTATGGAATTTCCGGGAAATGGGCTTGGTGGATAAGAAATCCGGTTTATATTTCAGGTGGTAAACGTAGGGATATAGAAAATTGGAATAAGTTTTAACGGCCCCTAAGATGTCTTAGGAAGGAGTATACGCCTCATCCTCTGTGTTTACTGTGGGTTTCCAATGACTAGGCTTACCAATATCGATCTTAGCACTTTTAACTTTGGAAATGGAGCCTGTCACTAAATTTTAGAAATAGGGGTAGGGGTCCTATAGAACACTTAGTTTTTCTGCCTTGCCGAATGCCTTAATCTAAGATTATATGACCCTTCTTCACCCACAGTTTTATCTTCCGAAATTAATCAATTTTGATCTCTCTAACAATCTAATATTACACTCCCGGAAAAGAACGCATAGCAATGGGGTGGAAAAAGAAGGGATGTGCAATGAATAATACAGTACTTGGTTTTTTTATCCTATACCAACGGAAAATTAAAACTTTTATTGATAGTGATTTCGATATAAAAAGGTGCAATTTAGTTTATACCCAACCTTGGCAAGTTGGAGGTATTGGAGATTGCTAAGTAACGGTGGGAAATTGGTAAACTTAGGAGAGGTGCCATTGGGCTTGCTTAAATGCCATACCTGGAAACCATACCTTTTTCTCCGTGTACCAATACCTTTTTCCAATCTGATTTTTAACGAATTTGTAACCGATACCTATGTATCGGCCCATTTGGAACACAACTTTAATGGTAGGTTCCTTTCTCGAATTCTTTTATGAGAATGGATTTGAGAAAATAGTTGGTCTAAGGGGTGTTTTGGGGCGAACTTCGGAGAAAAATAAGGCCTTGAGCTCACCGCAAACATTCCGTTGATGGCACCAAATGATAAGAATATATTGGAGTACTCCGTGGGTGTTGGCAATATATTTGAAGATATTAAGAATACGATTTTAAACTTTAGGGGGCAATTATTTGGAAAACCCGGTGCTAGGTCTTTTGGGGTAACGGGATCTTTCGGATTTCATTCTAATGTATTTAATTGTCGCGTTACCTGATATTATTTGTTATTTTAGAAAATTTGTATAAGATTTAAAACATAACCATATGAGCAGTGAAAAATTACGTCGTTCGATGTATTGATTGAATACCAAAAGGGAGTAGGAATAAGTATGAATACGATTTTTGCTTAAAGAAGAATAAGAATACGATAGAAGATTTTTTTCATCCATGAAGATGTATCCTGCTATTAATGGCTTTGTGCCGGAAACTCTGGCCTTGGACGGCGATCCATGGACGTGCTGGTTTTGGTTACCGGAAGCAACGTTTCCTGGATGTGTTATGGAAGTTAAACTATTGGTGTCTTTCACAATGACTGATGAAGAAAAGGCCCGGATGAAAAGGTATTTTGTGTGCCGGGTATCAGATCCGATTTGGAACAAAATCAATGATTTAAATGAATTAATTCCGCATTTTACTAAAGGAAATAGGAACATTTCTTTAAGGTTTATAGGAATTTGGGGAAAGAAAAAGTCCGATGTTGTGGATGGGGAGAGCAACAAGAAGCTAGGGAAATTGTAGCAAATGTATACAAAGGTTCAAGGATAGCGAATGTGCAAACAAATGTAAGCATAAAGTATTAAAACTTAAATTTTTTAAAAACGTCAAAAGCATATCTATGGAAGATGATATTGCCTTTTTTTTATTTCCCATCTTTACTATTTTTTTGCCCTCAAATTATAATAACAAACAATCAAACAATGGAATCAATAATTATTTCACTTGCCAATAATTATGGCATCGGTAGTCTTGCTTTTATGCGACG
>Ga0163217_1011366_pt1 | contig 13331 bp, 7 predicted proteins | sample SynspAceP_FD_185933 | JGI IMG/M metagenome (GOLD analysis project Ga0163217, IMG submission 185933) | Saline lake microbial communities from Ace Lake in Antarctica - Synechococcus sp. Ace-P (PacBio error correction) | ecosystem: Environmental > Aquatic > Non-marine Saline and Alkaline > Saline ...
CACAATATTTTATTTATTGTATATTTCATTTTAATTATGCTCCCCAGTATTGGTTATCGCCATCGGTGACTTAATATGGTTTTTTTGGCAAACGCTCGAAGTCGGCTCAGACAAAGAATTAATAAAACTAATTTCAGAAGTATTATCGGCTTGGTGACGGGTAGTTTTTGTCCGCCCTCATGGGGAATTGGCCGGTGGTGGCTATTTTGGTCCCAGCTTGTTTGTGGTATAAAGGTTAACATCAAACAGGCCATAGGTTGTGCGGCCTTTTGGGTGGCTTTAAATATTGCCGATATTGGTTCCCTTAGTTTTGTGCAAGCGGGTTGGAACCATACAGATTTACCAGCCACTTTTCATTTGGCTATGTCTATATAATGCCGGCGAGTGTGGGAGGATTGTGTTCATTATCGGTGTAATACTGCCCCTTGGGTGCTAGGTTTAGGACAAAAGCTTAAGATAACACTTTTATTAAAGAAAATATTTTGCAGGGTTTTAGTATTGTCAGCCTCGCAATGTTGCTTAGGATAAGTTTAAACAGTAATGAATGATAGTTATTTTTGTTTTTTCCAACACATAGATCCCATTATTGTGAGTTTAGGCCCAGCTTAGTTTTGCCGTGGTATGGATTGAATGTATCTGATTGGCTTTGGTGGCCGCTTTTTGAGTTAGCAGGCAAAGGCCGCTTAAATCGGTAAAACTAACTGGACCAAGGAGCACTCCCAGTGAACATGTTGTTTTTGGGGATTTTGGCGTCATCTGGAGCGGACGTGAATGGGTTATGTATTCCTTTTATCAATTTTACAACTTTTATTTGAAGAACCCCCTGTATTTGTTTAAGATTTGGACCCGAGCGGTGTATGGTCCATTCCATGGGCGGTTTGCTTGGAGTAATTTTTGTGCGCTGTGGTTATTTGACCACGCGCAAGACCCCAAAGTCCACTTTTAAGCGTGGTGATCTTGTGGCAACCACTTGTAACCTATTGGTTTAAGGTATATGGGCAAGAGGCGTATTGGTAATTTTTATCAACGCCGAATTATGGGGCAGAACTACTGATAGTGCCAATGGGCCGTAAATTTTTCCTAATGCGGGCAATTTAGCCACGCCAACCCATCGCACTCTATGAATTTGCTTTTAGAAGGCCCTATTGTTTATTGCTTATTCTATTGGTTTTTAATTCGAGTAAGTCCAACAGGCCAAGAGAGGGCGGTGAGTGGTTTGGGTTTTTACTAGGTTTAACGGTGGCATTTCGCTTTCCATTATTAGAGTATTTCCGCAGAACACCGATCAACATATCGGTTCTGACTGTACCATGATTTTAATTTCAACGAGGACAAATATTGTCTTTTACCCATGGTTATCGCGGTTTAGCTTTTTGAATTTATTTGGGCCTATCAGAAGTAAGGCAGCGCGAACCTTCACAGTGGTTAGAAGTCAAAAAACATCGCAAAAAAAAGTAGAAAATCTTAAGGTTTAAAGAGCTAGAGACATTAATAAATGCAAGCAATATTTACAACTTTGAGATCACGTACTTGAAACGGGTAACAAAAAAAAGAAGATCGTACTGTACTGGAAAATCAGTATTTTTGGTTACCAGAATGAGTATTGATTTGGGAACCAGGAATTTCCATGGTTGACCACCACAAAGTGTCATTTGCGCGCTATTATTCTGGTTGTTAATGGTTTCGTCAGGGGAAATTTGCTTTTAGCGAAACAATGTCAAAATTTTGGGATGAAGTGGGCAACCAGATGAGGGGGAAAATTAGGAACCCAGTTACGGTAACAATGGCGCAGTTGGGAAGGACCGACGGCCTAGTCATCGGATCAAAAATCAGTGGAAACCTCATTCAGTCAATAAAACAAAACCCTGATTCTCGGCGTTTTCATTGTTGTGCACATGGAACCCAGTGTATATAGAGCCCGATACAGCAGTATTCTCACCCAAAGGAAAATGCGAACAAGGGGCGCCAAGCCTTGCCACCTTGTTCATACTATGTTCCAGTTCTATGTACTGAACGGTAAAGCTTTCTTGTCAGTTGTATCAACGCAGTGGTGATGTGTTTTTTGGGTGTGCCATTTATATTGCAGTTAACGCTTTACTGACTATGATGATTGCTCAGGTTTGTGATTGGCAAGTGGGTGATTTTTATTCCATACTTTTGGAGACGCGCAATTTTATATGTTTATCATTTGGAGAAAGCTGCATTGCAATTGAACGCCGTCAACCTTTATCCCTTGCCAAATAGGTAATTATCCTAGTATAAAAAATTTATCTTTGATTTCACCATCGAGAGATGATTTTGAATTTAATTAATTATCAAAGGCAACATGCACAAATATTAAAGCACCAATCGTATTTAGAATCTTGTAAAAGGTATAAAGTCCATATGCAACCTGGTACTCATTTGTGATGCATTCTGGTTTTGCCCGTCGGCAAATGGAGAGGTCTATTCCCGAATGGTTTGGGATGTTGGATCAACCATGCTTGAAAAACGGTTTAGAGCGCTGGGAAATGAATTACGAGCTGGCAAGGCTTGACGTCATGTCATTCTTGATCTCACATGCCGGTCATGGAATGGTTATCAAAACCATGCAAGCTATTCGAGATGAAAGATTTACCTACTATGGTTATTGTGGTTTCGGTGATGTGCAGCAGAAGCTCGAGCAACGTATTGATGGCTATGGGCGCCATCAGATTTCATTCGTAAACACAGCATAGATAAAGCCAACTAAATAGAAATTCTCATCAATACGAGTCTCTATGCTGGTGAGACGCGAATTGCCAGTCATACGACCGCGCGAAACGGTTTCCGCAGTTTCATATGGAAATCTCGAGATGAAGAGTTTTGGATGCCTAAATCGAGAAAATGGCCAACGTAGCAATGGGTCAAGCTGGTGAAAGTTTAGCTACTATGCTAGACGAATTTATTAACTTACCGCATTCCTAATGTGAATTTAATCACCAACAACGAATTACAATAATGGCCAATTACTGATATTTCAACTAATGAGCCAGGTGTCGAGCCGTCTCAAAAAGGAGTTATTGTCAGGTATTTAATGGCGAAAGCCCTGTCATTTTTAATGAGTCCGAAACTTTAACCATATGTGAAGTTACTTAAATAAGCGACAAAACGGTTGGCAGTGAACCTTAGAGCTTGAAGCTCTAATGGGATGTGCAAATATATTGATTGGGGCCCTGTTTTAAACGCTTTTGTCAGAGCAGCTAGCATGTGACTTTTTAGTCATAACCAACCACGATTTATTTTGGTCAGAACATTGTGTTTGAACGACAATAACTTAAAAGCAATATTAAAAAAGCAAGATAAAGGATACTAGCGATAGAAATAGCATATTCGATCGAAAGCCAAAATTATTTAATTTCGATTTATTGCCTATTGTTCCAAATCAATCTATCGATTTGATCTTAGTAAATTGGTACACATTTTGAACCTTGAGGTACGGTGATGGCAGTTGATTCAAGCCTAGCAGAATGCATTGGAAACATGATCTCCTGTTTCAATTGAGTGGGGATCGTGGTGCTAAATAAAACTACGAGGTACAGGTATGGAAACCAGTTTATGGAAAACCATAGTAGTATTGTGCCCGGTTTTATTCTTAATAAGAGGTATCTTTGGGATTTTTTCCCCAGAAATTGAAATTAGCAATGGTTTTAAACGTAAAAGCAGAGCCAGCTTTTAAACTACGTTGCCCCGGTTTTTGTAAAATTATGGGAGAACGTCCGTATTTATTTAAATTCGTAACAAATACGGCCCTATTACCTCGCAAACTGAAAGCAGATGTATCAAGAATATCAACGATTTCCCTCATTGCTTCTTTGAGTGGCAAAAAGTAGAGCAAATTTTGTATTCTGGTTATGACGTGGACTGACGAAGCCGTGAATCGCCAAGGTATTCCACAACCTAAACAAAAGAATTAGAAACAAAATTAGCCGAGTTGAATTGGTCTTTGACAGGCCTTGAAATAATCGTCGTTATTGGAAGAGAAGTTCGAATTAGAATTTCAAGCGCGAAAAAAACGCAATGATCAATCCTTCCAGCGTTTGTCATGATTGAATATAGACATTTTCAAAAAAGTGAATGACAACTATGGGCAACCCAGCCGGGTGAGATGTCATTAGAGTTTTATCCCACATCAATTAAAAAAGCAACACGTGAGACAGATAATCTGCCGGCCGTTTACGGGTGGGAGAAGAGTTTTGCTAATTAATTACCTGATACACCGGTAGCTAATGCAGAGAATTTTTGACCGAAAGGATTCGTCGTTATAAGTTTGAAAAACATCGGTTAATTTCCACGAAGACATGAAAATTAACGTTTATATTAGTTTAGGTGTTGCTGGATTCAAAAGGTGATTTTTAATACATCATCCACTCAATGGCTTTGAAGGCGGCAGACAAAGCTTGTAATCAGGCAAAAAGCCTCAGGCCGCAACAAAGTCATTGGTGCAAGAGGAATGATATCGATTTCAATCTTGAATGTATGAATAATTGATTGATTAGAATTGTGATCATGATCCAATAGCCAGCCTAATTTCATAAAGATTCCTGCGCGTGAGTCACACTTTCAAATCAAACCCTGTTGTGTTACAAAGATAACGCCTGTTTATTCATTTTTCTATTTGGTATTGCTAGTGGCTTTCCTTGGGTCATGATTGGCTCAGCGTTATCCGCTTGGCTCCAGGAGTCTGGGCTTTAAGCCGCTCTTCTAATCGGCTTATTTGGCATAGGAATGTTTTATCGCTTACTCACTTTTAAATTTTTTTTGTGGTCGCCTTTACTCGATAGAGTAAACCACTTTTTCCTAGGGCAGCGCCGAGGTTGGATAACTGACCACGCAAAAATACTGTTGGTCAATGGGCTGTATTGGTTTAGCCCGTGGGTAAGCCTGTTAAAGAGCAATTATTAATTGCGGGTTTAGTCGGTTTTCCATAGCTTTAATTTTCTGCCACCCACGATATTTCCATAGATGCTTATCGCTTTGGGGAGGGGGATATTATTAAAAGCAGATGACAAAGATAAAACTGTCAGCCGCTTCTGCTATGGCGAACAGCGGGCTGGTGGACAGGCTTTGGTGGTTTTAGGCCTCTATTCCTTTTTTTATCGCTGATTTACCCTAATTGGCAATGGTCTTGAGATTTATTTTGTGCTTGCTGGATAATAAATGGCTTTACTGTCATTAGTTGTGTGGTTTCTGAGAGAACCTGTGACTGATCGAGATAACCGTCAGCAGCTAGCTGCAAAAAAGCCTACTCCGAACTGGCAAACAGCCAAAAAGGTGAGTTACTAAATACGCAGGCCTAAAAAGTGGGTCGAAATTGGTGTTAGTGACTATGCTGAACCTTCGCGATTTCTTTCAAACGCCAATACTTTCAAATTAGCTTTTCAATTTAATGTTTTTTTTTTATTTAAAGGGAGAGGCATTTTTTAGGTCGAATGAGTATTGTCTTTTACAAAGAATTAGGATTTTCCAATAAAGCGACATTGCAGTTATTTCAAAGCTAATGACATGGTGGAAATAACCATTATATTTTTCTATTTTGGGCGGTATGGTTAATATTCGTTATGGTATTACCGGTGGTTTGAGGTAAGTGGTATTGCCAATGGCTGCGAGTAATTATTGATGTTTGCTCTGATGGCTCAAGTGGGAACCAAGATGCAGCCCTGAGTAGGCGCATATAAAATTTGTTGATGGCATTCACATGCGGGCTGGAGCTCAGTTGCCTTTGGTCGCGTTTATTTTCGTTATGTGCAAATCAGGCCTTTTCGCGTCTCCAATAATGCACTTATGGCTTCGCTCCGGAGTACTGGTCGAACCATTTATGGGCATCCAGTAGTGGCTTTTTTAAGTTGATTGGATGGACGCAACTGGAGTGCATTTTTTTTATTCTGAACCGCGGTGATGGGTGATCCCGAGTTTTAAGTGTTTTTATGGACGCTTTCGTGAGCATATGCTCGACTAGAGCGCGGCGAGCGGCTTGCGAAGGCTAGCGTAAATTAGGGTCTGATGCCATGCCAAATCCTTAAGGAAAAGGGTATTGGCCAGAATCTACCAGGTATCAATACAAGATTCTAATTCTCCAGTAAGCACAAATCATTGAGCAAACTGTGATGTGGCCAAATAAATACAAATTTGATGCATTAAATGCCAAAAAAAGCATTTTCGTTTCTGCCCATAGAGGCACTTGGTTTTATTACTTGTTGCCCTAATTTGTGCCCATTCTTACCATCAAGTATCCCAAAAGAACAAATCCAATTCAGCTAAAGGATTTTAAATGGTCTAAGTAAAGCCCTAACAAAGTAGGACCAAATTGTCTGGAATTTTGTTGTCATTTGAATTTGGAGGGACGGTCCGCACGAGTTCTTAAGTTCTGCACTAAAGCGTAGTTGCTGACATTATAGTTAGGCAAATTTTTACTATTTGCGTAAATCTCCTGATTTAAATTGTAGGTAAATTTTATGTTGATTGAATTTTTAATGGTTTTTTAAGTATTTACGCAGCCCATATGACTCAACCAAGGACATCCATATATTTCTTTTAACTAATATAGGGCGGCTAAGGTTTCCATATCACTGCTGCAATGATTTGTCGTTTGTCTATATTGTATTTGAGAGCCCCTGAACGGTCACGCAACTTTGCGGCAAAAGCAATATTATTTATACTCCAGATAATGTCTCTATCACTGTGACAAATCTATACTGGCATGGAAGTGTTAGCTAAATCAGTTGCCAGTTGATTATTAATAAGTTCTGGTCTGCCAGAAAGGAAGCAATAACTAACCCATGACATCAAGGCGATACAAGGTTTTGTTGCCACACATATAATTTGAGTTAAACTGGGGCACTGGTTCCCTGTGGCGTAACTAATAATAACAACCAGGGTAAAATATCTTTGGCTTTTTCATCACTGCCCTGCATGATTAAGGCGTAGTTTTTCTAAAAATGTTTCATCTAAGGTGGCTTTGGGTGAAGTTTGTTTAACTGGGAGATTACCGTGCAGGTTCCAGTGTATTTTTCACATCCATGCAAATGAGGACCTTCTCGTGCGGTGAGAAATCTGTTCCAGGGCTGGTACCAACATGGTTACCAGCCAATTCTGTCAAGGGAAGCGACAAGGGCGCTAAACACCTGCTTTAACTGGTGAAGTGTGGTAATTGAGACTTTTGAGTCCAGTAAAATGGCCACGCCCTAGCCATCGCATTGGTGTTTTCATTGAGTACCACCAATAGGTCATGAATTATCAGCCACCTATATTTGATGTAACTGACTCACTAAACAGAGCTCGTTTGAAATCTAAGGTAGAAGAGATAATTGTTTATATCGACTGCAGCTGATAACAGGCAAAGTAAAATAAAACCATGACGGCTAATGCAGTTAGTTTATGATCCGTTCCCCTACCATAAACCCTCACTTATATCGTACCTTGAGGGCCAAGACTTAACTTAAAACGCTATGTGGCTGTGAAACTGATCAAATCGGGTAGGCATGGAGGCGTCGCAGGTATTTCGTCCAATTAATACACGTGAGCCAACACCATGAGACCTTGAACGCCCCTTACACGGGGGTGTTAACAGTCAGTGTGGTTTCAGGAAGCCTGAGCGTAGACATCACAACCCACTTGGCTTTCTAAAATAGAACAATATCCTAAACAATGCATAATCATTGGCTGCCATTAGCACCTCAGTGGAGTCGTCCTTAGGGATTTGTTTACCACTAAACGTACAGCTTCTAGATTGAGTTTTGCCCGCACTGATTTAAAGTACTTCAGACTAATCAATTTGTTGAGGCTAAATGACTAAATCTCTTCGGGTCTAATAGCCGATCACTTTTTTGTAAACTTTGGCAGACCGCGCTAATTCATCCCCAGTAAACCTTCCATCTGTTGTTGGCGTTTCACTTTTACCGTGATGGGCCAGTTGCTCAGCGCTGTGCCCCTGACCGTCTTAATGCAGTAATAATTTGCTTGCGCAAAGCATTAATGAGCTATGAGCGCCCCATCTGGACGAACAGATTTCATTTTTTAGAATTTTTTGTCTTCTAATTCTAATTAGTATTAAATTAACACACCTTAATAGGTGTTGGTGAGTAAAAAAGCGTGCAAGTTGCCATACTCTTTCGCTTTGGCAGATAAAACGAATAAACAAATTCGAAGCAAAAGCGCCAGTGGCAAGGCTTTATCTTGACACAAACCTATAGAGCTTTTCCTATCACCTCTGTTGTCATCATATCCATAGCATGAGTGATCATGGGGTGAATCCCAACTCAGGAAATGGGCTTGCTTCTATTCGCGTTGCTGTCGTGCGTTCATAGGTGACGGTCATGCCTCTTCATCCAACCTGGTAAGGGGCCTTAACATGGTTTCTGTGGGTTTCTAAGTAAGTAACAGCTTTCGTCTTTTTCTTCCTGTAGTACACCAATAGCGTCAAATAATTTGGTCATAAATAATTCAGTGGTCCGGCGATTCTTCAGCACTTAAAAATATGCGCTAAAAATTCTCTACTCGACCATGCAGAAGAATTAACATCAAGTAACTTATTCCTCCCTTGTTCCATTTTTAACTTTCAAGTTTTATGCAGTTGAGCCGTCTGGGTTTTTCAGTTGGTGACACTGCACTTCGTCCTTCTTGGATTTTTGCAGACAATTAATGTAATATTTTCAAGGCTTTTCTTCGAACACGATCATCCGCTAAAGGGCAGGTTTGCTCAAGCTTGAGGCCTTGAAGATAACCAGTCCAGCAGAACTTGCCTGGGCACTGATCTTTAAAGTAGGGCACATGGAGGCAAACATCGTGTTTTGACGCATAACGGATCTAAACGGCCAATACTTGCTCGAGTAAATCTGGGTTACTCGAGGTAAATCAAAGAGTACTAAGTGATGAGCAAATTGGAAGTTACGACCTTCACTGCCAATTTCGCTACAAATTAGCACCTGTGCACCTTCTTCGTTTGAGAAAAATACACTGCCGCTTTATCGCGTTCTACAATACTCATACCTTCATAAACACCGTTGACCTGATGCGGTATTTTCACTCGAGATAAAGCTTCAGATAACTGCATAGCAAGTAGCAGAATTGGCACAAATGGTTAATACTTTTTTCACCTTTTTTAACTCTCTGAGTTTATCAGCAACCATTCGACTCGAGGGTTCAACATAACACCCAATATTTGACTACGTTAGGTGTGCCTTTCATGTGGGTAAGGTGCAGTTGCAATTATTCGGCTCTAAAGGCTACTAGCATCTGGGTATCTAATGGCTGAAGGCATGAGGGCATAAAAATGCAATATGCGAGCAGGAAATCCCACTGACGCAGCCCGACTGTTTTCTGAAAGCATGCCGACCTGTACCATGGCGTCAAGGCAACCGGTATGCAGTAAGTTCGTTCAGTTTGTTGATGCCTCTGTTTGATTAAATATTTGGTGAGCATATCGTCATCGCAAATTTGCTAATAGCCCGCTATATGCAGTGGGACTTAATGTTTTCACCACTCCAGTAGAGGAGTGAAGCTTGCGCAAAGACTATATTGCTGTTCTTCTTGCACAAAGCGCTGATAGTCATGAAAACGTGCAGGATCGAGTCGCAAACAGCAAAAGTGACCTTTCGGTGGCCTAGTTGAAATCTGGTGTGGGCGGTGAGTAATAATACGCCAGCGGTAACTTGCGACAAGCTCTTCAATTACTTGGTATTCCTTGCGAAGGGCTGACCTTGTGACCACTAAGGTGATGGCTCAATCCACCACCATCAAATCCCATTGGCTGCTAAGGCTTGTGTGTAGCGGCTGTTATGGGTTAAAAAGTCTAAAACACAAATCACCATTGATACTGCTTCAAAGGGAATTGCTCGCATCTTCAGAGCATGGCTCCAACGCTCTTCATCAGAAACACTTGAAAAAGCCAAATTAACCCGACGTAGCATCTCGACCAAACCATTGATGCAACGAGACTTGAAAAGGCACGATAATCAGTACACGTTGTGCACTGTGGCTGTGGAGCAATATGTGAGAATGATAAGCGCAGCTTCGATAGTTTTGCCTAGGCCTAACTTCATAATCAGCTAGCAGAACACTGTGGCGCAATGCCTGCCGACCCAACTTCGCAGATAGTGTAATTGTGGGGAATTAAATCCACACGAGCGCCAAACAAAACCATAAGAGGTCAGAAACGCTGTGATTAAACTGATGCGTAAACACTATGCTCGCGCAAAATCAAACCATTTTTGGATGGTCGAAATGGCCATTGAACAAACGTTGTCATCGGGTGATTCAATTGAAAATGGTGGTCGATAAATGTTTTCTTTAGTCGGCCGCATTTTTAGTGTCGAGCCGCAGTCCGTGGTAAGGTGAGTTGCCCTTTTTGCCTCTGTTAAACGGCTCAATCATAGCTCCCAACCTTCATGCATTGAACGTATCCCTACTTCAAATTGAACCGCTCAGCGGTGCGATTGGGCTGCCGTAAACGCGGGTCTCTCCTGTGGCGGGAAACAAAACGGTAGGTCACGACTGTCGAGTAATATGATTGGTGCCCAATCCGAAAGATCAGTTTCAGTATCACTTAACCAACGTTGTCCAAATGGCAAATAGTTGTTGTTTCCCATAGTTGTTGAGGTTCCCCATTAAAAATAAATTCAGTGTAAAAATTGGCAATATTGACGGCGTGTGAATGCAGGATGGGCGTAAAATCCTTTGTAAGGGCCGCCACTGTTCTATACCGGAGGCAGGCTCCTATTGTAACAAAATTAAAATTGGGCTATACCCAATTAAACCACTTTTTATCTAAATTTAATTAGGAATGAGGCAGAAAAGTAAAAGGATGAATGATACATAAAAAGTGGTTTATTGTTGATATGACTAACAAAAGAGGTACGACTGTCTTCCGGGTGGTTTGTTAGTGCACATAGAGGCTTTTTGTCCAATCAAAAGTGTGAACACGCAGCCTACTGCAGGAATTATTTAGGCCTTAATTGAAGCGGAGAGTCCGGATGCCCAAAACCAGCAAACTAGATTAAAAATTTATGTGTTAGATAACCAAATATACTCCTTCACGAACCTCTCCTTTTTTTTTCCCTTTAAAAGAAAATGACGTTGTTGTGCCTATGACGGTACTAGAAGACTCGATTACATTAAAGAACAGTAAAAAAGATGGTTGCTCGCGATGTCGCGTGTTTCATTCGTGCCATGGGAAGATCCTTGTTGGCAATGAATGCGCAATCCAGAAGCAGATGGTTTTGAGGGGTTTCATGAAAGGTTTGGGGGAGGGGATGAAGTGCAACCAACTGGCAGCTATCTATCTTGTGTGACGCACGGCTTACCCACGACAAACACGTCTTTACCAGTATGACCATGAACCAATCGCATCAATCAACCAGTGCCTTACATTTACAAGCCGAGTGCGCGCCCCGCCAAAGTGGCTTAGTGGACCAAAGACATTAATATGCGGCCTCAGCCAAAGGCGCCGGGTTTAGCCCTTAGTTGAAGAATTAACGACCGGATCAATTGAATCAGTGATATCAAAATATTTTATCGAAGGGCTACCATACTTCAAAAGGGTGAATTTTGGAGTGGGGTTAAGTCGTAAATAGCCGTCTGAAGGGGCGGGATACTATTCACAACGATTGAGCGCAAGTATTACCAAGAAGCTTAATGTTAATGAGTTTATAATTGACGAATCAGGCAAGTTTGCCGGCATAGTGGAGTCGTTGGCCAGAAGACCATCTCCGAAGGTCCTCGATCTTTGGGCGTTGAGCGCTATGAGCCGAGAGCCCATGGGGCATAAGCCCTAAAATATTGGTCAAGCCATGAGTTTAACAACGCTCTGCTGATCCGATATTGATTAGTTATTTTAACGCCCCTGCGGGGCAGCGAGATAAAAACCTACTTGCTGAACTGCTGCACCTAGAAATGGTGGTTTGAAAAAAATATTACGATAAAATTATCGTCCACGTAGTACGCCAGAAAATCGCTGAGTCAATCAAGTTTTTTTGCCCGGGATACTCAGAAGAAAGAAAAGATGGCGCCTTGGCGCTGCTATACTGATAGTCTGGAATACTGCACAAAACATGATGAAAACAGGGCTCATGAAGTTTACATTAGGGAAAAAGCCAATATTCAATTTAAGTCAGTGAATTTTATGCGTGGTCGCAGTATCCACCACAAAGCCAATCGTTATTTAGATGAAATCCCAAACCTGACGGCTTCTCACTAAAACCTATTAATTACTCGCTGTGTTGAGGGAACCAAACTGGATTTGTAAGTGGTAAAATAGCGCAGATCCCGATAAGGTAAATTACTTATCGGCTGTGACCTCGGGTTAACTTAATCTGTAGAGAAAATTCCCAACTTTTCAGGTAGTGCCACGGTGAATTTAGATGGTGTTGGTACGCGAATCCGTTAGCAGAATTTTGGCAGAACAACAAATGTGAAATAATGCCGGTGCTTTGGACCTGTTTCAAAGCACCTAGTGTGTCAGTATTTATTTTCTTTAAGAGGGATTTGCCTCGTAACTGCTTAAGCCCAGCGTTGATTGTGCGCTATTGGTGCTCGCTGCAAACATGCCAAGGTCAATCAATGCAGGCCCTGTGGAGGTCCATAGCAAGTAGTCCAAACGCGTCAAATTAAAGGTATTGGTCGTCACTTCTTGTTGGCAGGCTAATACCCAATAAAGCATGTTGGGGTAAATAAATCATACTAAACTTCACATCGGGCAAATAAGGAGCGAAATTAAACTGGCATTAATACCGATTTACATCACATCACAACCTGATTCTGCTTTAAATAATAGCCAAAGGGAGGAAGAATAGCCTGCACCATTTGAAGCTCAATCTCCTATCTCTCTAAGCTCGATTTATACGGGATCTTTGGACCCAGCTTAAAGAAGCAAGTTAAACATAAAAACCGAGTCTCGCTATTGACGGCTAATGTCTCGTAAATCGCTTGTGCCGAAAGGAACAAGGGTTTTTGTTTTCGCTGATAATAGCGAAGATGGTCGGCTTTGATGGTTCTTGGCCTAAGTAAGATGTAAATCGCGCAATAATAAGTCATATAAAGTACCTAATCAAAGGCGACTTTTCCCACTTTGGGCCATGGCTTCTTGACAAATTTTTCAGAGGCCCGTTTCGGAGCGACTGTTAACTTTACCTTGATATTTTTGTGTTTCAGCCGCTGAATGTGACTAAGGGCTTCACGAAGATCATAAGCCACGAGCTGCTGTTGTGTAACTCAATATAGACATATTGTTGCGCTAACCGGGCTCACCAAAAACGCTTATCGAGTCCTGCCCACCTGATTGTCGAAGGGTAGGTATGAAATCCAGATTTTTGACTTTG
>Ga0163217_1080877_pt1 | contig 13331 bp, 18 predicted proteins | sample SynspAceP_FD_185933 | JGI IMG/M metagenome (GOLD analysis project Ga0163217, IMG submission 185933) | Saline lake microbial communities from Ace Lake in Antarctica - Synechococcus sp. Ace-P (PacBio error correction) | ecosystem: Environmental > Aquatic > Non-marine Saline and Alkaline > Saline ...
AAAGAAAAAGGAGAAGGAAAAAAAAAAAAGAGTGCTTGAAAAAAAAATTCCTTTGTGTCCCCCCCCCCGGAAGCGGACCCAAAGGACCCCGGCCTTTTTTGGCGCCCATCAGGAAAATATATATAAAAAATTAAATTAGAAAATAAAAAAAAGTAAAGGGGGCGGGGGGGGTTCCATCTAGTGGTAAATCGAATACCTGGGCCCGCGGCCGGATACATCCCTGCAAATCTCTGAAAGTTGGGCCGCATCGAGTCCCGCCGTTCAAGCGTGTTTAGGCAGCCGGGCCAACGTGCTCCTTGTCGACGCCTGAGTTGCTTCCAAGACCTGTAGCGACGCCGTATGCAACTGTTCAGTGTGGGGTCCCCTCCAATGGACACCGCCTTTTATGTTTCCCTTCAACAAGCAGAAAAGCCTTTTCATTTCCCCTGTTGGGCGGCTTGGAGTGCTTTTCGCATGTCTTAGGCTGTTCCGGGCATACGCGCTTTTGTATTGCGAGGTAGTAAACCGGACACGGAGCGCGATCCTGCACCACGCGGCAGATCACGTCGAACCCCCGTGAGTCGGTCAGGTACTCGTTCGAAACGAAGGCGTTCAAGGGTTTGTTTGCGGGCGGTCCGGATCTCCGCCTGGGCAGAAATAGGGAGTCACTGCACTAGGGGCGTTAGAATTCTGCGTTTTGCCTTGCGCATTGTCACGTTCTTTCAGCGCTTCTAGGCTTTTAGTCCTCTCGTTTTCGCGGTCAGTTGTCTGACCAGGTCGTTGGCCACTTATAAGTCTGGATGTTTATCGCACCTTTCAGCCATGCAGCGTCTGCGGGAACTTCAGCCATATCTTGGGTGCAATATGGATTCGATTGGCTGGCCAGCTCGTGTATGGGTTAGTCCGTTCAAGTTCTCTTCCAGAACCATGCGCACATTGCACGGTTCACGGACCTTCAGGGGAGTTAGTCCTATGGGATTGTCTTCATGGCGTCAATTCTTCTCAAGAGTTGAAGGCCTCCACGAACCCCGGTGTGATTCAGAACGGGGATGCCCTGGGTTATGGACATTACCAGCACAAATTCAGTGCCATTTGATGATAAAAATAGATTGCGTGTAAGTTTTCACTTCAACAAACTCGGACAAATAAAAACCTGATAGCGTGACGGAAAGCGGCGTTAGAGGTCAGCTCTGGAGTTGAGTGGTCCACGTTACCTCAATGGTGTTGTATCATCGTTTAAACCGGCTTCGCTGGTTTAGTTGTTCCTTAATAGGATGCAAAAGAAATGTAACGTTCTCAGTCCTTTGTTTATCGTTTGTCCGCATTGGCACGATGCATGCCTTTCATCATGAAAAATTCATCATCAACTGGGACAAAGCAGCAAGTAATAGAAAGACTCATGTTCCTAAACAGCCAGTCCGCGGGCGCTAGGAAAGATAAACCAAATAAGCACCGAGCAACAAGTCGCTGCTACCCAATGACCGGTCTTAAACATCGTTTTAAATATCGCATTTCATATTTTCTCTCCTTGACAGGGATTCCTGGCATGGCGTGCAGTATCAACATTACCACTGTAGACGCTGGTCAGGAAAATTGCCCTTCTATTACATACTTTGTAATCTAGGGCGGTGGCCAGCTTTCTCATAGTTACGGGGTATTTTCCGTGAATTTCTTCCTGTCATCGATTGCCGGAGGCTTCGAGCAGGTCAGCCAGCAGGACGTGCATCGATCGAGGGCCATGATGCGGTGGTTCTGCGCCAAACAGTAAGCAACCTGCGATGTCGCTCCTGAATTGTCTCCTTGAAGTCACAGTTTTCGGGCGGCCCGTCGACCTGCGAGCTCACACCAGTAGCGGGCCCAGTTTCCCAATGGCGGGGCGTGCACTGATTAATGCTCGACAGGGCGTAGCGCCCCAACGAAAAATTGCCAGCAGCTCCGGTTCGGGCCTGCCTCAGTAAGTCGCGGCCATATGGTTCCCAGGTCTAGCTGCGGGGAGCACGATTTCAAGAACAAAGGTCGGAACAGTCGCTCTTCGTGCCATGAGTCCGGTAAAGCTCGACATATAACTCAGGCCCGTTGGGGACACCAATGCAATGACTGATCAATTTTTGTATGTATATTTTGATTTCAGTGTTGTAATTCCTGTGTCGAGGTAATGCCTTTTGTTGCATGTATTTTTTTTTTTGTTTTTTTTTTTTTTTTCCGCTTCCCATGCCGTCTTTGGTCTAATAGAGGCTGTTGAGAGCAGATCGTGGGCACAGCTCGATGCTATGTGGTGGGTACATTACCGTGAGCTCTACAACCTTAAGCCAGTCAAATGCCTCTCGGTCGTCGGGGTCCCGCGAAGGTGGTTCCTTTTGGGCGCCGCTGCAAGACCTGTGTGGCCTGAATCGCTAATGGGAGGGTTGATATTCAGCGCTTATGAGTGGGGTAAAGACCGGTTACGTGGCATGTAAGTTTGCAGCTCGAGAGCTGTTTTTTATAAGATTGATTGCTTAAGAGAGAGCTTTTTGAAGTTTTGAATGGCTGAAGAAGGCCACAGGGGTTTTTTTGTAGAGTGAATGATCAGTCCGCAACATTTAAAATGTCGTCGCATGTTTCATGGCGATGCGGATAGACGCACCGAAGGTCGCAAAGATTTGTGTCGATGGGTGTCTCGCCGAACTCGCATCCTATTGGTTCAGTATCGGAGTTCGCCGTGCCTATGGATAACTGGGAAAACGCACTTGGCCTTCGATTCGTGGGAAAAGGTTCTGCATGGCGGAACACGGCGAATACAGGCGCGATTCAAGGGCAGTTCGACCTGATCAAGGGTATTAAAAACGCCACAGACATGTCGAATGGCGGTTGAAGTGCGTGGATGTGCTTGTTTCAATTAAGGCCGGTTGGTTATGGTCTTTTTGCTTGGTATTTCATCCGACTGTTGATTTTTTATTCGCCCTAGTAATTGCGTCTTCGGGTCCTGTAAGGGGGAAGCAGGTTGTCCGGATTCGGAGAGCCGCAAAAGCCAGAACCTTTCGTTAATGCCTTTCACGGTTTTTTGTATGTTGACGGCAGCTAGTTCTGACGGCGAAGAGGTCAATACAACACCTGGATCACCGCTCTGTGAAGGAGAGAAGTTTGATAGCTGACTGAGGCCAGCGCGCAGTCCTTTCTCGCTGTGCGGAAACTGGGTCCATTATGAAATGGTTTCGTCCATGCGCTATGCTGGCTCCTGTAAGTGTCGTCGGCGGAGAGGAGGTGATTATCGGGCCGGGACTGCTTGAGGAGACCCTACACGGTGTGCTCGTTGACGAGGCCTGGCTGGGGCAGGTTTGCCTTATGTTGTTCAGTGTTGCGCCCCTCATCCGCCCGAACCCAAAAGCTTCTCACTCCGTCCATTCCGCTAGCTCCCCACAATGCGCCCCACCGTTGCGGCGATTCCCCACCGGCATATAGTGGCCACATTTACCCGGTATGCCCGCTCACACTGGAATGCCTTATGTTCAACGCAGCGCAAGGTGCTGGCTGACAGGGCACTCAGGCCTCGGGAGATCATCTGGGGCGCGAGTTCGTCGTTTTGTTTGGTTCGGCGAAAGCCAAATCAGCATCAGTCTTTGTCCGGGTTGCACGGCATCTTTTATGGTAATGTGTGGATGCGTAGCAGGTCTCTGCTTGGCTTTGTTGTCCGTTTTTGGCGTTGTGGCCTTGCGGCATTAATCGCTACGTTGGAACGGACAACGCGTGAAAGCGCTCGTTCAAGTGCGCTTGAATGTGTCCGGGCGCTTGGCGTCCGTAAACGTGATCCATCCGCAAAGGGGTTTTGCGAGAAAAAGCCGGACTGGGCCTACTTGATGTTTTTTGCCTCGGGCCTGGCTCTGGGCGTAATTGAAATAAAGTTCCTGTAGCCGAGGGAGGTTATCCGGTGGTTCCTGGGTATTGAGGCAAAGTACAGCCGGCCGGGACAGGGGGTAGTCTTCGGTTGGCCAACGACAAGTTCGGCGTGGGTCTTGAGCGCAGGGGCCGTGCCGTCCGAGGATGGGCCACAAGTTTCTGTCGCGCAACCGATGCGAAACTGGGTCCAGAATGAAGGTTTTCGCACTGCGCATGTGCTGGCTCTGCCTTAGTCGTCTGGCGGAGAGAGTGATTATGCGGCGTCTGGGTAGCTGGCCGAGACCACAACGGGTCTTCGACGAAGCCTGCTGGGGCATCTATAGGGTGGTTCAGGGCGCCCCTCACCGCCGAATCCCAAAGCCTTCAAACCCGTCCGATTTCCGCCTACCCGCGGCAGGTTCCCATCTCTGTCTTTCGTGTTTTGTGTTTTTTAGTCCCGGCGACCCCAACCGGCATATAGGGGTGCTTTTGTCATGAGCCCGGTATGCCTCGCTTCAACCTGAATGCCTATGTCACGTTCAGCGCAATGCTGGTGAACAGGGGCACGCAGCTTCGATATTCATTCTGAGCGCGGGCAGTTCGTCGTTGTGTTTGTTGGTCGGGCGAAGCCAATCAGCATCAGGTCTTTTTCCGGTTCTGCCGCGCTGCTTTTAGGGTAATGGCTGAATGCGTAGCTCAGGTTCCTGCCTGCTTGTTGTCCAGTTTTTGCGTGTGTGCCGTTCGGCGAAACGCACGTTGACGGACAGGCGCTTGATGGCGTTCGGGTCAGGGGCTTGAAGGTGTCCGGGGGACGGCTGGCGTCCCTGCACGGATCTATATCGGCTAAAGGGGTGTTTGCGAAACAAGCCGGGAACTGGGCCACGGATGATTTTTGGCCCGGCCTGGCTTCTGAAGGCGTACATTGATAAAGTCCTGAGCCAGGGGTTTGGCGGTGTGCCTTGGCGTGGTAGAAGTAGGCAGGCCCGGCGAGACAGGGTAGTCTCGTTGCGGCTACGGGACAGTTCGCTGGCTTGAGGCGCTGGGGGCATGTGCCGTCCGAGATTGGGCTAGCAAGTTTGCTTCGCGCAACGTTCGATGGGCGAAATTCCTGAAAGCCTGATTTGCCGGCGGGGTGTGCGGCTTGACATCTCTGAGAGTTGGTCTTTGGGATTTCATACGCAGGGCGGTGTCAGTTAGTTGCGCTATTGGCCGGCCAGTTGACCGAGCTTCCGTGTGAAGGTATCGGCCTAGTGGCCTTGGACTGCTCGTCACGGGGCCGTAGATCTGGATCGGCTTAGATGCCGTACCGGGCCAACGGCTGACCAGGTTGTACCTAGTTTTCGCGCGGGGCAAAAATCTTCGCCAGGTTTGTTCCTGATGCTGTGAAGTCCTGCTGTATTCCGGGATTGGGAGGTGGATTGCACCATTATGAATCGCCAGACCGTTCGATGGTCAAGCAACATGTTCACTGTCGGCGTTGCTGGTCATTCTCAGCGCGACTGGCACATGGCGGCCGATTTGCCTGCGTTGACGCGACGTCTCGACGCGGCCCAGATATCCGCTTTAAACTGGCGGGCGGAGATCGAGGCATAAGCCGGTGGCCGTGTACTTTGTGCGCTGCGACCAGTACGGTCAAATGGATTCCCGTCCAGGGTCGTGCGTCTAGCAGTTCGCCTCGTTTTCCAGTGCCGCGTGGCCGGTGCTGCTGACAGACCTGGCCGGCCCACGTTGCTCGGAGGGAGCCAGTCATTCCGCATGGGGCGAGGGGTGGCGCAGACCGTGTTGGAGCCTGTGAATTCAGGTGCGGTGGGCCGCGCCCGGGTGCGGATACAACGCCGGGGATAAAAGCCTAAAGGCAAGCCACAGGCGGCATTAGTAGCGCATGCGAAAACTGAGTGCAATCGGTGAACCCTTCATAGGAGTCCCTGGATCCGGGTGGTCTGAGACGGCCGCTTCATGAAAGTGGCGGCAATTCAGGTGACATTAGGAAATGACCGCCGCCCTCGCATCGGACACGAACTGGGTGCAATCACCTCGTGCAGCGACGTAATATCCTACTTGAAACACGACCCACCTACCCTCCCACTGTCGTCATTAAGAGGCATACCCCTCTTTAAATTGTTGCTTGTTGAGCGCTCCCACACATCCATTACCTATTCACAGCCTGCCAAAAAACCCACGCCCCTGTATTAGCTAACAAAATAACATGATGGCATATACCTACTTGCTTTTGATGTTGGCAGGCCCGTTATGAGCTGGGTGTTTTTCCCATTATCGTTAAAAGGAATTCACATGCCGATATCCTGGTAAATATCCTTCAAGTTCTCATCTGCAAAAGAAAAGCGTGGGCCTCAGAATGGGCCGCTTCAAGGGCTTGGGCTGGGCACTGATAACCACAGTGGGCTTGCGTTCCTATAGCCAAGCAACTGGACGCTGGATAAATTCAGTTTCGAACGTTGGTTCGGTGTACATCACCGTTTGGCTACTGGAAAGATGCTAGCCGGCCGCCTTCGAGTTTATGGAGAACGGCATAGTCCACGGGTAAATGACAATCGATGCTGAAGACTGGCGAAGAAGGAGACCGGATTGGAAGCTGCGTCAGGAAATGCCGTGTCCCTGGCTGGGAGTGTGTCTGGCCCGGTGTGACAGTGGGCAAGGTGTGATTGATGGCTCTGTCGCGGTGATGGGTTGACTGAAGAGCTGCGCATAGAGAAAGCTTCGAACTGACGCTCACTTGCCGATGGCGGCTTCAACCACCTATTGACGGGATGAAGAAAGGCTCTGATATCGGAGAAGCCTGAGGATTCTTATCGGCCAAAGTGGTGCGTGCCGAAGAGCGGGCAGTGCCTTTCGTGGCGGAACTGAGGTATTTGACGAAGAAGTTGAAAAGCTGAGCACGCAAGGCGTTTGGCGAAGGATCCGTTGAGTACCACGGTTAACGCTGCTGTAGGCGCGTATTTCACGGTATCTGCGTTTTGGCCGAATGATGCGGTGGTCAACACCGATCTGACTCTCAGGACGCGCTTGGTCCAAGGAACCGTGCGAGATTTTTGTGCTGGCAGCCAATCGGCCGAGCCGGGGCTATCAAGGCCTGGGCGGTGAAGAAAAGGGCAAGTGCCCGACGTGGCTGAAAGTTGGTCGTTGGGCGAATGGCGCTTGCTGAAGATTCGTGGAAAAGCGGTGAGTTATTTTATCGGTCCTTTCAGGAGAAGTGGGCGTTGGGCGCCAGCCTTTGAAGATATGCCGGGCTCGACGTAAACGTGAATGGCATCTGAGATGACTGCATACGATTACTGAGCTTCGTACGGGCTTCGTTTTGCCAACCGTAGGAGTATCCCTGCTGTTGGAATTCCTCGGGGTTCCCCTCCTTGGCTGCCTGGCGGGGCTTTGCTTGCGCGGGCTCGGATCCCGGTGGTGGAGGGCAACGGTGTGTTATCTGTACGTCAGCATTATGCCGTCCTGCGCCTGCGGTCACGCGTCATGCCTGTCTGATCGCTTACTTTGGTCTTCCGCAGTTTTGGTGTGGTCGCTCAACCCCCTGGTTGCTGCGCTGATAGGCGCTGTCGATGACCGCCGCGGCGTTCAGTGTGAGATCTGGCGTGCTTCGCTGATTGCCTTTGACCGGTCCAAGCAAGTATGAAACGGTGGCAGCACTGGCCGTTCGGGATTGCCGGGCGGAGGTGGTTTACGGGGGTGCTGGTCGCATTCGGCTGCCGGGGCAGGCTTGGCAGTCGGCCAGCTTTGCCCGGTCTGGTGACTCGAAATGACCATGTTTGATCAAATCCAAGCCAGGGATGCGATTGCCGTGATCGCAATGTGGGAATCACCCGCGCCTGCGCAGCGCGGTAGGAGCCCGCACTTATGATCCATGCCGCACTTCATGTTTGGCCTGTGGTCTGTACTTGGTGATCCATTTTGTGCTGGTCAGGGGGTCGGCATTGCGGCCGTCTGGAGCGGAATAGTGCCCGGCGCGTAGTGCAGGGTAGTGAATCTGCACGTTGAATTTTGTTAATCGTCTGGGCAGCATATCACTGCGATCTGGGCCGGGGCTTTCTCTCAATACTTGTGGAGGCTGCTGTTTTAATTGTCCGGCTTGCGTCCGCCTCGCTGGTGGTCGGTATCGGTGGCCTGATGGCCCTCATCGCTGAGTGGTCGCGAAGGGCCGGTGATTTACGCAGGCTTGTATGGTGTTTTACTGGAGTGATTTTGCGCTTGTTTTGTGCCCTTCCTGTTGCTGTTTATCTGATCTAGGTGCTTTGTCTACCTGTCCTGTCGCATTGCAGCTGGTCGAACTGGGTAAGCGCGGCTTTATTCGCGCTGATTCATTTATAACTCAGCCTAATATGGCGATCATTCTCTAAGTCTATGCCTGGCTAGGGACAGTAATCCGCGACGAGAGCTAATCCGAGGCGGGCATGAGGCCCTCGGGTTGCATGGCAAATCGCGTGCTCATCGCAGTCATCATGCCGGCTGATGAGCCTGGATGCGTGCCATCACCATGATCGCACCGATGACGCAGATCCTCAAGGACATTGCGCCTTTCCTGGCATTATTTGGCGGTATCAGAAGCTTCAATTCCGCTGGTGATGAACGCCGATTTCATGCCACCCACGTTCATACCTTGTCGGCCAGTGGTTTCCTGTCATTAGCTGGTTACTCTGCTGTACTGATGATCTGTCTGTGTTATCGAATTCTTCACTCCTGCTCTTGGTACCTCGTTATGCCGGTGCCGCAAGAGGCCGATGAAAGACGCCAATTGATGGTGTGCATGAAAATAGCCGGCCGCCAAGTCCTTGCAGGTCAGGCGTTGACCAAATCCGTTGTGGCAGCAATCAGGTGCTTGGGCCGTGTGCACTTAGGATTTGAGCAGGGCGAGGTGCTTGTGCTTGCTTGGTCCGTCCGTCAGGCTTGTGGGAAGTTCGAGCGTTGTTTGCGGCGCTGCAATCTGGGCTGGAAACGCCAGACGTTGGGCCGGCTCCATCAGTTTGCTGAACTCCACACGCTTTGTAATCCACAAAGGGCGGCGCTCAGATGGGCGAACTCGGAGCTGGCCCGCATGCGCCGAAAATCGCATGGTATTGGTTTTCAAGCAATTTCGCGCGCTGGTGCCGGGCATCCCTGAGCGTATTGGCAATAGTTAAGCCTTGTGAAAGCCTGCGATCGGATGCCAGAAAGCGTCATTATCAGGAAGGGAGGGTGCAGCTGGAAGAGGCAATGGCGTACTGCGTGGTGGCAAGGTCGGCCTGCAGGACAAGGCCGATATGGGTATCGGCTGCCATTGCGCTGGTCCGGTGGCAAGTTAGAGCAATCGGTAGGTATTGCCGAGATGCCCTGGCGATGAGATGCCGGGATAGTCCTGTGTTTGTGTCGAGCGAGCCGACGCAGCGCGTGTGATCCGATGCTGGTGGGTGAGTGCTTGGAGGTCATGCGCGGGCTGCCTGGACGAAGGCGCGGAATCCATGGGGTGGTTACCCACGAAAATGGGAGTTTTTGCCGGCAGGTGGCCAGCCGGATTGTTTTCTTTATGGACCAGGTGGCGAAGTGGTCGAGACCGGCTCAACCCGGCCGCGTTTTTAGCGCCCCCCCGCAACGGTCAAGGCGCAGCAGTTCCCTTACCCCTGTTCACCAGCGCGGCTGACAGCCAGAATCGGGTAAATCGCGTTTCCCTTGGGTGCTGGAATTCTATCCTTGGTTCAGAATCCAGCTTGAAGGGTGGGCGCTGCCGAATATCGATTGTTTGGGGGCCCTCGGTTTTACCAGGGTCGAATTCTAACTTGCAATATGTAATCAGTCGCGCGCTATCGTGGGCCCTGCTGGCAGGGCTTCACGGTTGGGGCGTTCGATTGGGCTTTTTGCATAGCCTTGGCTTTCAGCTTCTTCAGTCAGGGTACTGTGCCTTCTTAGCGGCTGAGCTTTACGCGAGGTTTGGGAACGCGGCGGTCCAGCCGTGCTCTGTTTGCGTTCCAGCAGCAGGGTTCCTTCTTTGTCCAGGCGGGGCAATCTGCACTCGGCTGGGCAGACTTGCTGGTTTGCGCTCCAACCTAATGGTTCGGTTGGCGCGTAGGTGATCGTGGTCGGTTTCCGGTGCCGGGAGCAAATTCGACGAGGTGTGTCGTCAGCAGGGCTGTAAATTGAACAGGGGGTGACATCGTGGCCCTGGGTTTCCATCCAGAAACGAGGCGCCGCAGTGAATTTTTCTGTTGTCAAACTGGCGGATCAGAAATCCGGGGCGCTCGGCCAGACAAGTGGCGAGCGCTGCAGGCGCGGAATCTGAGTTCGGGGCTTTTCACCTGTTCTTGGGGTTTCGGCTTTCACGTTTTTTTTTGCATGGATTCAAGATGGGCGTCCTTTTTATGTCGTCTGGTGGGGCGGTAGCCGCCCCTGGGTGTAAAGGACAGTCTTTGGTCCTGGGTCGCGCAGCGAGGCTGGGTCGCAATAAACCAAGAGGTATGCTTGTTGTTTGTGTGGGATGATTTAAATGATAGCAGCGGAGCCTTCCACGGTTCCTGGCGATGGCGATTGGCATGTCGGGTTCCAGTATGGGGATTGGCGCGGAGAATATAGGGCAGAGATTGGATGCCGCCTTCACGGCGGTGCCGAAGGGTCCCTTCCCACAGGCATGAATTCTCCTTTGGAGTCTTGGCCTTTCGAATAAAGGGAGGGCATGCCTCTTATATTTGTGCCTTTTTCATTGTGTTGGCATTAACTCGCCGTGCGGATTTTCCTCCATCGGCCCTTGTCGATTTTTTCCCTGTGCGAATTTTGTTGCTTACGATTTGTTAAGCCCGGCGGGTCAATGCCACATTCAGCAATATAAGGAGGTCTATACCCGGTGTTTGGCTCGTGTGGCATGCTAATTTGCTTGTTTTAAGGTGACGGTGTCCAAAAGCTAAGTCGCCCCCAGTGCCTTTAGTGTGCCAGCGCGGCTTAAGGCGTCAGAAGTGGTCAAGTTGCTCGCCTGTGCGATCTTCAGCTGTCAGAAAGGTGAGCGCTGATGAATTGCAGAGAAAGGGATACCCGCTTTGGGCCGAGGGCAGATCGTCCCCTTTTGAAGACTTGCGGGTGGTTCTCAATGATTGGGCACGTTGGTGCGACCCTCGGAAGAAGTCGTACCCGGCAGTTGGTACGGGTTCCCATGCTGTTTGGCCCGTTGAAACTGGTGGCCTGGCGTTGATACGGCGGGGCAGCCTAGTTGTGGGGAAGACCTGTGCATTCACCGTGGCGCTCCCTGTTGTTCCGGAGGGTCGTGATTAAGATGCGAGTCGCGTTGTGGTGCCCCTATCACGGCTGGAATTACGTTGCGGCAACCGGGGTCGCATGTGTTGTTGGGATGCTGCCCTCGCCGAATGAGAAGTCCGATGGAAGAATTGGCCAAGGGCCAGGTCCCGCATTGCACGTCAAGGAGGCCTTATGGCTGTATCGTGGGCCTGTCAGTGGGGCGAGCCTTTGCCGAATGTATATTCCGGTGTGGTGGCGTTCGGGCGGCCGGAGGGGGATGGGATCCAGTTTTTACAGAAGAAGTGGTATGCTGGCCATAAGCGAGTTCAAGGATCCGTGACCGCTGTCACTGAGGGATATACGTTTTTTAGTGCGACTCGCTCGGCACTCCCGTTGTGCATTGTCCGGTGGTCCAACGCGGAATCTATGGCATCAGCCCCGATCCTTATAGGGGGCCATATGACGGTGTGTCGATGTGAGAGAATCGGGCTGCTACTGGCTAACCTTTCTGAAGTACGAGGTGGTACTCAGCCCTATGGCGAGCCGCGTGAAGGTGCCGTCATCGGGCTTTTTTTATGCTACGCAGTGCCTGCGCCCGCTAGTGGCCTTATTTCAAGAGCGGGGTGATTACCGACCCCGAGCGCGCCCCGAGGGTAGCGATGAAGACCGCTCTGCACTTTTTTCAAACTGCTCAGCATGTGGATGAAACTCGCAGTACGTGCGTATCCTGCTGTGCGATGAATTTCTTCTCGCCGCAGCCTAACCGATGCCGATGTGCCGTCGCCGGCAGATTGCTGGTCTATGCCCAGGACAGCGCGATTGTGATACCCAGCGCCCGGAGCGCATTCCGCGTCGATCTGCCGTATTGGAGCTGCATCACCGCACCGAACCTGCTGGTCAGAAGTACCGCAGTGGCCCGCAATATGGGTGTGAAGCTTTTATTGGCACTGTCTGACGCACAGCGCATAAACTTGGCGGCTGACGGCCATGCGCTACGGCGCCCCAGAATATCAGGCTCTATGAGCTGGGAGCCCCTGCGCAGTCAGTTGCACCGGTGAGCCGCGGGTGCGCGCATCTGGATCTGCATTTGCCGGGCGATTTTTCCGGCAGTACTCGCTGATCACGCTCACCTCTGAAAGCGCCGAGCGCTATGTTGGTTGCGTCAAGGGTGAATGCGAGGGCCGTGGGTGGATCGCGCTGGCTGCATGATCGGCCCGCGTTGGCCAAACCTTGAAGTCAGTCTGCCGCGCAATCATTTCCCGTTGTCGGCAAGCGATGCTCCGGTGTGCCTGAAATTGCCGGCGGTATCGCGCATCACGCCAATCTACTCATGTTCAAGCTTTGCAGCAGGCAGGGCGGCCGGTGCATCTGCATTACTGGAGCCGCTCGCCCGAGCATGCGCTGTTTTGGCGGGCAGCGCTCGAACCCGGACGCCACGCTTGCATTTCCACCCAGGCCCACCAGTGAGGCCCGCGGCACGGAGCTGCATGATCTGCTCAAACGCACTGCCGGCTGAGAAGCGAGATTTACGCCTGCGGACCGGCTTCGGAATGCTTGATCCAGCTGGAATCGGCGGGCCCTCGGCGAGCGCTTGCGATGTGGAAGCGGTTTGTCTCCGGCCGGCCCGGTATTGGCTAGGTGCCTCTTCACTGTGGTTGCTGGCGCGCCGGCCGTGAGTAACCTATCCCGCCGGAGAACATCTCAACGTGTTGCTGGAGCGCGTGAAGACTGCTCTATTCCTGTGAGCAGGGCGTTGCGGTGCCCTGCGAAGTCCAAGGTGCTGGAGGTGAGCCGGTGGCATGGGCGACCCGGTCTATTCGCGGATGAAAATGCCCGGCCGCAAGCAGCATGATGATCTGCTGTTCCAGCGCCGCTTCTCACGCTTGTTATTGATATCTGACTAAAGCGCGTCGTAGGCGGTTCCTGCTCATGGGATTGCCCAGCTCAAGCTCTGCCTTGGCCGCTATAATGGTACACCACTTAGCCAGTCATTGCTTTGCTTACGACGTCTGAACTGATTAACCGCTGGATAAAGGTGGAACACTGATGAAACGACTCTTCTGTATGGTTGGGCCGCGTAATAGAATCCGGCCAATTCGGTCCGATGGCGGTTTCAGCGATGTCGCTGGTACGTGGAACGGGCGGATCGCTGCGGTAGGCAGTTGAAGGGCTCGCGGAAGCGCTGGGTGCGGAGCTGATCGACTGCACTGGCCGGCTGGTATTGCCGGGGCTGATCGATACCCAACGGCTATCTAAGCAGTAACGTGACCGGCAGGTTTGGT
>Ga0163217_1115737_pt1 | contig 13331 bp, 8 predicted proteins | sample SynspAceP_FD_185933 | JGI IMG/M metagenome (GOLD analysis project Ga0163217, IMG submission 185933) | Saline lake microbial communities from Ace Lake in Antarctica - Synechococcus sp. Ace-P (PacBio error correction) | ecosystem: Environmental > Aquatic > Non-marine Saline and Alkaline > Saline ...
CGATCTTTACTGAGTCGCGACAACCAGAACAATGAGCCCCCCCGATTGAAAGAATTCAAACCAAGTAAAATCTTTTTTTTTCGCCCGGATCCCTGTCAGCAGATACTGAAAGCGGTTGGCCAGTAACACGGTCAAACGCAACCCGCAAATCCTACTTCAAACTTCCCTGGTTGCATCTTTTAACCGCCTGATTTCAAAAATAGAGGTAGGTGCAGTGGCCATTATACTCACTGGCATTGGTGCATAAGGTACATAGTCTTGAAGAATACTCCCAATGTGCGTTACCAAGCTACTCCTGCAAAGAGATAGGTTCTTTTCGGTCTACTGGGTGTTGTGTTTGGCATTTATTCTCTTTTAGTTATTTGAAATGCGCCTGTATCGAGTTTTCTTTTCCATTTGCCTTGTGCTGATTTCCTATTTTCTTCAAAACCCAAAAACATTGAGATGGTAAAAAACAGATTCCTTAATGATTTTCCAAAATTTCCTTTGGTATAATCATATTTGGATCTGCATAGATGGCGTTAAGCTGTTTTGATGTCATCGTTTGGTTTGCGCATTACCTAGTTCTTGGTAAAGAACCGTCTGAAAAGTCTTGGCTTTTTTTCTTTAAGCTAGAGAAGGAATTTTCCTCTTGAGTTTCGGGGAATATAATGATTACGGTTTTATGATGTGTTCAAGAATTGAGGATCTTTTGAAGGCCTAGTAAGGAAAAAAGATTGCCCTAATAGGAAAGATCGGTTTTTGTCGGGTAGGTGGAATTTTTCCAATACAATTCGTAAGGTACCTGATATGGTCTTTATTAAAACTGCTGGTCAAGTTTTCCCAAGGGTGAAAAATTGTCCTTGGTTTGTTTCACAATCCGGCCTAATTTTTCCAAAAGCTAATCCTACATGTATGGGTGATAGTCTGTCTCAGAAATCTACATCCACCAGAGAGCGTATATTTTCTTTAAGACACAAAAGTATTTTGGGGCATAAAGTCCATTTTGGGAAAAAAAGGTTCCATCGTATTCAAGAACTAATGCGATCCTATGCAGCATCCGGAGGAATTGATCAGATTGTTCACTGTGTTTTGTACCTGAGCTTCAAAATCTGCTACCAATGTAATACCAACTACTATTGATTACAATTGCGAGAGAATCGGGAAGGTTTGGGGTCCAAATAAAATCCCGGGTTTTTCGTCTAAAAGGAGTTCGCGCGTTTGGAAACCGAGTACTTGAATAATAGTTATTTTAGCCTGGGAACAATCACTGATAATATAAATAGTGGGCGTTCCAAACTGAAATAGGGGTCCGACCTTGAAAACTAGTTTATTTTCGCTCTCGCCCTTTCTCCATCATACACTCGGCCCTGCGCAGTCTTCTGAGATGTGGCGTATAGTATCCTCCCGAGAAAGAAAATCTGCCTATGTAAGAGTCTATTTGGCCCTAAAAGATATTTATATGTTAAGAAAAGTTCTGAAGGGTCCTCATATTCTTTGAGAGCACCAATGCTTAAACTAACCTTCTCTGGAAGAATATTATGGTATAATTGGTAAATCGTTTAACATCCACCTCTTGTTCTTTTGATAATTAAGTCCCGCCTGCCCGTTCGTATCCTAGTATATTAGGGAATCTGGCTCACCATCAAGAGTCTACCTGTTTTCCCATAAAATAGTTTTTTTAGTCATTTGGCTAATTTTTGATGGAATCAGGTTTGGGAAGGAGCATTCTGCTAGTTTTTTAAGCAAAGCCATTGGCCATACCAGTAGCGGATCCCTATGAGTTAATGAATATAAATCAGTAGCAATGATCATAAATACGACGACACAACATTGCCTAAGATAAATACCAGTTATGAATAGGAAAGGCGCAGACAACAATAGAAATGTAGAACACGCAAGTATAGTGTAGCAATACCCAAGTTATTTAAATGGCTGCCGTAGCCAAATGTATAAGCATCAGTGAAATAAATGTAATTTGCTTGGACCCGAGTTTGTAATAGACTGCTTTATTGCAGATCCCTATATCTTTATAGAATTGATGGGTCAATTTGATTAACGTATAATGGGTCGAGTGGAAAGTTTAAGATGTTAGCTATTTCCTGCAACGGCGGCTATGGCGTAGTCAGAATGAGCAAACAAGAATGGGCGATAACCAATAATTAAGTCGTTGCGCTAGCAGTTTATTGGGGCAGCAGGGCGGTCCGTCTGCTGATTACTCGAATAGAGATAGGGTCAAAACCTGTTATGGCACATGGCCACACCTGCAATAATACCTTAATAATATCTACAATTTGCCACTGAAAAGGTTTTTCCGAATCGTTTCTTGGAAAATCCTGGTGCTCTGAAGCAGTTGATCGAATTGACGCATAGAGCAGCACGGTTTATGGAATAAAGAATTAAAAAAGAAGAAATGTTCTCAGTTTTTTATCGGATCCGGCGGTATTTCCATCGGCCTGGCCCACGTATCCTTGTTGCGGAATGAGGAGCTGAGGAGAGTTTACATTACTTTTCATTGCTGTGCGAGTGTTAGGGTGGTAAATTTGTAATCTATCTTCAATGAACGCCTCTCTAAAAAGCTTCCAAAGTTTTTTGAAAGTGTCTTCCACTTCGGTTAATCTGGTGTCCGAGTACAGCGTTATCATTGAAAATCGGCGGTCCTATGCATTATCGCTGATTTACATACAATCTATGCATTTAAAAGAAGACGCCAAATAATCTAATTTTTTTGAGTGTCTTTTTTGTTTTAATATTTTATTTTTGGATATGGATAGCAACCCACATGATGTAACTCGTACCAACAACGGCAAACCAGAGAGCTATGTTTTATGTGGACCAATTATATTGTCGACTGTTGGGATCAGGCTAAGCCATCACTTGGTTTGAAACTGTGATATAAAACGGCGTTCTCTGCCTTGGCGGATAGTAATGTGTTTTAACATACCGCAACGGGCGTTTAAATAGCCAGGAGGTGGGTTTTACAAAAAACAATATTTCTCCGGTCCCTGTATTCAAAAACCAGGGCCTAAAATGACTCTAGGATTAATAATATTACAAACAGGGAGGCCTTCCTTAAGCACCTCTCCAAACCTCCAATTCGGCATCCATCTTGGTCATAGGCGTAAACATTGCTTTGTGTGTATAGCCAATCTGTGTCCTGCCGTGGCCTTCATTTGTTACTTGTCTATCAGTTCTTACCTATAGCAACCCATAGTACTTATGTAGCACAATTTTTTTTATACGCAATTGGCAATTACAGAAGATTTACAATTTCTTGGGCCCTCATATTTACGGTACGCAATTGCTCATAATCCCATTGGGAGTCGAAAGAAAATTAAAGGCAGCACAATGATAAACCAATGGGTCCAACGTTTTCAAAGGCAATTTTCAAGGGCAGGAGGTCGTTAATGTCCGCCTCGACCCAAGAGATTTTTTGAAAAAGTTCTTGGGATTGTGTCGGTATAATAAACCGAAAAACTTCTTCCATTCCTCTTAGGTTACTATTTTTTTTTATGAATGGCTTTGACCGGGCATCCGTTTGCAATAAGTGCAAAAGAAGGTGCGCTCCTACCAAACCAGTACCCGCCTGTGACAAAATCATGGCGGCAAATTACTCAATTGACTCTAATATATTTCGCATTTTCGGTCTGGACTTGTAAGCAACCCCACTATTTATTTTAATATTTTGGCAGCTATTATGCGATAGAAATATTTAAAGGCATGAGCAATAAACTTTGTAGAAGAAATTTAACTTGGGAGAGGAAATCGTTGCACGATGCCAATGCCCGGTAGGAAGAACATTTTGTTAAGGTGGAATGCAGTCCTTGCTAATGTGGAATTGATACCAGACGCAGATTCACTTTTCATATTGGACCATTTGTAAAGGGGTAATGATGGCTTCGCCATTTATCAATTGGCGGGGCAGCAAGCCATATGCCTTGATCGGGGTGAAGCAACGGGGATGATCGGTGACCCTCAGGAAATGCTACAGAGCGTATATTTATTGGATGAAAGCTACATTAGCGCATAATCAGGCTGCCATAAAAGCCACGAACTTTCCCGTTTTTTGATTTTTAAACAGTGGGAATGAACAATAGTGCAATCTTCGGGTGAATAATTATGACTGGATGAAGGATTTTCCTTTTGAATTTCATACGGCGACGTTGGAAAGCACATTAAACTACTGGGTAATTATATGAGGTCCCAAGGATTCCGTTAAAACCGTTTATCTGCGGAAGCCAAAGAACGAATGTCTTTTACGATTTACACTATCATTGTGCAGGGATATGATTTCTTTTACAACCTTTAATAGGGAATATAACTGTACCCTTCAAATGGGAGGTAGCGATCAATGGGGGAATATTACTACCGAACAGAGCTTAATTTCGAAGAATTGGTGGGCGGCCAAGGGTTTTGCCCTTACTGTCCGTTAATTACAATAGGCGGTATTGGCAATCCCCTAAATTCGGGAAGCCTCCGAGGGGGCAACATGTTGGTTTAGATTCGAAAGGACTTCGCCTTATAAATATAGTCAGTATTGGTGCTTAAACACCTCAGATGAGGATGCCGAAAAATATGTCAAAATATTTACTTTTTTACCAAAAGCGGAAATAAGATAAATTTGGGGTAAAGAAACGGCATCAAGAAGACTCCGCATGTAAGGGTTCCTACAAAAGCGGTTTGGCACCGATGAGTTACGGTGATGGTGCATTCAACAAGGAAGATTTGGACAATGCCTATTTAAAGGCCAGTGATATTCCTTTTTGGAAAAATCCACTTGCTGAGGACTTAAAAAAAAAAAAAATAAAAAAACTAAATGAAAAAACATTTTTGGATGTTTTTTGAAAGGTGTACGCACAGGCAAGAAGTGTCGAAGGAGGATATTGAAAAATGGCCTTGTGATATGATCGCCAGCCCTTGGGCAGCAAAAAACTGGCTTTTTGGGTCTAATGAGAGCTAGGTACGCGAATTGAAGCAAAATTCATTCCGTAACAAGGAAAGGTCAAGGAAGATTACGTCATCATGCGTAAGACCTTATCACAATAAATATGTTTTGTTTACAGCGCGGAAAGAAGAATTATTTTGGTTCTGGTGATCCATATACACTTTAATCTATAATTTCCCCGAATTCCAAAACTTCCGGGGATTTTTTCTTTCGCCAAGGAAGTTGTCGTATCTGCTTTTTAAACAGTTGTAGGTAAATCTGAATTACGATCTCTCCGTTTTCTGGTTATAAAAAACTTTTAAGTGCTTGCCGTCAGGATCTGTTTTAATAAAATACCTTTTTAGCCGCTGCTCCATAGATGGGCCGTTTTTCCTGAAATGTTTCTTCAAGAATTCAATTTTTTCATTTATTACCCGCATAAAAAAGAGTTAAGATTTTAGTTTGATTAGGCATTAATCGACTTTGTTAAGGTGGTGTATTCTTAGAATATACACTTGAAGGAAAATATGGAAATTATGACCAGTAAACAAGGTGAAGAAAGCACCAAAATCTTAAAAGATGAAATGACCCTAGGGATAATTATTATTATTCCAGGAGAATAAAAAGACGAAAACTAGGGGCCGTTATAATTACCGTTTGGTCTTTTGGTCCATTCCTTGCAAAGGCTTATTCTTTCAGGTGTTATTTTTGAAAATTAGCTGTATTCAAGTGGTTAGAAGGATCACTGGTTGAATTAGGGTCGCCAAAAAGAGGGTCCTAGTGGAGCAAGAGAAATATTCCTGCCATTTGTGCAGAAAGAGCACCAAAGAAAAGTATCTTAATTTATTTGGGTACTACTTTTTTGATGACCGCTTAAATTTCTGGTATTTATAATAATACCATTAAGATTACAGCCTCTTATATCGGAATTGTCGAAAAACCTGCCTTAGTATTTAAAGCTTACCGTGGGTTGAACCCTTTTCCCAATCTTGGGTGGCAATAAGGACAGGAGTGTATATTGGCCAAGTCAAATTGATATTTACAGTGATCCGCCTGTTTTCCCCAGTTGGCAGAAGTGAAAGGGGGTCCCTCCGTTTCTACGGTGTCAAGACTTTCATCCAATAGGGGCAGAAGCGTGCCGGTTGCCCTGGAGTAAGCTTGGGAACACAGCTCGTCATTCCCGTATTCCCGAATGTATATTTGGTACTGTGCCGAAACCGGCTTTTAGTAAGTCATGCAGTTCCTCGCGGATCAATTCTTTTTTTCGCCCTTTCTACCTCCAGTTTTCCATAATTACGGTATCTTCAGGTTTTTTGTATTCTTCCACCATAATCCAAATAAGGCAAAGGAGACGGTCCCAACAGTAGTATTTTTGTGCTACTCACCATCCATAACTCTTAATACGTCTTTTGCAAACGTTCAATATTCATACCCAAATAAAAACCCACTATCAGGGTGGTTCTTTTAATGATAAGGTCATTGGGGCCATAATAAATTAAGGAAGAACCATCCCGTTCAGATAAGAGGGCAATAAAGCGCCAGTACACAGTAGTCTTCTATATCCCATAGAATTGTTTTAAAGCTGTTAGAGTAGCTATTTGTTCATATAGTTCTGTAGCTTTGGACAATAATGTTGGCTTATCTTCGCTTCCTGTTAGTACCACTACTGGTTAAATATAAATTTGGGGAGGTAAGGGCCCTGTAATTACTGTTCCAGACCTTAAAAAAATTCTATCGGGGAGAAAGGGGATATCCGAAATGCTTCTTTACATTGGATTCAGATTTTTTCCAGGTGCCTACAGAACTCGTTTATAGACTATGTTTCCTTGATACTGGATTCCCAAAGTTATTCAAAGCCATGGCATTGGAACTCCTCATTTAGTAAGCAAAATATTAAAATGGTATCGACGGGCCATATTCTTATTAACTACGGCAAAGATATGATAACAATAGCGTGAAAAACCTATTTTATGGTTTTATTGAATAATTGAAATAGGGTGAAGTTTTTCTTTGGAAATAGTAGGTAAGGCTTTCAAATCGTATTCCGATTATTGGTCGTTTTTAAGAAGAAAAATAGACGGAGCATTGGTGTAAGGTGTGTTCGGAGAATAAATAAGATGCTTTAGAAAGGTTATTTACCACCAACTTCCTGGTCATACGTGACCCGTTTTTCTATAATTTGAAAAGAACATATAACCCCAGGGGCTAATTTGGAATATGTGTTTAAAAGACTTGTGGTAATATTAGGTCTTCTAAAGACTACGTGCCAAAAAACATCCATAGATTTTTACATCCTTTACTCCGTTAAGTTTGGTGGTAATATACCACCACCTCCTGAAGGGCCCGGATTTTGGATATAATTTATAATGTATTGGATGGGCAGTTTTGTCCACAGGTTCTTCACAAATTCCTGTTGCAGGAAACGGCCAATAGAAAATACCATGAACAGTAAGGGTGTAAAATATTTTCAATAGGTTATTATTGATTTGTGGATAAATAAAGTAAATGTAGCTAATTGGGGAAAGAAAGCGATATTAAATGTTTTTGTAAATTAACGAGCTGTTCTTTGTAATGTGAACGACCAATTTTTTATTACATACTGTGTTCCTAATGCTTAAAATGAGATAATTTAATAAGGCTTGGGAAGGTAGAAAAAGTTGGGAAGTGCTATTTAAAGCAATTAGCTGCGTGTAAAGCTATTTTGTTTTTTTCATTTACCCTTAACATAATAGACCGCCGGCATCCACAATCACTGACAATTTAATTCCGAACCTATAATTGTTTGTTTCAAAACTTGAAGATCCAAAAATATCAAATAATTAGAATTTGTTTTGGGGCGTTTAAGGTAGTGCACTAATATATACCCTGCCATTGGTCAACCGGATTTGGGATATATTTTTTAAAACCAGAGCAATTTCCACCACTCACCATTATTTCTTTGGAATCCCTGTCCATAGGAAAACCGAGATAAAAAGTAGGCTATAACTAAGTAAGAAGTTTGCTTCATAGAACACTATAGACAACAAATAATATACCGTAATGTAATAATTGTCTAATCGGCAGCACGTTAGCGAACTTAAAATTCCTACGGGAATATTCGATGAAATCGCAAAAAGAAGCCCAATTCTATGCTGAATAAACACAGATTGGGCCATTGTTATTTAAATTGAAATTAGGCTTTTTTAAGAATTTTAAATTATAGCCCAAGGAGCAATGACTTTGCCCGGATCTTCTTTGGTGAAAGGTTTGAATTTTGGGCTTTGTAAGAATCATATTTCACTTTCAACATCATCATTATAAAGATTGCTTGTCATTTTTAAAAACTTACGCTCTGATTTTGATTTTCGCCAAAGACCTTTTGGAGAGTTTGAAGTATTAAATTGTGAAAAGGGGCATGGTGTAAACGTCCCGGTACAAAAGCCGTTACCTACCACCTGCAATGTTTTACCCTGCCACATGTAAGTTCATACCATTTGGATGCCGTTTTCTACTCCCTCGTAATTTATCGAATTGATAAGGAAAGGTGACTGTCCCTGTAGCTCTCCTGTCCTTGCCCAAGGTTTCTCCGTCCCTAAGTCCCAGCAATCTAAGGATTGCGCCTCAACTTTCGCTATAAATTTTGGGTCATTTTATAATCGAGGTTATTTACAGTAAAGCTAAAATTGGGAAGCCGGCTCTGCGATGAAACCTAAATTCTTCTTAATTCAAAACTCCAAATCCAATCACATCGGCATCACCTAGGTTTTGAGGGGTAAAAAGTTATCGAGGAAGGACTCAAAGTAAGTAAGGTTCTATGGGTCCCCGGTAAACACTTTTTTATAAAAGCTACTCAATGCTATCATCTTCTGCACTTCACCGAACCATTCCTACCCTAAAATTCGAAATCTATTAATGTAGGGGGGTCCAAATTAATATTACGCGGATGTAGGTATGTTGATTAAGAGGGTCAAAAATCTTGGCAATTGGGAAGCTTCTTTAAAAGAAGGCCTTGCCGTAGTCCCTGGGAAAATGATCCCTAGGTTCAGCCTCTTCGGTTAATTCATAAATATAAATTGGCGGTTGGAAAAAAGGTCGAACTTATGCTATAATGGTTTCGTTATCGAATGAAGATGACTTTTTGTGAATCATCTAAATATCCTTGTTATCTTCTCAGTATATCGGGATTCAAACTTTTCTACCCTTAAGCCAAGAATGGTTACGCATTTTTGACAACCAAATTTTAAATTCATTGGATACGTAGCCTGCAATATTTTGGGTTGTACCGCTTTAAACGTATTGGCGGGTTCCGCTATAGTAATGTCTCGGGTCAATGTAAGAGCTGATTTGTTGTTTACGTCCACAAGTTTTCATCCAAGAGGATGTTTTGTCTGCGACCACCATCTGAACTTTGTAGTTTTGGGGCTTGTTTTCTTCATATTCAAAATTTAAAATGCTACAGTCCTAGTCCTTGTACGAGCTTAGGCTCCTAAAATTTTTAATTTGGCATCTTTTTCCAAAAAATTGCATATCTTTGGTAAGATCTAGCTTGGCACGCAATTGATCTCCTCCCAAATTCTCCAAATCTTTTTGCTGGTTATTCTGTGGAAATGGGAGTAAACTTCGTCTCTACCGCTAAAGGAAGTTGGTTCTTAATGTCCTTGTCTGAATTTTGGACATGGTAGGAGAAAGGGCCCATTCCCGTAGTCCATGACGGCATGATTCGCTGGAAATGTGTTTTTCGCGGTAACAAATACATTGGATATGGAAGCGTTGTGTGTATTCAAGTTGTCTTTTTAGAGAAATTTAGCAAAATCGGAACAGTTACAGGGTCTGGCTAAAATAACCTGGCCGTAGATTTTCCCCGTTCTGAAAAGAATGAAAGCGATATTTAGTTTGGTATTTGGATTTTTGAGTTTTAAAGGAGTCCCCCAATAATAACACTACCAAAAAACGTTATTTCTGGCCTAAATCTTCCAGTTTGGGTCCTATTCCGTTTCCAATTCAACAGAAGTGCCCGAATTTCTTCGAAGAAGTTGTTCTCTGCCCCTTTTCGAAAAAGCAAGTGGTTGTTTTTATAAGAAAGAAGCTAAAAACCACCAATCTGTTTTTCACCTTTTCGCCCAACATTGTATTGATTGCCGTGGTGAATCCAGCTGTAGTCCATAACACTATTGGTTTTCATGGCCGATAGCACCGGATTAAACTATTTTTGGTATGCTGTCAATAATTGATTTGTATTCAAGGTGTTTGGAAATTTCCTGATTCCGGATTTAATGGGAACAGCTTCGGTTGCCGTGTCCAACCCTAGGGAAATCTGTAGAACTGCCTTTTATAAATCCAAGTAGTTTTCATTAAAGTGCATATCTGGATAATAACTTCACCACTAAGAGAAATAACTGTTGTTCTTTTTTAGTGGGGTAGATCCCTTGGTAACGAAATGTTCACGATCCCCCCGTAAAATCTGCTAGGCAGATCGGCAGAAGCAGATTTTAAGGACTTAGGATAATTGGTCGATAATATTGGGTAGGAAAAATGTCCAAACTGTATAGTGTTTCTATCTGGGTCCAAGACAGGTAATGTCCACCGCGCGTTTTTAAAATAGTTGGTATAGCGATCGCCCAGACCCCTAATCATAAACATAATTTTCCCCTTGCCACCGAAACGCCTGGTACAGGTTTTATAGCACTGGCCCACATCACTGGAGCCCGTTTTTTTTTTGAAGGCTTCGGCAGATGGCCATCCAATAAGGTTAACAGCTTTTTTCTGGATACCCAAACAGCGGGTTTCCAGTAATTTTTTTTCTTTACACTATAGGAAAACCACTACTTCGTCCAAGCCTTCCGCCAAGGGTTCTCCATTGGTAACATTTACATTGGTTAACCTTCGTTTCGCTTAATGACAACATTGGTAATTTCCACGGTTTTAATAACCGTGAGGAGGAAAGGAAACGGGTGTGGCTTGCCTCGTCAAGGGCCTAAAGCTTATAATTACGACAAAATCGAGTGTACTATAGTGGTGGCCTTTTACCAAGAATGTTTGGCAAGAAGGGACAGGATCTTGAAATCGGCATCGACACATTGTCCGCGTTAATTATGTCGCCAGTTTGTGAAAAAGATGAAATTGAAAAAATATAAAAAGGAGTGAAATGCAAGTCTAAGGTGAGTTTTCCATAATGTAATTAATGATTAAAATTCGTAATAAAACAATGCCCGCCACTTGAGTTTGGGCGAGCACGGTTGATACCTTGGATTTTATATGGGGTGTTAATGTTTCTATTTGGAGAAACCTAAACGACTCTCGATACTTTGGCACTTCTAGTGGTCCCAGGAAAATACGGTAAGGGTCTGCACCTACTGTCTGAGCACCAGCGTTAAAACTTGGGTAGTCCCAATCGCAGCTCTTTCGGTAAAATGTTGGGCTTAATATTATTTTAGTTCTACTTCATTTAACCCAGCATTCATCCTTTTTTTAACTTTTTCAGAAAAAATACTGTATTGGGTTTTTGGGAGGTCATTCTTGGGCCCTTATGTGTGTGCGTAGTGAGTAAGGATCATGTACGGCTATTATCCAAAAAAATATTAACAAAAAAACACTCCAAAAAAATTTAGATTATTTTGCGTTTAATGATAAATTTGGTATGCTAAATCCAGATAGATGGGATAGGACGCGATTTAAAACGCTGTACTCGACCAGATAACCGAAGTGGAAGTACACTTCAAAACTTTTGGAAGCTTTTTAGAGAGGGTTCAATTGAAGATGATCAAATTCCATAACTCGCAAAGCATGAAAAACTCAAAGTCATCCGCAACAAGGATACGGCCGATGAAATACCGCCGAAATCCGAAAACTGAAACATTTTTCTTCTTTTTTTTATTCCTGTTATCCATACCGTGGTGCCCTATGGTCAATTCGATCAACTGCTTCCAGGAAGCACAGGATCAAGAACGATTCCGAAAACCTTTCAGGGAAATTGTAAGATATTATTAAGGTTTATTGCAGGTGGTGGCCATTGCCAGAACAGGTTTTGACCTATCTCTAATTTCGAGATCAGCAGACGGACCTGGCCAATAAATTGGGCAATGTTATTATTGGTATCGCCATTTTTTTGCTCGATCGCCATAGGGAGGAATAGCAATAACATCTAAAATTTCCGTATTATGGAGAAATTGCACATTCCTATAAAGAAAGGCTGCAAAGATGGTCTATTAGCAGGTCTCATGCAAAATAATTTTTTACTGTGGTATACATTGGTACGGCAGCCCATTATAACCGGTCTTGTCCTATCCGCTTTTAATTTCTCTATGTTGTTGGCCTTGCCTAATACTGGTATAGCAAATGTCGTCGTAAATTTTATGATCCTTGCTGTTTATCTAGACCTATGGAGCCAATGGCTTTGTTAAAAAACTAGCAGATGCTTCAAACCTGATCCATCAAGGAATAGCCAATGACTATAAAAATCTATTGTTATGGGAAACAGGTAGCCTGTTGGGATGCATCCCTATAATCGGAATACGAACGGCAGGCGCTTAATATCAAAGAAAGGGATGTTTTAACGATACCTTACAACTTAATTCTTCCAGAGGTATTCACATTGGATGCCAAAAAATACTGAGACCCTTCAAGCACACTCTCTGTCTTAAACATCAAATAAATATTTTAGGGCGCAAATAGACTCTTAGCATAGGCCAGATTTCTTTCTCGAGGAGAACTGATTACGCCCTATGCTCAGAAAGACTGCAGGGCGATATGATGGAAAGGGCTGGAAAAAGCATTTTCAAGGTTCGCCTATTTAGTTTGGAACGCACTATTTATATAATCAGTGTTGTTCCAGAAAAACTATATCAAGTTACAGTCCAACGGGACGAACTCGCTTTTTAGGAAAAACTCGGATTTTTATTTGACCCAAACCGTTCCCGTGAAATTTATCAAATAGTAGTAATACTAGCAGATTTTGAAGCTCAGGTCAAAACGTGAACATCTTGATCATTTCCTCCGGACTCATAGAATCGCAATATTCTTGAGATACGATGACCTTTTTTCCCAAAATGGACTTTAAATGCCAAATACTTGGTCTTAAAGAAAATATACGCAAAATCTGGTGGATCTGAGATTTTTGGAACACAAACACCATACATGTGGGAAACACAGAGAGAGAGGTGACAATATATCCACCTCTGAAAACTGTGGACCCAGTATAATACCACACTCACCTCACGAAGCTGTACTGGCAAAGGATTACCATCTACCTCCGGGAACGAACACGAGTTTCCTATAAGCAATCTTTTTTCTTTTAGGCTTCAAAGTTCCTCATGAACAATCATTAACCAATAGATTTATATTCCAAATCAGAAAAAGTCCTCTCAGGCTTAAGAAAAAAAGCCAAAGCTTCAACGGTTCGGTAATGGCAACAAAAGATGACAGTAACGCGATTAGAAGGCTTTTGAAGCAG
>Ga0163217_1089574_pt1 | contig 13329 bp, 20 predicted proteins | sample SynspAceP_FD_185933 | JGI IMG/M metagenome (GOLD analysis project Ga0163217, IMG submission 185933) | Saline lake microbial communities from Ace Lake in Antarctica - Synechococcus sp. Ace-P (PacBio error correction) | ecosystem: Environmental > Aquatic > Non-marine Saline and Alkaline > Saline ...
AAAAGAGAGAGATCAGGTCGCACAGGCAGATACGCCCGTTGCCCATGAGGCTTCTTCGGAGGGCAGCCCGATATAACGTGCCCCGATGCACCTGTAAGCGGATGATCAGCGCATCACACTGAAATAATTCAACCCTGGGATCGCCCCAAAACAAAGGCCTGAAAAGGTGCGCTTGGTCAGAAATCGACCTTTGTGTTTTGATATGGGGGTCGAAAGATGATTTCCGGTTCCTCGAAAAGCGCTTCGGCCATGCCTTGAAACGCAGAATGCGCTCCCCATCAGCGGCGGGGGCCCTGCAAAGCCCTTCCGACGTCACCCGGCCAAGTTTAATCGAATAGACCCGTCGGTGGTGTGGGCAGCTGGCCGCCAATCTCTGCATTGCCGGTTGATGCAAGCATCCGCTTGAGTGTTGGGCCCCCCGCGCCGCGAAACCTGCTCGCGGCTGTAACCCCGCCGGGCCGGAAACCCAGAATGATCAACCGGGTGTGACGTAACTTTTCAAGACCATACTGCCTCCAAGACACCGCAGGCGGCGTGCGACAATAATTTATCGGAACGGCTTGCCAGCCACCGCAAAGTGGCGGACACAACGGCTCACAAACGCAAACAAATATCAGAAAAGGCACACTGCGTATCAGCAGCCTGGGGATTTTTGACTGCGTGCAATGTTAAATGGCAGCGCCCAGGCCTTTGAAAATCCCATTCACTGTAAAATCAGCCGATAGTTTGACCCCTATAGTACGGCCAAAGGGCAAGGTCGAACTCCGGCCAGCGCGAACCATTCTGCTGCTCACATGCGATTTTTGATAAGGACGATATTCATGGCCAAGAAATGCTTATTCCCATGCGCGGAAACCCGATTACCTCAAGGAGGGCTGGCAAAAGATTCGTAACCGGGGCTCAGCGCTTTCTGGTCATACCGCCTTGATTTCTCACCTGGGGGTGTTTGCCGCCCTTGATCGCTGGGGCGTCCGGCAATTCAATCTGCTGATGACCAGGTTGATGGCCAGCCTGCCCGAATTGGTTGGGCTTCCGTGAATGGCTGCCTGTGGCCGCTGTTCGTCCTGGTAAGTACTGGGGTGCTGTTTTTTCGGCTTCAGTGTGGTTGCGGAACCCTGATTGCCTTTCACCCTTCACGGTTTTCCTGCAGAAAAAATTTGCCGAAACAGGAACGCGGCCTGGTCAGCCCCGCCCACGAGCTACCCCCGCGATATCCCCTGCTGGTAGTGACCGCGCCAGCTTGGGCCGGAACTGCGCAAAATCGCTAACTTACCTCCCGCGCCTTTATAGGGCTGGCTGCTGCTGACGCTGATTCGGTGGTGAATGCTGGTCCGCCTCTTCCGCTGTTGGTGCTCTTTGGCATCTGGTGATGATGGCGGTGCAATACAAGTCGACTACAGGGCAGACAACGATCCAGGTCAGCTTATTGACCTGCTGCGCTGATGCGCGCAGACGTAACCCTGGCACTGGGTTTTGGGCTGCCGGTGTATGTCGGCATGCTGATTCCCCCTAGGTTTCAATCTGCTGGGTCATGGCCTGCCGCGGTAGCGGTTCGACCCTGCTGTGGATTCGCGAGCGCTCCTCGCCGGCCCTGCCATATAGAATCCGTTCACGGCTTTTGTCATACAGGCATCACCAATGCCAATGACAATGGCCGCATGACGAACGACTGCTGCAAACCGGCGCTTTGCGCTGGTTTACCGAAACCTTCCGCCAGCAGATTCAGATGGCGTTGCCAACACCCCTGGGTCATCTTGTCGATGGCCTGTTGCAGCGGCACTACGCGCTGCAATTGATTCGCTCTGCCCCGGCTTGGTGAATCCCTGGTTAGCGCCACAGCCTTGCGCCTTCAGTGAGCTGCGCGTTGCGCGTATGCCGATCCCTGGCTACCCGGAGTTTTGCAGTGGGCTTGCCTGCGTCCAGCAGGCTGCGCCGCCCTGTGGAGCAAAGAGCGGCCCGACGCCATCTAACTGGCGACGCGAGGGCCCGCTGGGTTGGGCAGCGCTGCGCGTTGCCCGGCGCCTGGGCATCCCGTTATCAGGCGGCTTTCACACGCAATTTTTCCCAGCCATATCAGTGATCTTACGGCTTGAGCCGTTTCACAGCCCATGATGAGTTACCTGCGCTGGTTTCATAACAACACCCTGCTGACACTCAACCGCTGGCCCCGTGCCAGCCGCGGGCGCTGCTGGCGTCAGGCATGCCGTAACCTCGCGCACTGGGGCGCGGGTCGATTGCGAACGCTTTCATCCGGTCCCATCGCAAGATCGCATTGCGCGCTGAATGGCTAAGCAGCAGAGAAGGAATCCTGGTGTTGCTTCACTCGTTGGCCGCCTGGCGGCGGAAAAGAATCTGTCCCTGCTGGTTACAGGCGTGCAGCGCCTGCAGCAGACCACCAGGTACCGGGAGGCGGAAAACTTGCATCAGGTTATACGTCGGTGACGGACCTTCGCGCACTGAATTACACGGCAATTGCCCAGCGGTCCAATTTTTTACCGGTGCATTGACCGCGAAGCCCTGTCTGCAGCGTCGCCAGTGCTGACATCTTTTGTTCTCGAGCGTGACCGAAACCTTCGGCAAATGTGGTGACCGAAAGCCATGGCCTCCGGCCTGGCCGTTTGCGCCTTTGATCTGGCTGCAGCAGCATCAGCATATCCCGCGACCGCTTCAGTGGCTGTCCTGGCCGCCGAGGGCATGAGAGTCTGTTTCATGCACAATCTGGAGTGGCCTGATCAGGGATTTCGGAAGGTTCGCGCAGCAATTATCGTCTGCACGCAACGGCAACCACGCTGCCGATTGGGCTGGGACGAGCGGTTAAAAAAGCGGTTGGAGGGTTATTTGCTCAGGCTGCAGCAGGCGCAACCAGCCAGTTTTGGCCCGCGCTGACGCCAGCCGCGCAGGCAATACCCGGTCAGATAACTCAAGGCGAGGGGTTTCAAGGCTTCGCGGGCTGTAACGGCAGAATGTCGCCGAAACGGCCTTCATCGCACCTTGTCAGCCACTGCGGATCGACGATCAGCGCGCGACCAAACGGCCCACCACAGATCAAACTTCCATCGCCAATGGCGCTCAGCAGCCCCCGTCGATATTGGCAGTTTCCGCGACCTTGTCCGGTCTTGACCATAAACTCCAGACTCGCCATCCAGCCCCAACCTACCGACAAGTGATGCAGGGCTTGCCGGTAATCTTGCGCGTCCAGCCAGCCAGGTTTTCAGCGGCGAACAGCAATGAATTCGGTTCCTCAAAGAAACGACGCTGCGAGCAATGGAAAATATCCACTCCCGCGTCGGACAACGCATCAAAAAAAGGCTTCAGCAAATCCGGCGTAGGCGCCAAGCGAGCCACTTGTAAAATCCTGCTTGCTTCCACTGCGGAAACGGAAAAATAACCGGGTAATCCATGGGCCAACTGCATCACGCACGGCGCTATCGATTTCAAACTGCAAAGCGCGGAGCACGATTTTTGCCATGCTGCCGCCTATTCGTCAGTGCGCTGGTTGGTTCCGTTCCCAGAAGAATGGTCGGATCAGGTCCGTGGGCGCCGTGCAGCTCGATGGCATCAAAACCAATGGCCTTGGCATCCTTGGCGGCTTGGGCAAAGGCCTTGACCACATCCTGAATATCGTCCTGGTCATGGCCATGGAGCGCAGCGTCTTGCTTCCTTGACCTTCTCCATCGGACCATAGCCAGGCACAATCGCCGTCCAGGCGGCGTACCCGACGGCCGCACATTTGCCTACGTGGCCAAAGCTGCGGGCAATCTTGCCCCCACCGACCGCGTTGGCAACCGCATCCACGGACCTTCTTCCGCCGGCCAGCGCCTCTTCACCCGTGAAAAAGCCGGCACATCCGGGTAAGCCATTGCCGCCTGGTGGCCACGTGGTGCCTTCGGTAATGATCAGGCCCCACGCCAGAATTTCGGCCGCGGGCGCGGTAGTAACTTCAACGACCTGTTTCAGTCGGCACGCCATTGGGCGAGAAATTACGCCAGTCATGGGCTGCGCATGACACGATGCGGTTGCTCAGGCTCAATGGGCCGCAGTTCAAGGACGCGACAGGGGGCTGGTAATTCAAGCCAGACATCAGAATACTCCGTAGATAGATAGTGCGAACCGGCAATGGTTGACCGGTCCGTCCTTGTTGAAATGATGTAATTGTTCAGGGGCACAGCAGCCTTTCCAAACTGGCCGATAAAGACCCGCAAGGGGCAATCTGCCGATCCACCTTCATGCGCAAACAAGGGCGACCCTCCCTAGGCTGCGCCAATAAAGGCGCCCAGGCCTTGGGGTCCTGATCAGCCGCCAATTCAACCGCCTCTTTTGCTGCGCCCGGCAGTCAGCCAGGCAGTTTGGCCTGGAGCGGTTGAGAATGTCGCTGGCGGCATAGGCTCAATCGGCTGGCTGTCCGCCGGCTTTTTCGTGGCAGAAACTACCGATAAAGCATTGGTGAGTCCGGTTTCGGCCTGGTTGGCAAAATAGCCCAACCATGGTCGCGCATAGAAAACACAAGCACTCTTTTCGCGCGCGAGGCCGTCCTGCGCCTGCAAGGGCGGCGGCAAAGCGCTCCGCAGCTGGGCGTGTAGTAGTAATGCAAACGCCTGGATGGCAAAGTCCTTCCTTGCTCTCTGCGAAGTAATGATAGAAGGAGGCCCTTGGGCCACACGGCGCTCTGAAGTGATTTTCCTGAACTCCGGCCGTTATAGCCCTTGAGCAGCATCACTTCATGCCGGGCCTCCCGGAAAAAGAAATACGTGGCGCGTTTGTCTGGATAGCGTTCATGCCGAGCACTATACGACCGGTCATCTTTTTTTAATACGCCCATTGATGCTTCATTGATTGAATTGATAGGGAGAATAATTGCAGTGCGTCAACCCGATCGCGAACACTAAATCAGGCGTATAAAAACCGGGCCCCTGAGCCCGGTTTTTTTTTCTGTCGCTTGCAGCTAGCCAAGCAACTCTATGCTGCAACTTAAAGTGCTGCAACTTAAGTGCTCTACGCCGCTTCGGCCATGGAATATGACCAATGCCGCCAGCCTCGGTCTCACTCGCTTCGCGCAGTCGTCAGTCACTTGACTTCAAAAGGTCCAGACGCTGGCCAGCCAACGGGTGTTGCGTCGACGGTGACTTCATCACCTTTCTAACTGGCAGAGCTAGTCACAAATCTGCATGCGCCGTTCCGGACGCGGAGGGGCGTTGGGAACTGCATGCCCACTTCCAGTTCGTCCGACACCTTCGAACATGTTACGACGGCCCAGAACCGCGACCAAGTTCGGCACTGAATCACCGTAGGCATTTTTCCGGCTCTACCGTTACTTTCAAGCTCATCACCAACCTGCTTGCCATCTGAGCGCCTGCTCGAGACCGGGATAATATTGCCCGCGCCATGCGGTAACCAGCGGACACACCACCATCGAAAGATGGTCCAGTACTTCGCCTGCATTCATTGGTCAAGGTGGTATTCAATCGATTACGGCTTTGTTGGCAAGCAATCTGCATACATTTCATACCTGTCTTTTTGCGTGAAGCGCGCAGTTTACGCCAGTTGTGCCCAATAACGCACGGGTTGACCGATTGCAAACCGGCCACCCTAGAAGATGATGCATCATGTGCACTAAACGGGCGAACTCAGGCCGGCTTAAAACAAGGGGGTAGCGGCATGTCCGACCGACTGGTTCTGGTCATCAAACTGTGGCGTTTCATCAATTCAAGTTTTGCACTGCGCAGCGAAGTCGCAAAGTAATGGCCTTGCTGAGCGGTCTGGCGGATCGGCTGGGCAGTGATCAAGCCACCTTGAAACTGGCAGATTCGACGACCAGAAACACAGCATCGCCCTGGCAGACGGCGCACACGCCCACCGCCATGACTGCCCTGTTTTGCCGCTGATCGTAATCAATTATGCTGACCGCACTGAGCGCCGTTGGTCACCGGGTAGTGCACGGCGGCGACACTTCCACCGGCGCGCAGATCAAATCAACGCGGGCCGTACTGACGCGATCCGCGCCGAACGCCCCGCTCGCCGCCCGCTGCACAATCCCGGCCACCTGAACCGTATCGAAGCCGCGATGCAGGTATTCGACGATTGCGCATATGGCGATTTCGATACCGCGTTCCACCAGAGCATGCTGCCCCACGCCTACCGCTACGCGCTATCATGAAGCGCTTCTATGCCGAGCATCGGGATTCGCCGGTACGGCTTCCATGGCACCAGCCATCAGTAATGGTGACCTCAGAAGCCAGCCAACTCACCGGGCTGCACCTCGTGAGGGCGCCTGCTCAGTGCCCACCTGGGCAATGCTGCTCAAGCTGCGCCGTGCTGACGGGGCAGCCGGGACAACCAGCATGGGCCTCACCCCGCCCCCCCCCCCCTTTTTTGGAAAAAAATAGGGTCTGGTGAATGGGTACCGCAGTGGCGAAGAACGTTGACCCCAACCTGCATGCACTCTGGCACGCACCCTGAACTGGGATCTCCGCGCATCGAAACCTGCTGAATCGCGAAAGTTGGTCTGCTTGGGCTGTCCGGCCTGACCAACGATATGCGTCAGCTTGAGGCAGGCGCGCAGCGAAGGGCCATGTGGCGCCCGGCTGGCCATCGACGTGTTTCTGCTTATCGCTGGCCCCCGCTCCTGATGGGGCTCGGCTGCAGCCCTACCGCGCCTCGACGGGCTGATCTCACACCGGCGGCATTTGTGAGAATTCCTAGCTTGATTCGCGGCGCTAAACCGGTGAACATATGGCGGTGCTTTGGCTCAAACTCGGACACAGAGCGCACACGCCGCTGCCCGGAGGCCCAGTCCGTATGCTGCAATAATCCGGGCCTCCGTTTTGGATCATGGTGATCCCAACCGACGAAGAGCGCAGGATCGCGGATGAAAGCCTGGCCCATTGCTGCGCAGCTGATTAGTCACATCTGACAAGGACGTTCATATGCATACTTTCTTTATCGCCCCCACTGGTTTTGGTGTCGGCCTACCTCCATCAGCCTCGGGCTGATTCCGCCGCGCTGCAGCGTACCGGCTTGCGCGTGCATTTTCTCAAGCCGATCGCCCAGCCGCATCCGGTGAACACCGGCCCGGACGCTCCAGCGAACTCATCAGCCGCACACTGGGCCTGACGCGCCCACGCCCCTGACCCTTCCGGAAGTGAGCACGGCTTTCGCCAAACGGGCAACTGAATGAAGTACTGGAAGATATCGGTCAGCCTGTACCATCGCAGAACCGCCAATCGACCGCCGAGCCGATTGTGGTGATTTTTGAAGGCATGGTGCCGACCCGTCAGGCCAGCTATGCCGCGCCGCATCAATCAAGCACCGGCGCGCAGCCTGGACGCCCCGATGTGGATTCTGGGTCAACCGGCACCAGAAATGACGCAAGAACATTGGCCAGCCCTGGGCCGACCCGTTCGAGATTCAAGCGCAGGTTGGCGGCCCCAGCATCCCAAGGTCCCCTGGCGTCATCGTCAACAAGGTGCGCAATCTGGATATGCGCAAGACCCCGCTCGCCCGACCGTGACGCACTGAAGAGACGCTTCCAAGAAGAGTATGCATTGGCCTTGAAGCAAGGAGTCAGCGGTGCTCACCCGGAATGACTTCCGCCTGATCGGCTGCATTCCCCTGGCAGGCCCGAGTTTGAATGCGCCGGCAGGTCCGACGTCGCCGCGCTGCTGGGATGCGAAATTCTGCAACCCCCGGGATTATGCAGCATCGCCGGCCGGGGGTTGCTCGACATTGCACTGGTGCCCCCGAACAGTTTCCGAAAATCGTTGACAGGCCCTGAAACCCGGCACCCCTTGGATCGTTCACCCCCCGGTGATCGTGACGACGTGAATTATCGCCGCCAGCCTCGGCGGCGCTCCTGGCCGGCAGACCCCGCTTGCCGGCTTGCTACTGACCAGCGATTTTTGACCCCGATCCCCGAGTGGTCCAGCTGTGTCAGCCAGCCCTGGACGGCGGGTTGCCGCTGCGGGCCACCCACACCAATACCTTTCAACACCGGGCGACCAGCCTGGATCGAAATGAACCCGCGAGATCCCGGTGGACGACCCACAGAGCGCGCGAAGATGGTTTACCCGAAATACGCGCCTCGCCATCGACCATGCCTGGCTGCAAACTCGCGCTGTTGTGGCACGCCCGCGCGAGTCCGCGGAAATTGTCGCCACCGCGTTCCCGCAATCAACTGATGCGCCGCCCCAGGAAGCGGCCAAGCGTACGTTCTGCCCCCGAAGGCGACGAGCCCACGCACCTGCCAAAGCTGGCCGACATCTGTCAGCGCCGGGGCATTGCCCAAGTGCAATTCTGCGGCCAACGCGAAGTCGGTCCGAAGCCGGTTGCCCGCGCACAGCACATACCCTGCCGAAGGCCTGCCAATCATCGATCCGGACGAAGTGCCGAGCGCTACGTAAGCCGATGAATCGAACTTACGCAAAAGGCAGGGCCTGAACGCGCCATGGCCCTGAGCAACTGAAACAACGTGGTGCTAGGCACCATGAATGCTGGCAACTTGGATGAGGTGTGACGGCCCTGGTTTCTGGCGCTATTCACACCACCGCCAACACCCATCCGTCCGGCCTTCCAGTTGATCAAGACAGCGCCTGGGTTTACAGCCTGTGTCACGATCTTCTTCATGCTTGCTGCCTGGAACAGGTCCCTGGTGTATGGCGATTGCGCCGTCAATCCCGACCCGAATGGCCGAAGAGCTGGCCGAAATTGCGCATCCAGAGCGCCAGATCTGCCGAATGGCCTTTGGCATCCCCGCCCGGTGGCGATGATATCAGCTTACTCCACGGGGCGCAGTCCGGCACCGCTGGATGTGGGAAGGTCCCGCGAGGCGACGCAAAATCGCCAAAGTAGCGCGAGCCGGCATTGTTGATCGATGGCCCACTTCAGTATGATGCGCCGCCATTGCAGCGTCGGCGCCCAAAAAGGCACCAGAACACCCCTGTGGCCGGCAAGGCCACGTGGTTCGTGTTTCCCAGACCTGAATACTGGCAAACCACTTACAAGCAGTGCAGGCGCAGTGCCATTGTAGTGAGCGCGGGCCTATGCCTGCAGAGGTCCTGCGCAAACCGGTAAATGAATTTGTCTCGGGTGCCCTGGTGACGAATATTGTCTACACCATCGCCCTGACCGCCATTCAGGCAAGACATGAATATTAGACGCCGCGCCAGCAACACGCTGGCCATTACGCGAGGTTTTTGAATGCTGAGTTTTCTTACCCCATAGCCTGCGCGGTGTTCTCCGCAGGCTTTCCTTCCTGGTGATCAATACAGCTGCTCTGTTTCAACGCGGCTGTTTCCCCTGTCGCTGTCAAACTCCTGCCGATCAAGCCGCTGAGGTGCTCTGCACCCGGCTGATCATTCCGTAAATCGCCGAAGTTCTGGATCATTTGAATAGCGGCCGATGGGCGCTCACGCGGCAATATCCAGTGGGATATTCAGGGCGCGAGCGGCTGACTACGAATGGGCTGGTACCTGGTTCACCAGCACCACTCAGCCTGGGTCCGACATTCTGGTCTGCAGCACAATTTCAACCTGCGCTGCCGATGCTCAAGTTCTTTCTCAGCCAGGAGCTGATCTGGGTGCCGATCATTCGGCATCTGCTGTTGGGCGTTGGCTTCCCGTTCATGGAAGCGTTACACCAAGGCTTTTACCTGGCACCGCCACCCGGAGAAACCGGGCAGGAAAATGTGGAAAGACGCGCAAGGCCTGCGGAGAAAATTCAAAACCACGCCGGTGGCCGTAATTAACTTTCTGGAAGGCAACACGGCTTCCCCGGCCAAGCACGCCGAACAGCCATCGCCTGACCGGCATCTGTCTCAAACCCAAATCAGGCGCGTTGCCTTTGTGCTGGAGTGGCGATGGGTGAGCAGTTGCGCTCCCCTGGTGGACATCACCATCCACTACCTCCGATGGTACCCGACCTCTGGGACCTGCTGAGCGGGCGCGTGAGGAAAGTGGTCGTGCGCTGCCAGATCAAGCCGAATCCCTGCCGAAATGTCTCGGCGGAGACTATCAAGCAGGACGACCTATTCCGCGGCCAATTTTCCAGCGTTGGGTAAACAGTCTTGGGAAGAGAAGGATCTATTGCTGGACCTAGCGCAACCACGACTAATCCGCCGGGGCACTGAGAAATAACCATTGAAATAAAAAAACCAACTGAAAATACAACTGATCAAGCAAGACCGGGATTACCGCAGAGGACCTGCGGTAATCCCTATGGCCTTACAGGGACGCAGATTGATTTCTAACACGGCGGTTTCTGATGCACGGCCGGCCTGGTAATCATTGGCTGGCAACGGCTGATCAGGACCACACCAAACGGCTTGCTGAATACGTGAACCCGCCACGCCTGCCCGTGAGGTAAGAAGCGACGCTACCCGGCGCGTTCCCCTGGACAGGCGACCGATTTCAGCTCCATGCCACCGGGTGCTTATCGTATGCCCGATAATATCGATGCCATTCTTTGTTCGAATTCCTGACACCTTGACCAGTGAATTCAGCGTTGGTAAACTGCTGAAACATCCGAAGAATTGCTGCGAAAGTGATGTTGCCCGGCATGAATCAGTGCAGTATCGCATTACGGCTGACCTGAACCCGTGTAGCCCGTCAGCTCCTGACCAAACGCGCTTTCTGCTTGATTCCGCATAGTAGCCATAACCCGCACCGGCAGCATCCGCCCACAGTCGCACCGATCAGCGCGCCCTTTGTAACGGTCCCTGCTAACTGGACGTACCAGCGCCCACTATGGCGCCAGCAGCGGCCCGCCCAGACGTAAGAGCGTTCGAACGGCCGGTCTGGCTCACCGGTATAGGGGTTGGTAGTACACAACCCGACCAGCAGACAGAGCACAAGCCGGCAACGATCAAACCGTGGGTTTCGTGGCGTTGAATTTCATGAGTGGATCCTTTTGTTTTTTAATTACTCGTGTCCGCCGGAGATTTAGCACGCCAATTACCTGGCCCGTGATATACAGACCACAAAAGCTGGCAATTATTTCCGCATCATGCGCCGCGTGAACTGGTAATACTGCGCCAGCTCCTGTTGTCGGATCAAGCTCTCGCCACTCTGTCACCGATGCACCAGCTTTGTCCACCACTAGACCTGCCGACCATTATCGCCTCACGTTGACCGCCGTGCGCACCGTACCAGTGCCGGTCGAATGGGCAGCAGGATGGCAATGGCTTCGGCAGGCCAAACCCACCGCCTGCAGCACCATGACCATGGTGGACCATGCCGGCGCTGGAAATGCCCGGCGCAACCCGTAGCAAGCAATCATCGCGTAAAGAACACCACCATCTGCTGGCAAACTCAGCTCGATCGACCCGACCCAGATTGGCAACCAAAAAGCGCTGCGGCCGCTCATATGAGCGCAGTGCATCCATATTCACATGTCGCCCCGAGCGGCAGCACAAGCCGGCGATACTGGCGCCCGCACAGCCCAGGTTGTGCTCGGTGCAGACGCCAAGTGAATTGGGCAGCGTCGCGGCGCTGGAGCTGGGTAGCAAAGCGTGATCAGCGCTTCACGCGAGCACACGCCAGAACCACAAAGCGGGGATTGCCCAGTAACCACAGAAAGAGAATACCCGGCGGATGACGATACCTGGAAACAGGGTGGTAGCGAAAACAGCAGCAAATAAAGCCGAGCAATGGTCAAACCAGCAGGGACACGTCCTGCTGCCACGAGTCCTGATCAGCAGCGCCATGATTCCCAGCGGCGCCAGGCGCATGATCCAGCCCTGGATGATTCCTGCAGCAGCATTTCGAGAAACTCCTCATCAGCCGCAGGATGCCCTGATACCGCTCACCACCCCGCCACCAGGGCAATACCGATAAAAGAGCGCAACACCACCAATCGCAGGATCTGCCGTTGGCAAAGGCGGCGAAAGGGGTCTGGAAGCAAAGTGGCCGAAGAAAATGCTAGGAAAAATTTCCGGCCATCGTCAGTTGGGCCGGGCCTTCAAAGGCGTCATCGGCATCGCGACAGCGAGCGATAGGCAGGTCGGCTCCGGGCTTGAAGATATTCGCTGCGATCAGCCCAACCAACCATCGCCAGTGAAGCGGTTATGACGAGTACAACCTCACGTGGTCATCCCCACATTTCCCGATTGACCTGATGGTGCGCCTGCAGATTGGCCACAACCGACCACGATCGGGTAAAGATCATCGCACCAGACCATCTTCACATGCCATAAAAATACTGCCGACAGCGTACTGAACATAGAAGCAGCGCCCGCTGCCGGGCACCCTGATCGGCAGGCCAGCAACACCGATAGCCCAACCAATTCAACACGCCCAGGCACGGCGGCAATTATGATATCTGACATTTCAAACTGGGCATGGCATGATCTCCGCAGATCTATGGCGCTTCGGCTGGCATCAGCCCTGAAGATACAACATCATTGCCGTGGTCCGCCTCCATGGCCGGCGCTCAATTACCGGCAGTCCGAAGAAAAACGGCCGGTGAGCAGCGCGGCGCCGACATGAAGCAGCGCGCCGATAATCGCAATGGTATGCAGCGCCGCGCTGAAGGCATTTCCTGCACCGCCAGCAACACTCGGGCTGGCTGGGCCAGCCGGTAGCCGGGCAATCACGCCCAGGGCGGCCGCCAATGGTATCGACGGCAATCTCGGCTGCTCTCCACTGAGACGCCCCACGAGGAAATGCGTCAGCCATCTGCCGGCGATACACCGCCGTGCCTATGCTGCCGATCACCGCAATGCCCATTGGCCCATGCCCAGCTCGGTGCCGTCTCGGACGTCGCCGAGGCCGCGCCGGTTTCTCGGCAGGCGCCGAACTGACCACCAGAATCAGTGCCAAGAATCATCAATCGCATAATGCCCACGCCCTTATGACGGACCCCAGCACCAGCAAACCAACAGGGTCGCCAATGCCATTTGACCAGCATCAGGCAGACAAACTCGACCGCGGCCAGCAGCAAACCGCCGCTGACGCACAGCGAGGGCTTGATATACCGGGCCAGTGCGCGGTCACCTAAAAAACAGCGACAGCCAACACGCTGAATCATGGCCGAAGGCAAAACCATCACCCCACTGGCCCCGAAGCGTGTCGACATAGGCCCCTGCACATCATACTGCAAAGTACTTGATATAAGTATTCGAATCAACAAACATTGCCAAAAGATGAGAGCACTGCGCACAGCTGAGCACAGCAAGTAAATACTGTTCACCAGCATCTTATGTACAGTTTAAAAACGATTTTGCTTGGCTAAAAAACGCGCGTATTCGGAGGCTGCGACTAAGAGTTTACCTACATGTGCGACTTGGTCAAGAGACAAGTAGACAGTCTTAGGCCTAGATCTACGTCTGCGTCCCTAAAT
>Ga0163217_1008363_pt1 | contig 13327 bp, 6 predicted proteins | sample SynspAceP_FD_185933 | JGI IMG/M metagenome (GOLD analysis project Ga0163217, IMG submission 185933) | Saline lake microbial communities from Ace Lake in Antarctica - Synechococcus sp. Ace-P (PacBio error correction) | ecosystem: Environmental > Aquatic > Non-marine Saline and Alkaline > Saline ...
AAGGAGGAGATTTTCCCTGGGGGGGTTTTAAAAAAAAAAACATAAACGAAAAAAAAAAAATTTAAAAAAAACCAAACTTTAAACATTTACAAAGAATTTTGGACTCTAAAGAAATCAAGAGTTCCCCCCTTAAGAAAGTAGCTTGGAATCAAACTAATGCTGAAGGTATAACCGAATTACATCCTGATGTTTTAATCGAAGCCGAAAAAATATTTTTGGGGCCCCCTCTTTTGAAAGGAATCAAAGAGAAATAAGCGAAATAAGAAAGCCCTTATTTATTCGTCTGGGAGTTGGGGACAGGTTTCCGACAAATTTGGCCCTCTTATCGCAAGTGGAATTGCGCCCTAGAAGCGAGCACGAATTGCAAAAGCTAATTGCCTTCATTAAAAGTAACGCAAGTTATTACCAAAACTAAAAATAGAATGAAACTCAAACAGAAAATTGATCTTGTACCAGCAAGTGGAGGCAGAGCTTGAACCTGGGTTCTGATAATCGAGACTACGTGTAACCAAAAGCAAAAATAACGACAACTTTTCTTGCAAGGAAAGACTCTGCTCAATTGCAAACAAAAAGCCAAGACATCTCCTCTGGAAGATGTCCAAATTTAGAGTCCATTGACCCCACCTTTTAGCACCACTTAAAACCTACTGGCCCTAATAGGGTTGATTTATGTACACCCTTCGTTTCTGATTGTTTGGTTTCGTCAGCCGGTGTGGGGTCATACTAAGCGTTTTTATTATCAGCCAACTTAAGCCCGATACTGATTGTGGAAAGGCCAATTAACAGCCTTAACAGCTTTTCCGGTTTTGGTTTTGGTCCGTCATCTAGATCTTGGCGACAATCAAGAAAACAAAATAGACAAAAAAACTTCTGAATTTTCATTTTTATCATGCGGCGGTTTTTAGTGTCCCTATTTATGGTTCTTTAGTCTTAAACTGAACTATTAACAAATTAAACCTCTAATAACGAGGATATTCTCGTGAATACAAATTGAAAAAGCACTGTTAAAAAAGCAGAACTAGCAACTGAAATAACGGACCGAAGTTAGACCAATAAGCCTAACTATACAATGAAAAAGCAGAAGCATTAACTCAAGCATAAAAAACGTCTGATTCAGTGCAAAAAAAATGACGTTGTTTGCAGATGATGTCCGAAAAAGCAAATTTATCACCATAGATGTAGATAAGTTTCAAATGCAAAAGGTTTTGTCTCGAAATTTCTGATAGAAGACCTATCAATGAAGAGTATCGAGCTATAAAACGCAAGGTACTAGATAATGCGTTTGGCGCACTTTTTCTAAGTCTTGACAATCCTAACATCATCAATGCTATACTAGCTCTTCGGACCGGGTGGAAGGTAAACTTTTACTGCCATCAATTTGGCCTTAAGTATTGCGCTGAACCAAGATAAAAACAGGTATTGTTAGTAGATGCAGATGTACTACGTCCAAATGTGATGCGTACTTTAGAATTAAGAAAATCAGGACGGTTTTGAATTGAATTCCTTTTGGGGGAGAAATCAGATTTTCAATATAATGTGCAAAACTAATATACCCAACTTACGCATTATTCGCAGCAGGAAGGGACACCAAATTTATCAACCGAGTTACTTGCGCAGTGGAAAAATGTATCAGCAGTTTGAAGAGTTTGCCACCGATACCCCTGAATTAGAGGGTAAATAGTTGATAAACGCCGCCACTATTTTGGGTATTTTAACGAGACGGCTATATTGGCCAACTTAGCCGACAAGCTATTGTGGTTACTGAAAGAAAACAAGTCAAACTTAACATATCAAAAAAGCAGTGGGAACAACTAAACCCTGAATATGGCTATTGTTTTGTTGTTAATAAAGCCAACATTCTAAATAGTGATGGCACTGGATACGGTTATTAACTATTCAGGAAAGCAGAATAGTGCTTTTTAATCAAGGAGGTATCTCGTCAATTCAATGACTCAAACAGTTTGCGGTCTCAATTAAGTAAGTTTGTCCTTTTGCAACTTGGGCGGGTGAACTCACTTTTGACAAATCTATTAACTCAACAGCCAACGTTTCCGAACCATCTCGTGCAAGTGGAGATACTGAGAGTTATGCACTGACGGTTCCAAGCCCCAATTGGTTCGATATAAAAAGCACCAAAGCAATGGCGCTTTAGCATAAATCACAGCCAGATTTACCAAGGAGGACCTTGGTTCAAGTTCTTTAAATATAACTAACTATGCGTTGACCTCCCAGAGTTTACTTAATTTGAACGGATGTTAAACATTTTCTTTAATGCTAACCACGAGGTTACCAAAACACTATTGGAAGGAAGACAGTTTTTGTTACGTGAATCAAATTATTAAGTCAAGAAAATCTGGCAAAACAAATAATTTTTATTCGAACTAATCTTAAGTTTTCCCTGCCAAAACCCAAAGATAGTTGGTTTAAATTGCAGGCCTTGTATGGAGATCTAAATCTGACAAAGACTTTTTGATAACCCAGAAATAATTGGATTCAGAGAAACAAAAGTTTAACGTTAATTTATTTAGCGGCCAAGAATTTTAATCGTATAAATTTCAGTTATCTGGGAGAAAAACTAATACAACAGAGCTGTTCACAGATTTTGAATCAACCTTGCCTAAAATGGTAGTGTTGAATTTTGGCAATAATTGATGATTTAGGTTTTGTAGTGATAGGTAATGAGATAAACAACCTATAAGTTTAACTCTGAAACAAGTAAATACAACCAACAGCGCATAAATTCGAACAGTTAATGGGGGCGGATTAAAGTGGTACTCCAGAGACAGACCCGATTTATTGAAGTTACTTACAATAACTTCGAACAGGAATACAAAACCCACTAAGTATGTTGGTGTTAATGCCGACTGGAATGTTCAGGCCCTAGAACGGGTGCTAACTTTAACTATGGCAAACGCTTTTACGGTGAACACCTACTCGCATCATTAAATTATATTTAAAATCATTTAAACATCCTTTTCGTATTCCGAAAAGCATCACTTCCTACTCAAGATCAGTTATTCCTTTTTGAAACAGTTGGCATTTTTGTATGCCCATAGGTTCAGTTGAATTTAGTGAATGCTCTCAGTAGACGATTTAACGTATCGTACTAGATGCAGGAAGAAGAGTTCCGGCAGCTTAAACGACTTAATGATGGATATTACTGATGAAGTTATTCTGAATAAAGTAGGTCGGTTAAGTTCGGTTAACAGCTTTCGGAAAGATGAAAAATGGTGTAGTTTACCCATCTGAAATCGAGTATCTGGAGTCTCAGAGACTACAAAAAACAAAGGCCATCAGTCTTGACATTAACTATAGATTGGGAAAAAGAACAGATCTTGGTTAATCACCAAATACACAGAACAAGATAACAACTTTTGATGGGACAAAAGGAAATGACGATACGCTTATCATTTACCACACTTTAAATAGAAGATTGAGTGAAATGCCTAGCCTTAAAACTTCCACTTTCGCTACGTTAACCGGCAGTTCACTTCACTGAGGCTAGAGAAAATTATTGGACAAACGCGTGACTGTTTGCTTCAACTAACTTTCTAACTGATTATTTTTCTCACTTAAATGGGCGATCACGTTTAAACAAGGTCGCCAATTTCCTCCCTACCCTGTTTCTGGTCTTTATTAGGTCATCCCATGCTCATCTGTTCATGACCGTTTTATCTAGCAAAGCTTTGTCATGTTTGGCAAAGAATATCCACCATGTCTTTACTTGCTCGTCACTAAAACCATATTCTTGTCAACAGCATACCGGCGGCTTCAAGCCACCTGCAAAATAACTCCCGCACATACAGATTACGCCCAATTTCAAGCATAACGTCCTGGCAGCAAAACGATTTCTAGCCCGAGCGATAATGCGTACCCTGTGGGAAAGTTAAATTATGAACTAGTTTTCAGCGATCTTTAGCCTTCATCTCACCATGCTCGGGCAAATCAATATCATTTTAGCTTGCTCTATCCCCGCAGTTTCTAATAAGTCTAAGCGGCAGATCACCATAAAACACTTTTATTACCAAAACTGCCTTTACAAACTCATATGCATTGGCATCTTTGGTTAAGGCGGGGTAAAGGGGATATTATTTTTGCAGCTAATATGCGACCGCAGACCTGCCCAAAGGCCAAAACCGGCAATAATCACTTTGGGTTCACTTTCATCACTTTGACTGTCATACACCGCTGGGCAATTTTTAGATTTCTGTAAACCAAAGATTCTGTGGTAATTATGACCAAGGGCGCAGTAAGCGCATAGATATACCGACAATAAGGGTACTGGGCGAGATCTCAAGCAGGTAATGTGCCGTTACTGGCAGCCTTGTGCCATCACAACAAAGGCAAACTCACCACGGTCTTGAGACACTGAGTCCAACTCGCATGGCATCAGTAGTGAGTTGTTTGTTGCTTTTAAAAATAAAAAAATAATTGCCGTTTTAATCAACACCAAAAAGAACCTGGCACAGAGAATAAATAACGGTTCCAGAGACTAGTAGGCTAATCCCCAATTCATGCCAAATGGCTATAAAAAACAATCCGCTAATAGCAAACCTTTAAAGGGTTCTATTTCGGTTCTAATTGAGCTGAAAGTCGAGTTAGCTAAGAGTATGCCGGCATAAAAGCGCCATATCCCATCGACAAACTGCTTCTTTCATACCTAAAGGCCGTAGCATAACAATTAATAGTGCCGCCGCAGTCATTAACTTCGGCGCTACCATAGGAGGAAATTAAAGCTTAAAAATGATTAATTAGAAAACGTCAATAACAAATATACCCGGCTACCGCCAGAATACTTACCCACCACCGGGTCCACTGTCCGTATTAAGTCGCGGGATACCTTTCTACTAAAAGCAATATGGGGATAACGGCGAGATCTTGCATCAATAAGATGGAAAAACCTTGCTTTGGCCTGACAGGCGACTTAAGAATTTTATGCCCAGTCCCAATTAATTGCACCGCAAATGGCGGTTGAAGACAAACCTAATGACAAGCCGATAATGCTAGAAATAACAAAACTAAAACCCCAATAAGAAATTTACAAAATTGCGCAATAATTAAGGCACTGACAATTAATTGCCCACCACCGGAGAAAAATAATTTGTTTGCGCATTTTCCAGCAGTTTTTCCAGGCGCTAGCTCTAACCGATCAGAAACAAGCAATAACACCACACCTAATTCAGCAACATGTTAATATCGTTTGTGGGTCATTTACCCAATCTAAGACTGTGGCCCGATGACTAAACCCGCACCAATAACCCAATAATAGCGCCTAATTTTAATTTTTAAAATAGGCACTGCTACCACAGTGGCGACCAAAAACACTAACCCCAAAACCAAGACCTGTCCATCCATTTTCTGCTATTAAATTGTTACTGAAAATAGCATATCAGAATTATGTAAATGGCATAACTAAGGAGGTGGCAAGTGAATCCAAGCATTTGAATCACGCTATACTTAAGTGTTTCCGGTTCCTTATGCCAATTCAATCAATCAAACTATCTTGGGAGCACAGCAAAGACACTATTCATATCAGCGACGATTTAGATGAATTAGAGCGTTTGAAAGCGAATTGCAAAAACAAGGTATCCCAAGACGCCACAATTTCATGTACTCAGCGAAAATGAATGCGAAGTAGAAAAGCAATCACTTACAATGCCATAGAGCAGTGGCTGAAAAAAGATGTAGTGCGTTCAACGAAATAGGTGCGCTATTTGGCCTATTCCGGTGCAAGTATACTTTTAGCGGTTGCCTTCTTAATGCAGTGGCAACCTCAGTGCGGTGGTTGGGTCCCTTTTTTTTAATTTCTCTTGCCTTTGGTCGTAATTGGGTTTTTGGCACATGGCAGGTGGATTATAGTATCCAAACTACGCCACGCATCAGTTTAAGAGCAAATTTCAAGAGCTACTAAGTAAAGGCAAACAATGTTTTTTTTGTGGATTATAAGCCAGATCAACAATCCCACATTAGAATCTAATCATTGCTTAATCCAACCCAAAACTCTCGCTGGCCTGGCACCGGCAAAGCAACCATGGCTGGGTAGTCAAAGCCAAGATAGATTTAGTCACTTGATGAAAGTCCATGCCCTTTAGAGCCGTAAACAGCTAAGTGGCCAAGTAAAAACTTGCGCTTAGTTTTTTTTTACTCGTTCCAAAAATATCTCCCCCCTTAGTTTTTTAATACAAGTTTTGTTGCATTTTGCCTTGCAACATCCGCACAAATACTCTTGTGATTAAATCCATTAGCCGAACTAACACCCTGGAATACAGTGCTGCTTTTTATCTGTTTACTCTGCCACCAGCATTACCCTGGCCCTAATAATTTAATGATCATGAGCTCTGGGGTTATTTATGGTTTCGCCGCAGTCTTCCTCATTTATTAGGCATTTGGATATGGTTTTACTGTGTGAAATTATTGCCGTTGGATTAGGCAATCAGTCAGCCTATTTAATGCAAGTGCCGGCTGTGTTAATTTGGCTGAAAATAGCTGGCATTGTTTATTCACTTATTTGGCCTATCGCAAATCGCACGAGGTCAGCCACCACCCTTGGTGGCGGATACGTCAGATGTAATACAAAAGGAAGCCTCTGAGCTTCATACAAGCGGCACTGTTTTAGTGGGTTTAATCCGAAAGCAATGGACTCATGATTGTTGGCGCTATTGTTGAACCTATAACCGTGGCAAGAATATGAGTTATCTATTACAAGTTGCTATCACGCCTTGTTTTTTTCTTGTTTTTGGCACACCTTGTACCTTGTCTGGCTTTTGGAATTGGGTACAGCCTTAAAAGCGTTATTTAGCCAGGTCCGCGCCACTTAGAATTTTTAATATTGTGATGGCAAGCTTGTTGTTATTGTCCTTTGCACCGGTGGTGACAGAAACTATTCTGATTTAGCGACATCCCCCGCATAAGTGGCTAAGTTGCCTATTGTAGCAATCAGGGCACATCAAGGCAACAAATACTTGCTCATCAACAGCTATTTTATGTTGAAGCCACAATCTACGCAGACTTTGCCACGAGACAGTGTGGGTTTTTGCTGTGGCTAAAAAAGGGTAAGGGAATGAATGCTGTTGCCAAAAAAGACGTCAGCTTGTGAGTACTTAGCAAAAACGTGCTGATTCTTCGATACTCGGCGCTAAATAACTCCCCCTATCACTCGTTGGTGGTCAGTGCTATTTTCCTATACTTTAGGCGTCGAGATCAGCAACATAGATGAACTGCAAGTGTTTGGTAGCGGTTTGCCAACCTACTAACCGCGCTTTAACGCGCCTTGGCGTTTGGCATGAAATCGTGACCACGCACATGCTGCCGTGAGACTCGATCTAGAACTGTTATTTAAAACTTGCTGTATCTCAGTTTTCAGCTTTTCTGTGTTGCCTATATGTCTATTCGTGATGATGCACCTCCTCAGTGCAATGAACATATAAATACATCAAAAGATTCTCCACAATGAATAAAGGAAGCGAATGATTAAAATCGATTCTCACGGCAAGACGCAACCTCGTGCCTTGGGCAAGCGAAATGTGTCGCCCGCAATCCACTAAGGGCGTATTGTGCTTTTTAACCAGTAACATGATGATCACTCGGCTTTTATTCTGCCAATTTTTCATTTATTGATGTATTGGCTAATGGCAATTCTGTCTTGCTCGCTGGGCAAGCCTGCAACGCCAATATTCAATCGCGGATAACTCAACTCAATTTCGGCTGCGCATTGCCTCTTGCTGGCTAGGTCAAACACAAACCTTTACCATTATGATAACAATAAAAATGCTGCTCTAACCACTGCCTTTAACTTGCTTTACTGCCAATTAATAGCTTGGACTCATCGCGAAAAAAAGCGCTTAATACCATTATTTCCGATTTACCCAGTTTCCACTGCCTTAACGTAAGCCCAGTTCAACATCACGAATAATGTAGTTGCCTGAGTAGATTGATGAACCTCGCATTAGTGTCTAGCCAAGTAACTTTGCTCTCTAAAGTCAATCTTGTAAACCGCCCAGCCACTTGTAAATCCACACTTCTGGATTCCAAAATTCCAGTCGTGTTGTGTGATTGAATAATCGAGGAGTCATCGTTCACCGCTGTCATGACCTGACCAAAAATAGGCCTCTCCGCTAGTCTCTAGTTATTGCTTCAGCAAATTGCGGCGGCGCTTTGTTGTTCCACATTAATTTTTTGCGCAGCACGTTTCTGGTTGATTGGCCGTATTAGAGCGATTAAAGGCTTTATCGCCCCGACTAGTTGTGTAAATCTTGCTCATGTTTCAATGCGATGCACAATCCACTGCCGCCGGCTTAATCAGGGCGCAGTTGATTAAATAACATCGTACTTGGCTGAGCTGGCTGTATTGACCGTCTAAAGTCGGGCTTTTTGTTCATGTGCAGATAAAAGCCTTTGAGTAAACTGAGTACGGCCTTTAAATTCGCGGAAACCGCCCGATTAACTCGAGTAAGCGCGCTTGGCACGAATCAGACAACTCTTGGATCACTTTTGAAAAGCTGTGCTGCAGTGTCCCAACCAGCAAATGAACGAAGTTCCACGATTACTGCCAGCCAACTCACTTATTCATCAAACGAAACATCTTCAGTTGATTGAGCAAATTCACTCACTTGGCTTTCGCTAACTCGTTTTCCTCCGAATTTTTGGCATCGATAGACGATCATAACCAAATTCATTGTTAATCCGCTAAAATAATAGCCGCAACTGGTTTGACAAGGACTCGGTCCAAAGAATACACGTGTTTCGCTTGTTTAAGTCGGATAAATGCGCATCAACTTTCAGCATAGCGGGTTATGATATAAGGCTTCTTTTGTAGTGCTGGGGCAAGGTTTTTTAAAACTGGCCAGCGCCAGCCTATATTGGCATCAATTTGACGATGCCGCTCATCATGTAAACTACCTTCTAATAGATTACGCACCGCAACTTTTTAACCGCAGTTGGGTTATCTGACTCTGGCGCCACAAGAATACCTATTGACATAAGCCCTTCTATGACTTTCGGGCTGTTATTTACTCTCATCCAAGGTACCTGACAAATACACCTGCAGATCATCTCAGCATGGCGCTCAGTGCATTAAGTAATTTGACGCCCCAGCTTGTTGCAAATGTTTGGTTGCATCGGCCAACACTCCTCAGCTTATTTTGCACAAACTCCATAATAAGTTGCCCTGTTGACGCGTTTCGGCTGCTCGCTTAGGGATAAGGCTTCGGTTTTCATCGATAACTTAAGCCGTCATACAAAATACTCAATTTACCGGTGCCGATATAAAATCTTGTTTTTCAGCAATTAGGTTTTTAGCAGTAGCCAGTTGAGTTAAGCGGTTAAATACCATTTAAGTTGACCGTCCAATTGAGTACTTTGTAGAAGGCAAAAAACGATTTACGCGAGATTTTTTCTAAACTGCTCATCAAGGCCGGGGTATCTTCATAGTGGTTTGTAATATCGTTTAAAAACAGATGGCCGCCCCTTGGGTAACTGGCACATCGGACCAATTGCTTTGTTGCACCAATAACAGCCATTCAACCAAGGGCATTAGTTGACTGGATATTTCTTGAAATTGACTCCAGTTGCTTGCGTTTCGTTTAATCATACAAACTCTGATATGCAGCAAAACACATCCCCCTCAGCCGCACTGGCAAGGTCGGTTGAGTATATTCAGCTGAGTTTTCGACTTTGTCGCTGTGCCCGAGGTTTTTTAAAAATAACGCCAAGCCTCTTCATCGTAATTGACGATGAAAGCACCAACAACAATAATTCTAAAATACGACCCTGTTTCAGTTACATGCTTGTACCTCTGGTTTACTTGGAGTGCTGTTGACGAAGCTTTAGCCTGTTAAGACGCTCAGTAATAGCACTCACTTTAGGCTCAACCACTTGTAATTGCCGCGGTGCCTTTATCAATCAAATAACGATTCTCAAATAAGGTCAGTACTTCTGCATTCAGGATTAGAAGGCAGCCCACTAACCAAATATTATTGTTTTGACAGGCAATCAAAAATTTTCTTCACGTTACTTGGTGCCAGGGTCGCCAGCTCATCGATTGGCATGAATAGTCGCGTTGGCGCTACCGCGTAAATAACGGGTAAAGGCCAATAGAAAACTTACAACCAAAATCAAATAAGCCATACCATGACTAGAGGACTCCAATTCGTTGGCGATCGGTTGCGGAATGATCAATCACTGTTTTTGCCTTTCCGTAAATGTAAATCTATGTTCGAGCAACTTGCCTGATGCCGCCAAGTTAAAGCGGCGCGACCTAGGATATCTAAGACCTTTGCGCATACTTTTTGGGCATAAATCCATCGTCTGGCAACTCATTGGCCCTTCACTCATCCACTCGTGATAGAAGTTTTTGAAATTGTGCTAGCTCTGGCCAAAAATTCTAACTCACTGATGCGCCGGAGCCGTAGTTTTACCGCTGATTCCGATACCCTTTAAAAACAGTTCATCGTCGACTTCTTTACTGATGCTTTACTTTGACTAGCAATACGTTTTAATCAATGTCCCTTCCAACCTTTGTAAATACTGCGTTAAATCTGGCACCCAAAAATTCGGCCTTGTTCCGTAAACCTTGCATTTTTTGAGGCCACAATTTCTTTAACAACGAGCTAAGTGACTCACCAAACGCCGGATGATCCACCCTCTTATGCCCTTGTCATTTACATAAGACACATTCTTCTCGCGAACGCTCCAGTAATCCGATAAACCTGTTCCCGCTGCGCGGCTATTAAGTTGGTCCAAATGTTCCACATAGGCCTTAATATCACTCAAAAATGTTTCGCCGATTTTTGCAACAAGGCCTGACCTTCAGAAATACGCTGGGCAATATTTAAGGTTTCTGAGCCGGTATTCTGCGCAGCTAACTCACCGCTGCTAAGGCTTATTTTAGCTATAAGGTTTTGAATGTTTTTGGGACATCTAACTCTTGACTCTTTAGCGGTTTTTAGACCTTGTTCAAAATTCCGCTTTGTTGTTCTTTCAACTGGCCTATTAAGGCTTTTAACGCAGCTTGTTCTGGCTTAACTCACGGCTCGGCAGTGCTGGCCCTTTTTTTTGGCTTTGCCAGTTGCTGTTGCCAACTGAGTTTATGCCCAAGTAAAAATAGTTTTGTACCAATGTTCCCATAATCTTTTACTTTATGGCGATGGGTTTCGGTATGCTGAATATCCCTGCTTAAGCTGTTTAATCATTTTTGTAAACCGCCTATTTCATCCACATCCACGCCCCGATTAGCTAAATTCACAGCCAACCACTGCTCAGATTTTTTCTTGTCACGCTGCCGTTTGCGAGCCTTTTGAATATATTGGGCTCAACTGATTTGACTTGCTTGCTGGGTGTCACCTAACAACTGTTGCAATGAAATTGTGTTTGGTTTGTGGCTTCAGTAGTTGATCTTGCAAGGCTGTTTAGATTTCTGCAATGTAGGTTTTTGTTCTTTGCTTTGCTGTGTTTCATTTTTCTTGAGGGCGGTTTTATTATGCGCTTACGGCTCACTCAGAGCCTGCGTATTCTTGCTGCAATAACTCTTTGTTTGTTGTAACGCTTTCGTTTAGCTTCAGCTGTGGCGAGTGTCACTTTCACATTTAGCGCAGAGTATTTCTTTGTTGCGCACCTTCTTCGCTGGTTTTAGCTAGCAATGATTCGGCGTCATTTGGCTATCCAACAATTGCTAAGGTCTTTTGTGCTCGTGTAACGCTGTTGCAGATTTTCTCAAGACTGGAGGCATATTCAGGCACAGACACGTTTGCCAAGCTCTAACTGTAAAACAAAGAAATTCTCATTGTTTTTGGCTAAAGCTGGGTTTTAAGTCACTGCGTTTGAGTATTCTGGATGAATGACCTTACGAGTTTTTTGCTCCAGCCGGCTGCTCTTTTACGGCAACTTCTAACAACTGTTATGACCAGGGTATAACTAAGGCTTCAACTTTAATTCACTTGCTGTTTGCTGTTGTAGATACTGTTTTCTGGCTGCTCCAACACCTCATTGCTTTATTGCGCTTGTTGCTGTGGCTGTTTTGATAACCTTGCTGGGCCGGCGCGCAATTTGTCGCGGGTTTCATCTTCAATATGGCTCAACTCTCTGATACTGGCGTCCAGTAAGTCGATTTGGCTTGTTCAAACTCGCTAAAACCGGCATTTTTTTTATGCTGGCAGCTTAAGGTCGCCTGGCCTGAATTTTAAGCTCGCTAAACGCTGGCTGAAATTCGTCATTTAACTGGGTTGTTGCTCAGCAAATCTTGTTTAATTTCTTGTAGGTGTTGTTGTTCTTGGGATTTTTGCGCAGATAACTTGTCTTGTAATTGCTGCTTTTGCTCGCCAAAGCTTCAGCTCTAAATTTAGCTTTTTTCGGTTAGTTCAGCTATGGGCGTTTTATTACAAGGCAGATTCAACGTCTTGGTGTTTTTTCGGTCAATATTGATACGAGTATTGGGGCGGGTGTCCGAGTTCACTGTCCCACTTGAGGCAGCATTGCAAATTAGCCTGCAAGGTTTCAATATCTTGACTTTGCCAGTCATCAAATTCTTTTTCGACTTGTTCCGAGATCTTTTTCAAGTTTAGCGGCTGTCGGCCTTATGCGGCAAGAATAACTGGCTGATTAAGAACATCGCGTTTATTGGCCCACTCATCTCTTCTGTTTTTTTGAACGTCAAGCAACGTCTCGTCAAACTGACCTGTAACTTATAATATTGGGCGCTAATTTACTCAAGGTCAAAATCAAATTGTAATTTTAATTCGGCTAACGCCCTTACGTTTTTGGACTGAGTTCATGATCGGCCGTTCTAACTTGGCATTGCGGACGAACTTTCATCAACTCTTTGATTAGATGACATTCGCGGATCCCAATCTTCAACCCGATTACGACTTTTAAAATACTTGAGGTAGGCGGTTGCACCCCATCTCTCCAAGATGCAAGCTATCATAGCCTTGATGGTTTCCATCTTGCCTTCTTTTGAGTGCCGGCCTTGGCTAGCTTTTTTCGAATATGAACGCAAATGATGACTGCTAATCCGCATAAACTAAAATACGTGCATAACCGAGTAACTCTCGGTTATTGGCTGAACATTTAATACACCGCGGTCATTTTTTTGCAAAACGCCGGTAGTCTTTGGTATTAAGCAGGTTAGTGACCAGATATTAGATCGTTTTCTTAAGCTACGCGCTTAGTTCATTCAGATCGACACACTGACATGTTCCGCCGCAATTGTTTTAAACAAATAGTCCCACTTTATTCAAAAGGTTTTACCGAAAAACGATAAATTCACACCCGTTGCCGCCAGAGGCCGGACCACCTGACATAAGTCCAGCTCATTACGCTCATATTCGTAAAT
>Ga0163217_1035564_pt1 | contig 13327 bp, 11 predicted proteins | sample SynspAceP_FD_185933 | JGI IMG/M metagenome (GOLD analysis project Ga0163217, IMG submission 185933) | Saline lake microbial communities from Ace Lake in Antarctica - Synechococcus sp. Ace-P (PacBio error correction) | ecosystem: Environmental > Aquatic > Non-marine Saline and Alkaline > Saline ...
CGCACCTGGGCAGAAGCTACAGAGACATAAAATCCAAGATAGTATAAATTAGGGTATCTAGAGCATACCACCAAGACTCCGGAGAATGTACATTCTACTATCGGTCAGCGTTTGACACCAGCGCAAAATAATAAAGTGAAATATAAGACGGTCGGTGATTGCTTCAGTGAACCATCAAAACAAGTTACCGACCTTCCGTCAAAAATACACTAAGTTATACTATAAAAAAGAAAACGGCTAGACAAAAAAATGCTAGACGTCTCTTAATATTAATAATCTGGAGGGAGGAAAAGTACTAGTGAAGTTTCTATAATTCATAAGTTTCTTTCTTTCAAGCAATATAATCAAATACCGAGTTTTTGTAACTTATTCTTGTCGTAAAAATGCAAGTCAGCAAGAATGTTCATTCAACCAAAAATAACTAATAGGCACTTCATCGATAGACATGACTTCATTTTGGTGATCGTCGACTTATATTGGGCGCGCATAAACTTACCATAATCAGTGTTCTCTGATTTTATAATGGTCGCCTCCGAAAATACTATAGACCGCTGACGAACATCTTGATGGCGTTATCGTTTTTGGGAGTTGTGGTTGCCTTTACTCACCGTCTGCTTCTGAGGGCATCACATGCGCCGGTCGACTTGTTAGATCGTAGCTCATATATTTATGTACAAGGACCTAAAATGGCTTTGGTGGTCCCGCCGCTTGTGTGGGGTTTTGTCCGGTGCTGCGACCGCCTATTAAAATAAATATCAGGTCGCAAACATCAATCCCACATAATATTTGTTTCAAATTCTTAATTAGGTTATCAATTGTGCTGTTAGCCCATCCTGCTTAAGGAGGTCGTGTAATATATACTATTCCAACCTACAAAGGAGGTTTAGCCACGAAGACACACTTGCTGATCACCCCGCGCTAAAAAACAATTATCATTAAATCTATACCACCTGAAGTTAAACACACAACATGTTTGATGCAGCCGTCACGGAATTCATACAGAGAGGGGAAATGCGGCTCTCTATTAAAACTCTACCAGATGTCTATCACAATTTAATCAAAAATGAGAAAACAACAGCGACTCGGCCTTTACCAAGAGCTACCGGTTCGCTCCTAATGGGAGAGTGGTCTTACAATGACATCGACGGGCCTCTCAAAACACTCAGCAATAATGTCGCCTGTTTTGGCATTGGATCCTTTTTGATCACGTGCGATACTTTTTGCGTCTTCATGCAATTAATAGGTGTTCCATTATTGCTTAGGGGTTCTACACTGGGCGGAAAGCTGATCAATACAATGTCGGATGGTGTCCAATGAGCGATTAGCTGAAACGCGGTTATGACCTCTAATTATCTTAATGCATATCAGCCGTCAGTCGCACCCGCTTTTTTATTCTAATGGGCAAATTGTTTCTTTTCCGTATTGAACGGGAATTTCGTAAGCAGACCTATTCCGATGCTGCGAATGCCTCATATTTTGGTCCCAATGCTCTAAAAGGCGGTCTTATTCAGCTTAGTCGACCATGGGTTGGACAAAATGTGTTATTGGCGTTTAAGTGCGTTCGTGTGGCTCCAGCTCAATTCTGCACAAAACACAGCTGCGACCTTAACAAACCTACTTACTGTTACAGGTTTGCAGCTATCTGACTGTATATGAGAAGACAGTACGGGACTACATGCCCCAAACAAACAATTCTTTGGACGTCAGGACAATACGGATATGCGCGACCCAGGGTGGTCACGCTGGGTATATTAATCTCCGCCGCACTGCCGGACCGCGTCATTATGAACACCACTTCGATCCGACTCATTTATTGGCAATTTTACAATCCCTACGACACCCCCACAACTACTTGGTCCCAACTCACTGCTTTTATTGGCGGGTGTTATCTTTCCTCGATATGGGTTACTGGGCTTAAAAACACAGTGTTTTAATAATTTATTATCCTTGTCTAATACAGACCAGGCTAAGACATTCCTTAGTGATAGACATCGCCATATCTGACAGTTTACCCCTGCCGGAAGCGCCTTACGAGGTCATTACCTCAAAATTCAATTACCAACACAGTAACGACCGCTGAAAAACGCTAATAATAATCGCTGAACCGTGAAGGTGTATTGCATCCTATTGCTTTGCTTTTTATACAACTCGATTATTGGAAACTCTGGATTTAGAACGTCACACCAAAATGTTGGCAATCGGTCTAAAAACAAATCGAAAGAAGACATTCGAGGAATAGGGCGCCGGCTTGCAGATTTCACTCTCGCCTATGTCTATGTTCCCAAATAGCGTATGAGACAATAGAGTTCGGCATCACTTTTCCAAGTCATCCTTTCATTGAATCCTCCCGCCATTCACGCCTCAGTCATAGACATAAACATAACAACTTCGAAGCAGAGTGATATGTTTTGGCGCCATGTTGTTCGCTTAGCTGATCTGCTTTTTCGGACTGGTGAGTCGCTATTAGGAATTTACTAGAGCTCCCGCACCAAACATGCGGATTTAAGCCCTTATGTCATAGCGCTTGATAATTACAGCCATCCTTTTTGTGTTTCGTTGGATATTCCAGGTTGCGATAAAAATGGATCGCATGCCATTCATCTCTTTGCACATTCCTGCTGTCGGAGACATCGTTTATTTATTCCGACAAAACTTGTCTAGATCACCAGCCAACTCTGGATTTAGATTTAGTTTGGTTCGGCGATAATAGTGGTTCGATGGTGGTCTACTGACAATTTGCGTTGAATTCCATTCGCCAAAAAACACAATCCCAGGCATGATAAAGATAAGTTATGTGCTCGAATCCCCGAACAGCGATGAAAGGCTTCATCCGACCATCGGCCTATTCAGATAATAATTACCAAACGGACAATACTCTTAAAAGGCTTGTATACACTTTTCTATGTAAGGTGAAAACTGTAATTACGCAGACTCTTTGTTGCTAACCCAACCCCCGCTCGTCTTTCTTCCCTCATATTGACGCATAAAAAAAAACCAAAACAATCAAAAAAACAAAGCAATCAAAACACAGACACATCACACAGGAAGCACCCGCCCTAATTTACTTGATTAGTGAACTCTTATGCAAGTAAGAGACGTCTGGCTCTCAAGAGTGTACCGGAACAAAAAAAAAAGAGACTCATGACTACCCACCGCACAGCATCAAATGTTGGACTCATATGCGGGTTACTTGGGGACTACACAAGTTTTTAATGCGTTGGAATAAACGAATATATCTAAGATAGGAAAAGGATGATTATGTGAAGACTGGTTTTTCCTGCTAGTTTTGACACTCAATGTGCTTTACATATTGTTGTTGGCCATTGCTCTCACAGAGAAACCCACCCCAAAATAAAATTCCATAATATAAAACCCCAAACCCACCAATAAAGACGCCTTAATACGGTTACAGTGCGTAGCTTCCAGCTCCTAGGGAACTCAATCGCAATAAGTCCTCTCATAGACAATCTCACTAGCGAGAGTTTGTTAAAGTCTTCGGATGTTTTCGAATCCATCCCGTCCACCGCAACCACTAACCCAAGCAAAAAAAACAACTCCCAATAAATACAACTACCCCACTTTTTGCCCGACAGCGAGTTCAAAAACAACGCCGTAAACACGTAAAGAGGTTTTTCCTTCCGATGAAATGAGTTGATGCCATGGGGGATAAACTTGAGCGGTTATTGAGCCGTTTTTATCCAAAGCGGGCAATGAAGAAGGCTTCATCGCTATCTACAAATGGTTCCAAATGTATTCCCATGCATGCAAAACATTTGATCACAACATGAGTGATCCAGCGAAATGGACAAGATAGACCTTATATAGACGATTATTAATCTATGCGCTTGCGTGCTGACTTATCGCGTTAGAGTCACGTCCTATACTTATTCTAGATAGTTGGCATCACAAAACCACCATCCCATACGAATCAGGCACATATTAGAAAACACAGACCTCTTCGCCCGTACTCATATACTATTTCACACGAATGAACTCACACATGGTGTACTGACAGACGGAGCATTTATCCTTCAAGAAGTGTACCCCATCTCAGTGGAGCACGACTCCAATTCACTCTGCAAGACGACCAGGCTCTACTAGAAGAATGAAATAATACGAACCAGCAAAGCAAGGAGAGACCTCTGAAGATGCAGCAAACACAAAAAGGATCAGATCATGTGGTTCTTGGCTTACAAGCCACCCGTATATGGATGTTGACGCTAAGACGGGCAGTTAACCATCACAGCGTAAGTCACAAAAAACACGGCGGCCTCAACGTTCATACCCCAGCCAAAGAATCACAGAGGATACTACAATGCGACACATAATCTTACATAAGCGATAAGCGTGTTTGATCATCAGCAGATTCTTCGGCACATATCTGGCGCTCTATTCAAACAAAAGCGATGAGGAAAGAGTCTTAAACGGCATAGAACAAAGCACGACTGGTTATTGACTGTCCAGCTAATTCCTTTAACTGAAAAGACTTAGAGAGAACAAGGCAAAATAAGAGAGTCTTAAAAAAGCATCCTCAAAGAGAAAACCCAAACGCACAACTACCTCGAACGGAATAATATATCCAAAGCCAGTATTTGTATTAGTCCTCAGACAAATACCACGTCGCGATCATTGCACACAATATCCTACTTGAAGTACGCACCAGTATCTCCACAAAAACGTTTTGATCAAATTGTTGTCGATTCTTATCATTCCCTCCAAGAAGACTAAAACAAAAGGTACACCTCTCATATGTTGCCATTAATATCTCAAATTAATACCCATCACTCTCAAAAACAACAAAGCAGGGTTTGGCTACAATCTGGCAGAAGAAGCTTCGGAACAGTGCCCTCACAAAGCTGCATAGAATCATACGGGGTTACCTCCGCAGAGACATACATTTTTATCGCTTCTATCATAAAGCCACCACTCAATACTACGCATCAAGAACGGTGGACAATGATGCGTTAATCAATCGATCTCAGACTGGCACAGAACACACAACCAATAATCTCAATAAACAAGAGTTGATGCGCAACGGAAAAACGCATGTCATTGAATAATGGCCCATTGCTGAACAGACCCAAGACCGACATGGCAACATCGGAAACCAAGTAATAGAACCTTCGTAAAAAAGGTATCTTCCGATCCGGCAAAGTGGCGTTCGCTCAATCATGGCTGCGACATCAAACACACGATTGGTCCGAAAAACTTCACAAAATGCGCAATCAAGCTCTTAGAACATAAAAGGTAGCCGGATGGCATCGTCGTATGAACAGGAAAACGATACACAAGTCCGCAAGCTCTTGAGAAAAAGGAAAGAGGATGATGTAGCTTGAATGGTGGAAAGATAGAAAGGCTCATCCCAGGCTATCTGGGTCTCTCAAGACACATTTTTATGTTGGGGTAAATACTCAAAGGGGTTTGGCATTGCCATTTACCAGAGAACACCTCCTTCTCTTGATATGTGACTTACACAAGCCACAAGAAAGCCACTTTGGCAAAAAAGACATACCCTACAGAACCCACAACCAAAAAACGGACACCATTTACCATTAGCATTGCAGATATATTTTGAGAGTGACGAGAGTATTGCAACCTGTGATTTTGAACGCACAATGACTTGCTATTTGGCTTCGCATCCTCTAAACCACTCGGAATCCGATTTGGGAAACCGAATATTTGCGGCAGCGAGTAGAGATCAGATATACAGATACTTAATAATCTGACGAGTTACCACGATATGCATCACACCAAGACAAGAAGCATCCGTCGGCCCACCAAAACCAAAGTAGGATGATCTCCATGTGAACTGGCATCCATAAAACGATACTAAAGAAAGTGAGTTTAATCGAGGTGGCGCATTTCGTAAGAGAATCTACGGATAGTTTAGAGGACTACTGCGTCAACACACAAGATCTGCGACCGATATGGCTGTCTAATATAAACAATAAATGACCATCATGACAACCGTCACACGATGACCAGACATCAGGGAAAAATGTGTTGTGGAAGAACAAGCCATAGGACACATTACTATGATAGAAAGCGCGGGTCATGGGCTGAAAAAATTTTAACCAAATCCAGACTCTAAACTGCACAAACACCATACGGTTCCCAAATGAGGTAAACTGTCAGATCAGGTCTGAGCTACGTACAAACAGTATTCGAACGCAAAGTCAAACATAAAGCCCTTTGAATCACCAGTGTCAGTTTGGTTTCTAAGGAACAAAGCTACTTTTTTACCTACAGCTCAGACCTGTTATCTGACTACGTATATGCCCATATTACTCAATATGCTACTCCTTCTAATGCGACTCTAAAAGCTTCCTATACCCTCCGAAAAAACCACTGGAACACCACAATTACACAGTGACTCGCAAATGATTAATACTTACTTGAATATCTCTTCCTCCGCTACCAAATCCAGTGAATTCACAAGGGGCCATCAAACGGACAGTAGCTTCTAGTATCAGTAGGTGCTTTCAATGCTAGGAAGAGTAGCTCATATGAGATAAATACAAGCCTTACACGGGTTTCTTCATAGGAAACATCTCGTGGTCCAAACTCTACCCACCAAGCAACTAGTTTCTCGGTGGTGAGCTACATCTTGTCAGACGCGTCCGAGTAAAGTCAGTAAACTATGAATTGGAATAAGCTTTATCAACGTATGCATTCGCCCAAAAAGTTCACACGCAACCGATATCAATAATAACCTTGGATATACGATTTTTCCAAACTTGTCATAATCAAGACTCATTCATTCAACAGTCTAATTGCCGCCTCTTTAAACCAACTTCTTTGGAATCTACCTAAAAAGAACAGATAATAAGTACAGAAAACGATTTTTTCCTGTGCTTCACAATTTATTTGCCTCAATTCAATTCATCCTGAACGTCTGTTTTTCCTCAACTTCTTTAGCAACTTCTGCTAACGTTCATCTCTCGCAGAATAGTGCAGACAAAGCACTTTGCTCCTGGGCCTAGAACATAAGGCCGAGTTTTAGTTTATTTACACCTATTATCTGTAAAAAATCAAAATAACGGCATGGCACAAAGCCATATTTAGGCGATATCAACAGACAATACTTCTCAAGACTGCCTGTACTGGGATAACAAATTCAAAAACGCGAACACTGCTCCTCAGAAAAAACGACCCCCTTTGGCTACGAACAAGTGTATTGCTAAATCTCCACATGTAATCGACCCAGATACTTCCGATCAGCCGTGTTAACCGTGAATCGAGAACCACTGAACGGAATGTTCAACACAATTTAAGACTACTAAACAGGTTCAACAATTGTAGTCACACCTACTGTTAACACAATCAATTAGTTTTCTAGTTTCTGTCAAATAACAATCTGTAGCATGCCTGTTGTATCAAAAAAAAAACAAACACAATTCCGAGCAGAATACAGTGAATGTGTTATATGAAAATACTTTAGTAATGTTATATACATAAAAAACTTTCATGAATTTATTAAAAGAAAACAGTATATTAACAGTAATTTGCCAGTTTTGTTGTTCTTAAACCACACAAATAACCAACCACATACACCACCGGACGTTGTTGTTACGAATTCGAAACAGTGCTTATCATGCATCAAAGCCCCCATTCTCGGGTAAATGGTACATCTGGAAAAAAAAGTTCTGCTAAAATATTCATTTAGTCGGGAATAATCGCGCACTTATCAGAATCGTATCTCCCCACACCCCAAATCCGCGAGTGGAGACACATATTGGCAAACCCATAAGCCGAGTTTTTTATGCAACACAATACAATAACGACCACACAATTATGCCAACCTCAACGTATCTCCCAAACACGGGACATCAACCATATAAAACAAAAGAGACAATATTCAGGCGACAAAGATCTTCCCGACAATTGACAGGAAGTGTTTAAAATAATCTCGGCACAACCCGCTCAGCGTACTCAATGTGAGTCTCCAATCACATTACCCACATTCACCACAAGAGATCGTAAACTAAATCAATTCCTGAACGACGCTCTGAAAAATATAACTTGAGTGCTGTAAATCATATGACCTCATATCCACAATACAACACAAGCACCTCCGGCAAAAAACACTTTAGCATAATGCCGCTCAGCTGAATCGTCATACATAACGGAACAAACCTGACCAATACATCAATTCTACTCTCTAGTGGCCTCCAAACCCCAAAATCAAAGTGCAATGGAGGATTCCGTAATTTGCCTCACACCTCACATCTGGCCCCCGCTCAGAAAAATTTCAAAAAATACCCAAATATCAGTTGAGTACACAAACAATATCTCTGAAGACGCAATACATCACTTTCTTAATACCAATTTTTAAAATAACAACAGCATGCCTTCCGATATACTACCGTCTGTAAAACATGTGCAATCAGTATATACTCCCGAAAAGGTCTTCGTTATCCCCAATAGAGATTCACACCTCCACAAGATTCTCAACGGCACCACCACGCAATAGCGAAAATCGCCACTGCTACAAAAAGCGTCCAAGTGTTGGCGACACAACACTATAACTACGGTCATCTAACTCGAAACACAAAACAGCAATTGATACGGAGCCATACATGGGCGTTTGAACCCATCTGACCCAGAATCGGATAATGTTGCTAATAAGATTTTATCCAGACGCCTTGCGGTAATATGAACTTCCGACCAAAACGCGGCGGTAACATACAACCATTACCGTTCACCTAAAAACCGATCACACAATCCTTTCAATAAACCAACTCCAGCACCCCTGATACCACCAAAGATAACCGACAACCACAGGAAATGCCTCTATATAACATATTATCCACCCGAACCCAACTCAACGATGTAAATATCTCAATCATCGATTTGCCACTGAGATTCATGACATTAACTACTCACCCTCTCAGTATTTTTAATTATTATCGCTGAAAGACACTCACTTAACTTCCACTTCTAGTGAACCATGAAAGTCGACGCTTAGAACAGCTGCGCCGCCACTTAATTATTCTGAAAAGCCCTCAATAGTACAGCCAGTAATGTGGCTGGTTTAACATTCCTTTTCTTCGGTCATACAATTCTCAACGCCATATCTAAAAAGCCTCAATTAGATGACTTTTAGAACCGCGATTAAACCCCTTTAGTGCTCCGATAATCCTGATCACTTAGATCACAACACGTTAGAGCAGCAAAAGGCAGACACATGCTAGAGCTACTGTCATTATCTAGCTCACCCACCAAAATGAAAATACGCTAACTAAAACCAAACTGACACATTTGATGATTCTACAACATAAGAGGAATGTTCAGACCCTCTTTGCTCAAAATACTACTGGCTTTAATGATATTCACGCTTCGGCAATGGGAAAACTGTTTATTTTCAACTCAAGCCTACCACCTGAACAGAATTTATCTTTAAAAAAGGAACTCATTATGATTTTGCTTAAGGCCCTTTCCCTTTTCCAGAATCACACAAACGCTATCCAGACTACAGTATGCTTTGTCACCCCATGTTAAACTCTGGTCTCAGCATATAGGCAGCAGCACTTACGCAAGTCGCCAAAATCCTAGCACCGAGCAGCATAAACATCGCTTCTCAGTCTATGAGAAGAAGTAATCGCAATGATTTCTGTGATTTGCTCACTGAACTCGTCTAGGCCACGCGTCTCGTCAACTACGTGTGAGTTACACCCATGTTTAAGCGATCCCAACATCCATATCGGGGCTTTAAAGACACCAAAGAAACCGACTGCTTCAACATAACTGAACACTAAGGCCTATGGGCTCCTGAGCGATTCCGTTACAACAAGAAGAGTACTCTTCTTTAGCAACAGTCTAACTCTTACACGCTAATGACAGTCTGCGGACGACCTATCAATAAATCACCTCCCACGCCGATGACACAATTGGATGCCCTTCCTAACTTCGAGGTCATCATCATGTCTACAGACAGGCCCCTGTCTAGTCAGTTCACTCTCCTATTAAGAAGGCATCGGCGACACAGATGCCTCTCTCGGTGCTTCATCTACTCAGAAGTTGCTCCATAATCATCATGAAGTCCGGTAGATGCACAATTCTATCTCACACAATACACATACAAGGAAATAAATACTTAACTGAGCCAGTCAAGGTCAACATCAAGTCCTCGCGATGGAGCGATAAGAATCTCATCAATCAGCGCCAAATTTCCATCGCTGGATCACTCATGTTGTACAATGTTGCATGCAGTGATACGGAACATGGTAGACTAGCGGATAAGGCCCTTCTTCCATTGCTGCTTTGGGATAGAAACGGACTTCTAACAACCTGTTCAAGCTTGCATCGGAACACATTGGCATTCAAACTTCATTCTCTCCACTACCACCAAGCAGAGAAAGGAAAACACTCTTCACGTGCTCTTGATAACGCGCGCTGGTCTCGCGTCTAGCTCTTACGGAAATCGCGATCCCGAGAGGCAAATTAAGCCTCAGAGCCGTAATGCTGTAGATGAAAACACCATGGCATTCGATCACATCTGAAGTAAAACTAATATATAATAGGCAGCGCGAATTGATTCTAATGAGCCCAGCAGCCCATGCCAGACTGTAATTCCGCATTAAAATGTCCCCTCATTCAGCATGCATATCAAGAAACTCAATTTACTAGTACCCTCAAATGCTACTCTAAAACACCCCTGCGCGACAACCACACAAAGATTAAGCTACATCATACACAACCCAACCACCAGACAGCAGGCCTAACACCCCGCAAGACGTATGCAACGGCTCTGAGACAGTAAAAAATAAGTCATTAATCATGAGTCGCGAACTTACATAACTCCAATCAAACAGTGCGGCGGAGCCTTCACAACTATTCAACGCTAGTGTTTTCTCCTACACAAGCGCATAATTGGTTAATAAAATATAGGTCAACCCCTCAAAACTTAAAACAAAACTGTCGACAATCAACTACCCCTTTGTAGCAACATACGAAACTACCTCCATATTCCCCAGACTCACGCCCTACAGCACTCATCCCACACCGAGTAACACTACCCATCCTGACTTATACTATAAAACCCACTACTGAATACCAACAACAAGAACACAAAGCATCATACCGCTAAGAATCTGGAGAATTTCAGAGTCAGGAATTCTTTGCCTATACCTGACTATCATTAGCTCAGGTTGACTAAATATAAAATTTTCCACGTTGTCCCGAATATTGATGTTTCAGAGCAATCGGCAATTTCACCGTTCAAACCGGTATTGGCTTCTAGGAGATGCAGAACTCATATTCCCCACATCCATTTCACGGCGTACAAATCAAATCGACGGTGAACAAAAACCCTTCAGCGACTCTTCGAGCAGCAATTCCGACTAACCTAGCCACAAAACCCCAAAAACACCTCAACATCCCTAAGTATGTATACAATCACGCCCCCGGTCCTCCATTTAGACAAAACCCAATATATTTTTCCACATCCCTTTCCAATATGACAAAATCCCATGAAAATGAAAGCCGCCGCTAAAGATAAACGCATAGCTCCGAAATTCCTTCTCACCTGTCGCCAACCACAACACAATACTGCGCAACCCGAATCAACTCCTCGCTTCGGACTCAACTTCACAAATAGGTCACTGGGGGGTAACTACACATCCACCACAATCCCCATCCCCACACGTACCTGCTAAAAGTACCACCTCTGAATTAACTATGTCCATTCAGTTCGGGAAATGATCAATTTTGGGGATACACTAGTTCGATTGGGCAATCACACCAAAAGGCATCTCCCATAGACGGAAGCCATCAGTGTCGTATAAAGTGTCTTGGTCAACGAATCAATAATCAGAGCCTTCATTGGAAGATCAGACCCTAGCAATACTGGCAAGTTGGGGTGAGTTGAGGCTGCTCCAAATATAGCGATCTCAATATGATTGGAAAAGAAACAACGAAAAAAGAAAATGATCCTCCTCATAGTTTCATAAGGAATTTAAAAATGCTACATCTCAAGAGGTCCAAGTTATAATTGATATAAATTTGACGTTTTAATTGTGCGCAAGTCGCTAGCTGTCTACATTACGGTCAGGATAAGAGCTACTGATTGATAAATCAAAAATCCAGGTTTTCAAGATTACTGGATGTAGGGTATCACATTCTAAGGACCGGCAAGCCGGACAAGCACAATAACAGCTAGGACAAAACAACTAAATCGCTAAAAACGTAAATTACGAGCACCTAAAATAAGTTTTCGCGGCAGCTTGTACACAATTCAAAACTAACTAATGAGATATACGATCGCAATAGTTCATAAATCAGATAAATCACTTGGCTCTACTTAAAATAATAGTCTGTTTAAAGAAACGAAACTTCTGAAATATAGTGCCTCTTCTCTTTCAACAATAAATAAAACACACACTCGATATTGAATATCAATAGGAGGCATAGCTTCAGGCAAAGAAACGAAAAATTTTTCATCTCTTCTTATGAACAATAAGGCACCGATACTCATTATTGTGAATCGAAAGAAAGCGTTATTAGACTTAAAATTTGGTCTAACAACAATTCAAAAGCAAATTCATCTTCAGAGGGTGTTTAGTATATATTAAAACTAAGAGTATTTTTCATCATCACAAAAAAGGTTTTTTGCTAGGTAACACGTTATAGAACGTAACTGGTCTATGATATGTGATGGGGACAGAAATAATTGAAACCATCATTTGTCGAAAACCCGCGCGCAGGCCAAGTATTAGGGTTTCCCCCTTGCTACTGGCATCCATTGATATTATTACAGTATAGCTTTAATGCATTTCTTTCTGAGACTTGTGGATAAACATCCAATATGAGCGCCAAAACCAGGCATCATCGAGGGATTACCCTGGTAAGCTTTGGGAGGGTCTACGCCCAGTTTTTTTTAAACAAAACTCATCGGCAATTTTGTGTCGACGATAACGCTTCAGTGGAACATGGCAAATTTGTCGCTTGGTTCATACCAAAGCACCAAAAAATAGTCGGCATTCACTGCACCGTCATATCCGGCATCGGAATACGACCAACGTGACTTAATTAACCGCCAAGTTCGACGAAGATAAGGCGATATCAGACCTTTTCGCCAGCGAGTCGACCGATAATACGTCTAAAGACAGGGTGGATCCTGTGAAGTTATAGATGACGAACTTCCGAGTCTTCGATTAAAGAGCCGCTTTTCACGAACTTGGTGCGTCCACTTTGGGTCAATTTGAAATATGGTTGAGTCACACTGCCTGGAAAACCGGCTTCTAGGAAACAATCGAATAATTAATCGAATAATTCAGAGGGCAAAATTCCGAGCCTTTTAAAAAAAAATCAACAAGGGTATGCCACA
>Ga0163217_1089870_pt1 | contig 13327 bp, 13 predicted proteins | sample SynspAceP_FD_185933 | JGI IMG/M metagenome (GOLD analysis project Ga0163217, IMG submission 185933) | Saline lake microbial communities from Ace Lake in Antarctica - Synechococcus sp. Ace-P (PacBio error correction) | ecosystem: Environmental > Aquatic > Non-marine Saline and Alkaline > Saline ...
AGAGAAGAGAATAAGAAAATTGCCCTGAAAAACGGAATTCCCATGGGCCCCCCCCTTTTTCCCCCCCTTTTTTTTCCCCGACAAACTAAAAGGCCCCGAAAAAAATGAGGTTTCCCCCCCCCTTTTTTCCCCCCTTTAACAGAAGTAAGGAAAAGGTCCCCTCCCCCTCATCCCAAAAAGGTCCCCCCTCAACACTTCTTCAAATCGATTACTCGGCCATCTATTCCTTCACCTCCAAGGGCCTTCGGCAGCCCCCTCCAAACATTTTGTAAACCCCCCCTCCAAGTAGGTTAATCGCCCCCCCCCCCGGGGAAAAAAAAAAAAAAAAAAAAAAATGTCTTTTTTCCTTCCCGAAGGACTTTGGGGCCTTTTGTTAAATTTTCCACCGCTCCTTGAATCTGCTGGGATTTCTTCTCGCAGATTTAGCATGAAAAAGTATATTCGAAAATGATTTCGGATTCAGGACTCCTCCCAATCGCGGAAATCAAACATCCCCTTTGCCCGCGCATTTTGGATGCGTACCTGCTGATAGAACAAATCCAAATCCAGGTAAACATGTGCAAAGAAAGGCTTCCCCAATATGGGAAATGCTGAGGCCGCCAAATTGCCGGCCCTAATGCCACAACCCATTCGAATCAACCTACCGGAACATTGAGCCCTGTCCGCCAGGACATGTGCTTGAAGTGTTCCCCGCATTATTGAAAATCTGATCCATCGCAAGAAAAGACTGAAATTGACAAGTCATCACCTCTAAATCGGCTTCCATCCCTGCAAGTTGCTGCTCCGATTCCTGCTACGGTAAATCCGGATTCGAAGAGCGGGGACATCCATAATCCGATCCTGCTCAAATCCCTCAAAAAAGACCCCTTTTACTCACTCGAAAATGCTTCCACCATAATTTCCCCACATCTTCGCCCATCAGGAAAAACCCGTTCATCTTTTTTGCAATGACAATCCGAATAGCCTGTTTGATAAGCCTCCCGAATAAAGTTATTTTGATCAATGTCCCGCTTCATATCGATTTCCGTTTTTCAGAAGTATACAATCGCGGTCAGGTTTCCAATATCTTTCCAAAGTTCCATCTTCTTGCCCAAATGTGATCGCCTCTTGAATCTGGGCTCTACTGCCCTTTTCGATTTCGTTATTTTTTTTAGCCGTAATGAGTTTTTACCTTCAGTAAATTCCTGAAACTATTTGGATTGGAATCTTTCTTTTTCCACTCTCGACTTCCGATTTTTTTCTCTATACAAATTCGCTCAAACATGGAATGCGCCCGGAAGCGATAACCGTATTGGCAAACCAGAAAATAGGGTTTTTCCTTTTTCTTTAATCGTCTTTATTTGCTTTTTGAGCAGCTTCCCATCACTGACCAAAGATTCCATCCCATCTACAGCAGCAGACTCCAATTCCCATATGCAGCCCCTTTCTTCTCCAGTTGCAGCCATGGAATGGGTTAATTTGATAGGCAGTACCCATGCATAAAGGTTGTTTTCGCAACAAAAAGTGCTGGAACTTGCCATAAAGAAGCAAGATTCCATCGATTCATGAAACTCGCCTTCTGCCGCAGCTCCCTCTCCAAAAAAGCAGCAAGTCCACATTATTTTTCTTTGTTTGGCTGCCAAAGCCAATTTCCTACTGCCCAAAGGCAAAATGCCCCGCAGACGAATTGCATTTCCTCCGAAAAAATTCTTTGATGCAATCAAAAAGATGCATAGATCCTCCAACGCCCTTTGCTGCAACCCTCCCTGCTTCCCATACATCCTCCGCCATGATTTGAAGTTTTGGAATCCCACGCCTCTTGCCGAAGCGTCATGACCATTGCTCCCGATAGGTAACATAGAATATTATCTTCCTCGTCCAAAGCTTGAATAACACCAACAGCTACTGCTTCCTCTCCCGAGTAGAGATGAGGAATCCACGGAATTTTTAGACTTGGTATACTCTTCCGCAGATTTCTCTTCAAACATTCGAATGAGTAATCATCTGTTGTAGAAGCCGCTGCCTTCTTTTTGAATCAATCTTTTTCTTCCTTTCCATAATCTTTAGCCTTTTTCAAGTGTGGACAATCTCCTTTCTGGTAATCCCAATTCACGAGCTTTGAGCAGTCTTCTCAGGATTTTTTCCACTTTTTGGTTTTTAGGAAGACCTTCGATAGAAGGAAATCTCTTTGGGTGCCAACTGCTGTGTCCCATCGTTTTTCTTGCGAAACCAAATCAACTCCTGCTTGCAATCTCAATCAGTAAGGCTCGAAACCTTCTTCAGGCACAACAAATGCCTTGACCGCAAATTCGCCAAATCGATGGCTCAGGTTTTTCCATTACCGCAGCTTCACCCATCCGCCTGGAATGTTTCAATAAGAGTGCTTTTCCCCCAATGGACCGACCATATGGGGCCTTGAAGTTTTTAATGATGTTCATCAGCACGGCGACAAACCAGAAATATCCATCCGCATCAAATCTTAGCTAGGTCTCCGGTGATATACCAGTCCCCTTTGAAGCATTTTTGGTAGGCGTTCTTCCTCGTTGTAGATAGCCTCTGAAAAGTGATGGAAACCCCTTTTCAAAACCAAAATGACCTTGAGGTTTCCATTTTATCATAAATCTTAATCTCGTACCATCTATATCTGCAATAGCAGCTAACTAATTCCCGGGAAGAGTTTTCCCATGGAACCCGGTTTTTACTTTCATCGAACTGTAATTGGCAATCATGATCCCGCGGTTTCGGTTTTGCCACCAATTATTCCAGGATTGGAACTCCAAAGCTTTTTGTCCCCAGGTGGACAGCTCCGGGATGAAGCGGCTCGCGACACTCAGCACCAATCTAAAAATTTAGAAGGTCAATATTTTTCTTTGGCAACATCTCCAATTCGCAACAACCTTCGGATTGCGGTCCGGTGCGGTGTACCAAAACGTTGATTTTTTGTTTTTCCCCAAAATGGAATACCACCTCAAATCATCAAATTCGGCTTCATCTACAATACAAGGTGACGCCGTTAACAAAGGAGCGATGATACCATACGAGGTGCTGTAAACCCAACCCGGATCTGCAGTACACAAAAAATATCCCTCATGAAAAATCCCAAAACATACCTTTCCGGTAGAATAATGGAATAAGAACGGCTTGGTGGACATGCAAGCCCCTTTGGGCATCCCTGTTGTTCCGCTCGTAAAATGCAACAAAGCTGGATTCCTCAGGATCTGTGGAAGGAATGACAAATTCCTCGGAAGCCTCACCCATTAATTTGCTTAAGGAAAGGGCTTTCTTATCCAAATGTCAGTTGAATCTGTTCAGTAAGAGAAAATCTAGGAAGGAAAGCTTATCAGAGCCCCTTGACCTTCTCTCAATAAAAAGTCTTTATTGTGACCTAAAAAACTTTTTGCCATCCTCCCTTACTCAATCGCTGAAAAAATGGGTTTCTTGGGCCGAATACCGAAAATAGTGACAAAAAACCAGCTTTGAAATTTCCAGCGATCCCAAGCCGCGACATACAAGTCCGGCGACACGCTCCCAAAAGCGAAAATACCCGAATCTACTTGTTTTTCAATTTTAACCAGCCAAAAGATTGGCAAATTTTGAAGTCCTGGATTTTAAATCTCCATAAGTATAATGTCATCATACTATCCCCTTTTCTAATAAAGCGAAGCGCAACCGTATTTTTCAAATGGCCTGGAAAGCATGACTGCCACTGCTTCATGCGCGATGTTTAGCCCTTTCCCTGAAGGTAATCCTGCTATTGGCTTTTCCGCTCATTTTCCCAGTCAAAATGCTGATATAACTTAAGCGTAATCTTTTAAATTTGTGTTCTTTCAATAATAGATCTTAAATTTGAAAATTCTAAGAAAGTCTGGTTTTAGCCAGTTTTTAAAGTCTTTCAAGTCCTCAAAAAAATCAAAATGAGGAATTGATCCTTTCTTAATTTTACCATTTTAATAAAAATCAAATCCAATTTGAGCCAATCATTTAGGGGTTAATGACTTAAATCAAAATATCTTCGGCATTGAAATGACCGTTTTTTGGAGACAAAAAGGACAAAGGTGACTTCTAAAAAATAACAAGGAATTATCCTAAGGGTGGAAATGGGCACGATTTGGGGAGGTTAGTTTTTTTTACTTAGAAATGAAACAGCCCAAATCTTTTCGACTTGGCTGTATTTATTTCAGACTTCTCAACTTTAGCTTCTAACTTCATTTCTTTGCTTTCCTGTTCAACCGCATGATGCGCCGCTCTCGCTGCAAAAGCCATATAAGTAAGTGAAATGGATTTTGGGTAGAGTGGAAGTCAATCGCTGCTCCAATCCGTCACGTAGACATTCGGCCACCCGCCATGAAAGCTGATGATTGGCATTGGAGGAGGGAAAGTCCTTTGGGTCTTTTTCCCATTCGAATGCCACCAATCTCATGGATATCAAATCCCAGGGTTCGATTTGTCCGTCCTTCAAGCCTCTGATTGGTGAAGCCGGCCTTCCTCAAACATCTCGGTTCATCTGCTCGATGTAATCCTTGGTCATCTTCACATCAATTGTCATCGTAGTCCAACATTTGATTTTCCAAGTTGTGGCATACCGAATGGATCTTTGAGGTTCGCATCCAAATGCAACAATAGTTTTCGAACTCCTTCGGAATCGTCTCCTTCTCCGCTCATGTGAAGAACCAACACGCCAAAAGGTCCATATTGATCTGGAATTGAGTAGATTACTCTTTAATTCTTCCCCAATACCCACTGTTATCAGACCTAGCTCCCTCTTCCTGCTGAAAATCCCGCAGCATAGCACCCGAAGGAATCAGTTCCTGCTTTCGACATTTCTGAATCACTTGGAAAATACCCACTAGTTGGCCTTCCGCCACTGGTCGCATATTCAGAATCCCTTCATATTTCACCCCGAACCCGAGCTCGGTAATTGTGGAAAGCCCACATATTTCCCCCGATCAGCCCATTATCATTTCCTAGTCCCATTTGGGAAGCGACTGGAAGTGGAATTCAATAAGAATCAATTGGTATTTAAAGCGGCAGCGGTTGATGAACAATACCGGAGCATAAAAACTCTTCCTCTCCTTTCGTAATGCGCATCAAATGATCCGAACGCCTGTTGCCTTGCCTTTTTCTTTCATCATAGATTACAGAATGCACCACAGCATCTGGTCTTAGGGTCAGGTTTCCCTGATTTCAAAGCCCAAGGGAATAGTCGAATGAATTGGAAAGATAAAATAGCCACCAAAAAAGACAACCGACGCTGACATAAATTTCGGTTTTGACACATCGCACGAACCCTTGCTGCGCATAGTATTCCGCATCTCATGAATATGTGCACAGCGGGATGAAATCATGTGAGGTCATTTCCATAATGCTCTTTCAGCTTTTCCTTGGAAATATTTCTCCACACATTCAGCTCATAACCCGGGCAAAAAAACTCTCCATCGGGCAAAGTGGCTAAGCCGTCCTTTTATTTCCAGATACTCCAGCAAAAATTTCTCCACATGGCCTTGTACCCAAGAAAGCCAATTTCCTTGTATCGGAATCGGCCAATCGACCGCAAAGCCATCCTTCGCAGGACCTTCAAATCAAAAATCCGACCAGCGTTGCACTTTGCCCTTGCCAACAGCAGCGATTTTCCTCCACTTGGTAGCCCTCTGATCCAATCAAATGGCTTCTCCTGTAACAATATGGATGCTCCGCGTCTTTTTACAAAAAGTGCGCAAGCGGTCCTCATTGAATGCATAGCATTTTACTCACAATCGGGTTTGGCATCCCTGACTTCCTTCGATAATCCTGAAATTCCGATGAGGAAATTCTAAGGGAAGCATATTGGTAGTCGGAATAATCTTTGATATGCTCCCATTTCGGCCTCGCTCGATCAAATCAGCGTTTTCCCACCCGAGATCAACAAAGTTCTTTTTGGCCGCCACTTCCCTGATCCCTGAGCCCACTTACAATGGCTCCATAAGTTCGTTCTTCTTTTTACTTTTTAAATTCAGATTAGCCATTAAATCGTGGTTTTTGAAAGGTCGGTGATAAGTACGGCGCCATTTGTATTTCGCCTGGAATCGAAGGATAATGGAAATAACTTCAGTTTGGATATTTCAGAAGCCATATAGCCTTGAATAGTAAACTCTTTGGTGGTATTGAGAAAGTAGGCAATTGCTTTAATTGTGATGCCTTCTTCGGTTTCCCCCAGTTTCCATTTGGCGCCAGTCTGAATGACTTCTTCCTTCTTTTTTGGTATCCAATTTTTATCGAAGCTGCTTCCCTGCAGACTTTTTCACCAATAAGCCCGGGAATGCCGCTAAGCCTTGGGTGAAAAAGGGCTTGAATTTTCAATCCGTAAGCAATCTTTAATCATGACTAGGAATAAAGTCCTGGAACCTCCAGATTCCAATGCCCCTTTAAATTTCCCCCTGCGGGAATAATGGTAATTAGAATATCACCGAGCAGGGATTTCTGCGAAAGACGGTGACTTTCAACTGTTCGTAGGCAGCGAGGATGTCATCCGAACTGAAATCAACGGAAAGGAATGAGGGCAAGTCCTCCGGAGATCAAGCGCCAGATGTCGCAGTGTCGATGCCGTCTGTTCATAGGTTAAAAGGTTTAGGATGTATTTTGGGGTTGGGGTAATTTCAGCAAATAAGAATAAAGGAAAATGTGATGCAAATGCCATCAATTTGAAGGTTTGGCGGTTCAAATCTCTCCAATCCAGTCTTCATGTAATTTTAAACAGCTCAGCTCTACCGCTGAATGTTCAGATTGCAAGATTCCTTTGCTCGGTGCTATCTCGCGCTGATTGACCGAGTAGAGTTGAAATCGGCTTCGCCAAAAGTAAGTTTCTTAGTCGGGTCTGTCGATTCCCCAGAAAGCTCCAAGGCCCTTTCCGTACAGCCCAAGCTCCTTTTGGATAATCTGGATTTTCCCAAGTCCCCCATGCATTGATGCTATGTGGAGATGCCGAGTTTTCATACGATTGTTTTTCCGCAAACTTAGCCCGTCGATTTCCTGGGTAATTTTGGTAAAATCGAGACATCTACATATCAGCCAAGGTAGGCAACCAATCTACGCGACCCTGGCCCACACTGATGCGAACTTCCCTGCAGGAATTTTCCCAGGGTAGGAAATAATCGCTGGAATCCCTAAATCCCCTCGAGCAATGCCTGAATTTTTGCGCCGGCAAAAGGACCGGCATTGCCCTCCTCCAAAATAAGCTCGCTCCTCCACACTAATGTCCATGATCAGATTGGAAGAACGATGATAGTGTTCTCCAATTGGCCTGTTTGCTCCAATGATCCAAGACATTCCTAACCAACCTCATCAAGGTGGATAGAAAAGCAGCATATTCCGGCGTGGGCCTTGGAAGATTTTTTATAATGCTTTGAGCCAGCTTTTCCCGTCACTTGATAAGGATAATGCGGCATATTGATCGCCCAATAAAGCAAAGAAAGGATCCCGAAGAAGGTTGGGTGAAATTGCTTTTACTTCCTCCACCATCAGGTCTCACAAAAATTGTTCCCTCTTCGATAGATCTCGGTTTCATTTTGGTAGAGATCGTGAAGGTTTTGGAACCATTCCAAAAAGAAATGGGGTAATTAATCATGCAAAACCACGGTTGATGTCCAAAGAAAGTAATCGAAGCCCTTGACCGTTGGGAAGCTTTTTCTGGCGTATGTCCCAGTGGCCATTTGCCTATGGCAGCCGTTTCGATATCACTGCAGGACGAAATACTTCCGCCATGGTGATTTCCTCAGTTTGGAAAACCGGATAACCCTTCCGGAATCAATTGGTTAGGGGTATCTACATTCCCGAAAAGCCCTGCATTGAAATTGTATTTTCCTGTTAACAGCTTCGCTCGAGATGGAGAACAAACTGGAGCTGGCTGCATAAAACTGAGTAAATCTAACTCCCTGCGAGGCGGGCCAGTCGATCCAAGTTTGGAGTAGCCAAATCAAGTCGAACCATAAGCTATTCAAAATCCAAGGTTCCTTGATCATCTGATTAAAATAATCAGGATATTAAAGCTTATTTGTTTTGGGGTTTCTGGAGCTTTTTTTACCACAGGAAAAAAGAAAAGAAATACTCCGACTAATAACGCCAAAATAGAATTTTCTCATTTCTCTCTTTTTCTAAAGTAAATGAAAGTCAGGATTTGGCTACTGCTTCTGAGTTAAAAGGCAAGCAATCAATTTTGAAGCTTGGCTACGAGTTCAGGCTTGTCTTGCCGCCAGATTATACTTTTTCTGAAGGGTCGGTAATCCAAGTCAAAATAGCAAAGGCAAGGGAATCAATCAAAATAGTCCTCTCCGGTTTTGGCTATGTGTACGAATATGGAGTTTCCATTTCCCCTGGCCTGACGGCAAAAAAGTATGTCGTGTCCAAAATAATAGAAGCTGTCATGCGTGATTTCCTGACCAAAAGTTGGGTTTAGATTTCCACGGAGATCCCCTCCATCCACAAATCCGATCTGTGGGGAATTTTTGCTCGCAGCCAAAGTAATGCAGTCGTATAAATATCTTTTCGTAGCACCGAGGTCATTTCTACCGAACTGAGCGATCGTTTCAGGGCCGCACCAAACAATCGAAGGTCGCGCTGTCCACCTTCCCAAGTGCTGGCCTTTGCCAAATCCCGCGAACAGACCCAGCCCGAGCCCGCCTGAATCCAGCCCTTACGATGATCCAAGGTCCATTGTTCAGAAGTAAAACCAAACCAGCGTATTTTCTGACAATCCATTTGCTTTGAGGTAAGTCAAAATCTCACCCACAGCCAGTCAATTTCCTCGATCACAATCCCCATAAAAGTCCCCGCCTTGGATTTGCCCTGAAAGTCCGAATCCGGGAAAAAGTGGCACATGGGGGCATCGCAAATGGAAGGTAGAACGAAAAAGGGTTTTTCCGAATTTTTTTCTCCAATAAAGTCAATCGCTTTTTGAGTGTATAGCTTGGTCAATTTGGTCTGATCTGGATTGAGTTCCAACGTAATATTTCCATTCATCAGAGCGATTTATCCGGCCATTTTGGAGGAATCATAAATCGTTTGCTGTAAGGGCATCCAACATAGTTCATCAAGCCATTTTGAAAGTGCGTAAGAAAATCAGGCTTTGTCCGTTCCCTAAATGCCAATTTTCCAATACATGGCTGTAGCATAAAACCTTGCCCTTCAAACCTCTGCCAACGTAAATTTCCTTGGGGATGAATGCCTCGTGGAGGAATCCGGTTGAGGCACCCAGCCAAATCCGGATGGCCGGGATACGCCCCGGTCAACAAATCCATAGCGGACTGGCCGGGTGCAGGCCAGGAGAGACCGGAAATAGAAATTGGTCCATCGCAATACCTTCCCATCGCATCTGCGAGATTGGTGTCCGAATTGTGGGAATGACCGTTGAATTCCCAAGTCACCATAGCCCATATCGTACGCGAAAATGACGAAATGATATAGGTTTTTTCCTGCGCAAAAGTTTTGGGGCTGAAATAGCTAACAAATAGGAAGAAATAAGATAAGTAATTGTTTCAATGAATTAAGCGTGTCAGATACCCTAGTTTCCGCGAAAAGTAGCGGAATTCCCCATCCGTAGTTTTGATCGCTTTCAGACGAATAAATTGAGCTTCTACCGATCAAATCGAACTTTCCTGGGGAATGGGGAATTATTGGCAATCATGGCGAATTCTCCTTGGAAACAGTTTTCCAGATTTTCCCATCAGCGAAATTTTGAAACTCATAATTCTGAATAAATCCACTTGAAATATCGGGCTTGCCCATTGGGAAATAGGTAAGCCTTCAGCTTGAAGTACATTTCCTCCTAAATGAGTGCCAATTCATTGTTCTTCGCTGCCCAAAAGTAGCTGGGTTTTCATCGAATAGGCTTTTTCAGCACCTGAATTCATCGCAACTTCCCAACTTGGCTTTGGCATGATCTAAAATTCAAATTCACTTTCCAACACCTCACCTTCTTCTTGTGTATTCGGTCAAACTAAGCGCCTTCAAGGTTTTTGCTTTCGATCATTTGGAATCGGATCTGAGTAAATTTGGCATGGTTCGCTTCCATCCAAACCTATAACGAAGCTCAGGGTCAGAATCAGAAGCAAGTCAAGGTATTTCGGCCAGACTTATCCCCGCTTGATATTTGGCGGATTCAGCAGGGCCCGGAGCAATGATAAACTCCCATTCCGGAAGATGACTGGAAATCCTTTTCCATCTTCCAATTTGACTCGAATCTTTTGCGCTTTTGAAGGGAAAATCTGAGAATTCGCTTATATACGATCGTCGTGCCCTCAAACAATTTTTTCCCAGTTTCCATTTTACTTCCTTTTCTAGTGAAAAAAGCTTTTTGGCGCTGTCCCAAGTGGGTGTTATTCCTTGAAGTAAAGAAGCCGATTGAATACTGTTTCTTTTCCAAAGTCCAATTCCTACGGAGCTGAAATATGCACCATCGCCCGTAGTCCCAATACGTTTCATAATCCCCATCCAATAAATATTCCGACCTGGTACCTTTTTCCTCTGGAAAAGTACTTGCAGAATCACCGCTTGAGCTCGCCAAAGTTCACAGCAAAAGTCTGCCTTGATTTTTCTCAGCCAAAGCAAGAATTGCCTTGCTTCATCTTTTCATGAATCAATCCCCGGCGATCTACTGGAAAATTGATCAGCATCGAGGCTGTTCCTTCCATACTATTGTAAAATATCTCCAGAAGCGTGGTAAAGTTTTCACTTTATGATCTTTCATAGGCCATGGTAATACCAACCCGGACGAATTGCTCAACATCCGATTCCGCCGGCACCCAATGCGTTCGCCATTTTCTTGGCCAGTTGCCCATTTTTCATGAGAATTCTGGCATGGCCGGCATAGACGAATCCCGCATCAAATTGGAACGCAAGTGGTTTTCGTATGCGAAGCCGTGCTCATTCCCACCCAGCGAACATCCGGTCCTTGCCATCGCTAAAAAGCAATAGCGCCAGGCTGAAGTTTTTCTGACCAATCATCGTCTCAAGGCCAACCGTAAAATAAAGCCTAAATTTTTCTACAATTCGGGTTCATTTGCACCACCGTAACATCCGTCAACCGCCATTTTGCTCCCGTCAAACCAGAACTTCGAAGATTTCCCCATAATTGGTCAATAGTTTCAGTCAGTTGGAATTTCGCATGTAGGTAATGTAAATTCCGGCTTTGCCGTAGTCGGGATGATTTCCGATCCCTAAGGAGAATAATAGATTCCGAATTTCGAAGCCATACCTCACCACAGGCATTCCGCCAGTTCTCTGATCAAATCTCCTTCCCCCATCTTCCAAAGGCTATTTTTCACCGAATGCTCGGTAAATAGGCAGAAGGCCAAAAGTACAAAATCCATCATGAGCTTGGCGTGTGATGATAGTCCTTTCATCCTGCTTTCCGAAGCCAAATTCTAGCCCACTGACGCCCCACATCCAATTCTCAGTTGGAATTAAACTGCTCGGGTTTCTCGTCTCCAATCCCCACTCACCGATGCAGAAAAAGTATTCATAATTGAAATGGACAAAAGCCTATAGTAATTTCCAACCTCTTGGCCCAAGCTATCTGTCGAGCAATCAGGAATTTGGCAAGATCGGTTGGTGGCGGACTTTCTTGGCAAAAGAAAGAAGAAGGGGAGAATGGGCCAGATTGATTTTTTTCCATCGAGTTTTAGATTTGAGTAGGGGAAGGTATTAAGCCCAATTTGAAGTGAAAAATGGAAGTGGAGTTTTGGATTTGGGGGAGTAATTATAAAGTTTTCGCCCTTTAACAGGGGCTGTGTAGATTTGCTAGTTTTTTTCTACCCCGGCTGCCGCCGAAAGGTTTCACCACAGCGGACGGGTATGAAGAGTTTTCGACCCTTCGATTTTTCTAATTCCAATTAAGCTATCTATTTGCAAAATTCAAACGTTTTCAAAATTCAATCTTAATGATTTGGAATTCATACGAATTTACCTTTAAAACTTGATTTTGTATTTAATTCTAATGAAGCTCCGAAGGAGCGGACAATTCATGACCCTGTACGGAGTGCAGGGTAAAAGGAGTAACCTGAATTAAACCGAAGCCCTGCAGGGGCGAGACTTTTGAGTGGCGCCCCTGCAGGGCTCCTATAATTTATTCCTAGGCCTTAGCCCTCGGCTGTGCGAGGGTCATGTGGTTTCGATTCCCTACGGATCTAGACCAATATCACGGACAAAGTATTTTGGCAGAAAAAGCCGCTGAAAATTGGATTGAGTATAAAATTAAGTTGGATTATTTTGAATAGAAGATACTATCTAGCTCCGAACAGGAGCCTTAATTTCATGACCCCTGTACGAAGTGCAGGGTACGAATAAATAATTATTTCGAAGCCCTGAAGGGGCGAAACAATTTCTAAAAACCCTAACTTCCTTAAAAAACTTTTTAAATCATGACTTCAATCGACAGATGTTATTCCACATCCTTTTTTCACAACCAAAAGGAAGTATGCCCAACTATGAATTCCGAACTCAAAGATATTTACAATTATATGTGGGAATAATTAAAAACAAAAAGTCAAACTCTATCAAAATAATGGAGTCGAAGACCATATTCATTTGCTAGTTGACAATTCATCCTTCCAATGCTGTTGCGGACTTCATGAAGGATTTTGAAAGCGTATTCCAGTTCTTGGAATAAAACAATCAAAAGAGCATCCAAATTTTTCGGTTTGGGCAGATGGATACGGGGGTTTTTTTTTTTGTTTTCACGCAAGTTCAATTCATGAAAAGGATAGGTTGATAAACCTACATTAAAGGGCAAAAAGGAACATCATAAAAGGAAAGCTTTGAGCAAGAAATAATCGAGACTTTTGATAGAAAATGGAATTGAGGTTGAATGAAGCGATATTTTTTTAAAATAAGTATAATGTTTTCGCCCCTTCAGGGCCTCCCAACCCCATTCCGACGCTTGGCCTGAACCCCCGGCTGCGCGCGAGGTCAATGATAGTTAGATCCTTTGGAATGCTTCTAATTCATTAGCTACCTTTTTTACCAAATTCAACAACTTCAAAATTCAATCTTAAAATGAATTTCATTCTAAAAAACTGGGTTTCCCAATTTAATCCTTATTAAAGCTCCAAAAGGAGCGGTACCAATTCATGACCCCCGAACAAGTGCCAGGTAAGGGAATTTAAAATCATCTACCAAAGCCCCGAAAAGGCGGCACTCTCTCAAATTTTAAAATGGTCAATATTCCCTTTCCAAAAAACCCTTAAATTCGCCGATGAAGAAAATGCTATCCCTTATTATTCCTATTTATTAGTTTTTCTTAGCAATCGCCCAAGTTCAATTCAAAAATAGTTGACACCAATATCACTTTACCTTGGAAAATGTGCGTATTCGCCTGAAA
>Ga0163217_1037986_pt1 | contig 13326 bp, 9 predicted proteins | sample SynspAceP_FD_185933 | JGI IMG/M metagenome (GOLD analysis project Ga0163217, IMG submission 185933) | Saline lake microbial communities from Ace Lake in Antarctica - Synechococcus sp. Ace-P (PacBio error correction) | ecosystem: Environmental > Aquatic > Non-marine Saline and Alkaline > Saline ...
AATTATCATTTTCACCTCCTCCGCGGTATTCTGTACTCGCTAAAGACATTTTGTTGCACATTGCAAAAATCAACGACGTTGAAATCACAACTTCTTTTGTTTTTAGTACATTTTTCCTAAGTATGTTTTGTGGTATTATCGCGACAACCTCTCGGGCAGGAGAAAATAGCAATATAAGGTGGGTTAGCACTAAACACATTTAAAGAAACTAAAAGGAGAAAGGTTTGGTCTTCCTTCATCATCCACAGTACTTGCAAAGGCTATTGGTCTAGGCCCCCAAATAGCACCCAGAAGAATACCCGTGTAATTTTGGCTGTTGCAAGCTCCTTAGGCAAACACTGAATGCATTTTCTTCCATAGGTGGTTACAAAAGTCCTACATAAAATTAAGTTCCAGAAATGAAATTGCGAAGTTTATTTCCATAGAATATCTTTAAACAAAATGCGTTATATTGTAACACTAATTCCTGTAGTATTAAAAAAATGAACTTTATACATCCCTGGATTAAAAAAACGATCCACTATTATTTAACTACACAATAACATCTTATTGGAGTTATTGTTTAGATATATAATACAATGGAACACTCAAATTAGTTTCTTTAAAAAATTTAAAGAAGAAGAACGTTAACAAAGTGGTTATTATTTAATGGGCTTCTGCTTCAAGAGCCGAAATTTTAACAACTTCTGAGGATAGAGATTTTTGGCGTTGTCGACCTTACTCGTGTTCTTTGTTAGTTATTGATAGAGATAAATGATCTACACATGACCCATGATATTTGTGTAAATTATGAGTATGGGTGGCCCATTAAAGTTAGTAACCATGCTAAAATAGGTTAGCTACAGAATAAGTCTTAGTTCAAAAAAAAATAAAGAAATTTGAAAGTGAAAATACCCCAATTAAAATTGATTTAGCAAAGGGGGAAGATTAGCCACACTATACTATGGAAAACTCTGAGGTTTTAAAATAAATTAAATACTATCCCATTGGCGCATCTATATTATTAAATTATTTTTCTTTTTGAGCAGTTATGTTGTATTCTTTATTCTTTTAAACCAATAAGGACTTCAGGAGCCAGAATTAAACTTTGGGCGGGCATGGCCAAAGAAACTGCACCATCAAATTGGCACCAACCGATCCTTTCTAAACTTCACTTTTTTCCGCGCGTGGGAAACTGAGCTCGTTAAAAAGCATAAATATTTGTGTACAGACTAATACCACCGAGTATGAAAGGGATCAAAAGATATTGTCGCAGCACTTAGCAAACCATTACAGATCGTTTTCAAAAAAATTGGGATCTTTACCTAATTAGAAAACACAGGATATTGTAGCAAAACAAAAAACGCCTTGACTACCTTAAAACTACGAAGTTCCTAAATTAATAGTATTATACATGTCGATACATAAGGTATAAGAGTAACATGCTTGTGCCCTAGCTGGAGACAAAAACCTTTATAACACACGAGTACCAGTACGGCAAAAACTTAGTTACAAACGGTATTATGCTCATTGACGGGGAAAGAATATTAGCGTTGGAAACATTTTAAAAGAAAGGGCTCCAATAAATGCCCGTAAAATTTTGGTTTCTTATCCAAGAGGTTCATGGTATTTTAAAAAAACGGAATTTCATGCTATTTTTATCCTGGAGTGACCACTGAGAAAAGAGGACCAATCGGGGCCTTGAAGTTTGCTCCCTTTAGTAAAACGAATAGGTTGAGGAATCACTCAAATAATGGTAAAAGACAAAGTACTTTCTTCTAGTAAGAAAGGCACCATTGCACTGTAAATATGCACGGTCTCTATATATCTTGAAAAGTCTCAGGTTATGGCAGAGATAAATTAGAATTGATAAAGAAATGCAGAACTTAGCCAAATAACTAGTCACTGAGTCGCTTTAGATCAAAGAGCCTAAAGCTATGTTTTATCAAAAAACACATTCGTATGGGAAATTTGTTCATAAAATTCAGATGAAGGCTTTCCTTCGAATGTAATGTGGCAGTAATTCATGCCACCACCAATCGCGCCATCTACCCCTGTTTCTGGAACACCTGACTATGAACGTGTTTACGAGTATTATAAAAAAACGGCAATCCCCGTTCAGCAGCCGTGATATACTACACACGGCTGTAGTCTGTATGAGTTGTAGTGTGTACTACATGAATTGTTTTAGTAGCTGCTAGTGTTATATTTACTTTAATCGCGAATTATTAATACTGCGTTTAAGGGTAATAAAGGTCTTTAAAGTCAGCCTTTTATTTTTTTTTTCTGCAATAGCTTTCAAAACGCTTTCAACTCCGAGAAAGAAACTTTCTGCTGAAACGTAGTCTTCTTTCATATCGATTTAAAGGAATACTAGAATGCATCCGATCGAACATGAGTACTGCTGACAAGACACAATCAAATCGGTCATGCCTCCAACAGTTTTTACAATCAATTCGCTTTTCTAAGGCGCATTTACAGAGATTTTCTTCCTAGAAAAAGCCAAGTTAAGCCTGTAGTAAGGTATGTCCTCATCTAATCCTATAATTTTCTATTGACCTACCTTTTTTGGGATACAAAGTGTGTGACCTTTGGCGTTAAGGGGTTGATGAGTCTTAAAAAAGCACAAGAAATTCTCGTCATTCCTGCTCTATTTTGAAGACTGGGAGTCCTCCAGAAATTATTTTAGTGAAAATACTTAATGCCATATGGCTCTATAGCGCTTAGTCTTCAAGGATCTTGTAAGGTCTCACTAGAGGATCTCCAATTTCAAAAACTACCGTTGGGAATGGTCAATGTTCCAGCCCGAGACTACGCCTACTTTTTTAACCCAGCAATCTTTTCCCGATGGAAGAGTTCACTGAAATTTCCTTCCCTGTTTTTAAATCAGCTCACTTCTGCCACGCCAATGGCCAAGGTGTTAAATTATTAGCCCAGAAAGGACAATTGAGTCGTGTGTTTTAGCAATTCTCACTGTAGAACCAGCTATCGAATGCCGCTTTTGAGTATCTAATTCGTGTATTGCATATCAAATCAGTCTCGCACATTGGCAATAAACACCCCATAAATTTTAGCCCAAGTGTCCTATGCCACTATGTCTCATAGCAAACTGAGCTTCTTTAGGTGGGCATTGCAGACTCACCCGCATTTTCGGATAAATCACCACTATCTCTAGCTTCGGCTATATCCCTAGAAGCTTTTGGACCTCGGAATCGTCTTATAATAAGATCTAACGTTTCATCTCTCAATTTTTTTAATCTTCTGCCGGTATAATAAAGATGTTTGTACTCATGATTCTGCGTTTGTAAGAATAGACTGAGAGAGATTTCTCTTTTTTTTGTCTAAGGGAGTTTCAAGACAAATCATACACATTTTTTTTTGTTCAACGTGTGGGTGTATATTCATAAATACAATGAGAGTTTTGTTTATGCGTAAGACCATATTTTAATTCTCTCTTATTCCCTATTATTTATGCCTGTGACAAGAAATACCAATCAGAACCACAAATTCCGTATTTATCATGAATTTTAGTTTGGGAAGGTTGATCACTTAAAGTTAGCAAGCTTACACCGGTATACCCAGTATGCAACCCTCCACCGAAGTAGAAGGTATAGTGCTATTTTCTATTTGCAAGGAGGGCAGCGGGTGAGCAACGATGGGGAATTTCTCAAATTGTCAATCAAAAACGAGACATATTAGCTTCATTCTAGTGGATATCGGCGACTTTTTTGAAGCTAGTCTCGTGGCCTTGACAAACGCATGTGCCCAATGCACAACTGCCGAGACCATACCTAGATAGATAGTAGATGACATCCAGTATAGGAGAATTTCACGGTTTAACCTATTAGTCTGAAAGACACTGTACTTATATTACAACCTTGTTTCCACGCGCAGCCTTTTAAATGCCCAGATAATAGGCACTCTCACGTTTTTTATAATATGCTAGAGTAATTAGTGAGAGATGTCTAAGTGGAGGTGTTTGATTTCGGTAACGAAATTAGGTTTTTTTAGGAGCTGGGTTTTAGTTCTAAATTATGTAAGGTTTAAAATTTCTTTTCGTTGTCGTTGTACGCGAAAAACTACTCATTATACTTTTTTTTCTTTCGACATTCGACATTGGCCCATTAGCCACCTATTTCACTTCAAAATTCGCTGTCATAACCCAACTGGTAATGCAAGGCCGTTTCGGACCTAGTATATAAGGATGTTCGTTTTACCCTCCAATGAAAGCACGCTTTTAAATTAGTTCAACATGATAATTGCTGGCACAGTGTTTTAGGGTTTTTCGATAAAGAGTGATTGTATACGCCCCTTTTTTCATATTCTAAAACTAACCAACTTCCTCTTTTGAAGACTGGATATAACTAAGAGGGATAATAATTAACTTTCTCTTCATGATGATCTCAACTTATCGTCCTTTCCTTTACTAACCCGCCAAAATTCCAACTTCCCCTTTTTGGGCCTCACTTACTGTAATTCCGTTTTTTATGCATCCACACCATGAAGTGAATAACGCATCTTGAGGACTATACATTGAGCAGCCCTGTTGGTTGGTACTCATTGGTCAAATACCTGCTTAAAACTGGTCCTCAAATATCATCTCTAATAGGTAATATATTAGGAAATCTAAGCCATGATCTCGCCCAAAGCCTCGTCCCAAAAGTGCGCCAGCTCCCTGCGCGGCGTCACGTTAAGGATCGTCTTTCGACAAGATTGTAAGCGCCACGTCTTTATCATCAATGAGCACTGGCAGGTTTGTTAGAAACACATTCCAATGAATATGCCTCACGACTCCTATTTCATTGGTTTTTAAGCCATTTTCTATCTGTAAAAAACGAGGCAGGAAGAACGCCTGTAATGCCTACGCCCATCAAATAGAAAAGGTAAAAAAAGTGTAAAGTTTTAACCACCTAGGCACTCTAATCGAATAGCCAAACTATCCTGGCGGGATATATGCTTGGTGGCCTGATGTGGTTTTATCAATATACATTTGGTGTAACATCTCCAATCGCTTGGCGCACTACATGCAACACCACCGTAAAACTTTTAATTGAGTACCTGGTGTGGGTGGCAATGATGTAAACTGAGCATCAATTTCTGGCTATAATTTGATGAAGAATCTGTTTTTCCGCTTGCTCATTAATATTTCTTGGAGTACAAGAGCCATGCCTTTTCCTAAAGCTGTGCAAAATCTTTGCCTTTGTCAACATCTCTTGCGCATAAGCGACTCTAAAGAAAATCCTATGTATGCTATTCTGGTATATCGAGTCGGCGGCTCACTTTTTAATTCTGTCACTGCGCACAAAACCAATAATTCCCGCCAACGTATATTTCTTTGTTCATCAATGCGAATTTTAGAAACTAAGCCTTGGATTGCAAATATAAAAAGTAATCAGTAACAGGTGGCTGAGTTACACCTAAAAGCTGGAAAATTTATTAAAAATTTTCAAACATATATACTGCTACTTGTTACTGAATACTGCTTCAACTTTTAACAAAACTTAATGTTGCCACCTAGTAAAGTTAGCTCCTGCCTGCGGATAAAAACTACGAACCTCCAACCATAATTCGGCGCCGTTCGAACACAATAATCCGAATTAAAAATTAATTATTGACTAAAACCTGAGAAAGCGATGCTTTTCGCAAATGAGTCAATGGGAATGTTATATTGAATATAAAAAAATAAAATTCGGTTTTGATGAATAACCGGCTTTCAACCCCGAATTTTCCATCCTGAATATTATTCATGAAACTGGGCTTGCCCACGTACTTTGGGTCAATAAAGAAATTTGAAGGTATTATTCGGTAATGTACGTCAAATATTACCTACAATCAAATTTCGGAGAAAAAGCGATATCCCGTATCGCCCAATGACTCTAAACCCAGTAAGCTCCTTCAATAAAAAAAATCAAACATTTTTATTTGTGCTTAAGGCAACATCGGAGGGATTGTATTTTTAAGGTGTCACTTCTATAATATCCAATGCGGCATCTATTTCAAACCTAATCGGTTGAAGATCACCTTTTCACATATATTAAGTCGCAAAGGCTCGCACCACATTCAGTCTTAAACACCTGTAAGCACCAACGATCTTTGTAACGCAATTAATAGGCAATTGGTAATTGGATTTGAATGAGAGGTGGAATATAAATATCATCACGCCGAACCCAATTCCAAATTGCCAAAATAAGACGAAGCCCGATAAGAGGCGCGTTTTTCCAGGTTTTGGACTTCCATTTTCATGACCTCGTGCACTATATGTTTAGGAGAAAAATCCTTCTCTATTGGGCAACTAGCATACGAACCCATAGAGAAAATAAGTAATGGTGACATTGGCTCGGTTTAATATCGTGAGAGTTATAATCCTTGCCTTCTTGAGAGAAAGAGTTAAAAGTATCATCGCGCATCCTGATGTTTTCGCAATTGGCTCTGTAAATCAACTCTTCCCTGTACTGCAAGTCGCCAAAAACAAAACTCCCATTGCTGGCCTCGTTAAGCTATAGTTTTGCTTTAGTGACATACTAAAATGTCGGTCTTCGTTGACTATCTTCATAATAGCGATCTCTGATATTAATATTCCCTGCAAATCTTGCCATATAATTTCACGCAAAAGTGATCCCCAACGTACGTTGTTTAGTCCACCACACGGCACAATATAACATATCGATATTTTCATCTTTATACCTCATGCTGAAAAAAGCTACCCTCCATAACAATCATTAATCTAACAGCGTAATTCGGATTACATCTGTTCGTGTTGACTTCCGCCTCCATCGACCTCAATGGTGTAAAACCATAGGTTTCAAAATCATCGCCGCTGTCTTTAAAAACAGTTCAATTAATAACCTACGTGTCCTATCTGAGTTATAATGTAAAGCAAAGTATATCGGTGCTCCAATGGGCATTCCCAAGTTTCCAATTCCATAAAGCTGCGCTGGTCTTGTTTGTAGTTTATCAATGGTTTTCATTTTTCCATAAAAAACTTCGGATCTATACCATTTTCATCAGTATACTTGACCCGCAACAATTAAACGATTCTGTTCTCTTGTTAAGTCTGGGCATCAATTTCCATACCAAGCCTGGTAGGTGAAGCTGATTTCCACCAAAAAGCAAGCTTCATAATTAGGGTGTTTTCATCTTTGTAGGCTGCTTGCAAATAATAAGAATCCATGTCTAACGAGCCCTACTATATAGCCATCAGAATCTAATTTTTGACAGTCTTCCTGAAAATTTCAGACCTGATTATTCAATAACACCAGTACTGAATTTTAAGGTTGTTCCTCAGGTGCCAAAACTCCCAAATAGAGGATGAATATTTGGGCCGCCATAGGCGTCTCCCGTAAAACCGCATCGGTTAAAATATTTAAACTTGCCCAAAAGCACTGCGCATTGGTGGAGGTTCCTACGCCTATCCGGATTGTCATAACTGAATCACCTTTTCTGTTAGATGTTGAGAGACAAATCGGGCATATTCAACCAAAAGGTTCCATGCGAATTCAGAATCCAGAATTATACGGGATACCGTTTAATGGTTACGTTTTTACTTAGTGCAGAGTAAAGCGGTCACTACCACGCACTCGAATGCCGTTAATAGGGCCAAACCTTTCTCTCCTGCAGTCTGATAATGTGTTCACTACCGTGTGTGTACTATTTGGGTAAACTAAAATGAGATAAAATAGGAATGTCTTGCCCCTAAGTTTTCGAGGTGCAACGTTCTTACTTTGCTAATTGTTTGAAAAAGTTACTGGCGTGGCTTTGTCCCGATAGCAGATACAAAAACCTCGTTCTAAGACACCTTTTTTGCCTTCTAACGATCGAGTTCTTTGGTCCCTTGCGCATGAACCCCAAGAAGCCGCATACTAATAAAATTGTGGTACATGAACACTTTTAATGCTATACTTAACTTTGGTAATTTAGCATTACTTCGTCTAGAAAACTGACGGGAAAAAAATTGAAAATTGAAAAAAAAACAGTTTCATTCGTACTAAAATTTAGTGACGAATAAAAGGGGCTTGTTATCTTGTTAATAAACTAGATTGTATTTTGGTTTTACTTTTAAAAGCGCCTTTAAAAATAAGAAACCCTGCGTGTTCCTATGGCGACAAGCTTTAAAAAAACATATCGTGTCCCCTTGGCAGCAATTACCTGCCCAGGTTCATTGGGTATAATCTCCGCTTCTTCTTAGTTATTTTCGGTAATTACTTGAAAATAAAATATAGAATTAGCACCCTTTGAGAATGGCGCAAAGCCTAACAACTGAATTTTGGATTATCCCCCTAAAAAAAGAAAAATAAGTACAAAAAAACATTCCAAAAATTAACAGTCCCGAACCGTAACTATTTTCCATGGCGAATGCGCCCTTTATTTCAAAATAAGAGACTCTTCTATTAAAATATTTCTGAAATGTAAATTTTAACAAAAAAGGTTGGTTTTTGGTAGTTAAAATCTTTTATCACTAAGCCTGCCTTTTTATGAAAACCCCGTTCTTTTTTTAGCCCTTTTACTTGTGATTATGCGCTCCATTAAGCTTTAGCCAAAGAAAACCCGAGAAACTTCAGAATATTGGAGGAAAAAACTCGCTCGCTACCGGGCCTAAAGCCCCGAAAAAACCTATATTCAACGCGAAAAAGATATTTATTTAAATGGGGGGGAGAAACTATTTGGTAAAAGCCTATCTCGTAGATGTAATTGACGCACATTATCAGTGATAAGAGTAGCTTAATGTAATATAGAATTGGTTTAATGCCCAAGACAGTAAATTGATATCTCAAAAGTTCTTTGTCGAAAAATTTCGGAGCTGCCGGAAATATGGAATTACCCCGAAAACACTAGAAGCAGGAAGATATACCTTAGAGGCTATACAAAATATATGCTTCCAATGAAAACGTAAACCTATAATTTTTTGCAAAAAAAATAACGGTTGGATGCTTCTAACGCTAGAAAATTGAAGAGGCCTCATATCAGCCAAAAGCAATCACGCCTGGTAGATACTATTTTAAGAAAGAATTAGTTGTAGATTTTTTTCCTGAAGGTGGTACGCCTTGTGGTATGGTATTCAAAATACGAAATAGGTTATTAAAATTTTACTGATAACCAGGCAATGAAATAAAACTTCTGGAAAAATTAAAGACGGCAAATAATAGTAGTATTCAAGAATTTTGAAACCTATGAATTTTGGGACTTGTAAGTTGCCATTATTTGCTAAAGTAGCCATACTTATTACGGACGTAATATATTAATAACGAGAAGAAAAAAATTTGCGCTGCCAGTTTCCAGAAAAAATGATGGTTATGTGCTAATGCTGTCAAGCATAAAGAACAAATTACAATAAGAACCTTTTCTACAACAAATACAGACGGTCTTAAAGGCGCATTACCTCATTGGGCAAATATAAGAGGTTCGTATGTTTTTTTAAAAACATAGTCACGACACTAATAATCTAGTTATTCTGTAAGAATTCCTATAAAACATGTCGCTGACGGGTAGCACTTTTTACCATTATTTACCCCAAGTGGTGAAGCCTGTATGTGAACGTTTTGGTATTTATCATAATAAATCAACGTACCTAATGCATTAGCTATAGAAAAAACACCATTACCTGCTTATAATAAAAAGACAAAAGTTGATGCTAAATTACCTTTTTAGATACTAGCACTAATGACAACCATTTTAAGTAGTTTTTTCAGGAGCTACAGTAATTTTAATGATCTGGGATAAAAAGCAATTCAACCAAAACATAAAAAAGTTTTGGTTGTTTATTAAAATTCAGATGTTGGGGTGGCACCTATTCAATAATTGCCGTTTCTTTTTTGAAAAGAAACTCTATAAAAAAGACGGAATTTACTAGATGCCTTTAATGCTTACTCATGGTTGGAGACGCTTTGTTTGGCAAGAGATACTCGATGAAAAAAGTAAGTAAGGCAATTACCTTTTGGAACACCCGAAAAGGATAATGATTCATGGTAAAACCACAGCTTTTTAACAAAATAATTTTAAGACCAACCCCTTCAATTTTTAAATTTAAGCATATTAAAACCTACCCTTTATCAAGAAAATAAAAACACTGCCTAATACGGTAATTTTAGTTTTTGGACCTTATATATGTTCAAGATAACGTCGAAGTATTTATTCAAAGTATACCTAAAACAAAATCTACAGCGCTCATTCCAGAGAACGAAATTGCATATATATTTTGATACTTTTAAACCCAAATATTGAAAGAAGTAATTTTTTTGCCACCCGTAAAAAATATAATTAATAAATTAACCAGAAAAATATCTTTGAGGCCGCTATTCAAAAAAAGATAATTGATTTTAATGCTGATCCCAGAGCCATTAAGCTTAAGAAGTTACTGTTGTAACCAACCAAAACGCCTAAAGGCACTTGATAAAAAGAAATAAGCCAAGTGGGTACGTTATACAGATCCAAGTAAGAAGATTTTTGTAGATTCATAACCGGTTTCTCCCCTTATCACAGCATTTTGATGTGTTTACTACATGGAGTGCTGGTGTTTTCAAGTTTTGGATCGCTCGGTACCAAACCGCTAGAATTCGACTTATTCCCCTCTATTTTATTAGAGACGGAATGGAAGTTTTAAATGAACATTAATAAAATAACTTACTGGCCTCCGCTATAGAGTTTATTGAATGTTGTAAATCTCAACAGCAGTTTTATCGTAATTCAGGAAATGGTATTATTGCAGTAATAATAGCAAGGTTTTTAATTGGGGTTATTCCGGGTAGTGAAAAAATATCCCTAATATTATAAATTACCATATTGTGGGGTTTCATAAAACAAGAGAGTTTTATAGCCCTAGATTTGATGTACTTAAAGAAGAACACAAACTAAAGATTTTAAGAACAACACTGCATTTGGCAAACCCGATATTTCCATAAACAAAAATGGAATTGGTACGCTCAGCTTTTTTACAGGCGATGTTTCAGGAAATTACTTATTCATGTAGAAGGTAATTACAGCCGACGGAATAGCCTCATTAGTGTCAAGAAAAACTTTTGAAGTGGAAGAGGGTAACTAATTAGGTGTCTATTGTGAGCAGCAAATAAAGTCAGAAAAAAATCACAAGCAAAAAAAAGCGGTCGCACCTTTTTTTACAGGACAAAAGATAGACCACTTTCATTTGAGTAATGTTGGTACATTAGCAAACCAGAAAACCTAAACCTGAATGTGCAGCCTACAATAAATCATTTGTCTTATTTATAATAAGTGCGTAAATTTTACGTTATAACCAGTAAATTCTTCTTATTAAATTATAATAAATAAGCCAAATTTTAACAAAAATGTATGGTTTTTTGGGTAATTCTTAATTTTAATAATCACTAACTTTTTTTTTTATGAACTACCCCTTCCTTTTTCAGCCTTTTTACTCAGCGTAATAATGCGCTCCATTAAAGCTTTAGCCAAGACAAATAAACTTCAATTTCAAGGGAAACTCAATCAGTATACAGCCATTTCAAGGTCCTGAAAAAGTATATCTTCATGAACCGATAAGGATATTTAATGTTAAACGGGGGAAACAGTATGGTAATACAGGCTTACCTCTAAGATGGTGTTACCCATTAACAATCGTGATAAAAGTAAAGGTGGTTATATATAGAATTAGTAATACTCAAGACAGCGTAGTCGTGCAGCAAAACTATTTGTTAGAAAGTCTTGGTGTTGCAGGAAACATAGATTTAACCGGAAACCATAAGGTGAAAGGAAATTAAATAGGCTTAGTGGCATATCAAAATATGCCTCAATGAAAATGAACCAGCCAATTTTTTCAAAAACAATTGCTATTGGAAGCCTAAAACAAAGGTCACTAAAATGGATGCTGAACCAAGGGTAAAGAGAGATCCCAAATATAATGCAGAAAACAGTTTTAACTGTCGACTTTTTTCCAGAAAGGTGGCACCCTAGTGTAATGGCATAGAAAATACACTTGGTATTAAAATTAGAATTGCTAATGGAAATGAAAATTTCAGCTTCTGGAAGATTGTAGATCAGAACAATAACTTTATCAAAAGAAATTTTTGAAACCTTGAATTTGGACTTGGGGAAAGTTAGTTATGCGCCAGAGCTTTGGTAAGACCTATTATGCAGCATAGTTATTGGGGGTCAAGAAAAAAAATACAAATCTTCCAACACAGAAAATAAAGGCTATGTTATTAAATGTAGTGCAGACGCCAGAACAAAATTAACCTATTAAAGCACCGCAATATCAATGACGGTTCTTAAAGGTAGTTTGTTGGTTGGTCATAGGTAGAGGTCGTGTTTTTCCCTTAGCCATAACCAAGGAATCTTAACGACCGCTAAGTTTTTTAATTAAAATACCAAAATGGGAAACTATGGTAGATGGCGTAGCCCATTTTTTACCCTTTTTTACGTCAGCCGGAGAACCGTTAGTGAACGCCTTATATTTAATCAATATCCTGATAACGATTTATAACCTTAAAAATAGAAACATCAGTAGCTATTAATCAAAACGAACAAAAGTTGATGTAGCCCTTATTTAGAAGCATGCAAGGAAAAGGAACCCTCTGGAAAGGCTTTTTCTGCAATCGGTAAATTAACGCAAAGCTGCTAAAATCAGGAATCTCTCTGCAAAAATATTGAAAAGTTGGCTCTATTAAATTCAGAACGTAAGGTGTACATTGCAACGCTGGTTTCTTTTTCGAGAAGATACTGCGAAAAAAAGATTTTTACTTGGATGCTTTAAATGCTTACCCATGGTTGGAGACCGTTTTTGTAATGAAAGAAATGCTGGATAACAATGTAAGCAAAAAACCTAGTTTATGAACCCGAAAAAGGAATTAATGATATCGGGTAAACAACAGCTTAACGAAAATAAATACCAGCAAGAAGCTTCAAAAGTTTAATTACTGCGATAGACCGCTGATTTTTATCAAGAACAAAAAGCCTACTGAACTTAAATGGAGAGTTTTAGCTTTTGACCTTTTTCTTCCAAGACAGTATTTCCCTTAAGTTTACAAGTAACGCCCATCACTAAAGCTAAAAATAAATCGGAAAAACGATTTTAGCATTCAGGTAGAGAAAAATGCAACCCCTTATAAATTAAATAGTAGTTTTCTCAACACCTGAAAATAATCCCTTAGCCTACATTATCCCCAAAGAATACATAAGTAATAGCGTCCCAAAAAAGCAAGTTAGATTTTAATTTTAAAATCCCAATAAACCATAGGCTTTGGAAGAAGTGGTGGTTACTGAAAAAGAAAAAACTCGTAAAGAAATTATCGATGAAAGAATAAGTAAGGTAGTTTTTCATACGAGCCAATCACCGAGTTTTTGCTGACTCTATAATCGGCGGAGCCAGGCCTCTCATAATTC
>Ga0163217_1080501_pt1 | contig 13326 bp, 21 predicted proteins | sample SynspAceP_FD_185933 | JGI IMG/M metagenome (GOLD analysis project Ga0163217, IMG submission 185933) | Saline lake microbial communities from Ace Lake in Antarctica - Synechococcus sp. Ace-P (PacBio error correction) | ecosystem: Environmental > Aquatic > Non-marine Saline and Alkaline > Saline ...
GAGGAAGAGATCGGAAAAAAAAAAAAAAAAAAAAAAAAAATTGCCCCGAAAGAAACCCTAATTTTCGTGAAAAACTTGCTCGCCCAAAACCGGCCCCGCAAAAACAATTAAACCCCACAGTTTCTTTCCGGACAACAAAAATCTGATCTTTGAAAGCAGCGGGTTTCCCTGCACAAATACCCCATTCCGGGTTTTCCCAGCAACGGCGTGGTGCCCTGCCGGCGGTTGGGTTGCATTTTTTTCGCACACTCTTGACGGTTGAATGTCTAACTAATAAATAGTAAATGACATTCAATCTAATGGAAGATGATCAATGCAGCGTATGAAAAACCTTCCCTCAAAATCCTTGGTGGCGGCCATCATTCTGGGCCGCCCGAGCCCGGCGCGGGATTTCGCCCAATGACCCGCACCCCGACCGCAAGCACTTCGCTCCCTGGGGCAGGCAGGCGCTAGCCACTATGCGAGCCGCGAATGCGGGCCTTTGTCCTATGCTAATCCCTCGCGCTCCAATCCGCACAATCGGCAAGCCCTGGCAGGTCGAGCTGAAAGGGCGACGAACAGTGTCATCCTCAGCGTCGATCTCGACCGCCTGCTGCCAGCACAACCGATCAGTTCTTCAACCGCCAGATCCCATCGGGCTCGGCTGCTTTCTCGAGCTTATGATCATGGCCGCGGGCCGAGACGGCCACCCGCGTCGATCTCGGACTGTTTCCCCGGAAGATTCTGATCCCGGCAGGGCTCACACGGCGGCCTGTGCTGTTTGCCCGTTTCATCGACGATCCTTCGGTCAAAGCCCTGATCCGCTTGTTTTGCCCAAGTTATGGCCCGCCGCTCCACAAGGAGCCCTATGACATCAGCCGCGCCGTTCCCGATGCAGCGCTTTTCAAACGGTGCTAGCCCTCCGTCCACCATGGTGGACGATTGGGTGGTAACCAACACCTCGTTCGGACGGTACAGGCCTGGCGCCATTCTGACCGGGAAGGCCTTGCAGGTCGAGTCGACACGCCCCGACTTACCAGGAAGCGTTGATCTGTTTTTTCGCATCGCAAAGGCGCAAAATCAAACGCCAATCCTGATGGCTTCGATTCTCTTCCGGTCCGCTTGTTCGAGAGTTTGTTCGCTCATCGGTCAATTTGACCGGGAAATCTTGCGCTAGACCGCTCTTCCTCGGGCCTATCGCAGGGCATTTCAGCGGTGCTTCGAGAAACCCCGCACCCGCCATGGCCCATGTCCTGGATGGTCACGGCCGGCAACAGCCGCGCCGAGAACCAGATCGCCGCTGGCCCGCGATTGGGCTGCGCGTTCAATCTCGCAAGAAACCGGCGAGGTCTGGACTTTCAGCACTGTCAACAGGCGCTGCAGGAATATCCCCTGAAATGGCCAGTATCTAACGAAAATGTTCATGCCCGGCTTGCGCCGATGGTGTACGGTCAAAATGCTGGCAAGGCTCGGTTATGGTCGCGGGAACTCGCAGTCAGCCCGCGCTGGCCGCTGGAGGCCAAGCTAAGGCCCGATTGGAAAGAGGCCTGTTTGAAAGAGGCATGAACGCGAATGGATGCTGATCTCCCTCCGAACGCCCCTTGGCGCCAAATGCCGACGCCCGGAAAGGTTTCGCCTATTTTCAACGAGATTGGCATCATCGCCCAGCTGTCGGGAGCCTGCTCCGCCCAGGGTGCTGCTGATCGGGTGCATCCGTCACATTTCTCTTCATTCTCAACATCTGGTCCGGATGGGTGACGGCAAGACGCCCGCTCAGCATTGCCGGCTGCCATCAGGTCACCAAGGCCAACCATGAGCCACTCGCTGGCCGGTGCTGGAAAAGCGCGCTTCATCGAAACCCGGCGTCTGCAACGGACGCGCGCTCCAAGCAGGTTTCCTCACCCAGCCAGGGCGCGCGTTTTCAGCTCAACGCGTCAGCGCGCAACGCTGGGCGTTTTCAGGCGGATACTGGGGGAGGGCATCGCAAGATCATGGCCGATTCTCTTCGGGCCTTGCAGCATCCGCAAGCTTCTCGAAACGAAAACCGTGACATCACGCCCGGGTGAGCAGCATAAACAAGCTGTCGCCCGGCTTTGTGCGCCCGGAATTGCGAAATTACTACAGTATCCTTTGTTGCATGCCAATTGGATCCACGGCGCGTTAATTGCCGAGGCATTGACGGACTCCACGGATAAAACCGAGGCATAGCACCCCATTGTTGTTTTAAAAACGGGCGCTAAATCTTTCAAATTTTTGCTTATTGCAAGAAACAAAGACTTTGAAGTCAATTCTAGGAATAGTACTACCATGCGGAAAAGGTGATCCTGGAATGAGGAATAACTTTGGATTACATCGATTTGTTCAATATAACACGGGAGAATTGTGACGCAAGGATAATAGAAACTATCTTCATCCATAAATCGTTCAGCCATTACAACGACATAATGCGAACGGATCTGTTTTCGCTTTGTTTGGCATCGCTGCGATCATTAAATTTGGCCCTGTTGCTTTCACACGCTCTCACCATGCTCGTAATTGTCACTCGCGGCTTATGGCATTATCGCCGGCGGAACTGCCATCGATGATATTGGCAGCCTTCGCGACGACATGGATAGGAAACGGCGACACATACCAATTTTGGCAAGTCACTAAGGGCTGAGACATCTCCTGCGCTTAAGATGATATCAGCTTGTGCTAGTCGCCCTGGCTGCCGTGGTCCGAACTCTATGAATCTTCTCTTGAAAGCCATGATCGCTCCCTGCGCGCATTGCGTCATTTAGGTCGTGCGTTTGGCTTCGACTGCGAGCAGGTGTTTTCGGCAAGGCTGACGACTTTACCGGACGACATTTTCAACCATCCCGCTTGCTTTGCGGTGTGGCGATCGGACGTAGTTGGTGAGCTAGAGCGTCCTTTGATCAACGACGCCTAGCACTGGTTCATTGTCCGGAGAAAATGCATGACCGCTTTCCACCAACACCGTGCCTCACAACGCCTTGTACATATAGGGTCGTCGCATGCAGCGCAACGCCGTCCGGATTCAAGCGCAAATTCTGGAATGACACCGGCCTGAGACAAATCCCGAGCCGTTAAAGCGGCTCGGGGCGTTCCCGGTCCTGGTGTCGATGCGTGATCAGGGACTTGCCCGCGCCGCGGGCCCTCGCGTCGAGCGCCTGCAATCAGCGCGTGCGGCCGATGCCCTTGCGCCGTGCCGTTGCCGCCACCATCATTTGGCCCCTCGCAGCGGTGCGGGCCTTGGTTTCCGGCAGCGCAATGATCAGTTGCAGCCGCCCCACCGTCTTTCGCCATCCAGTCTGGCGACCCAGCAAGAGGCGCCGCCCGGCACGGATGTCGGGAAACACTGACCGTGAAGAATGCGAGCCCGTCAGCCACGCTGAACGCTGCAATGTAGCCAATTGCAGCCCCGTTTCGAATCGGTGTCGGCCATGATCGGGCGAGGCCTCAGCCTCGGCGTCCAATTTCGTCAGGGCAAAGCGAATGAAATGGCAATTCCGGTCATGGCGGATCTCCACACCAGACAATCAAGAATAGGAGGCCGGCTGATCTCCGTTTGGAAAGCGCAGACGCACATGGAGCTGATAGCGCAGGCAATCGCCGGCCTCGAGCACATGAGTCTCGTCCGCCCAGCCGTCACAGCCAGCACTCCGAAGCATCACCAGGTGGTGTTCATGTCCGTCGACAGACGGCGTTTTCATAGGAAATCTTCTGGTCCGGCCGCCAGATCGCAACGCACGACTTCTGCCGAGGAGCCCTCCGCTGGGCGGCGACACAAGTCTGCGGGAAACTCCGTTTCTCTCTGGTCTTCCCAACAGCGCCTGCTCGTTGTTCCGGAAATGGCAGCAAAGGGGTCTCGACCGGAGCCAGAATTGCGAGATGCCTCATGCTGGAAGGCCGACAGACAGGCTGCCCAGCGTTTTCCGCGTGGGGCTGACGTCTGCGTTTTCGATGCGTGACAGCGTTGAGCGGCTGACCGCGCTTTTGTCGGCCAATCCTGCAGAGACGCAGCTTCGCGTTATCCGCACCTGTTTGATTCCGCTCCGCCAGCGCGCGTTAAGTATTGCTCATAAAGGTCCTTATATGGGAAAAATGAACCCACATAAGGGATAATTGATCTTGTTCAGGCAGTCAAGGCGGGGCAGAACCAGCCGCGAACGGTCTGCCTCTGTTTTTATCCAGCATCTGAAGATGATCCCGAGGCAATGGCGCTGACAACCCGAGCCGATAATAGCGGCAAACACCGGTTTTTGACGCAGCGACCAGACCAGCTGCCATCGCCGCACCCGAACTGACCGCGCAGCGATCATGAGACGACATCGCCGCTCGTTGGCCTCATCGCCCTGTTCATCAGCCCCGGCCAGAAGTGGCGGCGCCACATAGGAATTGAGATAGGCGCGGCATGCCGACAAGTGGCGGCGATGCCGATCGGCCGATGCCTGCGCCAACCAGCCCCGGCGATCATCGTCGCCGGCACATAGGTGACCAGCAAGGCTTCAGCACATAAGCCAGCGCCAGCCATTTTGATCAGGAGATGCCATGGCAATGAATTTCGGCCGGAAGGTCTCGCGCCGTTCTGGGTTTCCTGCCAGAACCGCAAGCCGCTTGCCGGTGAACGGATCCGGGCCGAGCCCGCAAGCGGTGATTGCTTGATTGCCTTCAGCGGGTTTCCTGAAAACCCCAGCCCGCCCCATCGCCAATCCTTGATGGCAAATGGCCGCCGAACAGGCCCACGCCACAGCGGCCATCGCCGCGATGCAAAACGGCAGCCAGTGCTGCCGCGTGATCACAGCGTCGGCGGGTCCGATCAGTGGCGAGGACAGCCAAAGCCATCACCGCACGCGGCGCGCCAGTGCCAAGCAGCCGGCAATGAAACGGGATCACTTCGCGGAAGCAGAACGGCGCCAGCCCGCCAAACAGTGCGCCATCAGGATCATCCTTGTTTCCCGCCTTGAACGCATTGGCGATAAACGGCCTGCGCCGCCGCCTTTCCAGCCCGGCGACTCAGCAGCACCGCAACACGATATAGGGCAAGGTGCTGCCAAGGGCGGCGACTGCGAAGCGACGATAGTGTAACCGGTCGCCGTCGAGCACGGCGACTGCGACGCAGCATCAAGACGATTAAAGGCCCATGCGTGGCGATCCAGGCCCTGAGTCCTGGACAGTCGGGCGGCGTGTCTCGGTCCCAGGCTTCATGGCTTTGTACCCGCCTTTGCTGCAAAATTCTCCAGAAATGAACCCTGCAGCGCGTTCAGATAATTCGAAATTCGCTGTGCTCATGTCAAAACCGCCTGCTTTGCGTTTGGATGATCAGGTTGGGGCACTGAGGATTTCAGTGATGCGCCACGTCGACGCAGCAATTCCAGTGCGCTCCTGTATGTCGCCTGACCCGCAGGCATCTCTCCGGCCCGGACTCAGCGCCTGCAGCACCTCGAAGCCGTGATTTCGATCCCATCGCCGAAAATCCCTGCGCCGTTCGATGCATTCATGGCTCTGCGCTCGCAATTAATTTCATAAAACTACGGTATAATAGATATATGTGGAAAATCAAGTGCCCCGGCTGGTGCGGGTGAAGCGCGCCGCTTAGCTCGGTAAAATCTTCTTAAGCCGGCAATGATATGGCAGGGTCAGGAAAACGAGAGCCGCTATGACATTGACCCTGTATTTATCCCGACCGAAGACAGGCACCCGGCGAAACAGTCAAGCGGCCGATCTGCCTCGCGCGCTGAGCTATGCGCTCGAACATGACGAAGCCAGCCCGCAGGGTCAGTTGCAATCCGTTTGCTGGCTGGATCGGGTCCAGATCCGGCGAGGCGCTCAATCTGCCGACGAAGTTTCTCGCGGGATCTTTATTATACCTTGTTGGCTCAAGGACCCTCGGCTGTTCCACACTGCGCACGGATTTGTTGAGCTTTAATCTGGCCGACGACATCACTTTAAACGTGTTTTCAAGACAGTTGATGGCAGCCTCATTTCGGCTCTGCGTTCGTGTTTTGCCAAGACCGGGCTTGAATCCGGTCTCAGCTGAGCGCAATCCGCGCCATTGTCAATCATTTTGCAGAATGGCGGCGAAATCTCCCAGCGAACCTCATCGAGACCGGTGCCATCCGCGGCGCCGATATCGCGCGCGGATGCGTTTTTTTCCCCGACCGGCTGAGGAATGGAATTCGTCTCGATCGATGAGCATTGGGAACGGAACTGGTAAACCTAACTGGGCCTCAAGGCGGATCAGGTTCCGCTGATATCAACATTGCGCTGCTGGCTCAGTGGTGGATGTCTTTCATGCTGAAAACGGCGTTGAGGCCGCCCTGCGCGAGGCCAGCGTTCCGTTCGGACAGACTGTTCGACCCTGCTGTGGCACCGCTTTCATCAAGCGCCCAGGGCCGACCCTGAGTTTGGTCCATGCTGACACCCCGGATCTCGAGGCACGTGTTTTCGCCATGAAGCCGGCGCTGCAATCCGAAACCGGTTCCGACGAGACTACTCGATGATATTGCAGGCTTTTCCGACACATTGTCCGACGCCAAGAGCCCCGTACAGAAGCCGACCATTCCAACCGGCGTCACGCCTACACCCGACATGAATCGCCGAGGAACTCGGTCTGGGACAGCCACCGACGCTGGCTGCGGCGCGCAGGCAATGCTGGCATGATCTGGCAAGCTTGGTGTTTCGCAACCAGTGGCTCGACACACCGGCAAGCTCGACAACGACGAAGTGGATAGCCATCAAAGGTCACCCCTGGCACAGGCGAGGCGATCCTCACCGTGGCTATGCTTGCGCCCGATCGCCCCGTCGCTGCAGCCCACCATGAACGTCTCGATGGCGAGGGTTTATCCTATGGCCTCGCGGCGACGAGATCTGCCTCGAGCCCGCAATCCTCACAGTCGCCGAATGTGTTTGGACGCGCTCACTGCCGAACGCCCCTATCGCGCGCGATGCCGATCGCCAAGGCTAATGTCATTCTCGCAATGACGCCGGCACGGTTCGAATCCGGCCTGCGGCATTGCGGCGCTGAAATCCGGTCTCGGCAGCTCCAGCACAGCCAGGCGGCGTGATCCCGGTTGCTGCTTTCTGATATGCTTGCGCGGAACGATGTCGGCCCGGCGGCGTTGGCTGCAGAAGGAGTAACTTATGAACAAACCAGGATTACAACTCGAGCAGCGCGACGTGGCTGGGTCTATGTGATCGATGGCCGCCGTTCCCGTCGGTTTACGCCACCGCGAAGGCGGCGACCGAAGCGGCAAGTGGTGACACAGGCCCAACACATTTGACCAGGAACTCGATGACGGAGCTGGAGGCAGGGACTGAAGACACGTTTTCCGGCCAGCGCCCGGGTCTCGGTCACCCCGCAGCGGGCCATGGCCGGCGGTCCGGACAGAAGCAAGTAACGCAGGATCGGCCTCTGACAGGCGGCTCCCAACATCCATGGGGAGCGCCTGTTTGCATTGTCGCCCCCGTTGCCCCGCCTTTTATTGAAACGCCGACGCTGGCCATGAATATCGGCACTTCACCGTGTCAGCATTTGCGCATCATTGGTCACCTCACCATGCTCGTGGCGATGTTGATGGGTGGCGATCAGCCGTGGCGGCTGTCTTGCTGCATCAGCGACCACGCGGGCCAGAACCGTGCCGTTGGCGCTGGTCCCTTGACGTCGACATAACGGCCGATCAGTCGACCGCTGAATACCATCCGCTTTGCCGCGCAGCGCGTCAATCTTGCGCTCGCCCTGGCCATCGGTGATCTGCGACACCATACGGTTGTCTTCAAAAACCCGGCCAGTTTTTCCTGCTGCGCTGTTTCAGCGGGCCGGGGTCGGCGTGAACGGGTTTGAACTGGATGCTCTCGATGAATTTTCGGTCCGGCGTCCCGTAAACATTCTGATATAGGCCTTGCCAAGTTGCGCCGGAAATTTCGCCCTCCGCAAGATACCTTCGATCCCGGCGCCTTGAAATTCGAACGGCGCTGCCATCGATGGCATGCTTTTTCGGCAATGCCCGGGCCGACAACCACCCCAGGTCGCGCAGCACCAGACCTTTGATCGACAACGGCTTGGAAGCTGAATTTTCCCGATGCCGAAATTTCGCGCTGTTCCGGTGCGCTGCCGGCGCTCAGTCCCACACAGCAAGCAAGTGGCGGCGCAGATCGTCACTCTCACATCAGTGATCTCCCGCGGTAAGCCTAACCCTGATCGCCGCTAGGCTCAATCGCGGCGGCCGTTTTCACGCCCATAGCCCGAAATTTGGAGGCCCTCCCGTCCCTGGCTCGAATGATCTCTCAGAACTCGGTGACCACCGTCACGCAACGCCCTCGAACCGGTCCATGCCCACAGCCGCTTCGATCGATGTTCAAGCGAATCTCCGCCTCCACAGCAGTTCGGGTTTCAGCGCCCGCCAGAATATTCCTCAGCATCGCGCCATAGCGGTGCGCTGCATGCCATGGCTGCCGAGAATTTCCAGCTCATGCGAAATCACACCGCCCCATCGCCCGCGGGAAAACTGTGTTCCCGCCGCCATCAGCCCGACCCTGGATGTTGCGCCACGCTTTGCCGCAAACGAATTGATGCGAATTCACGCAGGTGCTCACCGCCCCAAGCGCATCAATCGACACATGCGCCCCGCCCTTGGTGATGCTCGCGCACCGCAGCCCGCCCCATCGTCACTTCGCGGGCGTTTGATCACAGCTGCAGCCACCGAGCGAACGTCCAGTTCCAGCGCCGCCGGTGAATATATCCACCGCCACAAACTTGCGCGCCTGCAGCCACGCGCGATCATCGATCGGCCGGACAGCCCGTACGCCGCCGCAGCCATGCAAACCGCTACCTTGCCCGCCAACACCCGGCCCTGGTCACACGGGGCGCTGAAACGAGGTGACGAACGGCAGCCAGACTTTCGCCGCGGTGGCAAAATCGATTGTCCTCGGGCAGAGCACAAGGTTCGGTCCGCCTTCCGGTGGATCGACAATATTCCGCAAATGATCCCCAATGGGGTGAAGCCGGGCTGAAACTGGTTGTCGGCAGACCTGCTGATGCCCGCATGGCATTTCGGGGCAATGCCCGCAGACCGCCGTAAAATGGTACCGTCACCCGCTCGCTCAACCCCGCACCGCGTCACATCCCGCCCCACCTGCGGCAGATCACACCGGCAAGCTCGTGCCCGGGCACATGCGGCAAGGTGATATCGTTGTTCATGCCGACCCAGCCATGCCAGTCCGAACTGCAAACCCCCCGTCGCCCGCACCTCAACCACCACCCCATGGCGGCCGGCGTGGGGTCGGGCAGATTGACCAGCTTTCGGCCGGGCGGCGGAAAAGGCTTCGTAGAGAATGGCTTTCATGATGGGATCCCGGGGCTGTGAAGCAGTTAAAGCAATTGCGAACCGACCTTATGGCATTCCGGCGGTGGGAAAATCTAGCCGGCATGGTGGCTCTGGCGGGCAATCACGACTGAAAGCCGACAGGTCGACCACAGGCTCGGCGGTTCGCGCCTTCCAGCGTGTTCGGAAGCATCCGCATGGCGCGTTCGCAGCCCTACTCGTAGCGGTGGGTGCGCACGCTTGTGATCGCCGGTAGGGCGGCGGCATCATTTCCCAGATCGTTTGAAGCGCAAATGCCCGATCTGCCGGGCCCGCAAGGGCCGCGAACGCTGGCATTCAACAGCGCACCCAGCGCCGGTTCGTCATTGTTTGCACAAGGATGCATCGGTCTCGGGCGCCCGTGACAAAAGATCCGCCATCAGCATGCCGCCGAGCGTCACTGTCGAGGCCTGCCGGCGTGGTGAACGATGCGGCTCGCGTCAGCAGCCGGCTGCATCCATCACTCAGAACCCTTGACCGCCCGTTTGCGTGCGCCGGATCGAGCCGGGGCGCCGAGAAAGCCTGCTTCTTGTGCCGCATCTCCAGCAAATGCCGGGCGGCGGGCGCGCGCCCTCCAGAATGCGAGAAACCAATCATCATGTTCGGAGCGGCTTGGTTCCCCGAGATCTCCATGATCTGCACGATGCGCAAGGGGGGGCTTGGCAAACAAGCGCCTGCGTCACCTCCGATTGATCATGCGCGAGATTGACATCAGCCGCCGGCCGCTGGCTGAGGAATGTCTTGACCAGCCGCTTCTTCCCTCCGCGCCGAGTAGCGCGAATTGGGCCCAATTGCACCTGCCATTTGCTGCCTCCGCCGCCGTGTAGACCTGCCGCGCATTGACAGCAATTAAAACATTATTCGTTACTGATGGGGACGAATCACGCCGGATCACGTTGGTGGGCGTCGGCGGCCAGCGCTGGGCGGCAGATCGGGCAGGTACCCAGCCGCGCGATCACATCGCGCGATGAAGTTCCAACGATTTCGCGAGACCGCTCCGGTTCGCGCATGCGCGCGAAACAGTTCATAGCGCTAAACATTGGCTGCGCCGACATCGCGATTGGTAATTCCACTATTTTTCTTTTGTTTTTTCAAAGGACTGCTTGATCAATGGCTTAGCGGTTGTTGATTTTGTAGCATAGTTTCTTGCTTGACAAATGTTGCGGCTACCAATAGAGCAAAGCAGAGGAGGATGGTGATGGCAGGTCAGAATACCGGCAAGGTCTTGATTGCGAGGGAGTTCTGGGTGCGGGAAAATCCGCGCTGGCCCGCCCCTGTCCGCACGTCTGGATCTGGCCCTGGTCGATGCCGATGATCAACCATTCCGATGACGGCCCGCGCCGCCATGCGCGCGGCGATGCTTTGAGCGATGCCGAGCGTCTGCCCCTGGCTTGACCGGGTTGCCCGCCGCGGCTGAAGGCGGCCACGCAGCCGCGGTGGCCGGTAGTCATTCGCTGTTCGGCGCTACGCCGATCTACCGCGACGGCTGCCGCAGCCACTTGCCCGACGCATTTTTCATTCATCAACAGGTCCAGCGCGACCTGATCGCCAGCCGGCTCGCCCACGCCGCAGAGATCAACTTTTGTCGGCCTGCGCTGCTCGACGCCAGCTTTGCAACGCTTGAGCCGCTCGGCGCGGATGAGAATGGTAATGAACCCGTCGAATGTCACGGAATCAAGTCGAATTGCCTATTCGCGAAGGTGCTTCCGCAAGATGGGAGATGCGGCTGCCGCATAAAATCCCCCCCCCTCTTTTCCTTCTCGAAACCGGTCCGGGTCTCGACACGAATCGACAATCCGCAAAACTGAAACCGCATACCCGGGAGGTATTTGCTATGTTGAAATCCCCTGACCAACTCGCCCTGGCTTTTCGGTCATCGGCCGCTGCCCTTTGGCGCATCCGCGCTGGCACACGGAAATGACGATGAAATTCAGTCGTCTGATCCGGCAGGCAACCCCAATTTTCTGCTGCAGCAGGGCTGGGCCGAAAGCATCAAGGAAAAGACCCGGCGGCAAGCTCGCCATCGAACTGGTTTGCGGTGGAATCCAATCGTTGCTCACAATGAGACTCAGGACGCCATCGCAGGCGCAAATTCTTCGACGGCAACATCACCCGATACTTCCTATTTTTCCGGCCAAGGACCCGGCGTTCAGCCTGAATCGCCAACCCGGTCGGTGCTGGTCGTCACCAACAGGAAATGTTTGATTTCATGGCAATGGCGGCGGCAAGGAGCTGATGAAAAGAGCTCGTCGAACCCTATTGTTGGCCTGCACTTCATCGGCGCTAACCACCCCGGGCTGAAGCCTTCGTCTCGAAGTGCCGCTCGATGCGTCGATGATTCTCAAGGGTCTAAGCTGCGCGCGCCGGAAGGCCTCGTCCAGCAGGTGTTTCGCTGCTGCAGGTGCCGCTCCGGTCATCTGCCCGGCTCGGAAGTCTCACCTCGCTCGACAAAGCGGCCGGTAATCGAATGCCGCCTGACTACACGGTCCTATTCGTCCAACAAGTCGCAGGGCCAAATGGCATGATGTGGCCTATGCACAGCCGGTCTATCGGCCTTCCACTCATGCCGTCCGTCGGAGATCGTTTCGATGAATAAGGCCAAGTGGGAATGCGCTGATGATGACGTGAAAGACTGCCCTTGAAGAGAGCGTCCGTCGAGTTCGGTCAGAGCCAGGTGGCAGCCCCTTTGCTGCGCTCGATCTGGCAGCGGTCGCCCGAAGACAAGGCCGCGGCATAGATCACCGTCCATGATGGTTCGGCCGAGGACGCGCCAAGTTCGCACCTCGCCACCGGCGAAATGGGCCAAGGTCGCCGAGCGCTCCGACAATGCAAGAAGGTCTACGAAGTGCTGCCCTTACCTCAAGGAAAACGGCCTGATGAGTAAGGCCGGTTTTCCGGTAAGCTATTGCTCCATCCCTGCCGGGCGGTTCGCCGCCCGGCATTTTTCTTAAAAGAAGCCTGCGGGGGCGGCTCCGCCGCTCGGCATCTATTGAGCGGCAATCTATTGAGGCAGGAGACATGACTCGACGACACCACACGCGCACCCGCCGTCCGAAAGAGCCGGGGGGCGATCAACTGAAGCAGGCGCCCTGGTTCGTCTCATCGACGCGCTTCATCGGCTGGTTATTTGCCGGCCGGAATCGTCGCCCTCAATGGGTCATCCTTATCAACGAAGTCGTACTGCGCTAACGTCTTCAACGCGCCCACCATCTGGGCCCACGAGAACACCATTTCCTCTGCGGCATCGCTTTCATCTATGGCGGGCTCTATTGCTCGGCCACGACCGAGCACTCCGGTTGGTGCTGAATCTATGACGTGGTGGCCGCCGCGCATTGTCGTCGCGTTTTTGATATCGTCATCTCGCTCATACTGCGCCGCAGCCAGCGCCATTTTGCCTGGGCGCATGGGATCATGGTCCAGCGCCGCCCGCCTTCCGCCCTGACGGCTCGTTCCGGCTCGAACGCTGCGGGCGCCGCCTGGGATCCGGTCCTAGTCCCGGACTGCTCAAGGCTCTTCATGCTGCGTGGTGCGGCGGTGATGGCCGTCCAGTTTTGTCATTCTCGCCGTCAATTATGCCAGGGGTAAGCGCTGATGGGAATTCTTCGGTTCCGTTTCAGTCGCTCGGCAATTTTGAGGGCGCGATCCTTCGCATGCTCATCATGTTGCTGGCGCTCCTGGTCTCGGGCATTCCGCTGGCGCTACTGTCAGCGCTGCCTTGGTCGCGCTGATCTTCGCGCTTGGCTGGTTCGCGGCCGATGGTGGTGCGATGATCACCAAGCCGGGTCTATTCCTTCGTCTCCTCTTCGTTTTCCGTCTCGGTACCGTGTTCGTGTTGATGCGGCAATCCCTCGACCGCTCAGGATTGCAGCGATCTGTTTGACGCCATGAAGCTGCTGGCGACGCCTGCGCGGCGGGCGTGGCGATCCAGACCCATTGCGTCGCGTCCTCCTGGCCGCAATGAGCGGCAATCATCGGCGCGAATCGA
>Ga0163217_1061457_pt1 | contig 13325 bp, 11 predicted proteins | sample SynspAceP_FD_185933 | JGI IMG/M metagenome (GOLD analysis project Ga0163217, IMG submission 185933) | Saline lake microbial communities from Ace Lake in Antarctica - Synechococcus sp. Ace-P (PacBio error correction) | ecosystem: Environmental > Aquatic > Non-marine Saline and Alkaline > Saline ...
TCGTGACCCGTCGCTGTCAGCGCCCTCTACCAACCACGTTTTTTCCGCCGCGGATTGTCCGGAACCGGGAAGCGCGGCCAAATTCCGCTCTGGCAAGGGCGCGCATGGGTATGAATAACGTAAAGACGCCGCTGTATGTCTTAGTCGGGTGCCGAGCCTCTAGGCCTGTGCTCGGTCCGCCGCGCGGCCACTCTGGTTTTTTGGCTGGCCTGGCCCGGTTGCGGCTACTGCGCCCGACAATCCGCCTTACTGACACTGACGCCGCGGCCAGTTTATCTCCCCGAACATTCATTCGGTCAACGTCCGCCCCTGCTCGAACCGTTTCTCCGGTCAATGCACTCCGCGCATTTCTGACGTGTCGGTCGACTCTCTCTCCCGAACAACACAGGCGGATATCCGCGTTCCGATGCCACAGTCCTCACACCCCATACCACCGGGTGGCACGGACGCCGAACACCCGCTCCTTGTTCCGCCGATTCCCTCACCAAGCGCCCTGCGGTTCGCCGGTCCCGAAGTCACATCTCTGGCCAGTTGTCCTGAACCGAATGAAGCACACCACCACTGGCCAGCCGACCTTCCCTCACGAGGAGACCGACTCCTGCCACGCGCCCTCGCCTGCGCCCGCCGAAATACCCGCGCGCCCGACGAAAGTCTTATCGGCACATCCTCCGCCCAGTCGGAAACCGAACTGCGCGCACGCCGGTCCCGTTCTCCACGCCGTGGCCGCCGCCTCGCACATCCGACGCCGGAAAAAGCGAACGCGCAACGCCTGATCGCCTGCTCCGCCATAACGGCCTGTCGATCTCGGCCCCTAATCGCACGACATGGACAGAGGGTCCTCAAGCTGACACTTCCCCTGACTGGGCCCCAATCCGCATTGTCCCGCCCGTTTCACGCCAATTTGCCGCTTATTGCCGCTTCCGAGACTCAATGCGTAGAACGTCCATTTCCCTCGGCTGGCGAGACTCCGTGCTTTCGGCGAACAGCATCTGGGCCCGCTTGAGCACTGGTCCACCAGTGACGGTTTGAAGTACGTTTGGCTATGCCATCGACAGCCGGCGCGCTCCCAGCGTTCGACAATCGCAACCTGGCCTATCAGCGCGCCGTCACGGTGGCCCGACGCGCTCACCCAGGCCGGCTCACCCCGCCTCGCCCGTCGGCGTACCGCGCCTGTCCGCCAGACAGCCGACCCCAGAAGCAGCTCGCTCTCCAGCGCTTTCCAGACCGTCCTCAATCCGCCGGGCTCACTTAGGCAACCGAATACCGCCGGGTCAAACCCGGCGAGGATCATTCGCGAAGCCCGTCTCCCCCGCGTCGACCTCGTCCGTCAGGTTGCCCTGTCGGCCATCGAACTGGTCGCTCTCGCCGCGCGACTTAACCATCGAGCCGCCCCATCGAACCAGGGCCGCAATGCCCAAGGTGTGGCCGGACACACCCGGCACGCCCCAGTGGTTTCTGGCGCCAGATCGTGCCGCAACCCCCGCCCGGACCCGACGCGCCGCACTGCGATCGCCACAGGGCTTGCCGCGAAACCCTTACTGTGGGATCGCCTATGTTTGCAGCTGTCATTCTTCGGGGCGTTTATTCGAGCGACTGAAGCCACCGTCCGCGTCCCCCATCTGTTAACGACGTGTCGTCCCGGAATGCCACTTAGCTTATATACTGGTCCGGGCGAGACAGCAGCACACGTCTGCCTTGGTGTCGCCTCCCTGGGGAAGTCGCGGTCACGGTCTGTCCCGGCCAGCCACGTGCGCCAGTCTCCTACGTCGCACCAGTCAATTAAGAGGGCCGGATGCCGGCGATGACAAGCACCAGTCCATGCCCTGTGAGGCTCAGCCCCAGTGCGGGGCGCCACCTGCTTCGCGCTCGCCTCCGGTTCATCCTTTTCCCAGGGATATTTGAACCGGGGGCTCGTTTTCCGCAGCTGTCTTCGGAGGGATTAGGCGAGAGAATCCCATCCGCCGAGTCCATCGGGCGGCGCACAGGGGGGGGGCCATGTTGGCTCCATTCGCTTACATACGGATGGTGTGCAGTGCGGTTAGCGCCCGTCTTTTCTTTTCGTAAGGTCGTACTCTCTTGGGGAGACAGGGGTTGGGAGACGCGTGCCCTGCCATCGGACGGGTTCCCTCGTTCCGGCGGGGCGTGCGTGTGAGAACGCGGGCTCGACGGGGCATCATCTCTGCGCGCGGCATGACCACTCGCGGTTACGACGGTATTTACACCGCACGTCTGATGTTCTCACCCCATCCCCGCACAGGCCAAGCCGGGCTCGTGTCTAGTGGGCTTTCAATCAGGGTGCGCACTTGCGATCGGACCGCATGTACCTCGGTGGCATCGGGTGTCGGCGCGAGTAGTTCAGGATCGTGCTTGTGCACGCGTCACACCTGTCCTCGCCGGAATTATATGTTCGCGCCCTGCGGCCCGGCGCGTGGGGAAGCGGGGCGCAGCCGTAGCAGCATCAATCACGGAGCATGCTGGGCCGGCCATGGGCGGTGAGTTCAATCTCGCCACAACGGCGATAGGGTAGACCGCGGGCGACGCTGCCAGGGCGGGGGACTTTATTAGTGGGCGGTGTGCGCTGCCTCGTCGAAGCGTGCGTCCGTCCGTATCAAGGCGGGTGATTTTTCAGCAAGAATATGTCGACGACGAGTGGCCGAATATCTACAGAGCAAGTACCGGTTAGTCGACAACAAGCGCCTTGCGGTGTGCCCGCTCCTAAAGGGGGCGCGAGGCAAAAAGCCGTTTGTCTCTGTCATGTTTGATACAGATCCTTGATCTACTGGTTGGGCGGCGCGTTTTTTTGCAGAGAACTTGCTGGCTTTGATTCTTCACCTAGCGCGACTTCTCGCGATTGACAAGACCTGAGCGGGCCGATCCGCGGGGGTTCGTTTTTGGCGTCGGCATGGTCCAGGGGTATTCTAGTCCAGTTTTCGGATTTACACGCCGGCTTCTCCGGCGCCTTCTTTATTGACCGCGGCTTCGGCGTTAGTCTTCTGACGACCGCACGCCATCCTTTGATTGGAGACCATTCTGCCATCTTTGCTTCGCGTACGCCATTTCACGGGACCTTACATATACTATGGTCCAATTCTTGCCTGCGTTACGCGATGCGTACGGCTGGACTCCTGACTCTATTTCTCTCTCTGTATATTAACGGCTATGTGACAACCTGTCTCGCGTGCCTGCGGAACTGACTTCGTCGGCGATCGCATGCATCGGTTCCCAATCGGGGCGGAGGGTGCGGACCCCTTGCGCCGCGCGCTGCCGCGCTCATTGTCGTCCAACCTGCGCTTACTGCTGGCTGCAGCGGCTCGCCCATGGAAACTCGAAAGGGCTGCTGGGAAGATCTTCTCGGGCGTTACACATCTGCCCGATCTTCAGCAAAGGGCCGGGCCTAAACGAATACACCTGACGAAATTCCTCGGACCTGCGACCGCCGTTGTTGTTCCGGCCAGGTGTGAGTGTCGGGTTCGTTCGCCGATAATCGGGGGCGAGGCTGTCTGCCGACAATTCGGGAGGCCGAATCTTTTCAGCCCTCCCGACATCCCACGATCTCAGGCACTTTGCGGCCTGATGTGGGCACACATGCCGGCGCAACCTGAACACATCGCCCCTGCCCGATCAAGCCGCAGTGTTCACTCAACTCAATCTATAGCGACCCATGCCTGACTGGGGGTCGCGAACCGACAGGAACTGGTGGCTGGAATTCGGGTGCGAACCCACTCTGACAGGGTGCAGACTGTCGATCTTTTGGGCTATACTCGACCCGGCGCCTTGCGAGGTCGGACCTGTATTCGTTATACGACCCAGGACCTTCGGTCCGCTCCGAGTGACTCGCCATCCTGGCTTCGGAATGCTCGACTGGTGCGCGCAAATAGCCCTCGTCGCTCGGAGGGTACAAGGGATCAGTATTCTGGACCGGTCTACCTCTTAAGCTTGCACGCCATCTCCGCTCCCACAATGCGGAGGAGCACCAGGTGTAGCGTACCTCACTTTGCCGGACGAAGCTAAGGCCGGGGTGATGGGTATGACAGCTTCCCTTCGACCCTGTTCCCCTTCTCACAGGCCCACATATCGCAAGCAGACCGAACGCGGTCGAGCTTCGCGCGCGGCAACCAGAAAGGATCGGAGCCAGCACACTTCGAACAGGTTGGCACTGGTGCCAACTGCCCCCTGCGACTTAACTAGAGGGGTGACAGTTTTTGTCGGGGGTGTCCACCTGTGCTGAAAAGGGGGAGCTCCTCGTCGGGTGGTGGCTCGAGTTCCATTCTGTGCGTCTGCGAGCGCTGAACTGCGGCTGGTTTTGGGTGTGCAACGTGGCCTTAATCCACCCCCTGGCTCTCGGACCATCTCTGGCGTATAATGCGCTGCGATGTTCTGGCTTGGTTCTCCATCTATGGCCCATCCGGGGCTCGGTGGGGGCTCTCTCTGACCTGCCCCCGCACCTGGTACCGTTGCTGCCAATCCTGGCCGCTCATCTTCTGGCGCAATCCAGCGTCTGAAGGCATGGTTCCGTGAGAATGGCCGGGTGGCCGACCTCCGAGCCTCTGTCGCTCACTCAGCTTCCTGTGGGGTCGCGTGGATATGGCGAGTCGTGGTGATCCAGCTCTCGATGACTTCACCCGGGCCGCATCCGGGCATTTTCCGTGCGCCTGTCTCCGACAGGCTACCAACTGGCGCTGACAGACACCTCCAACTTCCGTGTTCTCATGGCAAACCGCCGGGACCTTCAGGCAACCTCGTCCCGCCAATAGTACCCTCACCCAGGTCGCCGGTGGTGGCGTTTTCGCCGGGCACTACGGACGCTGGCCAGCTTATACTCCCCCGGACACCTTTGGGGTCGAACCTCATCCACTTCCCATTCCAGAAAGTTTTGTTATCCCTTTACCTTGGGGCTTACTTCGTGCCATCCCTAGCATCGCCCCCTCCCAAGCTCGCGATGGTGCGCCGTATTTCGGGGGTGCTGGTCCTTATTCAGACCATCTGCGCCGTGATCTGCCAAATAATGCGCGGCCATGGACTCTGTACCGTTGCCCTGCCTTCTACAAGTTCAGTCTGCCCCCCCTTCGTGTTCCACGTCGTCCATTTTTACCCTCCCCCCACCTCCGTTCTGTCCGCAGAGGCTCCCCCCTCAATACTGCGGGATCCCCGTTCCCGGGAGGTTGCTGGGTCCGGCCCAAATCTCCCGTCTCGGGCTCTCCCGCGTACGCGCAATCGTTCCACGGGGCATCTTCGCTGCCGGACGGCGTTACACCTTTGGGGACGTCGAACCTAAGCATCAGGCACATCCGCCGGAACACGCCCCGTTCACGCCACCTGGGCGCCGGTGCTCCGCACCCGCAACTCTGCCCTCTTCCAACCACTCACGCCCACTGCCCCAATCGCCCGGACATCCAGCCTAACTCGCACCGAGAGCCCTCCCCTTGCCGCCAACTCCTCGCGGAATAGCCCGAAACGCGTGGCAGCCCACATGCGTCGCCTCCTGAACCCCCTGCATGCAAAACTAGGATGCACCGAAGGATTAGACGCGAGCCCAAGCATGAAAATCTAATCGGCAACGCGCCGGCAGGACGGAAAGCAAAAGAAAATCGTACTAGAATAGTCACGCCCCAGATGATTGGTAAAGATCATCAACGGTGCTTGGCATTCTCAAGCAAGCGTCTCAACCGCCCACGACTACGATACAAGCTATAGGAGAACACGATGAACGCACCCACAGCCCCAATCTTCGGCGGGTACCCGCGTCGCGAAACGGGTTCATAAGACGAAAGAAGATGATGAAATGACACTCCGAAAATCGGCAGCGAAGAAGCGAGGCGAAACGCTTTTTCCACGTAATTACGGTAACGAGAGACGACGTTTCCAGATGAGGCGATGCACGACAGATCGATAACGATGCCGAAAAGCACCGGGATAAAACCCGCAAAGAGTTGCCAACGTCTTGTTCAAGCGATGAACGCAAGATAACCGAGGATGAGACGGCGGGATCAGCGACGCCAATGTGCCCCTGCGCGACAAGCCGCGGCCGATTTTTGTTAATGCCGACGCCAGTCGATTTTAGGATCGCAATCGCGCGCACACAGCGCGGGTTGCGAGCGACGCACCACGCGGCCAAAAACTGCTCGCAAAGACGGTAGAACACACCACTGCGCTCACGCGATCCAGCGCTTGCCGCTTCGAAAGGGCGGTCAAACCGGCTAAGGCGCAGAAACCGATCAATAGAAAGTAGGATCAGGCTTCACGTCTGGTAGAACTTGGAGTGAGCACTCCCTGCGTTTTTGAATCGGCAACGGTCAAGCGCCCAGTTCAAGTAGACACCATGATCCCTTTTAGCCCCAAAGATCATATCAGCCAATCAAGCTGCCATGCTGCCGGCAACCAACGCTACCGAGCACCATCATAAGCAAGAACCTCGCCAGAACCCAAAGGCCAATTTCAATAGGGTCCTTATATCCCCGCTTTTAGATTAGTTCTTCGGCATGCCTTGGCCTGGGATGTACCAAGGTACGGCCATACGGCTTTCCAACCATAAATGCGTCCATATCCCAGATTGCACAAACAACGCAAAGCAACCGAAAACGCCATCGGTACATAGTTCGCAGTCAGATCGGCAGCCCGATGTCGGATAGAGCTACGCGGCCCACATGCGGGCGGCAAAATTCAATAGTGGCGGAAATCCCATCGATGCCCCAGATGAGGCGATCATCAGTAAAGACAACAGAACCGAGTAGCTGCCGCGGCCCATAATGCGCGCATTTAAAGCTGTGCCGATCAATAGTACATGCGCACGATGGCCCTCGTTCCGCTGGTAATGTTAAGGAAATCCATAATCGCGATCAATTGGATTGCGAATGTCAATCCAGTCGCAAGCCGGAGCGTCGAGGTCAAAGAAACGCAGCGCCGACAAACGGCAAGCCCATCAGCATGAACGCAATTCGATGACAAGGGCAAACCGTTTTGTTTCAAGCGTAACAGCCTTTTCGATCGCTGCTATACGGCCAAGTCTCGAGCACGCCGGAGGACACAGGCCCATGATGCTTTTCTTTAATATGATGGAGGAGTGGTATTGAAACAAAGAGGGCTGAAAAAGCCCTCTCGAGGGGCTTTATTAGAACGAGCGTTTTTCTCGAAGTTTTCTGATAACTCAATGTACAGCTCTTTGGCCAGGGATTGCCCTTGGGGTTCCAGTGTTGATCAAGGCTTCACGTGGCAGGGTCGCACTTTGCTGAACTCGATCACAACGTGTCGGGCGAGAACTCAAACTTTATCCACGCTTTTCTTCAGACGTATTCCAGCGGCCCAAGCTGCGAGTTCGCCAAAAAGTGATCCATCGCCTCGTCAACGAACGTCCAGCGCTTTTTTTCTGCGTCCGACAGGATCATAGGCCGTCGATGTTACACAACAGGGCAAGTTTCAACATGCCGGTTCAGGTTCGCCGTCACCATCAGCTCTTGTTGATCGTGCAAAGCTGGAGGTTGCGTGCTGTTGCGAAGCCACTGTATCGACAACACCAAATTCATCGCGTATTGCTTCGGAGAGTAAGGAGGTCGGAAACCGCCAAGCTTCAAAGCTTTGCCCAAACCGCTGTTCGCACGACGCGATCTCGATGATCACCGTTCGCGCTGCCCGCCGTGCCACTAATTGGGTTCTGTGGACGGCGATGGGTCATCACATTTCTGGCAATTCCACTGCGCCATTTCCCTGGCCACGGGCGTTGCGCATAACGGCAGGGAAAAGCGCTTCACTCGAGGTCTGAACGCCGAGAATGGCACTCTAGCAGGGATCGGCGTCTTATCCGCGTGGTAGCCCGCGCACGATGAGCACTCGAGCCGCCGATTCGAACTAACCATCAAGGTGAGAGTTCTTGGACAACCGCATAGCTACATAATGGTAATTCGCCGTGTCTTTTCCGAGACAACTCGCGATCTTTCAGTGCTCTGAAAGGCGCGACGCTACCCCAGACGGAGTTCACCCATCCGTTTGCGCCTGCTTCGAGCAAAAGCAAAGTCCAGGGCGGCAACAAGCTGCGCTTTAGTAGTTATATCTTGTCATCCCTATCGGATGTTTGGTTGGCCGCTTGGCAAATACTACTTCAAGCGGCTGCAACCCCAGACAGGTCCAGCGCGGGTGCGGACCTTCGCGAGGATTCCGCCATTGGAAGCAGCCGTGCGTAATCGCCCCGTGCAGGCTCGCGAATTTGCTAAGGATTTGCATCAGACAGAGGAATTTACAGTTTGTGCGAATGCGGAAAAATATTTACAGACAAACGCGCGTTACATATGCTATTCCTTTTTCACTTCGCAGATCTGCCGGGAAGCGGCCGCCGCAGTCTGCGCAGCAAACGGAACAAGTCGAGGAGGAACATGTCCCAACGTTCCACACAACCTAGCCCGCGGCCGACAAAATGCGACGCGGCCCATGTACCCGCCAATATATGCGATTATATACCTCATACGGACCCCGAGGATTCTGGTAAAGAACACGCAACGCGTTACTGATGACACGTCCCAAGGTCAAGATCGGGATCACGTTGGCAAGTCAATCATTGTTCGCCATGGGAGCGCTAGCACGGCCAACTGTTCCACGCACCTTAAACGGGCCGGCGATCAACCGCGATCTCTGCACACGCCTATAAAAAAGAGCGCATCATATCAGCTATCAGCGCCCTGCACAGCCCAGACGTCAAAATCAATATCTGCGCGACATGGCGAGGTAAAGGCGACCGTGAATCATCTATATCCGATATCCCTGACGACTAGCAGCTGGCTGCGCGCGCATTGGGCGATCCACTCAATGTGTTTCCGTTTCCTCCTGATCGTTGGGCAGCCGCGTGCAAGGTCGACGCAAAGGTCGGTCATCACAGCAAGATTTGCGGCCGCGCGTGCAAGCTACCCCTGAAGCCAACGCCGACAGGCTCGCGTCCGCAACGCATTCGGTCAAATTTGTGGGCGGGACCGGCGGCGATGTTCGTGGAACGACACGCAGATGTGGATTAACAGCATGGCAAAGAAGCGTCAGACACTGCGCCAGAAGCATGAACGCAAAACCGTTTCATCCTACACTCGCCTCGACGCCCAGCCAATGTTTGCTACCACGGGCGCTTCTGGCAGCGCACTAACCCACGAGTGACTCTTTATACCACGACGGTGATCTATGGTTACCGCTGAATTGGTTGGTGACGGTATAGCATAGTGTCTATGGCCCATCTGCAACTGGCGAACAAAAAATTGATTTTTGAAGCGTCCCCACCTACCCGACGCCAGCGGATTCGGCAGATGCGAAAGGCCATGGTCATCAATTTTACCTGCGCGACTCCATGTGCTTGATGCAAAGGCGCGCATTCGTAGATTGATCGACCTGACACCTGAAGGTTGTTTGCATCCGTAGTTAACCGATCAACCCGACTGGAACTGGTAACAATGAGTGTTGCAAGGGATATTGCCCATCGCGATACGTGGTGGAAAAAAAAAACGATAAACGGGGTCACTTATGAACCGCACGGGGCACATCACCAAGCCCGGCGCCGCATGAAGCCGTTCTTGTCTCAAACCGCGTACTTGCCAAACGGGCCGGAATTGGACGGGAAATGTCGAGGGTTTTGTGTATTGCCGACAGATTGCGCAATCGCCATTTTGGGGCGATCATGAACGGTTCAGCAGACTATTCAGCGATCAAGAGCTAATTACTTCCCGCGATGGGGTGTGGCGCTACGCGGACGGCGACTATTGATCACCGCCGCGTGATGATGTATCAACGTCTCCAACGTATGGACGGCAAAGATGAAACGCCCTTGCGGCACATCCGAAGTAGCCGAGGCCGGTTGTCGGCTTCCACATATATCAATCCGGCATTTAGCTACTACCTGAGACGGCGAAAGCCACAGACGCGAACCGAATGCGCACTGGTCGCACCGGGGAATGGATTGCTCGCAACTGATCAGTGCCCCGCTGCAAAAACGCTCGGAAAAATCAGCGGGCGTATTCCTTGCAAGATTGCGGAAACGACTAGGCGCGCTGGCGATACTCGGACCTTGAGAACCAGAAGTCGTCGACGATTTGATCGGCAAACAAATGAACCCAGGAGCGACAGAAAGGCACCACGCGCCTATTCCTTAAATGCCTAGATACCGAATTTAGCCTCGACATCTGCAACGTTTTCACCCAACCAAAAAGCAAAGTCACACCATTTTGGGTGTTCCAAGCAATCGCTGCAACGCTCAGTGTATTTCAGAACCACGACATCACTTGGCCCCAGTCAGACCCAAAGGTGCTCTTGCGGGATATGCCTGATAATCCGTTTAGAACACCTGTATATTAGATTCATCGTGCCAAAATAAGCCAGCATGGCCGTTATGTTCTTCCGATATCGATGCTATAACGCTTGATATCGCCACATATTTCGTCTGCCAACCTTCCTCACGGGTTGAAGAAACAGTCAGTTACGTAGAACCGAAGATAAGCCCGTGCCAACCGGACCATCAACTCAGGAGCGGACTTCATGTGTCCACATCCGCCGCATCTGCAAGGCAGGCTGAACAACGCAAGCGCGGTTAAGTGCGCTACATGTCCTCTTTGAGGGGTGCACAAACGAATTCAGTGTCATAATCTATCCCGGCGAAACACGCCGTACAGTCGTGAGCGTCGATTCGGGGCTGTTGCGTGGATGGAACTAGCTCCAGCCCCTTTTCCGACCAGGCATCGGTATTACGTACGCCTCTCAGTGAAGGGACAACACTTGGACGTTGGTTCCACCAAACGCTATTAATCGGCGGCCAAGGCGGGTTGCCGTCTGGACATCCAGCGTCGCGGGCACCGCTGCGATATGCTGAATATCACCACTAGTCATCCCTGCACGCAACAGTCGAACTGCGACGCGCTTGCCGTGCCAGGAGGACGATCATCACGGTTCAAGACAGGGGCTTGGCACTTGGGAAAGACCGCGAATTCATTCTCATCTCGTCGACGCCGTTGAGCAATGCCCCGCGCTCATCCAGCATAAGCTTTACACAGCCTCGCAGTCGCCGTGCAATATTTTGGACTCACCAACGCGCTCTCGAGCTTGGGTTGTTTCCGGCAGCTGGCGCATTCGATGAACAGCCCAACGGCCCCAACTTTCCAGGCGTCTCAGCCTTTCACTGCGACACATACCGTCCACCGCGGGCGACCATTCAATATCTGCCAAGTCACCCACGCTGCCTATCCAAACAGACATAAACCTCTGGCTTATTACGATCAGGGCCGCTACGGCCGATCACGCCAGAGCGTAGGGAAGCAGCTAAGCTTCAAATGGATCAACTAACCGGGCCTGCACGTCCGACGGGTGGCCCCTTCCGTGTTCCCCTGTCTTGCACTCTCGGATTCAGATCAATAATCTTTTTCAAAGGAACATACGATCCGGTAATTCCGTGATCCCACAGTTCCTTGACTCAGTTTGGTTAACGAGTTAAGACCATCAGCGTCCATCCGATGCTGCGTTGACATCCGTATAGACAATTTCCGAAGATATTATTCCCTGCCGCGCACGGCTGGCCCCCTGTCATGGGTACATCCAGACATCTCTCCGAACCTGTGCGCAGTTAGCAACGATCCGGCGCTCCACTCCAGGGCGCACGCACTGGGGCCAATGCAGAGCTTGAACGCGAAATCTCCGGAGTGTTCGCCAAAGAGCAACGCCAGCACCTCACTGGGTGAGTCGGGCGATTCAACAGAGACTTGGCGACTGCTTTTCGCAATAGACACGCCAACTCTCCTTATGGTAGAGGCGATGTGAAAACAAGATAGGTACAAATCGCTTGAAAGCGACGACGTCCTCGTACAGCTCGAACGTTCTGACCAAAATATCGGCGGGCCGCGGATTATATCAAACCGACGCCAATGAATTGGTTGGTCGATTCCTGTCAACACAGACTGCCCCCCATCAGCATCAGCCGCGCCCGCACAAAGACGGGCGGGCGTGATCTAATTAAGCAACCAGGCCACTGCTGCTGGCGCAGGTCGTCCGTTTCGCACCGGGTCACCCGGCTGCGACGTAGCGATGACATCGGGTGCCGGAGTCGATCTGCGGAATATCCCGATCTAGTCATACGGTCGACGCACCGATCGTTCGCCACATCGATCGCCGCTGATACTGCACCCACCGCGAGGGACTCGGTCGAAATTGCAATCCACGACTCGAAGCAGGATCGATAGCACGAACTATTCAGCCCGTCGGTTCGGCTGGCAGCGGATCCGTCAGGGTCACCCACCTCGACTTGGATCTCCACATCGCACGAGAGCGGACAGATGTCTCCACGGTTATGGCCCAATCGAATCCCACAATATTTGTAATGACCCCCGTATTAGCCGATAGGCGGACGCGTCAGGTCTTGCAATTCCCGTAAACAGACCCAAGCGCAGGAGGACCGTTACGTCATCAAACCGGCTTGGCCCGCAATATGCGCGCGCGATGAAGGGGGCCCAGCCAGGGATTCACGTCACATCGAGTTCGTTCCATCACTTCCCAAACAGTCAGTCAATTGTGCGCGGATGCTGCTCTGCATGGTATTTACACCCACCTGTTTTTCCTGCTGGCGGTCCAGTCACATTCACGACCGGAGAGTTTTTTCGCCCACGCCCACGATTGGGGATCGTGATATGTAGGTCAATCGCGGCGCATCCCCGTGACCACCCCGCTACCGACGCACGTGCACTAGGTAACGGTCGCGTGGTGTCACGACGAGCCGGCGGGCGTTTGCCGACCGTCCCCTTGCCGCAGCGGCACACCCCGTACCAAGGCGCACATTGGCACCGACACGTGCAAGTCATGACATCTCGGGCCCTGTGGCCCAATCCTCAACATGCGCGCCACATTGCCGTCGGCGTATGACAAAAAACCTTCCGTCTGCGCCGTCCCGGTCGCAAGTAAAAAAAAAAAAAAAAAAAAAAAAAAAAAAAAATAAAAAAAAAAGGTGCCTTCACTGCGGCCCACGTTGAAGATCGGACCGGATGCTCGAAAGAGATTATCAACCATAGGTTACATACCTTGACTGCGCCTTCGCCGGTAGACGCTGCTTTGGCATGATCTAAGCCTTACGTCTCATGCGAGCGTTCCCGATCCTCGAGCGCATGACTGAGGCAAACGCCACCGCGGGATCGACGCGGTAAAGTCTAGAATCAGCGGCGTACAAGCCTCGACAGTGGTCCTCCCGCGCAGTGTCTTGGTGTCACTTGCCAAGTCCGGCGCTGGCCCACACAGGCAAGAATCCTCGACTTCACAGGGCTTCGTACAAAATCGCCAGTCGAATGCGTGAAATTGGCAAAGCATTTCGCCTGTGCGAGCCCTTTGCG
>Ga0163217_1092759_pt1 | contig 13325 bp, 20 predicted proteins | sample SynspAceP_FD_185933 | JGI IMG/M metagenome (GOLD analysis project Ga0163217, IMG submission 185933) | Saline lake microbial communities from Ace Lake in Antarctica - Synechococcus sp. Ace-P (PacBio error correction) | ecosystem: Environmental > Aquatic > Non-marine Saline and Alkaline > Saline ...
AGTGACTAACTGCGGCTTGAATACCAGGGACGACACTGTAGCACGGAACCTGTTGTGGCGCTATCGACGGGCAGCGAACCCGATCGTATCTTCCGATCAGTTGGGATGTGCTCTTTGGCGGTGATTGCCGATCCCTCATCACTCGAAGTCTCCAGATCAGGCTGACAATTTTATTCGTACTGGGTCGTGCGCAGGCACACGAGGCGCCGCTTTGCTCCTATTCAGTTGTTTCGCAGCGCCCTGTCTTTATCGTATCCCAATAAATGTTCCCGATTGCTTCGTAACATGTGCCACGAGGCGAGCGTGTGTAGTCACTGAGCACACAGGAGTCTTGGAACGGGCTAAGGGCACGGTGACCTTCGAGGACATTTCCGAGCACAGTCCGATTGCCAACTGATTCGTTTGCTGGGGGCAAAAATCCTGGCACTAAGACCACCCCGCGCGAGGCTTGAAGCCGCTGCGGGATGCTGTCTACGCGCGTGCGCAGTGTGGTGTGTTTTCGAATCCACTTTGAGGGAGGAAACGTGGCTGGAGCGATTCAGCGATCCGCAGAGAAGATGGCGCGAAATTGCTCCACGCGCATCAATCGTTCAAACCGTATGGCACTACGAGCTGACGAGATTTCTTATCAAGCGCGGGCGCTTGGCGTCGGGGCGGAATGGCCCATGAATGCGTCTCCGGGGCATGGCAAAAATAACTACCTTTTAGGCATGGGAAAAGAGATGCGCAAACCGCTCGCGAGGAGCTTTTCCCGCGTGTCACTGGCAGCGGATGGTACTCTCATGTCTTCTGCAGGACCGAGTGGTTTTTGCCCTGCCTATGCTGAGGTACTCGGACCGCGCATCCGAGCGATATGGGCGGCATTATCTGCGAGGGCAACTTCAGGCCTTGCAGCCTGGTGTCAATCCGTAAGAGGTTGGCCAGCCTCAACACTCTATCGCCCGAGGCTCCAAGCGTCATCTCTGCTGGGCAATGGCATCACCCCAACATCATCAACGGCCGGTGGCGACTAATTCAGGAAATAGGTAAAACTGCAACTAATTGCGTGGCAAACGTCGGCCGCCCGGGGCTGGCCTCCTGCCTGTGCGCGGCAACAGCAACGTCCAGGGTGACCGCACCATGGGCATCAATGAAAGGCCGACTCAGGACTTCCTCGACGGTTGGGCGAGAGCTTTAAAGTTTCGAGCCGCCACGTCCCGGCAAATGGCCACAAACAACCGTTGAAGCCATCCACGCCATGCTCAAGGGCGAAGCCCGTGTGTTTTTGTTTAGCTCTGGGGGGAACTTTGCGCAAGCCACGCCGACAGCGTACTACTCATCAGGCGGCTGAGGAACTGTGGCGCTGACGGTGCAGATCAGCACCAAGCTCATGCGGGAGCCATCCTGATGGTGCCGGGAGGCAGCGGACGTCTCCTGATTCTATCCCGCAGTGTTCTTGGCAGAACGGAGTCGGACCTATCAGGCAGGCATGGGCGCAAGCACATGACGTCACGCGTTGATGCGATTCCTTTCAGCTCAGTCGGTGCACAGCAATCAGTTTCGGGCAACTAGAGCCTCTATCAAAGCAGATGCGCTCGGAACCCTGGATCATCTGAGCCGGACATCGAGCCGAGCACGGCTGGGCAAATCCATCCCGTGAAGCTGGTCAGGGCGGATGCGTTGTACGACTCACTCTCGGGGCTGAATCTCGATGGACGCGAATTGCCCGGAACGGATGCCACCGTTTTGCGGTACGGTTTCGATCAGTTTGAAGACGGTCTGAAACATGCCTGGAGGCTTTCACTTGCCCAACGGGCTCTAGTCCGAGCGCGTGTTGGCGTAGCGCCGACAGTCGCCAGCCGCGCAGAAGGCGCGTTTTTCAGTACCTTCCTGCCGGATAGTCTTGGTTCAACGGAGAAGGTGCGCGGAGCCATGTAGCCACACGCTCACGAATCTGATTGTTCCGGCTTGCGCTCTTCACGATCGAGTAAAACCACCAACGATAATACATGCCTGAACGACCGCTATAGGGGCGTAATCCGGGAGCGCGAAAGTATTGTTGCATCACCCAGGCGGACATGACCCTGCGGGGCTTGCAACGCAGCCCACGGCTGATGCGAGAAGGTTGATCTGGCTTTTTCGTTGTTGGGATGACAGGGTGAACGGAAAGTCAAGCAGGGCTCACGGCTGACTTGGCCCAACGCATATTCCTCGATAGGGGCAGGACAGCGCGCTTTACTATCCTAGACTAAAATGCCGCTGAATACCGCTGGACAGTTTCGGGCGTTGACAGTCTCACGCAACCCCGGGCAATCAAAATTCTATAATCCGTCTTACAGTCTAACGAGCTGCCCTGCCGGATGATCCTTGGAGAGAGGAGTGAGCGAAGCTCGAATAATCTGAAAGCCCTGAGAGAGCCCAATGATTGCATTATCCCATTCGATTTTCAGTGAGGCTGCGTACGGCAAGTGTCAGAAGGTGGGTGTGAGGATGTCTGGGCCGGAGCGCCGAGAGGGGACTCCAATGTGGAGTCATGATCGGTCCGCTAGTAGGCCTAACCCGGCTCGCCTCTCTTCCAGTGCTGTGGCCAGTCAGCTGTGCTCGCTTGCATTGCAGTCTGGGCTACCTGAGTCTTGTGTGCCATCCAATTGGTTCGTCCGCGCCACATGAGATGCGTAGCACCATATCGTTTCCTGGCGTGGGCAGGCCCCACATCTGCTGAATCGCGGGTGCTGCCAGCATCCGTAATATCCGTCCGCTTGGAGCGCACAAGCCGTGGTGGAACTCATTCTGACGTGCGGCCTGCGGTTCAGCTGCTAAAGCCTCACTGTCTAGACCGATTGCTACACTGGTATGTTCTCAGCTTCCTCGGTCGGCGGCTTTTAGCACGAACGATAGCGCAGGGCCCGCAGCCGCCCCACAGATGCGAGTGCTGATTGTCACCTTATTACAGGTTGTTTTTCATAGACCAGCTTGCGCCAGCACACACTGAATCGGTTAAGAAGACACGCGAAGCTCTAGGAGGGGTCGTTTGGTAACCCCCTCAAAGTGAGCGTGTGAAAACATATGACGTACTGCAGTATATCGCGCGTGTTCATTGGCTTGCGAGAATCGGTATTATTTAGCAGGTTACTTCAGGAAGCGTAGACTGGTTAGCCATTCCCCAATTTGCTTAGCAAGTGCAGTAATGTCACTGTCGCATCGGTCTCCGGCATCGCGAGCCGCCTCTTTCATTCTCAGGCAGAAGTCCGCCTCGCGGCCGCTGGCCGGTCCGTGCTCCAGTGTTGGTTCCATCTGGTAACGGTATCTTTGGATGTGCCAGCGCGGCTATGCGAAGGCGAGATATTGCAGGTCACGCCCTGTCTGATGCGTCCAGATGAGGACGCTCATTCGCTGACCGGACGTACCGACCTAGAGTTTGTCCTGGGGGCTGGATGAATGTAATTGGGATTCGGCGGCATCGAAAAGATAGCGAAAGGGGGGAGGGTGGCAGCGGTAGTATTGAAGGTCACGTCGCAACGCGAAGCGATGCCCGCCCTACCGGCAGAAACGGCTGCGAATTGGGAAATGTTCGTGCCTGGCCGAACCGTGGTAGGAGATGCAGACATTGCTGCGGCAGGATGAATATGCAGCACCGTACGGAAAATCCTGAATACCTGCGGCGTATCCGCCCACCAGCGGCATGACTGGCGCCGACTGACTTCTGCGTGACTTACGGGTTCTGGTTACCGTTTCGGACGTCCATTCCACTTTCGGACGCCGTCCGGATTCGGAGATGCCGTCGCCGATAGTATTGGCATGCAAGAAAATCGGCGTGTTCAGGTCGATGAGGTTTTCCACCGAGAGCGCCGAATGAGGCGTCGAACCGGACGGTCCGCTGCGTGTAGCCCGGAATATTGCCGTCCAGGGGCAGGAAAGGGGATATGGGCGCAATAGTTGGATATCCGCGTGGTCGGGGTCGCCAATACCAACGCCCGATATAGCCGTAGCGTTCGATGCAGGATAGCTGCCGAACCGCCGTGAAGGCGCTGCTGGCGTGGCGCAGGGCTGCCAGCCGTGATGGATGAAACTCTGCCGCTTTGAGGTACTAAAACGTTTTCACGCCAGAGAAAAATAGGCGGGAGTGGGATATCCGGCGGATGGGTCTTGAAGTCACGTCGCACTGGCGAGACCGAATACCAAGTATCGTGCAAGATCATATTGAACGGAGTCAGTCGGAGGGACGCTTGGTGCGCTGCCCTGCGGCGGTGTCGCTGGTGGATACAGTGTGGCATTTTGAAATTCTCCTGGCAGGCATTCAGACGGCGGCACGTAGGGGCATTAGTGACGAAGTCACGTAGCCTTGCCAGATCACGGGAGGGTGCTTTCCAGCAGAGGGGCGGCTAGGGGAGCCTTGCCGTCAACCTGAGTGTGCAACTCGGAAGGGCGGGCGTTTCAATTTTTGCGTGCCACGCTCCAGCGCAGGCGGTAAAGCGTGCTGAGCATCACTCCTGGGGCAGGAAGCCTCGCCAACAGATACTGGTGGTATCCGCGTCGGTTGGGCCCCCGAGGCAATGAAAACGGTGCACAACGGCGCTTCCTGTTCGGTGAGAAGGTCAACGCGAATGTCGCCTCCGGCGCACAGGGAAGCAGAACGTACGGACCGATCAGGGGATGTCGACAACGAACTGGGGCGGCAGCAACCCCTGGTTGAACCAGACTGCGCCTCGGTCAAGAATCAGATTTGGTCATCCTGCAGACGGGGATCGCCCAAAAAGAAGTCAGTCATCTTTACCGCGTCAAAAAACTGATCAGGCAGTGGGGCCGCATCGAGCATTGGCGGCAAGATATTCCTCGTGGCAGAATATGATGGTGCCGCGCTCGGATATTCGCAACCATTCAGGCTGCATAAGTTGCCGAGGCACCGACTAATTCGGCTCACCTTCCCCTAACCAAGAACGTGAACAAAAATCCGTTTCGCTGCAGCCACAGGGTAGGTCGCGCCGCATATCGGGGCAGGCCTCGTTTCATTGGCGTGCAGGTTGGGTATCGTCGTGCAAGCGCCGCGGCGCCGTCAAATGTCCAGCCATGGTAGCCACCTGGATTCCGCTTCTCATATAACGCAGCCAAGGGATAGGGGCAACGCGGCGGTGGGGGCAGGCGGTCTTCCAATGCAAAACGCCTGACCTTGCCCATCCCGAAACAGGGCAAGCTCCTCGCCATTGCAGACAACTGCCAGGGGCTTTTCAATTGTTTACCGCCTCGATAAAGCCGAAGCCCACCAGCGCTATTAACCATTCAGGGTTTACCTCGTTATTGTTGTTTTGGGGTTGTTAATGTGTGGCCTTCGCCTTGCGAAAATGCTGAAAATACTTTAGGCTGCTCGGCATTTTAATCAAATTAAAAATAGAAAGATATTTTATAAGTGTTCAAGAATCTGCGTCTTAGGCATCATGAATTACCCAGTTACCGGAAGCGCGTCAGGCGCGGAGAGCCCCCAATGCCAACTGTACATTTTCAAAATTTTTCAGAAATGATCGTCAACAGGTTGTCGAAGCCGCTGCGGGCCAGACGCTCATGGCAGGTTGCGGCCAATCAACGGTCTGGAAGGGATCCCTGGGTGATTTGGTGGAAGGGGCGTGCCCAGTGCGCCACCTGGCCACGTTTATATTGACGAGTCGTGCTGGATCGGTTGCCGGAAATGGATGCATGGAAGACCGATGCTTGAAGGGGTCGCCGGGCTCTACCCGGCTTGCCCCAGAGCCGGCTGGGCTGCTGTGTACCCTTGGCAGGCCGAACATGAGGGGATGGCGGTGCGTTTCCCTCCAACCCAGATTGAAGACGCAAGGGGATTCGCAGATAAAAAGGAAAAGGATCTGCCCTTTAAAAAGCTCGTCCTTCCCAGGGGGGAAATCATCACCGAAATGCGTCCCAGTTTAACGCACGCTAGCATCTGACTTTGGCGTAGAATCTTTGGCGTGTGGACCGTCGACCTGGGACGTCCCAGGCTTGGGGCGAGTCATCAAAGGCAAACTCGGAATAATCCACGGAAAATGGTTCTGCCGGTTGCGATGGTGAGAAAGGCGTTCCCAAATCTGGCGGCGGTCTTGCAGGGGGCGTTGGCCAGTGGCGATGGCAGGAAAGCGTTTTTGAACAGTAGATCGGCGATAATCGACGATTGGACCTGACGACCGGCTCCGGTCCCGAATGGTCATGATCCTGGCGCCCCCACGCGCGACGCTTTTAAATGGCATTGAGGCATGGGCTGTCCGCATACCAGGTCGAGCAACCAACGTCGAAACCGTCGCCAGCTTCCTTTTTCAGGCGCCGCACGTCTGGTCGTCGCCTTTCAGACAGACTGTTGCCTCGGCGATACCACGTTCGTCAGCGCGGGCAGAGCCTTCTCGCTTCGGCCTGCTGGACGAACCCTGCCAGCCGCCAAGGTAGCGTTGCCAACTGCAATGCAATCTGGCGCGAGCGTGCCGGTAACCGCCCAGGATTCAGAGAACGTTTTCCACCTGGCTGGAATACTGCTGCTTCCAGCGGAACAGCGCGCCTGTGGCCGCGATCCCATGGTAATAGCCGTGGGCGATCATGATGTGGTCGGAACATCCCAGACTTCTTCCGGCGGGAACTACTGTTTGCTCCCGCCCAAGCGCCAAACGGAGCACTGAGCGTTCGCGCGAATAAACCCGTCTTCCATCATCAAGTGCGGCCTACCCCTTTCGCCGCGAATCAAAACGCGAGGGATACTCGACGCCTAGCCGAATAGGCCCCGAGTACGTCCGCAGCCACCCAGGCCGGCGGTATCGACATGAATAAGTACGGCGCCTTCCTGGGGAGTCGGTTTCTTGAATTCCTGCATGACGATCGGCGTTGCGCCGCGTTCGAGTAATGGACAGCTGCTATTTCATTAATTGTCTCCTTTGGTCGATGGGCTGCGGTGTTTCGCGAGTCGACTGGGCTGTGGCCCGGTTGAGGATGTAAATCGTTGCGCTGAAGGTAGATTGGTATCCTGTAATAAGAACGCAATTCTGTCAAAAGAATACCAGTGTTGGTTGCTTGCGTGAGTTATGGGCGTTCTGATCTGGTCTCCATGGGCATTTTCGGAGCCTGGAAGTAGAAAGGTCAGAATCGCTAATAGAAGGCAAGTCACAGGCTCGGCAATACAGGGGAAATGGGCGCTTTGGGTCGACTCAACCTCAGCGCCCGCTCCGAGTCAATCGCGCTCGGACTGCCAGCGCGACACCTTGTACCACCACCGATACACCCAGCGTCGCCAGCCTTTCTTGTTTCATCACGTCGAGCCATTTCATAGATTCAAGGTACCAGCACACGCCAGCCGGATGCGCCGATGGGGTGACCCAGGGCGATAGCGCCAGCCGTTTGACGTTGGACCTTTGACCGTCCCATTCCAGTTCCTTGCCGACCGACAGACACTGGGCAGCGAAAGGCCTTCGTTGGCTTCGATCAAAGATCCAGTTCCGCGATAGACCAGCCGGCTTTGCTGCAGGCATTTTTCTTGCTGGCTGCACCGGTCGAATTACCCATGATTGCCGATCCACCGCAGCGCTGGCAATATACCCTTGATCGCGCTCAGTACGCGCGGAAGACTCAACGCCTTGCCTTGTCCGCCGTCTCAGCATTAACGGCCGCCTGCGCCCGTCATTCAGGTCGAGGCGTTTTGCGTCAGCGGTGACGCTGCCGTCCTTTTTGAACGCCGGACGGCAGGCCTGCCAGGCTGCCTTCAGATGTCCAGCGGGCGGGGTTGCTCGTGGTATTGGAAGGCACGGGATCTGCCTTTTGCGCTGGGGAAATCATTACCGGGGTGATTTCATTCTGAAAGCGTCCGGCATTGATCGCCGCTTGCGCGCTGCTGGGAAAAGCAGGGCATATGGCTCCTGATCTTCGCGGCGACCTTGTACTGGCTTGCGCAAGGTTTTCAGCGGTGATGCCCATGTGATATCCGTTGAAGGCATCGATCAAAGCCATCTTCAGCAGGCTGTCCTCAATCTGGCATGACCCATGCGGCAGGCCGGTGCGCCCACTTTAGGCAGTACGTGGGTGCCAGGCTCATACTTTCCATGCCGCCGGCAAATGATGATCTCGGCGTCGCCACAGCGGATCGCTGGATGGCCATGGTGCACGGCCTTGAGGCCGGACCACAACAGTTGTTCAGCGTCAGCGCGGGGTGGGCTGAACGGGCAGACCGGCATTGATCGCCGACTGGCCGGGCCGGGTTCTGACCACAGCCGGGCGGAACAGCACCTGGCCCCGAGGATGACTTCATCAATCTGGCTGGCGTCGCAGACCAGTAACTGCGCATTAATGAACGGATACGGTGGCGCCCAGTTCAATCCGCTGGCACATTCGCCAGCGAGCCTTGAAAACTGCCGATGGCGGTACGCGTTGCTGCGACACATGACGGACGTCTTGGCATGATCTTTTCTCCAAAAAAAAACTGGCTCCATAATGGTAAGGCCCGTAAAAACTTCACGGGCAGCATTCCAGAGCAAGCTTGGTTAGCTACTCCGAAACCAATGAGGCCTACCCCGCAGGGCAGGCCAGGTATTTGCTGTGGGTAATTGCTACGGTCAGGCACCGGACAGCCGGTTTGGCATCCTGCAATGCCTGGACGGTGATACCGGGCGCCAGTTCGAGAAGCTCCAGGCCGGCGTCAAGTAATGTCGAGCAGCGGCGAAATCGGTAATGTTTATCCGGGTAACCAACACCCAGCCCCGTCAGCGGCAGGAGGTCGCACTGCTTGAGAATCTTCGGCCTGCCGTCTTGCATTGTGGCTCCATCAGCCACCACGAACGCGCTTTGAACGCGCAGGCGACCTCAGATCCATCGCGCCGTCTCCTGCCCTTTGAAACCCATCACCTTGCCGGGGATCAAATCCAGTTTGGGCCAGATCGCCGTTCTCCGACACCCTGCATCGCACACCAGGATCGCCAGGTTGATTATGTTCCGCCCACGGATCATGGCGAAAGAAGTCGCATTGTCCGAAGAAGCTGCTGCCGGGCAGGCCTGGTAACAGTCTTGCTTTACGGCGGCGTTGTCAGGTCTGGATCGACCTTAATCGTCCTCGGGGAAGGGGCCGATACGCGAGCAGACCATTCTCGCTCTGCAACCAACACATCGCATGCCTTCGGGATGGTTTTTAGTTGGGCCACCAAGCGTAGGCAGGCCGCTGCCAAGGTTATGCGTAGAAGCGTCCAGACAATTCCTGAGGGCAGCTCGTTTGCGCATTTGTTCGCGTGTCAGGCCATGATCAAGCGCTTCCGTGTGGTACGTTTTTCGATAACGTTTTTCGCGGAATTGGCATTGAGCACAATCCGCTGGCACATAGATTCCCGGCAGGTGAATCTGATCGGGATCGAGCGCGCCCGGTTTCGTACGAATTTCCTCCACCTCGACAATGCAGATCTTGCGGCCGTCGCCCGCCAGGGGATTGAAGTTGCGCGCGGTCTTGTTGAACACCCAGATTGCCGGATTTAAATCAGCCTTTCCCCATGCCTTGACCATGGGCCACATCTGGGCCGTTAGGCGCGGTCTCCATCACATCCACTCGCCCGTTAAACTGGGCGGGTTTCCTTGCCTTCGGCGATCAGCCGTGCCGTAAGCCGGTCCCGGGTATAGAAAGCCGGAATCCGGCGCCAACGGCGCCCAGCTTTTCCCGCCAGGGTGCCCTGAGGCGTGGAATTCCAGCTCAAACTCGCCGACACGATACTGGCGGCTTCGAACTCTTTGTTTTCGCCCACATAGGACGACACATCTTGCGGATCTGGCGGGATTCGAGCAATGCAAGCCCTAGCCCCAAAACCGTCAACAGCGCAGCGTTGTTGCTGATACCCGTAAGATCCTTTTTCTGGCGTAGATCCGCAGGGCTTTTTCGATCAAGGCTTACAGGGATACCGCACAACCCGAATCCGCCGTACCGCCTAGGGTCATGCCGTGTCGACTAAGCCGCGGCCGAGGGCCTCCCGAGCGTCAGGATAGAATTTTGTTCATTGTTTATAGAATGCTCCTCTTCCCGTTAAGGTGTGTGGTTATTGGACAGCTGGCTGCTTCTGGCCCGGGGCAACCGCGGGCGAATACCGGAGGGCCGGTTCACAGGGTGCTGATGCGGTTGCCGGCGTGAATTAGCAGGCGTCCAGGTCTATCCTAAGTGTGATGCGCAGGCATTGAGGCAGGTAGAGAACGTCTTCAGTGGGCGACGTTACCTGTGGTCGCCCCCTTGGGCGTAGGGGCACCCGCCGAGGCCCGCAACCGAACTGTCGTAATACCTGGATGGCCTTCCAGCAACCCGGCCGTAGATATTGGCCAGCGCTTGCCCGTAAGGTATGTGAAAAATGGCCGGCAACTGGATCAACGTGGAATGTGCTGCGGGCAACGTTTCAAACAGATTGCGCGTGGCGCCGGGCGTGCCGGTACCAAATGGTGTCGCGCAGAAATTTTCGTAGCAGCCATGGCATGGAGTTGCGCGGGCCACGCCGGCCACACTGGCTGGCGGGATCTCGCCGTCATAGGGGCAACCCAGCACGCAGGATACATAGGCCGCGCACACGCACGCCGGCTTCGCTGCGGCGCTCATGACGGGTTCGAAAACGCTGTAAATGGCTTTCGCGGATCGAGCGAGTTGATTGGCGCATGTGAAAAGGCCTTCGAGGGCCGCGGCAAACACCGCCACCCCGTTCGTCAGGCACCGGCTTGCAAGCCAAACATCAAAACCTTTCAGGTTGTGTGAGCGCCGCGTAGGTCGTGCCGGCGCGGCGCTGAATCCCGGCAAATACGTCCTGTGAGCCGGCCAATCTGCGGGACCGCACTTGGGCGAGACGAAACTGGCCCACCTCGACGTAGCCCCACCCCGGCGTATGCTCAGGTCGTCGATCAGACGGGGAATCTTGTCGGCGCTGCTGACTGGCTGAGCTCGTCTGGCAGGTCCGTCTCGGCGCGCCTACTTCGAAGTTTGAACCGAGGCGGGCCAAGACTCATTGCGGTTCCTCCATTTCCACCAGCAAGGGTGCCCTCGGCGATCAGCTCGCCTCGGGCGCAGAAGATGCTTCACCGTGCCGGCCTTCGGCGGCGCGAATGCTGTGTTTCCATCTTTCATCGCTTCGAGCACCAGGCAACACGGCGCCAGCCTCGACCTGTTGGGCCTGGCTCCGACATGACGCGCACGACGCTGCCATTCATCGGTGCTTGGCAAACCACCAGGCGTGCTGGTGGGAATCGGTCGACTTCGGCAGATCGGGTCAAATCGACCTCGATCCTGCCAGCTGTCGTGCCAGTGCCAGATACAGCGGCGCCGCCTGCGGATAGAGGCGGTGGCGGCTGGTCTGCTGCGCCTCGAGGTGAATCAGCAGCGTCTGGGTAAGTGTCGGCGCCCCGAATACACAAGAGCAGCCAGGTTTAAGCGTCTACGGCGGCAAAAGGGCTGGGTCCAGCTCGGCCACAGCGGGCAAATGCAAGGCGGTTCGCGCCGGCAGTCCGGCGCGCCAGCTGTCAGGTCAGTCCATGGGCTGGGATTCGCCAGGTCGGAGGCTACGGACGAGGCGCCAGACAATTGCGCAGCAACCAGGCCCTTCGCCGCGCGCGCCCAGAACTGCCTGCATCGAGTGCTTCAGGCGCGGGCAACAATTGCTCTGGCAATGACGCGGAATAAAACCGGTATCCAGTTCGGCGGGCGATAGGCGTGTGGGCCAGAAATCGGGTCCAAGATAACTTCCAGGTTGGTCTGCACGCCAGCCACACGGTCTCGCGCAGCATGGCCAGCAGGGACAAGCGCGCTTCTTTTTCCGCGCGTCTCGCCCCAGGCAATCAGTTTGGCGTCATCGATCGTAGAAAGGCGAGACGACGTCGCCTTCGGTAACGCCGCTGTCGCACGCGGCGCCCTTGCCGGCGCGTTGCGTCGCGATAAAGCTGTAGGGTGCCGCTGGCCGGGAGAAAAGTCGTTATCCGTAATCTTCGGCGTACAGCGGCAACCTCGATGGCGTGCCCCATCAGCGGCACCTGCCCTCTGCGTCAGGCGGAGCTCTCGCCTTGGGGCCACCCGCATTGGCCAGGCGACCAAGATCCTGACCGGTGATGGCTTCGGTGGACTGGATGTTCGACCTGCAAGCGCGGTATTCATTTCCATAAAGAAGAATTCCCCGCGCGCGTCAGCAGAAACTCCACGTGCCCGGGCACCGCGTAGCCGATAGCCTGGGCGGCTCTTCACTGCGGCATCGCCCATGGCCTTGCTGCAGATCAGTCGAAAGGCCCGGAGGCAGGGGCTTCTTCAACTATCCTTCTGGTGAGGCGCGCTGGATCGAACAGTCCGCGTTCGTTAGATAAACAACCCATTTGCCGGTGCTGGTTCGGCAAACACCCTGAATTTCCACTGGCGGGGTTGCAATAGCGTAACTTTTCAAAACCAGCAATGCGCGCATGCGTCCAAAGGAGGACTGAGCTTCCCGCTGCGCTGATGCGTGCTTCAAGCCAAATATCCGCTCGCGCTCGACCTACCTTCATGCCTTTGCCGCCACCGGCCGGCGTGGCCTTGAGCAAGCACCGGATCAACGATGGCGCTCCAGCGGCCGTTACGAAAGGTTTGCAGGTCCTGCTCGTCGCCATGGTAGCCAGGCACCAGGCGGCAACGCCGGCCTTTTTACCAATCAGGCGCTTGGCCGGCTGAATTTGCTGGCCCATGGCATCGATGGCCGAGGCGGGTGGCCCGACGGAAGATCAAGCCCTGTTCTTCGGGCAGGCAGCGGGGCAAAGCGGCATTCCTCAGGATAGAAAGCGCGTAGCCGGGATGATCGCCTGGGCGCCGCTGGCGTGGGGGCGGCAGCGAGAATCTTGTCGACCAGGCAGATAACTTTCCGCTGTTTCGCGCCAACCCAGGCCGATGGCTAATATCGGCTTGTAGGGCATGCTGCGGCCTGACGGGTCCAACGTCAAATGTGTTACGGCGTACAAGTGGTAATGCCCATCTCTCTGGCGGTGGCGCATGACACGCAAGGCAATTTTCGCCACGCGGTTGGCGATAAGCAGGGTATTGAATCATTTTTGTTCGTCCACATCATGGCGAAGTTGTGTGTTGTTCTGTTGTTCATTATCTTTAGCCTTGTTTGCCATGGCCGGGTTTTGGCGTTTTTCCAGAAAGGCGCTGAGTCCTTCCTGCCCTCAGCGCTGACCCGGATGCTGGCAATAGCGCGCTTCGGTAATAACTGCGGACATCGCCGCTTCGGCTCAACCATGCTTTAACAGTCTGCAATCAGTGGGCGCTTGTTGCGCTCATGGCCTGGGGCTGTTCAGTCAGGGCAGGTTATCGACCCACTCCTGTACAGCGCTACGTCAGTTTCTCGCCGGATAACATTCGG
>Ga0163217_1020757_pt1 | contig 13324 bp, 16 predicted proteins | sample SynspAceP_FD_185933 | JGI IMG/M metagenome (GOLD analysis project Ga0163217, IMG submission 185933) | Saline lake microbial communities from Ace Lake in Antarctica - Synechococcus sp. Ace-P (PacBio error correction) | ecosystem: Environmental > Aquatic > Non-marine Saline and Alkaline > Saline ...
AAAGGAGAAGATAAACGCTGGGTTTTTGTGTAGTAAAAATTCTAGGAATATCGAACGAGATAGACAGGTAACCAAAGGCTTTTATTGCAAAGAAGGCCCCGGAACAGTAATTAGAAATCTTGGGACCCTTTTCAAACAATAGATTTCTAAAATCCCTAAAATGGAAGCGGGCAGAATCCCATCCTTACAAAGGCCCTCTCCAGCCAACCTAAAAGGAACTAAAGTTTAAATTTCCGGTAAAGAAAATTTCTTGGCCCCTAGGTGCAATTTAAAATCGTGAAACACTCCCGTAGGATAGATTTTCCGATGGGAAAAATGTGGGCTTAATCCGAGTTTGATATTGCGACTTCCTCTTTTTTCCACAGCAGTTAGCTTCTGACTTTCGATCTACTTGCTCCTTTGCCCTTGCAAATGATTAAATCTGACTTCAGTTTAAGAAGAGAGTGCCTGGGATCTTATGGTTTGGCAAGCAATAACGGCTTTGGGTTGTCTGATCATCGCAGGCCTTGATTGAAACAGCGCGAAGGTAGGGTTGGAGAAGTCCATTCCCGCGGACCAGCTACAGGGAAGAATTGGAATCCTCACAGGCGAGTTCAGCCTTTCGTTTGCCTTTCATTTTTGCGCACTACATGGGGATGCATTAAACCCCGAATCACATATGAAATAATCTCTCTATTCACCAAGCCTGGAATTCTCGCGGATTTGGCCCCTAACGATCGCCAGGAGAAGACGAGGACAAGACCCAGCTTGCAGATACCCACTGGCGATGTTCCTTTATCCTGTTGATCCCTGAAATGATCCATGCTCGGAAATCCCCCGGGTAACATACGATGTAATTAGAGTTGCTTAGCCCTGGTTTTGCAGGCCACACCCCATACTGGATCCAGATTTCAAAAAGAAATAGGAATGGGGTGGAAACAACAGCCGAAAGAAAGAACGGCTTTTGTACGAACAAAGCCTCACGGCTGGACTTTGCGGCTCCGGATAATAGTTATTCAAGAAAAGTGGCATTGAGTGTGCGGTAGCCTTCTCCTCTCGCAGTTCAGTCCGTTGCCTGCGCCTAATCCAGTGGTCAGCCTGACTCTCCTTCCAAGCATATTCCTGCTCTATAGAGAAAGAGAAGAAGTGGTAATCCGAAAAATGAGGTTGCCTCTGGCAATTACCGCGCTTCCACCTAACGCTCAAGATCACGGCGGAACAATCCACACAATAATTGACCAAGGAACAACACGCGTCCGTCCGCTGAAATCTTGTTGTGAGCCAGGGCCCAGCACCGGAAAGTCTAATGGCTAATAGTATTCACATATCCTATTATTCCGCTCACCCATAACGGTTATACTAAGTCTTGGGCAACGTCCTAAATCTTCGCATTGACATTGTGAGAACTGAGGTAGTGCCTGCTCGAAGTCAGTCATAACGTCCCCCTGTCCTTCAATCAGCTTTTTAGAATAAGAATTTCCATTTATGGCATAAAGTTCTTCTAACCATCCTAGTGATTCTGAGGGAAAGAATTCGCTTGGCCAATTGCTTTGTATAATTCTTCTTCATGCTTCACTTCTTCATACCCTGGGACTTTGGCCAATAGGGACAAATGTTACATTCCTCGGATACGGCATTTAAAAAACTGTAGTTTGTCCTCAATAGACCTTGATACTTTCTAATGTTGGCTTGAAGCTCTTGCAAAGCACTTTGCCTCCTAATCTCCTGCTGGCTGCTTTGTGTTGTTGCGAACAGCTTCGCGAATCAATTAGGGCATCACCGCCGAAAGCAGGGGGCCAAGAAGAAGAACATCTCTTTTAAGGAAGTCCAAGAATCAGAAGGGTCGGAGCTATAGTATAAAGAGAGAAATGAGCGCCCGCTTTCTTTCTAGTGTCTGGTGAGTCAAAAGAAGGCTTGGATGTGTATCCGTTTTCCAGTTTACCCAAATCGTGGAGCCCAAGCCAAGTAGATATATCAACAAACAGAGAAAGCTCCATGATGACTGATTAGCTTTGAGTGGCATTCTTGCCATTGCTAATTCCTCAATGGAACAAACTTAACCAAACATATCAAATCGCGTAACGAGGGATCAGCCTGCCTCAGGCAAATCTTGTAATTGAAATTCCGCATAAATCCCCAGCTGCCCGCTTTTGCTTTCGCTATAAGAAAACAGATCGGATCTTGCTCCACATAGCCGATCTGTTGCTTGGAAGCAAGCAATCCGCTCTTGTTGGTCAATGCTGGCTTTCATTTATCCGGATTCGAATAACATCGCATACAATCCATCCCATTTGGCTGGGGATCCACAGCTAACTACAGAGCAGTTCAGGAGGCTGGTTTTCCCATACCCGACTTAGGCCCCACCCCCAGGCCTCTAACGCCAGCAACTCCTCACGAGGCCTAGAGCAGCTACGCGGCCAACTCCAGGAAGCCCTGGTCCGAAACCATCGGCCTGGAGTCCAGGAAAGGCCCCGCGGCCTGTTGGCCCGGCACTCTGGCGGTCTTGCCCGCAGATTGCCCTTGGAGCACCTAGCGGTGAGGCGCCACCGCCTGAGCACCAGGGCCTTGGTGAACAATCTGGTGCCTGCTCCAGAGCCATGCACCCCGGGCCATCTCCACGGGGCAACCTGCTGCATCCCTTCCGACCGGCTGCTCTCGGAGATCCCGATCCACGGCGCTCCTGCCCGCGCCGGCCGCCCACCTTCCGCCAGGTGCTTGCGCGATGGCTGCTTCGGTGAGCTGCTTTGGTGGATGGCCAGCCGTCCCAGGCCAGTGGCGCCATGTGTTCGCCTCGGGCATGTCGCTCGAGGCGATGGATGCCGGCGGGCCTGGCGCCGGGCAACCGTTCGACGTGGTGATCGTTGATAGAAGTTCCACCACGCCCGCCCGCCTTCCAGCTACGAGCGTGGTGGCCCACCTGGCGCCGTCCTCCTGCTGCTCGGCCTCACCGCCACTCCCGAACGAATCAAAGACGGGCTCGACATCCTCCATTGGTTTCGGGGCCACACGCCCGCCGAAACTACGGGCCTCGTCGCCTCCACCGCCACGGCACCAGACCTCTCGCAGATCGAATGGCGCCCGCAACGGCTAATGCCAGCGAGCGCTAACCACCTCACACCGCCGACGACGCCCGCTGCCGACCTGATCCCTGCGCGAACTCGAGAGCAAGATCACCAAACTCTGCACACGATGCCGGGCCCTGGGCTTCTGCGTGAGCGTGGAGCACGCCCGGCTGGATGGCCCGCGAAGTTCGCCGATGCCGGCCTGCGCGGCCGCCTCCTTAGATGCCTCGAGCTCCCGCGACGAGCGCGCCGAGCAGATCCGCCGCTCAGGTCTGGTGAACTGCAGGTTCCCTCTTCGCGTGGGATCTGTTCAACGAAGGCTCGACATCCCCGAGATCGACACGTGCCTGTTCCCTGCGGTCCCACCGAGAGCGGATCGTGTTCCTGGGCCCCCCCCAAAAGCCAAAGGCCCCCCCCCCCCCCCCCCTCGGCGCCGGCTGCGCCCTGCCCTGGCAAGAGCCTGCCTCTACGGTGCCGATTTCATCGGCCAGGCCCATCGCCGCTTCCGCCACGGACCTCCCGCCTAAACCGCGCCTGCCTCGCGCAGCGCCGCACCAGCTTGCGGCCAGCAGATCGAAGCCGGCTTCCCACTTCCCACCCCGCCGGCTGCAGCCTCCACTCGATCGCGTCTCCACGGAGCGGGTGCTTTCAAATTTGGCGCGAATGCGCTTGCCCAGCCGCCGGCTCCCCAGCTGCTGGCGCGAATGCGCGTTCGCTCGGCCTGCTCCGCTGGCTGGCGGCTGCTGGAGGGGCTCGGCATGGAGCTGGGGGAGTTTTTATCGGTGGCGGGTGTGTGAGGGCGTTTGCTGCAGCGGGAGTTTGGGTGGGGGGCAGGGGCAGCCTCCGGGGGAGCCCACGGCGGATGAGGAAAGGCGTTGGGGCGGGTATCGTCACGGCGGCCTGCTTCATCTCGACGACCCCAAGCGCCTGCGCTGGCTGGTGGATCAGCTAGCAGCGGCCGCTGGCGCCCGATCCGGCGAGCTTCGATCCTGTTTGCCGAGCGCAGTGGCGGAATGCTGCTGGCCAGCTCTGGGGCAATGGGCCGCCGCAACCATGTGCCCCTCGCAGAGGAAGTTGGTGCGGCTCTGGCGCGCCGCCGCCATTCGCGCCGAGCTGGTGGAGCTGTTCGCGATGCGTGGAGGCGCACCGACCTTCCTGGTGGGCGCCGCTCGCGCTGGCCGGCAATTCTGGCGCCTGCGAAACCAGCCCCGCCGCTGCCCCTGAAGCTCCACGGCCGCTATCCCCGCCGAAGTGTTTCGCGGCGTTCGGTATTGAACGAGGCCCGCCCCTTCCGGCCGCGAGGGAGTCTTTTTTTGATGAGGCGTCCGCGCTGCGACGTGTTCTTCATCACCCTGAAGAGTCCCGAGCGCTTGTTCTCACCACCACCCGCTACAAACGACTACGCCATCATCGCCCCGCGAGTTGTCCACCCTGGGAGAGCCAGAGTCTTCACCCACGCGAAGCTATCCACCGGCCAGCGTTAAATTCCATCACCGCGAGTGCGGCAGCCGGGTGCTGTTGTTTGGGTGCGGAGGAGAACAGCGCGGTGGCGTGACCAGCTGCCGTTTCTGGGTGCAATCGGCTTTTCCGAACTACGTGAGCCACGAAGGCGCAACGCCCGATTGGCGGATCGCTGGCGGCTGCCAAGCGGGGCGAATTTTCCGGGGGCCTTCTATCCGCAGCTGGCGTGGCAGTGTGAAGGGGTTCAGAATTTCAGGATCTTCCAGGCCGCTGCCAAGCCCTGTCAGGATGGAGTGGAAAAGCCCGTAGGTCATTGAACTGACGCCGTGCTCAGCTCCCAGCCGAAGAAAGGCGGCTATGTGGCCTTCCAACCCCGAAACCGCACCGCAAGCCAGGGCGAGTCATTGAATGGAAGCTACTTGCAAAGCCTGCGCGAGGCGACATCTTTGTATCTCGAGGAGTTTCCACTCGGTTTTGACGGATCACCCCACCTGGTCCCACGGTTCAGCATTCCCTGCCCATTCCTGAACTTCCGCACCTTCTGGTCGGGAGGTCATTCGGGCATTGGACGCCTGGGTCAGCGCTGTCCGGCAGAACGGAAGCCCACGTGGTGATGCGCTGCGTAGCCCGAGGTTGCGTGGTTCTTTGCATCGACCGGTCAAGGTGGGCCACCCCGCAGGTCTTCTCGCCAAGCTCCGTCGACGTCAGTGGTTCTCAGAGTTCTTTGATCCCGCCCACGATTGATGGCCGCCTCAAGTGGCATCTCCTCCTGCTGGCGTGGTGGTTTAAGGGGGCTCTCCCCCTTCAAAGCTCTCCTATCCTTGGGTTCTGGAATATTGCCATGGCTCTCGCCATTTGAAGCTCAACGATGAACAGTCCCCCGGGCCCTGGCCGAGGTGGGCCGGGCCTGCTCAATCGTGCCCAGGAGGTCCTGGCTCTGGACGCCGTCCGCGATCTCCTCAGCCGCCCCGCCAGACTTCGAACCAGCCGCATTCGAACGTGCTGGCAAAGAATGAGGAAGTTTTACCGTCGTCCTGGCGTGATCCGCTATCTCCGCCTCAGTGAGGTACTGGAGTCTGCACGCCGATTGATCGCCACGTTCGTCGGTTCACTCCGGATTGCGGGATTTTTTTCAGGTGTTGATCTCTATCCCATCTCTCATCGAAAAAAATCTGCCGATCTTGCTTTTCCCTGATCCAAGATCATCCTTTTGTGGATGGCAGAACAAGCGTGTTGCCATGCAGCCATGGAAGTGATGTTTGATGCTTAACCGCTTATGATTCCGCTTCCCAACGAATCCACCGAACCGTTTGTTCTTTCTTGCCGTGGCCTCGGACGCTTGGATCGGCAGTGCATTGACCGAAGTGGGTTAGGGAGGCAGAAATCAAGCCGCTTGGGATGAGGTTGGCGGCCCGATTCCGGGGTGTTTCTATCTCGAGCTGGCGTGGCGGTTTTAGCTCTTGTGCAGACCACTCCTGAAGCGTTCCCAGTCGCCCATGGACGCATGCAGAAACGTTGATTACAGCCCAGTTACACAGCACGCGCCGTCTGTAGTGAGCGGTTCCGGCGTGCACGCCCTGCGATTATTCCGGCCTTCCTGGCGCGTGCACAGCAAAATCGAGCAAGCGATAGTGCGAGTCTTGCTGGTGCCTTCGACGGCCCTGCCACCGCAGAACCTTCTATGGCCTTCAAGCTTTCCTGAAGAATCTGCTCCAGCCAACCTTCGATTCTGGTGACAGAACAAGCCACTCCGGCAGGAGCTCAGACCTGCAAAGTGGAGGCGATGCCAATCCCCCTTTGACGGCAATCCCGACACGTGACTGGTGCCGCACCCGCGACCTGGCCCTCGCCCCTCCGGTTCCAATTGGCAGAAGCCAGTGCCATCGGCCTTTGCCGACTACGTGAGCCATGAAAGGTGAGCGGCCGCTGGCGATTCGCTGGCGGCTGCAGGGGCCGATCCGGGGCGTTCTACCGGGAGCTGGCGTGGCAGGTTTGAGGGAACCCACGACTCCACTAACCTGACCTCCATGGACAAAACGGCTGCCCCACTGCTGCCCTTGCTGATCGACCGGTCTTGAGCCGCTCAGGCACCTGTGCGAATCGTAACGGCGTGGATTCGGCTTGAAGTGTTCGGCGCTCGGCGGCGAAGGGCCTGTTTGACGCCTGCAACAGTGAATCTGGACTTCATCGTGCAGATGACGGGCCAACGTGAAACGGGCTAATGCCCGGCGCGTTCTGTTCCTTTGCCGATGAATGGAAGCCCTCTTTCGGCCGTCCGGTGGATCCCCTGACGAATCCATGATCCCACAATCCCCTATTTCCGCAAAGAACGGGACGCGTCACGGCGGCTTCTCCTGGAACTCTGAACATCGAATGGAGGCGCTGAAACGCCTGCTGACGCCTTTTGAGGCCATTCGAGGCGATCCCAGCCGTTCTTGATGTATCCCCGATCTCCGCCGCATCGTGGGTACCCCGCCAACAGAATCTTCACGTCTACGATAACGTGATCAAGCTTGATTCTCTTGGGAATTTCGATCCAGAATGACCTCCCTGGCCTCAAAAACCTCTCTGCAGGATGTACTGAGCAAAGACGCCCCAATGCCTTAGCCACGACTTGAACGCATCCAATCGCCTGGATGGGGCGCCGTCCCCCATCACTCGAGATCGGCGGTCTCCACGCTTGCGTCCTGTGCTGCGCATTGCCGGAATTCCATTGAGCCACGAGGCGAACGGCCGATGGCGATTTAATTCCGGAGCTGCCGGTGGCGTGTTGAGGGGGGCGCTGAGGCCTGCTCTTGCTGCGCAGCCTCCAGCGCAACGTCAGCAAGTGAAGTGTTGGGTTCCTGAAATGAACGACACGATCACATCCCGCCCTGGTCAACAAATCTGGAAATGGTTTGAGTGCTGGTATTGCCGACAACTAGCCACAGCACCTTGGGTGGTGCTAACCCGTAAAAAGGTCTCAGCCACGAAGTCACATCCGCTTCGTGACGATGGTGAACCACGCTGTTTGAAGCGAACCTCCAGATTTCACAGATCCGCTGCACCCTTGAACGGCCCGCAATCGCGAATGTGATGGCTGCTGGGGAAAGAAGCCAGCCATTGCAGTATGCCCAGACGAGGAACTGAGATTTTCAATCAATCAGAAGGGCCCAGCCATCGAAGCAATCACGCGGTCCGTGAAGGTCATCAGGGCGCTTCTCAGAATCTGCCGCGTAAGCTCAAGACAGCCTGAAAGATTGCCCACCCGCATCAAGGAAAATCGGCCAGGATATCACCTCCTGACGCAATGCCGCTGGGCCAGGTACTCCAACACATCCGTAAACACTGATACGGGTGCCCTGCAATACAGGTTTGCCGCTTCGGATTCCCGCGTGGCAGGTAATCAGAGCGTTTTGCTTCTCTCACCGTAGATCCATCCAAGCCGCTTTCTATCCAACCGAACGGCCGCAACCAAAGGGTCCACCATCAACGAGAACGAACGCCCGAATGGCGATCCGCTGGCGGCCTGCAGCGGCGATTCGGGGGCGTTCTATCCGAAGCTGGCGGTGGCGGTTGAGGGCCGCTCCCTTTCGACCTCTCCTGTCCTTGGGATTCCGGACGGACTTCCAATGGCTCTCGCCATTCGAGCTCAAACGAAGAACAGTCCCTGCGCCCTGGACGAGCTAGCCGGGCTGCTCAAAGTACCCAAAGGAGTTCTCGGTCTCCGCCCGCTTGTCCGCGATCTCCTGAGCCGACCCTGCCGCAGACTTCCTCGAAGCAGTCCGCCACGAATCCCTGCGTGGAAAAAAAAAACGAGAGCTCTACCGTCGTCTGGCGTGATCCGCTATCTCCGCCTGCGTGGAGGTACTTGAGATGCACCGCCGATTGGATCGCCACGTCCGAATGGTTCACCCGGAATTACGGGACATTGGCTTTGCTGGAGGATCAAATCTCCGCAGCTCCGCCAAACTTTTTCAGGTGTTATCTCTATCCACTCTCATCGAAAGGCTGCAGTTCTTGCTTTTTCCCTAATCAAAACCATCTCTTTGTGGATGGTAACAAGCGTATCGGCCCATGCAGCATGGAAGTGATGTTGATACTCAACAGCCCATGAGTTTGTCCGCTTCCATCGAATCCGCCGAAGCCGAGTTTCCTTGCTGTGGCCTCAGGAACGAGCTGGATCGGCAAACATTGACCGACCTGCTCCATGAGCTGTCCTGGATCTCCTTGCCAAGTCATGCGTAGTGGCCGTGATGGTCGATCTCCCGGCAGCAGTTGCACTGGGAAGAAGCCAGAGCTTCGCGCCGAGGCAGCCGGGTGCTGGCTCGGCAAAAGCGCTCCGCCTGGGAGCCCGTGATCATGCGCTGGCTCCGCCGGACCGCTGTGGCGCCAGCCGTCAGGCTCCAGCTCCGAATAACCAAGTCCGACCATCGCAACGGCCTGCCCACTGCTGCCATGGCATGGAAGGGAGCACCGGTGGATCTGGAGCCGGAACAACCCTGCGCGAACGAGCTGGCGTTGAGTGCGGCTCCTGCCTCGATGTGCAGGTGCAAAATGGATGGCCACCTGCCTGTTTCACAAAAGAACGCGTTCCTGCGCATCCATCGGCACACCGCGCTATCCCAACAGCCCGGGGCCCGCCGGCGTGGTGGCCCCTCTGGTGGCGGAGCTGATCCGCCACCGCAGCAATCCCGTTCTGGCCAGACTCGCTCAGCCTGCTTACCAAGAGCCATGTGGATGCCATCGCGTGGCCGGCTGGTGAGCTTCGATCGCCGCCTCGGCTATGAGGGTCGCTGGCGGCCGCGAGGCCCTGGTGGCTTGCTTGGGCTTGAGACGGTCGCCACGTGGGATCGGCTCACGACGAACAGCTGTAGTGGGACACGTCCACCGGCGTTGAATGAATTCTCCTGGGCTTCAGGCGGTCCGTAGATGCCGCCAGTTCCGCCGAGGCTCGTCCATAGGATGGCTTTGACACCTTGCAATTCCTCGATCAGGCTGGGTGTAACTTGCTCTGGCCTGTTGATTAGGCGGGCGGCGATCAGCCACTCGCGCAGGTGATCTTGGGTTGACGCGCTTCATCGCTTCGGATGTCACGCGGCTGTCGCCGCTTTCGTGTGAATGCGCTCCCCGCCAGCGTTGCAGCCAGTTGTTCCACTGCGCATCCGATTTGCCTCTGAACTGGGCAGGGTTTAGAAGCTCTCTTCAGGGCTGAGAGTGCTCGGGAATGTCCAAAGAGAGCCTGCGAATGAAGATCGTGTAGTCAATCCTTGGAAGAGAACCAGGAAGCTCCATAACTCGTTCACAAGCGTGGGGTCGTAGTGGATTCAGTCCCGAATTTTTGGCCCACATGGCCCTCGATCTCCAGTGGGTCATCGCTTCAGCGAAGCCATCGTGGATCTGATCGCAGCCGCGCCAGGCTTCGGTGTTGGCCATCGACAGCAGTCCGGAATGGAGGCCCAGAAACTCTGATAGTTGGCTTCGGCTGCACCGGTTGGTTTAAGGAAAATGAAAAAATGCTCGCGCCGCCGGTCCAAGGGCTGAAATTATCGGGCCTCGAACAGTTCGCAAAGCCGAAGGGGCCGTAGTCGAAGGGTGAAGCCTCTGCGGCGCAGTTGTCGCCCTGTTGAATTGGCCCCTTGGCAATAACCCACGCGGCATCCAGTTGGCCACAGCGAAGTGCAGCCGTGCGCGAAACAATCCCGCCAGCTCCACTAGCTGTCGCTGAACCCAGGCCGGATCAATTTCCTGCCCGGTAATTGCCGCTTCACAGGTGACTCGTGATCAATCTGCAGTTCGTTCAACGCAACCCGGATGGGCTGCGCTTGCGGGCGCGACGGGCCGAACAGCTCCAGTTGGCCCACCCGCAGAAACGACGGGGCCCGCGGTGTGCAGATCGCCGCCGGGTTGTCCACAGGATGCGGGATCGAACCGAACCGGGAATTTCGCGGAAATACAGGGCTGCGCACGGTTTTCGCCTCCGCGCATCACCAGCATCAGCGAGCGTGAGGTGGGAAACCGCCAAGGGCGTGCATGAACTCCTGAGCCGAAACCGCGCACTGCTGGAGCGACAGCACCGCGCGTCCCATCAGCGCCGCGGCAATTAGGCGTGGGGCCACCGCCTTTGAATTGCATCTCCCAGCGCTGCCCTCTGAAGACGCCCTTCGCAACACGGAATGGCCCGGCCATCGCCGTAGCCGTTTGCCGGTTCCAACGGGCACTGCCTGGTTGTACTCCGTGCCGAGATCGACAAGGGCATAACCGGTCGCCCAGCCAAACGTCCGCATCGGCCCCTGCGCCCACGCGATGTCGCCGGAAAAACAGTCGGACTGAACTGGTCCGTCCTGCCAGCAGCATCGCTCAGTGCCCAGCTTCGTGAACAGGGTCGGCTGTGGGCAACGATCTCGGCGCTGTGAAGATCGGCGTGGGTGTCACAGGCACGTAAGAATGGCCTGAGTAAACACCTGGCGGGGGCCGGGTGATCGTGGCCATACTACTCCGCCGAGGATCCCCGCATGCCAAAAGTGACTCCAGCAGCGAAATAGTCCGCCCGTTGGCAAACTCCGCGAAAGTTGTTGTTCGAACTGCTGCTGGCACTGTGTCGTCACGGGTCCTCGGGTTCTGGCCAGGCACCAGCGGTGTTAGGCGGTAGTGATATGGCCTGGGCTGGGCCCAGGCGTGAGGCATTCATCCTGGCGAGTCCCTGTGCCATCAGTTGTCAACGCAGTTGAGGGTGCGCTCAAGCAACGAACCCAGCTGCACCCAGGAGCCAGCCTGTCTGGCCGCTCAGAGGCTGAAATCCAGCCTGGGAGGAGCCTGGTGATCCGCCGCCGAATCGGCACCAGACCTCAAAGGTGATCGTGGGGCCGAAACGACCCGCCTGTGCGATGGCTAGCTGGAACTATGGGTTGATGGCTCTGGCTAGGTTCCCTTCCACACGACCCTTTGATGGCAACGCCATTTCAATGCAGAAGACGCAGTGGCTCTGTGGCTGTCTTGACACAAAGCCCTACGATCCTGGCCTTGCACCTGCCAGCAGCTGCAGCTCCGATCTGGATCTGCGCTTTCTGAATTTTCGCCTGTAAGTGTCGACATACAGCGGGAGGGCCGATGGGGCGCGGTGCTTGTTTTTGTGTGTTGTCAAAATGATAGCGTTGAGATAGTTGATTGACAAAAGGCTTCTGAAATCCCTTGGGCCAGCCAGGGCGTCGAGCTGGTGGCCCTGCGCTGCCCGGGGCAACAACGTGGACATCGAAGCGTGCGCGCGATCTTGGCATGGGCGTGACCCGACGTGCTCCATCTATCTCACGCCAATTGCCGTGCCGAGCAGCCGTGGCGTTGCTGCTTGTTTGTGGCTTGCTGTTGAACCTGGAATCGCCATGTCACCGCTCGTTTCAACCGGGGTGTCGGGAACTTCAATTTCCCTCCCTGCAGGGCTGGTGGGCTTGATCTCAATGGCAAGACGGCCCGGCTATTGTGGCAACGGGCAAGTCGGGCGATCGTGGCCAGGGATCCTGCGCGGTTTTCCGGGCATGGTGGTGTCGCTACGACCCCTACCCGGATGCGGCCGTGGGCCGATTCGGCGAGCATCACCCTATGTGGATGCCGATCACCCTGTCTCATAGCTCAGTGGATGGTGATCTCCCTGCATGTTCCCCTGATGCCGGAAACCCAATCAACATCATCCGCCGGAAATCAATCGACTGGCATGAAGCCGGTGTGACCTGGTGAAGGTTCCAGCCGGGGTGCCTGAATCGACACCGTGGCCCCTGATTCGAGGCCTTGAAATACCGGACGCCTTGGGGCGTGGCGCTGGATGTTTATGAGGAGGAAGAAGGGGTGTTTTTCGAAGATCTTTCCCGGAGAGGTGTTTTTGCAGGATGAAATATCTGCTGGCGCGGATGCTCACCTTTCCGAATGTGTTGATACAGCCCACCAGCCTTTCTCACCCACGAAGCTCCTCAACGACATTGCTCGCAGTCACGCCGCCAATCGCACGCGCGCGCTGATGCAGGGGACCCCCTTCGTGGGGGGGTCCCTACTCACTTTAGCCCAGGTTGGTCTTGCTTCCGCCAGCCAAGCGATCTCCGCCCGTAGCGAACGTCCCCGGTGAGCGCCGTTGTCTGCCGGTGGCGAACATCTGGGGGCTCGGTTTGGCCACGATTCCGAGCTAGACCCCGGCCAGCGCCTGATGCGCTGCTGCTTGAAGGCCTCCAGCTGCCAGGTCTAAAGGCCCTGTGCCCCCAGTTCGTGCCATGCCTGAGAAATCTCGGCTGCGGACAGCTCCTGATCGGCGCCCTGGTCCTGGCCCTAGGCCACCGTTGCTTGGGCTTGGCCGCGCTCAGGCGGCTTCCATTCCCCAGCGGTCCTCGCCGGCTGGTGGCAGTGGGGGCTTCAGCCATACAAGCAAGAGTGTCTCTCTTGATCCGCAATATGTCCTCGCCGCTGATCGAAGATGCTTTCGCTTGGAGATGGGCGTGTCGGCGGAGATTGGGTTCTTAGATCCAACTCAAAACGGCTTTGAGCTCCCTCAACCGTCCGTACCCTGAATTAGCTGCCTGGATGGGCTGGGCAGGCTGCCAACGGAACCTACTGAGGGGAGGCGCAGGATGGGCTGATATTCGGGGGCCAAGCCGCCTCCCCCCCCCCGCCGCTGCTGCGGCGGTGCTGTGGCGCGCCGCTGCTGGTGGGTCTGGCCCTCAGCCTGCTGCTTGGGCGCAAACTGCCGCCGCCGCGGTACTGGAACCTGGTCGTGCTGCTGGTGGCGACGTACGTGTGTGGCGGGCAAGCGGAAGATGGCTGGCTGGATCGCGAGCAGGCCTTCTCGTGCGGCCCGCGTCTGG